>Ga0302278_10007224_pt1 | contig 10283 bp, 10 predicted proteins | sample III_Bog_N3_2_FD_194543 | JGI IMG/M metagenome (GOLD analysis project Ga0302278, IMG submission 194543) | Peat permafrost microbial communities from Stordalen Mire near Abisko, Sweden - III_Bog_N3_2 | ecosystem: Environmental > Terrestrial > Soil > Wetlands > Peat | place: Sweden: Abisko... | reverse complement strand
GGTCGGGCCATAGGTGCTTGATGAACGCCTCTTCATCCGGATTCGCCGTCGTCGCCAGCGTCGAGTTCTTGTACACAATCGTCACGCGATAATCCCAGCGCAGCTCTTCCGACACGTGGTTGGCCGGGGTCTCAACCTTCACCGAAACAATCCGCCCCGTTGCCTGAATCTTTTTGAGCAGCGGGTAATGGTTCTTCAGGAACAGTTGGAGAAACTCCTGCTGATGGCCCCACCGGCACTTGTAGTAGTACTCCACCGTGTAAGGCTGGTCGGCCCCGCCCTGCGGCGGCGCTCCCTGCGCCCGCGCGGGCACCGCAAGCGAAACGGCAAATACAACGGCAAACACGGCGAACAGAATTCTGCGCATAAAACCTCCATAGGAGTTTGCAGCCAAAGTAACGATTGAGGGCAATTGTACCTTGAACGTTAATTGAAAACGATATTGCTGGGTGCACCATCCTTTCGCAGTCTCATCGCGAAAGAGTGGGAAAGCATGAATTCTCCCATCCCAAGAAACTCCCTGCACCTTCACTGTCCTCTCCTGAATCCAAAGCCACAGGAGAAAACTTCCCCATGTCTCAAAAAATTGCATTCATTACCGGCGGCAATCGCGGCCTCGGCTTTCAAACCGCGCTCGAACTCAAAGCGACCGGCGCCAAGGTCGTCATCGGCTCGCGCAACCTGGCGGCTGGCAAACTGGCCGTGACCAAACTGCGTGAGGCCGGCGTCGATGCCGATTTGCTCGAGTTCGACCGGCACATTCCCCGGCGCCGGGCCCGAGCACTCGGCCGGCGAGGTTCCGGCGCAGACCCTGCACCGCATCTTCGAGACCAACTTCTTTGCCCAGGTAGCGCTCACCAACGCGCTGCTGCCGCTCGTCCGCAAGAGCGACGCCGGGCGCATTGTGAACCTGTCCAGCATTCTTGGCTCGCTCACCCTGCAGGCCGATCCCAAGTCCCCGCTCTACCACGCCAAGTCCTTCGCCTACGACGCCTCAAAGACCGCTCTGAATGCCTACACCATTCACCTGGCCTATGAGCTGCGCGACACCGGCATCAAGGTGAACTCCGCACATCCCGGCTGGGTCAAGACCGACATGGGCGGGGAGCAGGCGCCAATGGAACTGAGCGAGGGCGCCAAGACCAGCGTGGCCCTGGCCACGCTGCCTGCCGACGGCCCCAGCGGCGGCTACTTCCATCTCGGCAAGCCGCTGCCCTGGTAAGAATGTTCGAGGGAATTTGAGATCGGGTCGCAGCGAGGCTCTACGGGGCAAGTCACTGGCCGTTTCCGTTGAGCCTCATTGCGTTGGGGGAGTTCTGCCGCGACCAGCGAAGGAGCGGTTGCCGCGGAGTTATGAATGTTCCGGATGCATGATCCCGCGCCGAATTCAATCCGGATCCAAGTTACTGGATCGATCCATCCGATGCCCGGGTTATAAAGCGCTAACGGAGCTTTCAATAAGTTCTTTTGACCGCGTTTTGAAAGGGTGTGGCTTTAGCCACGCCGCCTGATCGGTCCGTTTAACATCGGGCTTTACAGGCCGCGGAAAAACTCGATTCAGCCCCGATGTTTGGGGGCGTTGTATCAGGGGGTCCTTACGGCTTGACCCGGACCTTGGGCTCGGCCGACAGGCCGGGACGCAGTTCCTGCTTGGGGTCTTCCTGCTTCAAGTCAGTGAAGTCGATGCGCACGGGCACGCGCTGCACCACCTTGACGTAGTTGCCGGTGGCGTTCTCCGGCGGGAAGAGCGAAAGCACGGACCCGGTGGCTCCGCCGATCTGGGTCACCGTGCCGTGATAAGTCTTCCCGGTCGCGTCCACTTCGATCTCAACAGGTTGCCCCGGCTTTCCAGGCTCCGCGCCAACCATGTGCTTGAGCTGGGTCTCCTTGAAGTTGGCGGTGATCCACAGATCGTCGAGCGAGACAAGGGTGAGCAGGTTCTGCCCGGCGGAGACATTCTGGTCGATCTCGACGCTCTTGCGGGTGATGATGCCGTTGGCCGGGGCCACAATCTTGGTGTAGCCGAGGTTGAGCTCGGCCTGATCGAGTTGGGCCTGGGCCTGCTCCACCTGCGCCAGCGCTCCCTTGGCGCGGGCGCTCTGCACGGCCACCTGCTGCGGACCGGTCTGGGCAGACTTGAAGGAAGCCTGGGCCTGGGATTCGTGGTCGTTGGCAACGCGCACTCCGTCGGCCGCGGCCCGCTCGCTGGCCTGGGCGTTGGCCAAGGACGCCTTGGCGCCGTCGCGCGCCGCCACCGCGGCATCCCACTGCTGCTTGCTGATGACGTCCTTCTCCACCAGCGGCTGGTAGCGGGCGAGGTCGGCTTCGGTCTTGGTCAGGGTCGCCTGGGCCTCGGCTACCTTGGCGTGCGCCGCTTCTAGTTGCTGCTGAGCCTGCCCCACGCTGGAGTGGGCTCCGCTGACATCGGCTCCGGCCGAACGCAGGGTGCTGCCGGTGTTGATGGAGGTAATGGGCACGCTGACGTTGGCCGCCGCGGCGTTGGCCTGGGCGTTGGCAAGGGCCGCTTGCGCATTCTCGACGGCAACGTCGTAGTCCTTGGGATCAAGCTCGGCAATGGTGTCGCCGGCTTTGACAACCTGGTTCTCCGCGACGTCGACCTTCAGTACCTGGCCGCCGATGCGCGAGCTGACCTGGATCAAGTGCCCGCTGACCTGGGCGTCGTCGGTGTCCTCACTGAATGTGGAGTGCCACCAGAGCGCGACAGCGACCACAACCAGCAGCACCACCACCAGCACGATGATGCCCTTGCGGCGGCTCTGCGGTTGTGCGATCTCAGTTTCTTGAACCGGCGCCGTGGGGGCCGGTGTGGGTGTCGAATCTGCCACGATTACTTCCCTCCCAAATAGTTCTTGTAACTCTGCCCAGCTCCCAAGGCACGCGCCAGGCTCAGCTTGGCAATATTGTGCCGGTAGAGGCTGGAAACATATTGACTGTCCGCCTGCGCAACGCTCTGCTCCGCCTGGCTGACGGCCAGGTTGTCACTGACTCCGTTGGCGTAGCGTTCCTGTGCTTCCTTCAGCGCTTCACCGGCCAGGTCCACGCTGGAGCGCGCCACCTCCACCAGCTTCTGCGCCGATTGTATGTCGAGCAGGGCGTCGCGAATGTCGGCGTCCACCTGCGCGTTCTTGTCGCTCAACTGGGCCTTATTGGTGTCCAGCTGCGACTGGGCCATCTGCGCCTCGCCGCGCAGGGCAAACTCGGCAAACAAAGGCACGCTGATGGTGCCGGTGAGATCTTCCGTGCCATGGGAGTGGCGTACGTTGACGCCGATGTCGCCGTAGTCGCCGGTGACGCTGAAGGTCGGGAAGCGGTCGGCGGTTGCGGACTTCCGCTTCTCCTCGGCCGCCTTGACCTGCTCCACCATGGCGGCCAGATCCTTGCGGTTGGCGTGGGCCTGGCGGATGGTCGCGTCCACGTCGAGCTGGTCGAAGACGAAATAAGGGGCCTTGTCAGCCAGGGTAAAGCTCTGCGCCAGGGGTAGTCCAATGGTGCGGGCCAAGGCCAGCTTGTCTTTTTCGAGCGAGTTTTTAGCTGCGATCAACTGTTGCTCCAGGCTCTGGTAGTCAACCCGGGCGCGGAGTTCATCGAGCATGGGCGCGGTGCCGGCCTGGTGGTTGTCGACGGCCTGGTCAAGCGAGATTTTGGAGGTGGCCACCTGGGCTTCGACGCTCGAAACCTGGGTCTCGTCGGCAATGGCGAGCAGGTAGGCGTTGCCCACAGTGAGCACCACAAGTTCGCGCGCGTCTTCGGCGCTCAACTGAGCAGAAACGAAGTTGTGCTGCGCCTGGAGGTAGTTGTGCAGCGAAGCCACATTGACCAGCGACCAGCTCAACGAGGCTCGGAAATCCTGATAACCGAAGGGGCCGATGATGGTGGGAAAGCCGGGGATGCGCAGGCCCTCGGCAGCCAGGTCGGCCTGCATGACCGTGTCCTTGATGGTGCCGTCGATGCTGGGCAGCAGCGACTGCAGCTGGCTGAGTCGCTGGCCGCGCGCCGAGGCGGTCTGGGTGGCGCTGAGAATGACGCCCAGGTTGTTTTTCAGGCCGCGCTGGATGGCGTCGTCGAGGGTGAGGTCAAGCACCTGGCCGCTAGCCTCGTCGGCTGTCATGCTGCCCTGGAAGCTCTGCGCCGTGGGCCCTGCGGCCTGGGCTGGGGCAATCCCGGTAATCTGCTGGCCGGCAAGCCCGCATGCGGCCAACAGGCACACACTCAACGCCGCGAGGCCCAGAAACAGGCCGCTGCCAGGGGAGGAGCTCATTCGATACTTTGGCGGAATCAAGGTTGTTCGACTCACTCAGGAAGCGCTTGGGTCTGAAAGTGTTTGCCTCTAATGGATGCAGAAGAGGGCAGGCAGGGTTCTTAAAGTAGTTTATCGAACAACCCTACGGCGCGCCGTGACAGGCAAACCACCCGGAGCGGGGCAGACGCCGCTTGCGCCACCTGCGGTGGGCAGACGCCCCTGGCGCGGCATGAGATTGGTTGCCGGTCTCCGGCAGAGGACCATTTTGGGCCACAAGACTTCCTGGCGTTATGAGCTCATTCCAGGCGGCCGGGGCTACCGGTTGGCTGCCTGCAGCAGCTGCGAGGCGAGCGAGCAGAGACCCTGGCGGCAGAACTCGCGCACGGCTTCGGCAGTCCATTCTGCGGCTTGCGGCCCGCCATGGGCGGCGAGCAGGCCGGCGGACTCGGCCGCGCTGAAGCCAGCCACTGCGCGCAGCACAAAGATGGTGCGGGTGAGAGTGGGCAGGCCGGCCAGCCAGTTGCGGGCGCGGTCGCGGTCAGGGCCGGCGAGCATGGTGAGCAACTCCTGTCCGGAGGCGCCGGCCGCATCCAGATCGTCGTCCTCGATGCAGCCGCCTGCGGCTTCGAGCGTGCCGGGGGCAGCGAGACTTGCGGGATCGCGGTGGGCGAGGGTCTCCAGGGCTGCGATGCACAGCGCACGGCGGCTGCTCTGGCGGGATTCGGCGGGATCGTGGCAGGCGGAAAGCTCCGCATTGGCGATTGCGGTCTCGACCAGGCGGATGCTCTCCTCGCCCTCGCCCACCAGCATGGAGGCGATCGAGTAGAGGCCGGCGGCGATCATATCGACGATAGCGTCCATGCCGCCGAGAGCCTGGGCCACGGTGGCCTCGTCCTTGGGATGGCCGTCGAGCAGGCCGTGCACGCGCGCGCTGAACTCGATGGCGATCTCCGGAATAGGCGGATGGGCGGGAATCAGGCTGTCGGTGGTTGCGATGGTCTCTTGGGGCACGATGAGCACTCCTGTCTACCTGGAGACGGCGAGGCGGCGAAAAAATTGCATCCGCTCAGCTTTTATCCTGAACCCGGCAGGCCGGAGAGTCAATGCGCGCGGAATTGGAGTGGTTTGTACCTTCAGGATTGCCGCCAACACGGAGCCCGTTGATAAAAGTTCAGCGCCTCCCTGCCAGGGTTGCCGTGGTATTGATAGACTGCCTCTGTTCTTGAATTGCCGTGCAACAGATTTCCCACACAGGAGCCCCGATGAACGCGAAAAAGGAAACAATGAAGTCCGCAACCGGCAAGCCGGCCCACGGATTCTCGGCCGAGGAACGCGCCGCGATGAAGGAGCGCGCCGCGGAGCTCAAAGCCGAGCAGCGTGGAGCCGCCGCCAGGCTGGACGGGGAAGCCGATCTGCTCCAGAAGATCGCCGAGATGCCGGAAGCGGACCGCTCCATGGCCGAACGCATCCACGCCATCGTCCTGGCAAGCGCGCCTTCCCTTGCGCCCCGCACCTGGTACGGGATGCCGGCCTACGCCAGGGACGGCGACGTCGTGTGCTTCTTTCAAAGCGCGCACAAGTTCAAGGCGCGCTACGCGACGCTCGGCTTCAGCGACAAAGCGAAGCTGGACGAGGGCATGATGTGGCCGTCGGCCTATGCGCTCAAGCAGTTGACCGCCGACGTCGAGCACAAGATCGCCGCACTGATCAAGAAAGCGGCCGGCTAACTCGCTGGCCCCGTCCCCGCCCTTGCCCCACCCCCCATCACCCCAACCCACCTTTTTGCCTGCATTTAACATCCCTCCCCGCGTCCATCCTGTATCCATTGCCTGATGAGGTGTGTTTCCCTCTGGCAACGCCCTTCCCCTTTCCGCTTCCCGAGCAAACGCTGTAGACTGCCAACACGGCGAACTGGACACACACAATGGCCCGAACCACGCAGAAACAAAAGCTCTTCAACGGTCGCGACTACTCCTGGATGCAGTTCAACCGGCGCGTGCTGGAAGAGGCCGAGGACGCGGCCAACCCGCTGCTCGAACGCGTCAAGTTCCTGGCCATTACCGGCAATAATCTTGACGAGTACGTGGAGGTGCGGCAGGCGGGGCTGATGCAGCGCATCGAGGATGGCTACCGGGAGCCGGGCTATGACGGGCTGCGGCCTGATGAATCGCTGGCCGTGCTGACGGCGGAGATTCACCAGTTTGTGGCCGCGCAGTACCAGTGCTGGAACCAGCATCTGCTGCCGGAACTGCGCAAGCAGGGTATCCGCCTGCTGGAGTGGCGCGAACTGGGAGACGATGCGCGCGCCTTTGCGCAGAGCTATTTTCAGCGCGAGGTTGACCCGCTGCTGACGCCCATCTCGATTGACCCGGCACACCCGTTTCCGCGCGTGCTGAACAAGGCGCTGTGCCTGGCGCTGCTGCTCAGGGCCAAGCGGCGCAGCTCGGGGCCGCAGGTGCTGGGGGTGGTGACGGTGCCGCGGGCGCTGCCCCGCTTTGTGCGCCTGCCGGCGGCCGAGGGCCACTTCGACTACCTGCTGCTGCAGGATCTGATTGCGCAGAACCTGGGCGGAATGTATCGCGGCTACGAGGTGCTGGCGCGGGCGGCCTTTCGCGTGACGCGCAACTCGAACCTCTACTTTGAAGAAGAGGAAGCGCGCTCGCTGCTCGAGACCATTCGCGTGGAGTTGCACAACCGCCGCAAGGGCGACGCGGTGCGCCTGGAGATTGAGACCAGCGCCGATCCCGAGATTGTGGAGCGGCTGCGCGTGAACTTCGAGCTCGAAGAGGACCAGGTCTTTCGCGGGGAAGGCCCGGTGAACCTGTCTCGGCTGATGTTTTTCTACGGCGATGTGAATCGGCCGGATCTGAAGTTCACTCCGTTTACGCCCAAGCCGTTGCACCTGAGCCGCAAGTCGGCCGACATCTTTGACGAGCTGCGCCAGCACGATGTGCTGCTGCACCACCCCTATGACTCCTACGACCCGGTGGTCGAGTTTATTCAGCAGGGCGCCAAGGATCCGGCGGTGCTATCGATGAAGCAGACGCTCTACCGCACCAGCCAGGACTCGCCGATCTGCGAGGCGCTTATTGAAGCCGCGGCCACCAAGGAGGCCACGCTGGTGGTAGAGCTGATGGCGCGCTTTGACGAGGCCTCGAATATCCGCTGGGCGCGCAGCATGGAGGACGCCGGCGTGCAGGTCTTTCACGGCGTGGTGGGGCTGAAGACGCACTGCAAGCTGGCCATGCTGGTGCGCCGCGACGAAGACGGCGTGACCCGCCGCTACTGCCACCTGGGCACCGGCAACTACAACAGCGTGACGGCGCGCTTCTATACCGACCTGAGCCTGCTGACCTGCGATCCGCAGATTACCGAACGGGTACACATGGTGTTCAACTACCTCACCGCCCACGCCGAGATCGACGATTACCGGCCGCTGCTGGTGGCGCCGCTGACCATGGCGGAGAGCTTTCTGGGACTGATCCGGCGCGAGCAGGAACATGCGCAGGCGGGGCGGCCGGCGCACATTGTGGCCAAGATGAACGCGCTGCTTGAGCCGTCGGTGATCGAGGCGCTCTATGCCGCGTCCAAGGACGGTGTCGAGATCGACCTGATCATTCGCGGACTGTGCATCCTGCGGCCCGGCGTCAAGGGCCTGTCGGAAAACATCCGCGTGCGCTCGATCGTGGGCCGGTTCCTGGAGCACTCGCGCATCTTCAGCTTCGCGAATGGCGGCAACGACGAAATCTATCTCGGCTCGGCCGACTGGATGCCGCGCAACTTGTTCGAGCGCTGCGAGGTGGTCTTCCCGGTGCGCGATGCGGCGGCCAGGGCGCGCATCCAGGACGAGATTCTGCCCGCCTACCTGGCCGACACGGTGAAGGCTCGCCTCCAGCAGGCCGACGGAACCTATCTGCGCGCCAGCAAGCTGCTGAAGGAGGCCGCGCCCTTTGCCAGCCAGAACTTCCTGATGCAGCTGGCCGAGGGCAAGGCCGACCTGGACGCCATCCCCAAGCCCATCGCGACCAAGCCCGCCGCTGGAACAAAAGCCAGGAAGACGGCGGCGAAGGCCAACGCAGCCGATTGACCCTGAACGCTCTGGATACCCGTCTTGGACAACCGGACTCAAAGAAGGAGAATCGTGGGCATAACCCTACCGCAGGTTTTCTCAGGCATCACACCGGCGCAATACGCAATCCTGGTGGACAAGGCCAGCGCCGCAGGGCTGGACCTGAGCGGGCACTCCGGCACCGCGTCGAAATATGGAGTGGAAGTGGCATGGAACTACGCTCCTGAATTAGGCGAACTCAGCATCCAGTGCCTCAAGACGCCCTTCTTCATGAGCCCGGAAGCAGTCAACGCCAAGGTCAAATCGCTGGTCGATGGGGCGGTTGCGTAGCGGGGCTCCCGCTGTGTTCTGGTTGGCGCCCCGTTTGCAGGCAGTCATCTTTCGCGGCTTGCCAAGCGGCTGCGGTATGCTGATCGCGCATCTCACCGTGAGGAATGCTGGTTTGCCAAGCTTAGTTGGTCGCCTTGGGGGACTGGTCTTCGACACGGAATGAAAAAGGAGTACGCGATGCCCGCACTCACTGAACAGCAAGCCAACGCCCTGCTCGGCAGCGTGCCAGCCTGGAAGATCCAGGGTGGGGAGCTAACCCGCACCTTCAAGTTTGATGACTTTCGCGCGGCCCTCGGATTCGTGAACCGGGTGGGTGAGCTGGCGGAGCGCGCCGGCCACCATCCGGATATCGACATCCGCTACAATCAGGTTCGCTTGGCCTTGGTCACCCACGACGAAGGCGGCATCACAACCAAGGACTTCGATCTGGCTGCCCAGGCAGAAAAGGCCGTCTGACGGCCGGCCGCTCATTAGGGCGGCTGAAGCTCAGGCTTCGTCAGGGGGATCTGCTTCGGAGATACCAAAATGTGGATTTTGGACGTTTGCTTCCCCCTCGCGGAGCCTGGAAAGGGCCTTACGGTACCACCACGCGGCCACCAATCCCCCGGCAAGGGCTGAGGCTGCGGCTACAGCCCCCACCTTGAACCACCCCGCAGGCTGCCCGGAATCTTTCTCCGGCTGTGGTGAAGCTGAAGAATCAAAAGAATTTGTCATAATTTCCAGAACTCCTCTCCAAGAGAATTGTTGCGCCGCTGCCGAGACGCGGGCCCAAGAAAAGTCTTGGCTTTAGATGCAGGGGATGAAAAATGGATTGCTGCCTGATCGAGAAAAATAATTTCGATTTTTGTATTTGACTTCGGCCAAATCTATGCTATGGTGTATATATTCCAGTGAAGGACGCGGTAGAAACTACCGATCCTGAGTTGGAAGTAAGTTGCGTCACTGGCCTCCCGGCACGAACAGCAAAACGTTCGTGCCGTTTTTTTTGTTCCAAATCAGCTCTGGGCCCTCAACGCAGGACGGCCTCTGTTTGGCATCCATTTGCGCTCGCCCGGCCGGAATTCGGTTAAGATGGGCAGGGAGACATCTGCTATGAAAAAGCTTATGCGGCACCGCTGGCTCCTCGCGCTGGGCATCTTCGCGCTGACCGCGGCCAGCTATGCCCAGTGGTCCAACCCTGCCGACGACGTTCCCGCTTACCACCCCTCAGCCCCGCTCAAGGTGAGCGCGCTGCCGCCCATTCTCGCCGGCTCCAAGCTGACCGGCTCCAACTTCCAATATCCCTGGCAAAAGCATGTCTATGAGCAGGCGGCCAAGGTCAGCAGCGTGATCTACCAGCTGCCCTGCAACTGCCGCTGCGACCGCGCGTTGGGACATACCAGCCTGCGCAGCTGCTTCGAAGGGATGCACGGGACCGAGTGCTCCACCTGCGCCAAGGAAGGCTTCTACGCCTATCAGCAGACCAAGCTGGGCAAGACTCCGGCCCAGATCCGCGCGGGCGTTGCGGGGCACGAGTACGAGTCGATTGACCTGGAGAAGCAATGAGGGAGGCTGGCGCCTTGTACAGCTCTGCCGGGAGTTTGCTTCAGCGCTCGATGCCGATCGAATACTGGTAGAAGACGG
>Ga0302278_10007223_pt1 | contig 10283 bp, 14 predicted proteins | sample III_Bog_N3_2_FD_194543 | JGI IMG/M metagenome (GOLD analysis project Ga0302278, IMG submission 194543) | Peat permafrost microbial communities from Stordalen Mire near Abisko, Sweden - III_Bog_N3_2 | ecosystem: Environmental > Terrestrial > Soil > Wetlands > Peat | place: Sweden: Abisko... | reverse complement strand
TCTGGAAGGCACCGCCTCCATGACCGTCGGCTACGCCATCAGCAGAGCCGACCTGGTGGTGATCCCGACGCAGGGTTCGCAACTGGACGCAGCCGAGGCCGTGAAGGCCATCAAGCTGGTCCGCCGGCAGGAACGCGCGTTCGGCAAAACAATCCCGCTCGCCGTCCTGTTCACCCGCACCAGTTCGGCCATCCGCCCACGGTCGCTGCAAAGCATCGAGGCGGAATTCCGCCAGAACGACATCCGCATGTTCGGCACCCAGATCCACGAACGCGACGCTTACAGAGCAATCTTCTCCTTCGGCGGCACCTTGTCTGGCCTCGACCCGGCCCAGGTCACCAACATCAAGGCCGCCACCGTGAATGCGCGCGCCTTCACCGCCGAGATGATCGGGCTGCTCAAGGGCCAGGCGCCGGCCGGCACGACGGCGGAGGCTGCCTGATGTCTACCCAGCGGGCCAGTATCTTCGGTGACGACGACCTCGACCTCAGTGGCTTCGCGCCCAAGCCTGGCCCCGACAGTGCCGCCCCGCCGCCGGCGCAGGTTCGGGCGGTGGCGGAGGCCGCAAGTTTCCGCAGCCGCGAGCCCGTCCTGCCACCGGTGCCTGTCCCGAAACGCGTGCCGCGCCGTCACCGCACCGGCCGCAACGTCCAGTTCAACGTGAAGGCGTCACAGGAAACGATCGACGCGTTCTACGCCATCTCCGACACCAAGGGCTGGGTGCTGGGGGAGACGCTGGAGCACGCGCTGGCGGCCTTGCAGCGCGAACTTGCCTAAGCTTCGTCCGCCGGCCCGATTCGCACCTGCACATCGCGCGGCGGCGCGGCATACGGGGCAGACGTGACCAGCACGTCCGCCCCCGCAGCGGCATAGGCGGCGGCGTTCGCCGCGCTGACACCGCCCGCCGCGGCGATCAGCGGCCGGTGCGGCCACGACGCCATCGCGCCCGCCACCGCGGCCACCGAATCCGGCGCAAACTTCTCCAATTGCAGCACATCCGCTCCCGCTCGCGCGAAGGCCAGGGCTGTGTCTACGTCGTTGACTTCGACAGCCAGCTTTCGTTCCGGTGCCGCGGCCCGCAGACGGGCGATCAGGGCCGCGGCATCCAGGCCCGGCAGCAGGGCCCGGTGTTCGGGAAACAGCAGCACCGTGTCCGACAGACCGGTGCGGTGCATCACCCCGCCGCCGGCATGCACCGCCTTCACCGACAAAGCCCGCGTCAGCGGCACCGCCTTGCGCGTGCAGGCCACCACGATATCCGGCCGGACGGCTCGGGCCGCGTCACGAATGGCCCGCACCGCGGTCGCGATGCCGGACGCCCACTCGACCAGGGTCTGCGCCGCCTTCCACCCGGCATGCAAGGTGGCGGCGTTGCCATCGGCCACCAGCAAGGGATCGCCAGGTTGGGCGCTTTGCCCGCTGCGCGCGGTGGTTTCGACCCGGGCCCCGAGATGGGCGAGCAGCCGAGCGGCTTCCTCGATCGCGCAGACCACCATGGCGTGACGCGCGGTGAAGCGCATCACGCCGGGCAGGCCGTTGATACCAAGCGCCGTCGTCGTCAGATCGCCGAGACCCGCGTCTTCCTGAATCAGACGGTCGATATCGACATCCGGCACATAGACCATGGCTCAGCCGAACTTGAACAAAACACCGTAGCCGCCGCGCGGATAGTTCCACTCGATTTCACCGGTGTCGGCAGTGACGATGCGGCAGGTGCCGCATTCCATGCAGCCATCGGGGACCACTTCAACCTTGCCCTGTTCGGTTTCCGCATAGCAGTTGGCGGGGCAGGTGGTGACCAGCGATTTCAGCGCCGGCGAGGGCACATCGTGCTCCTTCACCTTGATATGCGGCTTGCCGGCATCGACGACATAGCGGTTCTGGTACAGCTTCTCTTCGATCTTGTTGTTCAGTGTGCTCATGGAAACCTCCTGTTAACGCCACGCTCTGGCAAGCCGCAGGCCGTCGGCGATGAGGCCGGTCAACCCACGTTGCTTGCGAACATTCTTGAAAATCTCGGATTCTTTCGCGCGTTTCGACTTGCCATCGACACGCAGCCAGGTCTGTGCGATGCTGCTCATCATCTTCGGATACAAGTTGAACAACTGACGGTTGCCGTGCAGCATATCCGGTATCTTCTGGTATTTGCGCATGTCCTTCAGAACAAAGCTGTCCTCCAGCCGCTTGCGGTACTCCGCAAGATTGGCCGCGGTGCAGGGCTCGCGCCGGCGCTTGAGCCAGACAATCGTCTCGCCCGCGATGCGGCCGGACGTCATGGCCAGGTTTGAACCCTCGCGATGCACCGCGTTGACAAGATGCGCCGCATCACCGGCCACCACCCAACCCGCACCGTAAATTTGCGGCATCGCCTTGAAGCCGCCTTCGGGGATCAGGTGCGCGGCATATTCCTTGACCTCCGCACCCGCGATCAGCGGTGCGACCGAGGGGTGCGACTTGAAGGAATCCAGCAAGGTATAGGGCGAGATGCCGCTTTTCGTCAGGTCCTCGACAACGCAGCCGATGCCGATCGAGACCGACTCGCGGTTGGTATAAAGAAACGCGGTGCCGGTCATGCCCTTGGTGATCGAGCCCATCGCTTCAATCACCACACCGGCATCGCCTTTGAGGTTGAAGCGCGCTTCGATGACCTCCTGCGGCAGGAAGTGCATTTCCTTCACCGCCAGCGCCACGCTGCGCGGCTTCAGTTCATCGCGCAGGCCGGCACGCTGGCCGGTCAGGCCGTTGACACCCTCGGCGAGCACCACGACATCGGCGAGCAAGGGCCCGCCATGGCGGTCGGTCAGCACGCCGATCACGTTGCCTTTCGTATCCTTCACCAGTTCGGTGACGGTGGTTTCGCACAGCACGATCGCCCCGGCTTCCCGCACCTTGGAGCTGAACCAGCGATCGAACTGCGCGCGAATGATGGTGTAGCGGTTGGGCTTTTCCTCGTTGAAGTCCTCCGACCGGTAGTGCATGCCGGTGTGGGAGGTTTCATCCATCATCCAGACGCGCTGTTCGATAACGTGGCGTTCCAGCGGCGCATCTTCCCGGAAATCCGGGATCAGCTTTTCCAGCGCGTCGGAATACAGGATCGCGCCCTGCACGTTCTTCGAACCCGGATATTCCCCGCGTTCCAGTTGCAAAACGTTGAGCCCGCCCTTCGCCATGGTGTAAGCCGCGGCGTTGCCGGCCGGGCCGGCGCCGACGACAATCGCGTCGAAGCGTTCCTCGATGGTGGCCATGTTCGTTACCCCGCCAACCGGTTGACAGACAGGCGCTTGCGGAAGGCTTCGGTCAGCGCCGGCAACATCTCGATCGCGTCCGCGACCACACCGAGATGGGCGAAATCGAAGATCGGCGCATTGCGGTCGGTGTTGATCGCGACGATGGTGTCGGCGCCTTCCACCCCGACACGATGCTGGATCGCACCGGAAATGCCGGCGGCGATATACAGCTTCGGCCGGATGGTTTTGCCGGTCTGGCCGATCTGCCGGTCGGCTTCCATCCAGCCCTTCTGCACCAGCGGCCGCGACCCGCCCCACACCCCGCCCAGCACCGCGGCAAGCGCGCGCACATGCTGCAGGTTCTCCGGCGAGCGCAGGCCGAGCCCCCCGGCCACTACGATATCGGCATAGGCCAACTGGGCCTTGTTGCTGTCGCGGTCTTGCACGAAGCGCAGCACCTTGGTGATGATGTCGTGTTCGTGCAGCCCCGCGGGATGATCGACCACGCGTCCGCCACGGCCGGGTTGGCGGGGCGGCATCGCCATCACCCGCGGCCGCACCGTCGCCATCTGCGGCCGGAAGTTCAACGTATGGATGGTGCAAAGCAACGAACCGCCGAAGGTCGGCCGCGTCGCCGCCAGAGACCGTTCGTCATCGATCGCCAGTTCGGTGCAGTCGGCGGTGAGCCCGGTCAGCAAGGTCGTCGCCACCGACCCGGCCAGGTCGCGCCCCAGCACGGTGGCACCCAGCAAGACGATCTCTGGCTGATAGGTATTGACCAGATCGGTCATCACCCGCGTGTAGGGCTCATTGCGATAGTGTTCGAGGATCGGATCGGCGCAGAGATAAACCAGGTCCGCGCCATGTTCCCAGACGTCGACCGCCGCCGCCTGCAAGGCGGCCTTGTCGCCACCCAGCAGAACCCCCGCCAGTTCGACGCCAAGCTGGTCCGCCAACTTGCGGCCTTCACCCAGCAACTCCAGCGACACCGGATGCACCTGTCCGTGTTCGTATTCGACAAACACCCAGACATGCTTATAGGCCTTGAACCGCTCGGGCAGTTCCTTCTTCATCCCAGCTCTGCTGGGCAATGGTGCGGTACTCATGGCGTTCCGCTCCTTCTGTCAATAACCGGCTGCCATGCGCAGCAGCTCGTCTTCCAGCGCCGGTTGCGTGGCATAAAGTTTCAGGATCAGGTCTTCCGCGATCGTATCGTGGTCCTTGTCCTTCACATCGACCTGCACCGCCTTCACCGCTTTGGCCTTCGGCGCGAACACGCGCTTGACGACGGTGGGCGAACCACGCAGGCCGCAATTGCCCATATCCGTGATGCCCGCGGCCTGCGCATTCCACGTGATCAACTCCGCCCGAGCGGCTCGGAGCACGTCAGCGATGGAGCCGCGGCGAACCTCGTTACTGGCCTCCAACATGGTGATCAGCGCCGGCAACTGCGTCCGCAGTTCCTGCACGCCGCCCTCGGCGCGTCTGGACACCGTGATGGTGCCGGCCTTCTCGTCCAGGTCCTGGATCGCGGCGACATAGGTGAGCTGGTTCAGACCCAGCCGGCGGGCAATGCCGGGACCGACCTGGGCGGTGTCGCCGTCGATGGTCTGTTTGCCGGTGAAGACAAGCTGCGGCGTCCCCCAGGTTTCGCCGATCTTGCGCACCGCCTGCGCCAGGGCGAAGCTGGTGGCCAGGGTGTCGGACCCGGCGAAGAAACGGTCGGTCAGCAGCACGCCGCGGTCGGCACCGATGCCCAGGGCTTTGCGCAGGCTGTCCTCGGCCATCGGCGGCCCCATGGTCAGCACCGTCACCTCGCCGCCGAGACGGTCGCGCCAGCGCAAGGCCTCCTCCAGCGCAAACAGGTCGTACGGGTTGATGATCGTGGGCACGCCCTGGCGCATGATCGTGTTGGTGACGGGATGCACGCGGATCTGCGCGCTGTCCGGAACCTGCTTGATGCAAACCACGATGTGCATGGCCACTCCTTTCGACAACTCTGTAAGGGCAAGGACCGTGCCAAGCGGAAAATGGCGGTTTGGCGTGGGTTTGTCGGCTTTTGTCGTGTCGCGAACAGGACAGGGGGGTCAGGTTTCGTCCGCCGGCAGCAAATCCGACAACGCCACGAAAGCCTCGCGCCGCGGCGCGACCGCGTCTTTCAAAACCTTGAACACCCGCTCCTGCAACGGCGAGGACTCCACGAAATCCCGATAGGCTCTGCTGAGCGTGATCCGGCAGGCTTCCTCGGCGGCATCGTCGGTCATCGCCGCGAGCGTCTCAGCGGAGAGGTATTCGCCCATGCGGCGCAGGATGTGCAGCCGCGCCACCTGCAGCACCGCGGGATCGTAGGGAACCTTGAGCAGGGCAAAGAATTCCTCGGCGGAGGACAATCCGAGGAGACGGTCGAGCAACTGGCTCATGGGGCATTCTCCTTGTCGCAATCGGGACAAATCGGGGCGGGTGTGGTCTGGCGGCCGCGTTGCAGATGGGCGAGGCGGGCTTCCAGGAAATCGATGCGGTCGATCAGGATCGACAGCGCCTCACCGACCGGATCGGGCATCAAATGATGTTCCAGGTCGATGCGGCCATCGAGGCGTTTGCGCGCGCGCGGGTCGCGCACGATGCGGCCGGGAATGCCGACGACGGTCATGCCGGGCGGCACGTCCTCGATCACCACGGAATTCGCGCCGATGCGGGCATTGGCACCGACCGTGATGGGACCAAGGATTTTCGCCCCCGCGCCCACCAGCACGCCGCTGTTGAGCGTCGGGTGCCGCTTGCCGGGCGACCAGCTCGTGCCACCCAGGGTGACGCCGTGATATAACGTGACGTCGTCGCCGACCTGCGCGGTTTCACCGATCACCACGCCGGCGCCGTGATCGATGAACAGGCGCTGACCGATCTGCGCGCCGGGATGGATATCGACATTCGTGACAACGCGGGCCCACCACGCCAAAACGCGCGCGGGGAAACGCCAACGACGGCGCCACAGACGATGCGCGATGCGGTGCATCAGCACCGCATGGACGCCGGGATAGGTGATCAGGATCTCCACGGTGTGGCGCGCGGCCGGATCGCGCGCCTTCACGCAGCCGACATCGCCGAGCATCGTGGCCCATAGTCCCGGTGGCCGTTCGGCTTGCGTGCGCATGACCGCGGCCAACATGGCGGTCAGGCGTAGGTCGGCGCGAATTGCGCGTTGGCACCGGCTTTCCAGAAGGGCGACAATTCGCGCAGCTTGTCCACCACGCCGGGCATCACTTCCAGCACGCGGTCCACGTCCTGATCGGTGTTTTCGCGCGAGAAGGAAAAGCGGATGGCGCCGTGTGCGGCGGTGTAGGGTACCTTCATCGCGCGTAGCACGTGCGAGGGTTCCAGCGAGCCCGACGTGCAGGCCGAGCCCGAAGAACAAGCGATGCCTTCCTTGTTCAGCAGCAGCAGGATGCCCTCGCCTTCGATGAACTCGAACGCGATGTTGGCTGTGTTGGGCAGGCGGCTTTCGGGATCGCCGGTGACGATGGCGTTGCCGATGCGTTGTTGCAGGCCTTTTTCCAGCCGGTCGCGCAAGCCCTTCACCCGGGTCTGCTCTTCCTGCATGTGTTCCAGCGCGAGTTCCGCGGCGACGCCAAGCCCGACGATGGCCGGGGCGTTTTCCGTGCTGGCGCGCCGGCCGCGTTCCTGGTGGCCGCCGCGCAGCAAGGGGCGCATCCGCACGCCGCGACGGACGTAGAGCGCACCGACACCTTTGGGCGCATGCAACTTATGGCCGGAGAGCGACAGCATGTCGATTTCCGAGGTCTTCAAATCGATCGGCACCTTGCCGACGGCCTGCACCGCATCGGTGTGGAACAGCGCACCGGCGTCGTGGGCGAGATCGGCGAGTTGCTCGACCGGAAAGATCGTGCCGGTTTCATTGTTCGCCCACATGATCGAGGCGATTGCGGTTTTTGGCCCCAGCGCTTTGCGGTAGGCATCGATGTCGAGCCGGCCGCGGCTGTCCACCGGCGTGTAGTGTACTTTAACACCGCGGTTCTTTTGCAGCCATTGGCACAGGGCCAGGATCGCCGGATGTTCCACCACGGATGTGACGATTTCGTCGCGGCCGGTCTGGGTTTCCAGCGCCGACAACAATGCGGTGTTGTCGGATTCGGTGCCGCTGCCGGTGTAGACGATCTCGTGATCGAATTCGGTGCCAAGCAGGGCTTGTAGTTGTTGACGGGCGTGTTTGAGGGCGGCGCCGACTTCGGAGCCGAAGGCGTGCATCGATGACGCGTTGCCGAACTGCTCCGTGAAGAAGGGCAGCATGGCATTGACGACTTTGGGATCGACGCGGGTGGTGGCGTTGTTGTCGAGGTAAACGGGACGCATCGTTGCCTCCTCTGCTCAATGACCGGCGGGGACGGGAATGACGCGGAGCGGGCGTCCGAGTTTGGTGGCGAGGCGTTCCTGAATGCCGCCGATGGTGACGCTGGCGGCCTGGCAGCCGACGCAGGCGCCGGACAGTTTCACCATCACGCGGTCGCCATCGACGTCGATCAGTTCGCAGTCTCCGCCATCGGCTTTCAGATAAGGGCGGAGCTCCTCGATCGCGGATTCGATGACGCGGATGCGTTGCAGCAGGGTCATTTCGCCCTTGGGCTTGGCGAGTGGGGAGGACTTCACCCGTTCGCGCCGTTGCGGAATGGCGGCACTCGCGGGATCGAAGGCCAGCGCGCCATCGAGTTCGCCGGCGGCGACCATCTCGCGGTTGACGCGGGTCAGCACGGCTTCGACGCCTTCAACGCAGGTGCCGCAGCTTCCGGTGGCTTTGGTGAAGTGTGTCACCTGCTCCATCGTTGTCAGCTTGTTGACGCGAATGGCGCGTTCCACCATGCCTTCATCGACACCGAAGCACTTGCACAGCAGCGCGCCTTCCTCGTGGTCGTCTTCCCAGGTGTCGCCTTTATAGTTGGCGACAGCGGCGCGCAGGGCTTCGTAGCCCATGACCGAACAATGCATTTTCTCGGGTGGCAGGCCGCCGAGGAAATCGGCGATGTCCTGGTTGGTCAGTTTCAGCGCTTCATCCACGGTGCGGCCGATCACCAGTTCGGTCAGCGCCGAGGAGGACGCGATCGCCGATCCGCAGCCGAAGGTCTGGAATTTTGCCGCGGTGATGATTTCGGTTTCGGGATCGACCTTCAGCATCAGCCGCAGCGCGTCGCCGCAGGAGATGGCACCGACATCGCCGATGCCGTTGGCATCTTCCAGCACGCCGGCGTTCTTCGGATTGTAGAAATATTCTTTGACCTTGTCGGTATAGTCCCACATGGTACTGGTCCCCTAACCGAACGACTTGCCGCAGGAGCATTTCTCGGCTGCGTTCGGGTTGTTGAAGGTGAAGCCGGAGTTTTCCAGACCGACGACAAAATCGACGGTGGTGCCCTTGATGTGCGGCTCGCTGTCAGCATCGACATAGACGCGCACGTCGCCTTGCTCGACGAGGATGTCGCCGGGGGCGGGATCGCGTACCAGGCCCATCGAGTATTTAAGACCGGCACAGCCGCCGGCCTGCACCATGATGCGCAGGCCCTGGATATTGGCACCACCGCCGGATATCGCGGTGCGCACCGCATTGATGGCGCTGTCGGTTAGGTTGATCATCGCGGCCACTCCGTCTTCCTGATGAGAGGAGGGATGAGCAAGCCGCGTGCCAGAGAAAAGTGATGGTTTTGCCAGGGTTTTCGGGGATGGGGATGTGACGTGTCGCATCCGCGACGGCGGGAATCCGACAGTTGTCAGGCCAGGCGGGGCTGACGAGAAGAGTTCTCCCCCTCCCCTTGTGGGAGGGGGAATGATTTTGTTTGGTTTCACACCGCGGCGTCGGCCGCCTTGCGTGCTTTGGCGAGCAGGCTCTCGCCGCCTTCCTCGCCGAAGCAATGGTCAAAGTCGTCGCATTCCGCGCAGCTTGGGGCTGCGCACAGCATGAAGCCGTCGTCGCGGCAGATCGTGCGGTAGAAAAACTTCTTCCACTTCATGTCAGCTTTGTTGCGCTCTGCCAGCGGTTCGAAATGCCGCATCAGCAGCCAGCCGAGTTCGCGCCGGTTGCGCAGTCCCAGGTCCTGCCAGAGGTGATTCGGCCGCATGCAGCGGCGCGCCACCATGTCCGCAAGCCGACACTGGAATTGTGTGCCGTTTGTCGTGCTCCGGCGCAGCAGGTCGCGCAGGCAGGCTTCATCCTCGGGACAGTCCGAACAATCCTGGTTGCTCCAACGCGCGAAGACGGAGGCGGTATGCGGAAACATTTCGGCTGCGAGTTCCGCCAGGACAGCGCCATCCAGACCCACCGTGTCGGTCGCGCGCAACCGGCCAGTTTCCGCTTCCCACAGCGACAAAGCAAGGATCGAGGCCGTCACATGCGCATCGAACCCGTCGCATCCCATGTTCGGTTGCGCGGTCAGCCAGCTATAGATGTCGGCGGGTTCCATGGTTTTGTTCCGTCAGCTTGCGGGGCCGTGCCGCTGTGCGTTGGTCGGGCAGACGCGCGCGCAGGCACCGCAGCCGATGCAGTTGCCGTCGTCATCCATCACCATGACCTTGCGCTCGATTTCGTCTTCGTCTTCGTCGAGATCGACGACTTCGCCATCTTCATCGACACCGCGCAGGGTCATCACGCCGCGGCCGCAGACCTTGAAGCAGCGGCCACAACCGATGCAGGTGCCGCGATCGATATCGAGCAGGAATTGCGGCTGCCAGTCGCGGCCGTCGCGGGTGGATTGGCTCATGACACCAGCGCCTCCAGGCGTTTCAGTTCGGACCGCTTGGCGGTCAGTTCCGCGAAGACGGCGTGGGTTCGGGCCGCGACCGCGGGGATCCGCTCCCAGTCGTTGGGGAGTTCTTCCGACAGGTCGTGCAGATCCATCTTCGCCGCGGTTGCCTTGGCGGAGAGTTTCTTCAGTTCCGCCTTCAGGGTTTCAAGGTCGCTCATGTTCGTCTTCCGGGTTTAGTCGCGCGCGAGTTCGGGATGCGTGTCGATCATGGCCACCGCCTGGCCGACCGCTTTCATGCCTTCGGCAGCGA
>Ga0302278_10007207_pt1 | contig 10302 bp, 11 predicted proteins | sample III_Bog_N3_2_FD_194543 | JGI IMG/M metagenome (GOLD analysis project Ga0302278, IMG submission 194543) | Peat permafrost microbial communities from Stordalen Mire near Abisko, Sweden - III_Bog_N3_2 | ecosystem: Environmental > Terrestrial > Soil > Wetlands > Peat | place: Sweden: Abisko... | reverse complement strand
TTACGCGGCCTGCGGCGTGGCGCACCACACTCTCCTCGCTGGCAAAGTCGCCAGTGATGCAGCGAACTCCCAGTGACTCGATCTTTTCAATGTCGGGGGCGATAGGCGAAGCTCCCTCAGCCGCATAGCGAACCAGCGTGTCGGGCGAAAACGCACCGGTGTTCACAAGTGCGTAATCGAAAATCGGCGCGCGGGTGTGATCGTAGATGCGCTCGATATGCTGAGCCGCGGTCAGGTCCAGGCTCTCATTGGCCTCGGTCATCAGGTTTGAAATGTACACACGCACACCCCGCGCCCTGGCCAGGGCCTCCGGAACGTCTCGCACCAGGAGATTGGTAATCAGCGAAGTGTAGAGCGAGCCCGGTCCAATCGTGATCAGGTCGGCCCGTTCAATGGCCTCCAGCGTCTCCGGCACCGGAACGGGGTCAGGGGGATCGAGCATCAGCTCAACGATCCTGCGCTTGCTGGCGGTGATCTTCGTTTCCCCGCGCACCTGCGAGCCATCGTCCATCCGCGCCACCAAAGTGACATTGGCCGTAGTCGCCGGATAAATACGGCCCCGAGTGGCCAGAATCTTCGACGTTAGTTGGATGGCCTGGGCAAAGTCCCCGGTAACCTCAGTAAGCGCGGCCACAAACAGGTTGCCGAAGTTATGCCCTTTCAGCGAATCTCCACCCCGGAAGCGATGGTTGAACAGCCGCGACAGCAGATCCTCTTCCTCACTGAGGGCCACCATGCAATTGCGCAGATCGCCGGGTGGAAGCATGTTGAAACCCGTGCGCAGCCGCCCGGAGGAGCCGCCATCGTCGGTCACGGTTACCACGGCGGCAAGGTCTGAGATTGGGCTGGGCGGCGATGTGGATTGCCCGGCCGCGGCCACATGCTTGCGCAGCCCGCGCAGCAGCGTGGAAAGCCCGGTGCCGCCTCCTATGGCGACCACACGCATGGGGCTTGAAACGCTTGACGCTTCGACGCTCACCGACGACACCGGAGACAGTTGTTCGTTCAGGGTCGGCTGTGGCGCGTCTCCATCTGCCGGATTTCGAGTTGCAAGAGCTGCTGAAATCAAGGTCTGCCTTACGGAATCTCAGGATACAGCAACTCGGTGAACCGGGGGTCGTCCACCATGCTCTGGAAATCGTTATCGACGCGGGCCTGCAGCCGGTTCCTGGGGTTCAACTCGATCGCCCGGGCCAGGTTGCGAAGGCAATCCTGCGTGTGGCCCGTAATCGAATCCAGCAACGCCAGCCCGTAAAGCGCATAGTCGGCATTCGGATGGGAGACCAGAATGCTGCCGAACTGTTCCCGTGCCTCCTCGTAATAGCCCGTGTTCAGCTTTGAAACGGCATAGTCGTAGTGCTCCTCGGGCGTGGAAAACGCGAGATTGGGCTTCTCCAGTTGCCGCTGGCACGTGTTGATGTACATCCGGCAGCGCTCCTTGATCTCCGCCGGCGCATCGGGCATCAGCTTGCCAAAGGCGGCCAGCGCCTTCTCGTACTTGCCCTGTTGCAACAGTTGTACTGCAGATTGGTAGTGCTGGAAAGCTTGTCCCATGTTCGCGGTGGAGTGACTCCCTTGCTTGATAGCCGGGGTGGGCGTTTTCTTGCGGCTGGGCGTTGATCGGGCCTCTTGCATCATTGGTTTGCCGAAATCTCGCTGCTCCAACAAGCGGTCGCGCAGGCTAGCCACCTGCTAGAGACCTGCTGTTGGAGTTAACGCTGCTCAGGCACTCTTTATACGCAGAACACCGGGTCCCGTCAATGGGGTCTATCGAGAGGTAGATCGACTACCCTGTTTTTTGAACGGTTTACCGTAAATTGCCGGGTTCAGCGTCGGGTCGTTGTACATCTTCATTTGCCGGTAGAGCTTGAATCGCCGCGTCCCATCCAGTGTCTCACCCCAAAGCGCGTCGAGGCAGGCGGCAAGGTCAGCTCTCTGCTCTTCAAGAATATCCAATCGCTCGCGATTCCGGCCTGCGTGTCCTGGTGGTGCGTTCCCTCGTTCCGTTTCCTCCCGCGTGTGATAGATCTTCAGCGCCAGGATTGAAAGCCGGTCGACGATTAGCCCCGGCGACTCAGAGTGCAATGGGGCGTCGGGGTTGGGCAGCCCGCTCCCTTGAAGCCAGCCAAGCAACGTCCGGTCCAGTTCTTCGGCCAGGTCGTTCCGCAATTGGTTGGTCTTATCCACCCTGCGCTTCACGTCTGCCAACTCCGCATCGGTGGCGTCCGGGGTACGTGCCTCGTCTTCGATATGCCACAGGTCGCAGTTTGCTCGATGCTGCCGAGCCGCCAAAGCAAGCCAAACTGAGTCGAGCTTTGCCTCGACTCGGGGGGCGTCGCCCAGGGTGGTGGAACCCGTTGCACCTTTCTCGGGCGCAGCTTCGCCGCATTCTCCCGGCTTCTGGTGCCACGCGCGGGTCTCGATGTCTTGAAGTGCGACGATATCGGCTGCCGAAAAACTCCTCAACAATTCACGTCCCCAGGCATGTGTCCGGCTCCAATGTAATCCGTGTCGGTCCCGAGTGCAGCTTCTATGGTAGAACTATCCTCAACCTGGGTCCAAACTCTGAAGCCGGGGTCGAGATTCAGGCGTAACAGACGAGGGTGTCGATGGCCGACCAGATTCAGCGGTTTCTCTGCCTTGCCAGCTACGAAAAAGGGCACGATTTTCTGCGCCAATGCGCGGAGATGGGCGTCCGGCTCACGCTGCTGACCCTGGACAAGCTGCGGGATGCCGACTGGCCGCGGGACGTGCTGGAGGAGTTGGTCACCATGCCCTCCGGCCTGACCCGCGAGCAGATCCTGAATACCGTTTCCTGGATGGCCCGTGGACGCCGCTTCGACCGCATTATCGCGCTGGATGAGTTCGACTTGGAGACCGCCGCGCAGATTCGCGAGCACATGCGCATTCCCGGCATGGGCGTCACTACCTCGGCCTACTATCGCGACAAGCTCGCCATGCGCACGGGTGCCCGTGACTCCGGCTTTCTGGTTCCCGAATTCTCACCCGTGCTGAATTACGACGACCTGCGCGATTACATGAACCGCGTCAACCCGCCGTGGCTGCTCAAGCCGCGCTCGGAAGCCTCGGCCCTGGGTATTCGCAAGATTGAAGACCCCGAGCAACTGTGGCGGGCTCTCGAGGAACTGGGCGACCGCCAGAGCTATTACCTGCTGGAGCAATTCGTTCCCGGAGACATCTTCCATGTGGACTCAATCGTCAGCGAGCGCCGGGTCGCATTCTCCGTGGTGCACCAGTACGGACGCCCTCCCATGCAGGTGGTGCACGACGGCGGCGTCTTCACCACCCGCACCGTTGACCGCTCAAACCGCGACTGGAGCGAGCTGAGCGACATGAATGCTGGCCTGGCGCCTGCGCTTGGCATGGTGCGCGGCGTTACCCATGCCGAGTACATCCGCTCCCACTCCGATGGCCGCTATTACTTTCTTGAAATTGCCGCGCGCGTCGGCGGTGCGTTTATCGCCGATCTCGTTGAGGTTGCGACCGGCGTGAATCTGTGGCGAGAGTGGGCGCGCCTCGAGGTGGATTTCCTTCGCAGCGAATCCTACCTCGTTCCCCACGAGCGCCTGGACTATGCGGGAAGCGTGCTCTGCCTGGCCCAGACCGCCGAGCCGGATACCTCCGCATTCAACGACCAGGAGATCGTCGTCCGCATGAAGAAGCACCACCATGCAGGGCTGATCGTGAAGTCCGAGAAGCCAGAACGTGTGCAGGAGCTGCTGGAGCGATACAGCGCCGAGTTCGCCCGCTTGTACCTGGCCACCTTGCCGCCAATGGACCGCCTGACGCCGGCATAATAACGCGACGTTCCGACTTCAGTGCGCTGGCGTAGTGTCCCTGAATTTCGTAACGATACATGGTTGTCATTCTGAGCGAACGGGGCCCCAAACGTTTTTCAGTTTGGGGGTGGTGAGTCGAAGAATCTGCGGTTGTTCTTCGGTGAACGTCAGACTCACCTCACCAGCGTTTGTTGACGAATGTCTTTCCAGAGGTCATGCTCAGAGCGCGGGCACTGCTTTCGAAGATAGCCAATCTCCGGTTCGAATGCGAAACCCTTGCGGAAAAGGATTTAATGCAAAGCAGATGCAACAAGCACGTCACGGTCTCACGAGTATTCGCCGTTGGCTTGGGGTTCTTCGTCGTCGCCGGGGCATCTCTTGCTACGTTCGATTCTCCAGTGATCCGCTATGCGCCCGCCCCTGTCTTTGCAGCTGTAGATCCGGGTTGCAAGGTGGTATTGGACGCAAACAGAAAGACCATTTTGACTCCGTACCACTCGTATTCCACAATGGGTGGCGGGGTCTCCGGCGGTGCTCCAATGAACATCGAGATGATTTACGTGCAAGGCGCCACCTACACCGGGGTCGACGGCAAATGGACCGTCAGTCCCGTCACCGAGCAGGACATCAAGGACATGCTGGCCACCAAGGAAAGCATGAACTCGCAGTCGGTCTGCAAGCATCTGCGCGACGAACCGGTCAGCGGAGAGAATGCCGTCGTTTACAGCAGCCATTCCGGATCCGAGCGATCTACGATCGATTCAACATTCTGGATATCCACCAGCAAGGGACTTGTGTTGCGCATGGAGGCTGATATCACCGACAAGAGCGGCAGTAAATCCCAGATGTCCGTTCGCTATGAATACAAGAACGTGCAGAAGCCGGCATTGTGACGCCGAAGTGGTTGCCAACCGCGCCTCGGCCACGATTATCAACCGGCAACGGGAGATAAACTTCAGGCGACAAGCATGACCCGCACTCGCACGTTCCTGACCGCGGAGTGGCGCAACCTGCTAATGCTCAACTACGCGGTCAATCCCTCTCTGCTTGAGCGATTCGTTCCCTCCGGCACCGATCTCGATTCCTTTGATGGGAAAACGTATTTGAGTCTGGTTGGCTTTGAGTTCAACCGCACCAGCCTGGCCGGGATTCCCGTGCCATTTCACCAGCAGTTCGAAGAGGTGAATCTTCGCTTCTATGTCCGGCGGTTATCCAAGCGCGGCGTGGTCTTCATTCGGGAACTCGTTCCCAAGCGCGCGGTTGCGGCTGTGGCCCGATGGGCCTTCAACGAGAATTACGTCCATGTTCCCATGTCGCACAAGGTTGCTTTTCGTCCCGATGGTGCGGTGGCGAGCGCCGAGTATGCGTGGGGCTCGGGGCCCGATCGATGCGTTGCGAAGATCGAGACGGAAGAAGCGAGTTATCTCGCGCCCGAGGGATCGGTCAGCCAGTTCATCACCGAACATTACTGGGGTTACGCCGCGCAAAAGGGCGGCGGCTGCCTGGAATACGAAGTGCAGCACCCGCAGTGGCAAGTGTGGAATGCAAAGCGTGCCGAGTTCTCCGGAAATCCAACTCGGCTCTACGGAGCGGAATTTGCGGAGATACTGAAACATCCGCCCGATTCCGCATTTCTGGCCGAAGGGTCCGCGGTTACTGTTTTTAAAGGGAAGGGAATTGAGTGAAGTGCGCGGGCTGGATTCCTGTCTGCGAGTTATGTTTGTGGTAGCTGGCAAATGCCCCGAGGATGACAGATGGTAATCCCGCGCACTTGGACGAAGCCCGATGCCGTAGCCGCGATGAAGGAATTCCTTGCCGCGCCGCCGCCACGCCGTGCCGCTATCCGCGACCTGATGGCCGAGCTGCTGTCCACCAATCCATACGCGCGCCGCTGCGCCGCGGATCTGGCTCGGCTCATTAGCGCACGCGAGCCGGGAATTCTGAGCAAATATGCCGATGTCCTGATCGATCTGGTCTCCGATACACCTTTCGACCAGTGGCAGGCGCGTGGTCACATCACCCTCGCCGCGGCTCTCAACGCCTCTACCCGGGCGCAGCGGCTCATGCTAACGACTCTGGTGCGCGCCCTGGCCGTGGACGAGCGGAATGCCCTTCGAGCCATCGCGCTGGAAGCCCTTGCGATTCTGGCGGCTGCGGAGCCGGACTTACGCGACGAAGCAACCGTTGTTCTGGAGCATGCTCGCCGCGAGGGCACAACGGCCATGCGTTCCCGTGCCCGCCGTATGTTGTTGCTTTTGTTGGCTTCTGAGAAGACTCCAGCCCGTGGGCGAGGTAGAGTAAAGTCGCCAAACTAACCATTTTCCACAAGCTCAGAAATAAACTGTTGACACCATACCCACTAATTGGTATTGTTCATACCAACCAGTGGGTATCTTTATGATTGAGACCGAAACAAGGCACGAATCCAAAACCCGTCTTCTCGACGCGGCTCTCCACGTCATCCGCGCAAAGGGCTATTCCGCTACCCGAATTGAGGACGTCTGCGAAGCTGCCGGTCTCACCAAAGGCAGCTTCTTTCATCATTTCAAGAGCAAGGAAGACCTTGCCCTTGGGGCCGCTGACTACTGGATCGAAGGCACAGGCGCCTTGTTCCTATCCGCGTCCTATCACGTGCCCGCCGACCCGCTCGACCGCCTGCTGGCCTATGTGGATTTCCGTAAATCTCTCTTGATGGGCGATTTGCCGGACTTTACCTGCCTGGTTGGCACCATGGTTCAGGAGACTTACGACACTCATCCAGCCATCCGCGAAGCGTGCAACCGGAGCATCAGCGACCACGCCGCAACGCTCGTTCCGGATATCGAGGAAGCGATCCGCCAGCGCGGCATCCAGGCTAAGTGGACCGCGGAAAGCCTTGCTCTTTATACCCAGGCCACCATCCAGGGCGCTTTCATTCTGGCCAAAGCCAAACACACCCGCGAAGTTGCCGCAGAGTGTATCGACCATCTGCGACGGTATCTCGAATTGCTGTTCAACCAACCCCATGCGCAGAATTGCTTTTCCAAGTGAGGCCCTTCAATCCTCGAGAAAAAACTCAAAATCAGGAGTGAGACATGATTACGAAGATTCTCAAAGCAACAGTTCTTGCAGCGTCAATGCTGCTCGCCGCGTCCTGTTCACCCAGCCCCGCGCAAGCCCAGGAAGCCAAGGCTCTTTATCCGGCCATGGCCCCACTCGACCAATACCTCATGGCCGATCGCGACGCCGAGATCGCGCTGGCAAAAAGCGCCGCTCCTCCGGTCGTTGCCAATGACGCCACTGTCCTGGTGCTTGAAAAGGACGGTTACCACACCGCGGTTGAAGGCAAGAACGGCTTCACATGCGTCGTCGAGCGAGCGTGGATGAATCCCATCGAAAGCGATGAGTTTTGGAATCCCAAAGTGCGAGGGCCGGTTTGCTATAACCCGCAGGCCTCGCGATCCATTCTTCCTTACACAATTCAAAGGACGAATCTGGCATTGAATGGGCTTACCAAAACGCAAATAGCAGACAGCATGAAGGCCGCGCTCGATAGCAATCGGATTCCCTTGCCGGAGCCAGGCGCGATGTCGTACATGCTGGCGAAAGGCGGCTACCTTGGAGATTCCAACGGGCACTGGCACCCTCATTTGATGTTCCATATTCCAAATGCGAGTGCGGCGAGTTGGGGCGCGAATCTGCCTGACTCGCCCGTCCTGCGGATTCCCCCGGGTCCGGAGCCGGAATCCATCTTCCTGGTTCCCGTTAGTCATTGGTCCGACGGAACCCCGGCGGATGATACCGCAGCGCATCAACATTGAGGCATCGGAGCCGAACCAAACTCCAGCAATTCCACCCAGAGATTGAAACCGCAGATTCCTCAACTTCAAAGGAGGGCATTATGAAACTCACCGAGAGTGGCGATATTGTCCAATGGCCTGAGACGCATTACGTGTTTGTGGAGAAGACGGGGCCGATCCCGAAGATTGCGCCGGAGGCGTGGCAGACGGCCATCAACCTGGTTCCGCAGCTCGCGGAAAAGAACCAGATCGCCTGGAGAATGAGCCTCTACAAGATGAATCCAAATGTGTATCGAGCGGGGTTTGTACTGCCCCAGAAGCCGGCGGAGGTGCCCGCGGGCTTGCAATACGAGCTATTTGGCGGCGGCAAATTTAGCCGGTTCGTGCTGACAGGGCCGTATTCCGATCTGCCGGCAGCCACGGGCCGGGTGTTCGACATTTTTGCGCAACGAGGCATGACGCTAAGAAGCGACTTCTGCATTGAGAGCTATGTCAGCGATCCGCAAACCACACCCGAAGACAAGCTGATCACCGAAATTCTCATCCCCACCGCATAAGGAGATTCCATCATGTCCACTGCAACGTTAAGCGTCCCTGTCTCATCAATCTCAAAAGCCGAGGCCGAAATCCTCGACCTCGTCGAGCGAATGCTGCAAGCCAACCACGACAAGAATGCTGAAGCGTTTGCCGCACCCTTCGCGCACGACGCCGCGGTCTTCAATCTTGCGCCACCGCTGGTCCATCGCGGGATCGATCTTGAGGAGAAGCAGGCCTGGTACGAATCCTGGGCCACGCCTGTCGACCTTGAATCGCGCGATCTGAAAGTGATTGTCAGCGACGACCTGGCCTTCTGCCACGGTTACTTGCGAATCACAGGAACCAAGAAGGGGGCTGACAAGCCGGTCAATTTCTGGATGCGCGAGACGCTGTGCCTGGAGCGAATCGGGGGCGAATGGAAGATCGTCCACGAGCACACATCGGTGCCGTTTTACATGGACGGCACTCTGCGGCCGGCTTTCGATCTGCATCCTTGACCGCGAACTCCGAGTCGAGACTTTACAATCGATGCGGGAGCAAGCATGGAAAGCCAAGGGCAGTCCCCGCATCGGCGTTGGAATCCGCTTCGTCAGTCATGGGTGTTGGTTTCGCCGCATCGCACCCTGCGCCCGTGGCAGGGCGAAGTAGGACAAAAGGCCGCGCCGCAAGCAATTTCTTATGATCCGCAATGCTACCTGTGTCCCGGCAATCTGCGCGCTGGCGGCGCCGTAAACCCGGCCTATAGCGGCGTGTTCGCTTTTGTAAACGATTACGCTGCGCTGCTCCCCGACCCAGCCGCTCCGGCCGGCCCCCACGCGTCCCCGCTGCTGGTGGCTGAGCCCGCTCGCGGCCTTTGCAAAGTTCTCTGCTATCATCCCGACCATTCGCTCACACTGGCCCGAATGACCCGCGAGGAGATTCGCCCCGTCGTCGATGCATGGACTCAGCAGTACACCGAGATCGCCAGCCTCGATTGGATCCAATACATCCAGATCTTCGAAAATCGTGGCGCAATGATGGGAGCCAGCAACCCCCACCCGCACGGTCAGATCTGGTCCACCGATTTTGTTCCGGACGAACCTGCCGCCGAGACCCAGGCCCAGCAAGACCACTTGGCCCGTACCGGCCGCTGCCTGCTGTGCGACTACCTCGAATCCGAGCAGGCCGCCTCTGCCGATCAGGGGCGCATCGTCTTTCAGAATGAGCACTTCACGGCATTGGTGCCGTGGTGGGCAGTCTGGCCGTTTGAGGTGCTGCTCCTCTCCCGCCGTCACCTTGGTTCCATGCCTGAGTTCACCCCGGAGGAACGCGATAGCCTGGCCGACGCCCTCAAGCGTCTCACCACCCGCTTCGACAACCTGTTTGAAACCAGCTTCCCCTACACCATGGGATTCCACCAGTCGCCCACAGACAGCGCAGCCCATCCGGAGTGGCACTTCCACGCACACTTCTTTCCGCCGCTGCTGCGTTCAGCCACAGTTCGGAAATTCATGGTGGGCTTTGAAATGCTAGGCATGCCCCAGCGGGACATTACCCCCGAGGGCGCCGCTCAGAGCCTGCGCTCCTGCTCTGAAGAGCATTTCTGGCCCAGGATCTGAGGATGACCGGCAAGGGGAGCTGAATGGAAGGCTGTTACACTCGGCCGGAACCGCCGCACCTGATTCGTAGCCTCGACTCCGCCCCCATGATAAACTCACTGCTCATGGATAATGGTGGCCATGTTTTGCCTCCTGCAGGTGCCGGTCCGCCTCCGTCCCTGTCGCGCTGGAGAACTTGGGTCGCTCACGCTCGAATCGCACGCTTCGACCATTGGGTCAAGAACGCTTTCGTGTTTCCTGGAATCGTTTTTGCGCTCGCCTTGTACCGCACACCATTGACCTGGGCCCTCGCCGGGAGGGCGGTAATTGGGCTGCTCGCCGTGGGGCTGATTGCGTCCAGCAACTACGTCATCAACGAGATCTGCGATGCCCCGTTCGACCGCTTCCATCCTCTCAAGCGCAACCGGCCGGTGCCTTCCGGCACTGTCATCCTTCCGCTGGCCTACGCACAATGGATTCTTTCGGGGATCGCCGGTCTGCTTCTGGCCTGGAGGATATCGCTTTGGTTTGGATGGAATATGGTGGCGCTGTTGGTCATGGGTTGCGCTTACAATCTGCATCCACTCCGAACCAAAGACGTACCTTACC
>Ga0302278_10007198_pt1 | contig 10313 bp, 10 predicted proteins | sample III_Bog_N3_2_FD_194543 | JGI IMG/M metagenome (GOLD analysis project Ga0302278, IMG submission 194543) | Peat permafrost microbial communities from Stordalen Mire near Abisko, Sweden - III_Bog_N3_2 | ecosystem: Environmental > Terrestrial > Soil > Wetlands > Peat | place: Sweden: Abisko... | reverse complement strand
TCGCCGTCGCGGACATGATCCGCGCCCAGCTCATCGAGCACCGCCAGAAGTCCGACTCCGGCGAAATCGCCGGCACCATCACGCTGGTCTATGACCATCACAAGCCGCATTTGCAGGCGAGCCTCACCGACATCCAGCACGACCATCACGACGCCATTCTCTCCACCGTCCACGTCCACCTCGACCACCACAACTGCCTGGAAGTTTTGATCGTGCGCGGCAAGGCCAGCGTCATCCGCAAGATTGCCGACGAACTTATCGCCGCCAAGGGCGTGAAACACGGCAAGCTCACCGTGACCACCACGGGAAAAGATCTGCCGTCGTAAAATAAAAACGCGGCGTCCCGAAGAACGCCGCGTGTCGGTTGCCAAATTGTTTCCGCGTCAGTCCGCGTAGCCGGTCGGATGTTTCAGGTGCCACGCCCAGGCCGTCTTCACGATATCTTCCAGCTTGGGATATTGCGGTTTCCAACCGAGTTCGGTGAACGCCTTGTTGGCGGCGGCCACTAGCTTGGGCGGATCGCCGGGGCGGCGCGGCTTCTCGATGGCCGGGATTTTCTTGCCGGTGATTTTTTCGCACATCGAGATGACTTCCTTCACGGAGTAGCCATCGCCGTTGCCGAGGTTGAAGAAACCGCTCTTGCCCGGCTGGAGGCCGAGAATATGCGCCTGCGCCAAATCCTTGATGTGGATATAGTCGCGGATGCAGGTGCCGTCCGGCGTCGGATAATCCGTGCCGTAAATTTCCACCTGCGGCTTTTGCCCGAGCGCCACGAACAGCACGTTCGGGATCAAATGCGTCTCAATGCGATGATGCTCGCCAAATTTCTTGCTCGCGCCGGCGGCGTTGAAATACCGGAACGCGATGAAGTCCAGCTTGTAGATTTCGCGATACCACAGCAGCGCCTTCTCGAACATCAGCTTACTCTCACCGTAGGGATTGATCGGGTGCTGCGGCAAATCCTCGGTCATCGGCACGCGGTCGGGCGGACCGTAGGTGGCGCAGGTGGAGCTGAACACAAATTTCTTCACGCCGCATTCCACGGCGGCATCGGCGAGCTTGAGCGCATTGACGAAGTTGTTGTGGAAATATTTTTTTGGATTCGTCATGGACTCGCCGACCAGCGCGAACGCGGCGAAATGCAAAATTGCATCCGGCATCACCGACTTGACGGCGGCGAGAATGTTTCCCTCTTCTTCCGGCTTGGCGAAAATAAATTTCGCGCGCGGGTCCACCGCCGAGCGATGGCCTTCCGTGAGGTTGTCATAAACCGTGACTTGATGGCCGGCGTTGAGGAGTTCCTCCGTGCAGACGGAGCCGATATAACCGGCACCGCCGGTGACAAAGACGTTCATGCGGACATTGTAGAAAATAATTACGCCGGTGAAAGTTCAAAAACGAAAAAGCCGCCGCGCGCCCGGAGACGCGACGACGGCCTAATAGCCAACGGCGGTTTTTTAGAACCAACCTTTCTTGCCGGTGATGTAGGTGGCGACAAAAGCCTCGTCGCTCTTGGTCAGATAAATGATGCCTTCGATCAGCCCGATAATGCTGCCGATGCAAAAGAATCCCAGAATCAACTGGATGATGCCCTCCTTGGTGTAGCCAAGGTAGAACTTATGGATGCCCAAGCCGCCCAGCAAAATGCCAAGGATGCCGGCCACGATTTTCTTTTCTGCTCCCGGAGGTTTGTCGCTCATAGTTTTTGAGTTTCCTTTCGCCGCTGGTTTTACGGATTTCCATTAAAACAGTCAACGGAAATGTTTCCACCAGTATCAGGCAAACTGCGGATGCACCGCCAGTTTCTGCAACGATTCCGCGCTCAACGGCGCGATGCGATACACCGGCTCCGTCATCGGCTCGGCGCAGTGGGAACGGCGGGCACGTTCCAGCCAGCGGGCGCTGAGCGGCTCGGCAATCAGGCTCAGGTCGTTCGCGGCAATCGTCGTTTCCTCTTTCTCGCCCGTCGCGTGGCCGACGCCGACAAAAAATCCGGCGAGCAGCAGCGTTACGCGCAAAATCGTGCTACGCGAATACGTTGGCAACGCGCACGGACGCTGCGGATCGAGCCGTTGGAACAGGTTCGTGAACAACGGCAGCGTCCACATCGCGGGATTTCGCGCGGGCGAATACGCGTCAAACAAGATTGCGTGCGGCGGCGGGACGGCGAGTTTCGAAGTGGCGAGCCACGCCGGAAAATCGCCGAGGTGGAATTCCCAGTTCACTGATTGCCCGCCGTCTTGAAAGCTTACGCGGTGGGCGCGGATAAATTCTTCCAGATGATTTTCATAGCCGCCGAAGTAGCCAAGTTCGGCGGTGTGTTTCAAGGCAAATTTCAAAGGCTCCAACGTGTGATCGAAACTCATGAGCCGGATCCGGCAGGTAAGATCGCGCGTGGCGCGCAGGACGGTGAGCGCGTTCGCCGCCGCGCCGAGGCCGACATCCCAGATGACAAATTCGCCGGCATAATTTTGGAGCCGCTCGCGCAGCCGGAGCTGGTTCACGTAAAGCGCCTGCGCCTCGGCCACCGGTCCGACGACGGGATGAAACGTCTCGGCATCCGCCAGTGAACGCACGGAGCAGATGCCGTTGTTCAGGCGGACAAGCTGGTAGCCGGAGTCGGTTGACACGGTTTAGTTTTGCGCGTATTGGCGTCTGCGAAAAGAAAAACCGGCAACCCGTCCAACACGGATTGCCGGAAACATGAACCCAACAAAAATCAAAGCTGCGCCATGGCCTTGTCGAGCGCGGCGTAAAGCTGGTTCATCGTGGCCTCGGTCTCGTCGCCCATGTTGGAGAGCCGGAATGTGGTGCCCTTGATTTTGCCGTAGCCACCATCAATGAGGAAACCTTGATCCTTGACGAGCTTCTGCAACTTCGCCACATCCACCGTGCGGCCGCCCGGACGCGCGCCGTTGCTGACGCAGGTGAGCGTGACGGATTCAAAACCTTTTTCTGGGAACAAAACAAAACCATGCTTCGCCGCCCAGTCACGCGTGAGCTGGTTCGTTTTCTTGTGACGCGCGAAACGGTTCTCCAACCCTTCGGCGAAGAAATCGTCGAGCTTGGAAGACAGCGCGAAAACATGGCCAATGCTCGGCGTGCTCGGCGTCATGCTCTGCTCGGCATTTTTTTGAAATTCGACGAAGTCGAAATAATAGCCGCGATCCTTGGCGGTCGCGGCTTTCGCGAGCGCGGCGGGCGAAGCGGCAAACACCGCGAGACCCGGAGGCAGCGCAAAAGCTTTCTGCGTGCCGGCGAGCAGCACATCAATACCCAGCTCGTCGAACTTGATCGGCAGCGCAGTCAGCGAGCTGACGGCGTCCACGATGAACATCACGTCCGGATATTTTTTCTTGAGCGCGGCGATCTCCGCGACCGGACTCATCACGCCGGTGGAAGTTTCGTTGTGGATGAGCGTGAGCGCATCGAATTCGCCGGTGGCGAGTTTCTTGTCAATCGCCTCAGCCCGGATCGGGGAACCCCATTCGACTTGCAGCGCCTCGGCCTGCTTGCCGCATTTCTTGGAGACATCAAACCATTTGTCCGAGAACGCGCCACACATGCAGTTCAGGACTTTTTTCTGGACCAGATTGCGCACGGCACCTTCCATCACGCCCCAAGCGGACGAGGTGGACAGATACACGAGTTGCTTCGTGTAAAAAAGCGACTGGAGCTGCGGCTGGATTTTCGCGTAGAGGTCTTTGAAACCCTGGCCGCGATGGCCAATCATCGGCGAACAAAACGCCTTGAAGGTTTTCTCGCTGACTTCGACGGGTCCGGGTATGTGGAGTTTGACGTGTGCCATAAAGGTCGTGAAATTTTTCACAAGCCGGGGCAAATGGCAAGAAAACTTTGGCCGCAAATGTAAAACAAAAATTATTTTTTAACGTAGCCGTTGGCGCGGAACCACGCGACAGCGTCGGCAAAGGCCTGTTCCGGCGGCGTCTGGGGCAGGCCAAGCTCGCGGATCGCCCGGTCGGGATTGAACCACATCTTGTGTTTCGCCATCTTCACGCCGGCCACCGGCGCGCGCGGCGGTTTGCCGGTGACAAAGGAGAGCATCTCGTTCGCCTCGGCCACGCGCAGCGCGAGCCAGTAGGGAATTTTTGTCTTGGGCGCGGGAATGCCGGTGATTTTTTCCAGCACCGCAAAAGTGTCCTTCATCGTCCAGTTTCCATTTTGGTTGCCCAAAATGTAGCGCTCGCCGAAGCGGCCTTTTTCCGCCGCGAGAATGTGGCCGACCGCCACGTCGCGGACGTGGACCCAGTTCAGGCCGGTCTCCAGATACGCGGGCATCCGGCGGTTCAGAAAATCCACAATGACCTGGCCGGTCGGCGTAGGCTTGACGTCGCCCGGCCCGATGGGCGCGGAGGGATTGACGATGATGACCGGCAGCGCGGCCTTGCGGAACATTTCCACCGCCACGGCCTCGGCACGGAATTTTGACCGCTTGTAGTCATTGGACATCTGGTCTTCGGATACCACCTCGTATTCCGTCGCCGGGGTGATTTTCCCATTCACCATTTTCGCCACACCGATGCAGCCGACGGTGCTGGTGTATACAATTTTCCGGCAGCCCACCTTCCCGGCGGCGGCGAGCACATTGCGGGTGCCCTCGACATTGGCCTCATACATCGGCGCGTAGTTGCGCATCCAGAGCTGGTAGCTGGCCGCGACGTGGAAACACCAGTCGTAGCCTTCCATTTCGCGCTCCAACAATTTGCGGTCAAGAATGTCACCCGTTGCCCGCTCAAATTTTAGCCCCTGCAAACCTCGCTCGTCCGCGCCGGGCCGCAGCAACGCCTTGACGCGGTGCCCGCGTGAAAGAAGTTCGTGGACAAGGTTCGAGCCGATGAAGCCGGAAGCGCCGGTGACAAAACATTTCATAAATGCAAATCCCGGCGCCAATTTAATGCCTTCGCCCGGAAAACTTCCAACAAATAATTCAGGCGCCACTTGACTTGCCGCGCGCGGTTGGAAAAAATCTGTCCGTCGTATGCCGGCCAAAAACAGTCCCAAGAAAAAATTGAATAGCGCGGAACAGCGTGAACTCGATGTGAAAATCCAGTTCATCGAGGGGCTGGTGCGCCGCGATCCAGATTATGTGGACGCCCTGCAACTGCTCGGCGACCATTACACCCAGCGCGGCCGTTTCACCGAGGGACTGCACGTGGACGAACGTCTCGCGCGCCTCGAACCAGGCAATCCGCTCGTGTTTTACAACCTCGCGTGCAGCTACTCGCTCACCGATGAATTTGACCGCGCCTTCCGCGCGCTCAACCAGGCCATCGAGCTGGGCTACCGCGATTTCAAATGGCTCGCCAAGGATCCCGACTTGAAAAAACTCCGCGCCCACCCGTCGTTTCAGGAGCTGAAGGAAAAAATTCGCCAACTAAAAAAATAGCGCGCTGAATAATGAACGTCACCCTTCGCGGTCGCACCGAACATTTCCGCACTGTCAGCTTCGACGCCAAAAACAATACCGTCCGGCTCATTGAACAGCGGCTGCTGCCGCACGAATTCAAAATTGTCGGCACAAAAGATTTCCACGAAACCGCCCGCGCCATCACCGACATGATCGTGCGCGGTGCCGGCGCGATTGGCGCCACGGCGGCCTACGGCCTCGCGCAAGGCGCACAGGCCTTTCGCGGCGGCGACCTGAAGAAATTTTCCGCGCACGTCAAAACCGTTTATCAGACACTTGCTGATGCGCGGCCCACCGCCGTTGATCCTGTCAACGCTATGAACGACGTGCGCCGCGAAATGGCGCGCGGCAATAACGTTGCGGAGCAACAATCGCTCGCGCTCGCCGCCGCCGAGGAGTTCGCCAACGAAGACGCGCGGCACTGCGCCGAAATCGGCGCACACGGGGCAAAACTTATCCGCCACGGCATGAGAATTTTGACGCATTGCAACGCCGGCTGGCTGGCGTTTGTGGACACTGGCACGGCAACCGCGCCGTTGTATGCCGCGCAGGCGCAGGGCAAAAAATTCCACGTCTTCTGCGACGAAACTCGCCCGCGTTCGCAAGGCGCGACCTTGACGGCCTGGGAACTGGCGCAGCAAAAAATTTCGCACCAGATCATCGCCGACAACGCCGCCGGCCACCTGATGCAGCGCGGCGAAATTGATCTGGTCATCGTCGGTAGCGACCGCACGCTCGGCCGCACCGGCGAAGTGACCAATAAAGTTGGCACCTACACGAAAGCCGTTCTGGCCGCGCGGCATAAAATCCCCTTTTACGTCGCCATTCCGCTTTCGACGATTGACTGGAACTTGAAGCGCGGTTTTGATATTCCTATCGAGGATCGGCACGAAAGCGAAGTTCTCGGCGCGTGGGGAATCACTTCACGCGGCCAGCGAGAATATGTCCGCGTGGCAAACCCGACGAGCAGCGCACGCAATCCCGGCTTCGACGTGACGCCGCCGGAACTCATCACCGGCATCATCACGCCGGCGGGAATTTTCAAGCCGAAGGAACTGTGGAAACAGCGGCGCAAGTTTGGATTCACAAATTGAGCGGCGATTGAACTTGCGCGAAACGCAAAATGTTTTAATGTGTGGTTTCTTTCACGGCGGGGTAGCCAAGTGGTAAGGCAGGGCTCTGCAAAAGCCTCATCCGTCGGTTCGATTCCGACCTCCGCCTCCAAACCTAACCAGTTGGAACTGTAAGGTTTGGTCAACTTCCACAGACGAGTGCCAGCGGAAGTGCCAGCAAAATTTAACTCTGGCCTGCCCTGCGTAACTCCCACCTGCTCCCTACCGGAGTCGAGATCAATCGTCGTAACCTCATCACTGTAAACACAGTTATGAGACAACGATACAGACTCTATAAAAGAAAGAACGGCGGTCGCTACTACATTCACGACGACGTGACCGGCAAACAAGAAAGTCTCGGCACCAATGACCGAGCCACCGCAGCGCGATTGTTCCACTCACGCAAGGAAGCGGAACAGCAGCCCGCCGTGAACCTGCAAATTGCCCGCGCCTATCTGGCCGCCAGCGACCCGCAGATTGCCACCCGCGACTGGCAGTTCGTCATGGACGAACTGGTGAAGCTGAAAAAAGACCAGACCCAGCATCGCTGGCTGACCGCCATCAAGGACAAAGCCTTTGACAGCATCCGACACCTGCCGCTTCTGGAAACTCGCCCGGAACATTTTCTGCGCGTGTTGGAAGCCGGAAAAGTTTCGACCAACGTATATCTGCGGCGCATCCACAACTTCGCCTTGGACATGACCTGGCTGCCGTGGCCGGTGCTGGCCAAGAAACGCTGGCCAGCCGTCGAGTTCAAGGAAAAGCGCGGCATCACACTGGCCGAACATCTGGCCATCGTCGCCCGCGAACAAAATCCCGAACGCAAGGCGTTTTACAAATTGGCGTGGCACCTGGGCGCATCGCAATCAGACCTGGCATTCCTTGAGGCGGAGAATGTTGATTGGGACAACCACGTCATCAGCTACAAGCGGATGAAAACCGACACGGTTGCCATCATGCGTTTCGACGAAGATATGGCGGAAATCCTGCGCGACCTGCCGGGGAGTGGTCCCTTATTTCCATATCTGCGCGCCGTCCGCGCGGGCGACCGGGCGACGGAATTTCATCAACGTTGCGTTGGTTTGGGCATCAAAGGGGTGTCGTTGCACAGCTATCGTTACGCATGGGCGGAACGTGCAAAATCGGCGGGCTATCCCGAACGGTATGCACAGGTGAATTTGGGCCACAACAGCAAGGCCATGACGCGGGCCTATTCGCGCAAGGCCGAGGTGGAAATGCCTTCGTTGAGCGAATACGAACGGCAACAAAAAGCCATCATCGGAAACCATGAAACCGAACCAGCGACGCAAAGCATCGCGGCATAAGGAGGACATCATGCAACCTTGGCAAATAAAAGCGCTCAAACTGGAATCGTCGGCACTGAAAAGTCTTGATGGATTCGTCCACGAACACGCCCTCTTTTTTCTCGTTGGAGCCATTTATCTATTGCTGGCATTGCTGGCGTGGGTATTGAGTGGGGCATTGCGACGAAAGGTAGGAAAATCCACGCACCACGTCCGGCCAGGGGTAATTATTCATTTACCAGTGATACCGCCGCCATCGGCACCGGTTGACTCGTTCCCGCCGGATTGGCAACCGCCGAAATGTGATTGGGACGAGCATTATCCTGATTGACCCTTTAACAGAACCAATTTCCCTTGCGCAGACCATGTTTCGGCAACAACAATCGCAAATTGATGAATGGAAATCCTCACTAATCAGTCCTTGCCCATTATCCGGCCAATCTTGGTTGCATTTCTCTTTGATGTCAGCGCGATCGACACTTCCGCTGTCAAGTTGAACAAACTGATTAACGAAATCGTTGATTTGTTTACCCGTTTGCCGGCCGCCAAGCTCACCGAGGTCAATCCGTTCACACCGGCAGTCTGAGACAAGATTAAGATGCAAGGTCGCGTGGTCGGACTGGCAGCTTGCAATCCCGGGTTCGTGGTATTGGCCTGATTGGGCAAACTCGCTCTGGCCAGCGAAAATGCGGCGGAGATTATAGATATTTGGGCACGCCATTCCGTTTGGCGGCGGCAGGATTTTTAATCCGGTCAATCAGCCGGTTGCTGCGGGCGCGCAATTTCAGGTCTGCGAGAATTGCCGCCACGATTTCGGCGTCCGATCCGGGGAATCGAATTTCCACCGGTTGGTCGGTTTTGACTTTGGCATCCGCTACAGCCTTTGAACTGGTATGCTGCCAGAATCCCGCTTGCCCCACGCAAGTGGGGGCAAGCGTAAATCCGGGGCGGGAGATTGAAAATTCCAATAAACTTAATCACAAAGGAAATATCCAATAAATTTTGCAGACGTAAATTCAGCTTTCACCCCCACAACCATTCAGTTGAATCCTGTTCCCGATGAGAAAAGGTGCAGCCTGCTGGCAACCGCCACGCGCGTTTTCACGCCCATTTTTTCAAAAATGTGCTCAATGTGTTTCTGCACGGTGCGGGGGCTGATGCCCAGAATGCCGGCTATTTCCGTATTCGTCTTGCCGTCACCGATCCAGTGGGCGATCTCCAATTCGCGTTTGCTCAGGCCAAAATCATTGGTTGGGGCGGGAACCATATTTCGTGAACCCGCTGTGAGCACCAACAATCGTCGCTGCGGGCTGCCGGTGGGCACGAAACGGATACAGATTTCTCCGGCTTCCGTATCCAAGCACATGGTTTGGTGGCGGGGGTTGGTGGCAGCTTGATTCAGCCAGCCGGAAATATGGACTGGCAAAAACCCTTGGGGAGCAGCCTCGATCCATTTCAAACCCGGCCCGGTGTGATAAAGAATTCGACTTTGCTGATCAACGATGATGGTGGCGTAAGCAAGTTCCCGCCAACCCAGTTTAGTGCTGTCCAGGATGGTCTGACGCTCGGTGGCCAGTGTGAGATTGTTCAGCGCAATCACCAGGTGCGGCCGGAGCATTTCCAAAACGGCGCGATCCCGTTCGGTATAATCTTTCCGCTGGCGTGAAAGGGCAAACGCCGTGATCCGTCCGGGTTCCAGCTTGATGGTCGCGGCAATTTGATATTCAACGCCCAAGTGCCGGTAAACATACTGATACAACTCCAGCCGGCGATAGGATTTCTGGGATAAAAAGTCGGAGATTTTATGCACCGGAAAGTCCGCCAACTGCTTCTGCCGGGAGATCAGCGGATGCTGGTGCGCCAGTTCTTGAAAACGCGGGAAAAGGCGCTGGAAAATCTGATTTGCCTCCGGCCTGAGGATGGCCACGGTGTTTTCCGGATGCGCCAAGTCCACCTCATTGTAAGACAACCAGTCCGAGGGGACTAGGCGAGGCAGTGCCGTATCCAACAACCAAATGCGAACCGACTCCACGTCACGAAAGGAATGCAGCTCGCGAATGCACTCGATCAACAATTTGTAATCGGCTGGGGAACGCAGGTTCATTGCCTTGAGCTGCCAAATTTGCTGAAGCTGCCGTTTTTTGCAATAAAATACGCACTTATGCGTATTGTTATTTTTTTTGATATGCCTAAAATTTGGGTGGTAAGCGGTGTAGCACGCCAGAAAGGTGGGGGGTGGTGGAATGTTTGTCAACTTGGGCGCACTTGGAATAATTGAGCCAAGGGCCACCCGTAGCGAAATCGCGCTTGCCACGCGCCGGGACAGACGCCAACCCCGCCTGCCGGTCAACAATAGCAACAACCTTAATCACAAAGGATCAACATGAATCGTCTAGCAACATATTTGTCATCCATCGTGGCCGCATGGTCAGTCGCATTGACCGCTCACGCCCAAACGGCCGTTCCTAT
>Ga0302278_10007195_pt1 | contig 10317 bp, 9 predicted proteins | sample III_Bog_N3_2_FD_194543 | JGI IMG/M metagenome (GOLD analysis project Ga0302278, IMG submission 194543) | Peat permafrost microbial communities from Stordalen Mire near Abisko, Sweden - III_Bog_N3_2 | ecosystem: Environmental > Terrestrial > Soil > Wetlands > Peat | place: Sweden: Abisko... | reverse complement strand
CCGGCCAGGTCCTGGAGTACAAGATCGATCTCTGGTCAACCAGCAACGTCTTCATGAAAGGCCACAGGATTCGCCTGGAAGTGAGCAGCAGCAACTTCCCCCGCTTCGACCGCAACCTCAACACCGGCAAGGACGCCGCCACCGAGAATCGCTTCGTGAAGGCCACCAACACCATCCTCCACGACGCCGCCCACCCCAGCGCCCTCATCCTGCCGGTAGTGCCGCAGTAATCGCCGGCCGAGAAGCCCTGTGCCCCATCCCTTCCGCAGTCTCATCGCGGAATGGGTGGGAGCCCACAAACCTTCGGCTGCATTTCCAAATTGTCTGCGGTGAAAGGATGTGTCGTGGCAAGCGCGTATGGTGCGAAGCATAAGTTATTACAAGCGGCCCTCGCATCGCTGGCGATCAATGCGGTCGGGGCACTCTTACCGCTCTTTGCGGGTAATGCGCAATCAAACAGCGCATTCGTGAAGGTCAGTGACGCAATCGCAGCACCGGCAGGGGTCTTTGCTGGCGCATTTGCCCCGCACGAACATACGTTAGGTGCGTTTACGTCGGCGGCCCTCGCTTTGCTGACGGTTTCGTTTCTGTTCTACGCCCTGATCTCGTGGCTCGTGATCGAGGCGTCCATCTATGCCGCGGGTCGTCTCCAACAGCAGCGAAGATGACGCAGAGCGCCTGGTGCCGGGTGCCCCAGCCCTTGCTATCCCAAATCGCCGGGTGCCCCATCCATCGAGCGTCCTTTGCTCGATGGGTGGGAGAGCACGAACTCTACCCCACCGGCTGATTCGCCGACACGCTGACTTGTTGCCCAGCTACAAGTTCTTTCGCCGCTGCCCGTCCCAGTCGAATGCAATCCGGAATGCCGATGCCGTCGTAGGCGTTGCCAACCAGCCGCAGGCCAGGAAGCGCGGCAGCCCGCGCCGCAATCCGCCTGGTCCGCTCCTGGTGCCCAACCGCGTACTGCGCCATGGCCCGCCGCCAGCGCGAAACCTGCGTGAGTTCCGGCGCGGCGGTGATGCCCAGAATCTCGTTCAGCTCGCGGCGCACCGTCTCGACCAGCACCTCGTCCGGCTCGGTGAGCAGCGCCTCGTTCTTCATGCCGCCCAGGAAGGCCCGCAGCACCGCCTTGCCCGGCGGGGTGCGGCCCAGAAACTTGCGATGCACAAAGGTGCAGGCCAGCATGGAGCGGCCCTCACTGGCCGGAACCAGGAACCCAAACCCATCCGGCAGCGCGCCGAGAGTGGCTTCGTCGTAGACCAGGTTGACGGTGATCGACGACGAGTAGGGAATTCCGCTCAGGTCTTCACTCAGCTCCGCGTCCGCCTCCTTGAGCATCACGCTGGCGGACCACGCCGGCGAGGCGACAATCACCGCATCGTAAGTCTCCGTCGCGCCGCCCGCCTCCAGCGTCCAGCCTTCGTCCACTTTTCTGAGCGCGCTGACCGGAGTCGCAAGGCGAACCGAGCCCGGCGCAAGCCGCGCCGCCAGCGCGTCCACAAATTGCTGCATGCCGCCACGCAGGGTTGTAAAGATCGACCGCGCCGCCGGCCGCCCATTGCTGCCGCCGTTGCTGTTCGCCGCTCCGTTGTTCTTCGCGGCCTCTTTGGCCCGGGCCCGCATTTTGCGGTGCGCCGCCAGCATGCCGCGCGTCAACGAGCCGTACTCGCTCTCCATTTCAACAAGCCGCGGGAGCACGGTCCGCGCGCTCAGCTCCGCCGCATCGCCGCCGTAGATTCCCGAGAGCAGCGGATCCGCCAGCCGGTCCACGGCCTCGATCCCAAAGTGCCGCTCCACCAGCGCCGCCACGGACTCATCCTGCCCGCTGGGCCGCGGCGGATGCAGAAGCTCCAGGCCCATGCGAATCTTGGTGGTCAGGCTGAACAGCCGGGTCAGCGCGGTCGGAATCAACTTGGTGGGCACCAGAAACATCAGCCCGTCCGGCAGCGCCACCATGCGGTTTTTTACCAGGATGTAGGTCTTGCGCGCCGCATCGTTCGACGGGATCAGCTCGCCGCCCAGGCCCAGCTCGCGGCACAACTCTGCCGCAGCAGGCTTCTCGGTCAGAAAGGAATCCGGCCCCCGCTCCAGCACCACGCCATTCACGATCTCTGAAGCCAGCGAGCCGCCCAGCCGGTCGCGCGACTCGAACAGCGTGTATTCGACGGCTACTCCGCCGGCGCGCGCCTTTTCCAGCTCATAGGCCGCCGCCAGCCCGGCTATCCCGCCGCCAATGATCGCTGTCCGCATCGCTTGACTCACCCCATCTCCCACCCAATCTTAGGGCAGTTGCCGCCTGGAATTTGTGCCTGAGGAAAAGAACCTTGCAATTCACGGGAAATCTGCCTTACATAATTAGAATCAATCCTCCCGCACAGTGTTGCATGTGATTTAGATCACCTGGATTGCAAGAATTGGACGGCAAGCACGAGGCAAGAAGAATGGCACACGAAGAGCGGCGCAAATAAAGAGGAGGCTCATCGGGAGCCCCCACTTTACCTTCCAACTGTTTTTCTTTTCGGAAGCCCTAAGTAAGTTCCATTGACCGTGTTTTGAAAGGGTGTGGCTTCAGCCACGCCGCCTGACGGTTGCATGAAATATCGGGCTTTAGCCCCCGAGGTAAAGAGTTTTCAATCGTGTACATTCCCTCAGCGGCTAAAGCCACGCACTTTCCCATTTTGCCCTGCGGCACGGCTAAAGCCGTGCCCTTTCAAAACGTCGACTTGTGCAGAGGTTCTTTAGAGCGTGACCAGCGGGACGAGGTCGGCATTGTGGAAGGCCTCAGCCTTCTGCTCCAACTCCGGGTCCCAATTCTTGGGCTGGTAGATGCAGCAGGGCTCCGGCGCCAGCGGGTCGCCGGTGAGCGCATAGGCGCGGGCGCGCGAGCCGCCGCAGATCTCCTTGTACTCGCAGGCGCCGCACTTGCCCTCGAGCTTGCTGGTGTCGCGCAGCGACTTGAAGATAGGCGCCTCGCGATAGATTTCGGCGACCGGCGTGTCGCGGATGTTGCCCGCATGAATGGGCAGAAAGCCGCTCGGATACACATTGCCCACATGTGAGATAAACATGAAGCCCTTGCCGTCGTTGACTCGCCGCGTGGCCCAGCTGGCGGTGCGGGTCTTGGCGTCGACCGTGGGAGCGCCCGGTTCGTACTTGGCTCCCGCCGCAGCGTGCGGATGCCCGCTGCCGTGGCCCATCTTTCTTTCCTCAAGGTTGTGCTGCAGCAGGTAGCGGCGATAGTGCATCGCCTCGGTGGTCTTGATCTGGAAGCTCACCCGGTGGCTCAGTTCGTAGATCTTGCCAAAGACATTCTCGAATTCCTCTCCCGACAGCAGGTCGGCCTGCTGGCCGCGTCCCACCGGAACCAGGAAGAAGACGTTCCACATCACGATAGCCAGCTTCTCGAACAGCGCGCACAGGTTGTCCAGATCGTGCGCGTTGTGGCGGCTGATGGTGGTATGCACCTGGATGGGAATGCCCGCTTCGTTGGCCCACTCGACCGCCTGAATGGTCCGCGCCCAGGCGCCCGGCAACCCGCGGAAGGTATCGTGAATCTCCGGCGTGGACCCGTCGAGCGAGATGCCCAGCCGAACCAGCCCGGCTTCCTTCAGCTTGAAGATCGCTTCGCGGGTGAGCAGCGGTGTGGCGCTAGGCGTAAGCGCAACCTGCACGCCCTTGCCGGCCGCGTACTGGATCAGCTCAAACACGTCTTTGCGCTTCAGCGGGTCGCCGCCAGTGAACACAAAGATCGGCACGCCCATCGCGGCAATCTGGTCAATCAGCTCTTTGCCCTCGGCATTGCTCAACTCGTCCGGGTGCGCAATCGGCTGGGCCGCCGCGCGACAGTGCTTGCAGGCCAGGTCACAGGACTGCGTGACCTCCCAGATGGCCAGGAAAGGAGTTTCGTCAAAGTTCAATCCGCCCCGGGCGGGTATGTTGTGCATCGGCTGCATAGGGCCTCCAAGGTGATCGCGGCGGACTGGCGCTTCAATTCAGGTTGGGCGCCGGGGATTGAGCGATTCACCAATTCTTAAAGAAATCTCAGACACCGCCGATAAGGTCATTTCCTGAGTGGAGGAAACCTCATTTGAAACCTTCCGGCACGGAATCTCGAGTTCGGAAAAGCGTGCATGAAGTTCGAGGGACCGTGCGGCGGCGCCACGATTCCGCTCTAGAAGAGCAGGGCGGACGGGGTGCAGGCTGTGATTGGGATCACTTTACCTCAAACCGCTTGCAGTCCTTTTCATCTGCTGCTGTACAAATTCCCGAATTGGGCGCACAATCCGACTCAAGTGAACGATCGCTCTCGGACCTGCGTCCTTATTGGTTGAACGATTGCACGGAGCACGCCGGAAGCCGCAGCATGCTTAGTTAACTTGTGATGCAACGCACCCTGACCTGTGCGGCCGGGCACCGTAGACCATAAGCCGCCTTGCTAATGTATTTTCGCACCTCTAGGAGGTTCCCATGGCAGCCGTAATCAAGCCGGGTTGGAGCAAACCCTCCACCATCCTGTTCGCATCGGAGATTCCCGCCAACCAGAAGGCATTCAATTTCGCGCTAGCGCAAGCCTCCGAGTTTGGCGCCGACCTCATCCTCTTTCACGCTTACGACACGCTGGTTGTGGCCGCATCGGAGACCTCGGGCATCCGCTACTACGACTACGCCGCCGCTGCCCGCACCGAACTTAAAAGCCTTGAGCCGCTGGCCCAGCGCGTGCGCCAGGCCGGCATCCACTGCGAAGTCATTGTCCGTCCGGGCTTGCCCGCCGATCAGATTCTGTCCTTCCTCCGCGAGCGCGAGATCGATCGCATCGTCATGGGCACCCACTCGCCGGGTCCCATCGGCAAACTGCTGGTGGGCTCGGTGGCCGAGGCCGTGCTGCGCACCGCCCGGGTTCCGGTCTGCATCGTCGGCCCGGAGACGGTCGACGGCGAGTATCGCAAATTTGCCACCCGCACCATTCTCTGCGCCGTCAGCATGCAGCAAGCCAGCCACACCGTTGCCGAGTTTGCCGCCGAGCTGGCCGCTCAGCACAGCGCGCGGTTGATTCTGCAGCACGTGATCAAGCCCCAGGAGCGGCAGGAGGTTCTGGCCGGCAGAACGATCGACCAGATCGAAGCCGATCTGCTGGCGCTGGTTCCGGCTGAGCTGGCGGGCAGAATTACCTTGCAGACTATCGTTGTGCCCGGCGACCCGACCGAGGAGCTGCTCTACCAATCGCGCGCCCAGCTTGCGGATTTGATTGTGCTCGGCGCGCAGGGTGCGTCGGCCTTTGCCGCCATCACCCGCCACGGCGTGGTCTACAAGGTGTTGGCCCACGCGCATTGCCCGGTGATCACGCTTTCGCCCGCTGTGCTGGCAGCCTGCGGCCTTCCCGGCGAAAAGCGCCACGCGTCGGAAGTCTACATGGCCGGCGTGTTCTAGAGTCCGTTTAAGAACTAGCGGTCATGCCCTTTCAAGACTTCGAGTTTTTCTACAGGCTCTTAGAAACTTCCAACCACCGGGGATGGGTTCGAACGGGTCCATCCCCGGCGACGTTCATCGCCTTCGCCGCGCCGCGTTTTTCCCCTACTTCGCTTTCACCGCAGCCGTCTTCGCTTCGGCAGCGCAAGCGGATCCTCCGCAGAGCGCGCCAGTAATGCCCTTGCCTTCGGTGATGGTGAAGATGCGGTCCTCGGCGGGCAGCTTGACCGTCTCCTTGGCGCCGGAAGGCCAGTGAATCTCCGCCGTTCCGGCGTCCGCCGCATCGCCCAGCCCGAAATGCAGCCGCCGGTCGTTCGACGAGATGTAGCTCCCGCTCGAAAGCACGTCCTGGCGCTGGCGCATGCCGTTGGCGCTCAGGTAAACGGTGGCGCAGGTGGCATCGCGCGGACTCTTCGGCCCTCCCACCAATGCTAGCTCAACCCAGTGATGACGATCGGGGTTCACGTTCCTCAGCAGCACCGGCGGGCCGTCGACTGGATTGATGACCACGTCGATCTTGCCGTCGTTGAACAGGTCGCCAAAGGCCGCGCCGCGCGCCGGAGTCACCACCGCCAGCCCCGATCCGTTGACCGGCGGCACGTACTCGAACTTCCTGCCCCTTCCAGTTCCGTCCGGCACGTTGTGGAACAGCAGTGTCCGCTCGGCAAAGGTAGTGCCCCAGTCGTACTTGTCCACCTCCGGGTAGACGTGCCCGTTGACCATGAAGAGGTCCAGCCAGCCGTCGTTGTCGAAGTCCAGAAAACCGTCGCCCCAGCCCACAAAGGGAATGCTGATCTGGGCAATCCCCGCCTTGTAGCTGACGTCGGTAAAGCTGGAGTCGCCGTCGTTGTGGAAGAGCACCTTGTAGTCGTCGCCGAAGTCGGTGACGGCGAAGTCCACCAGGCCGTTGTTCTCGTAGTCGCCGGCGGCAATGCCCATCGACGCAATCTCCCGCCCGTCCTTGTTCAGCGCGAAGCCGGAAACATAACTCTGGTCGTCGAAGGTGCCGTCGCCCTTGTTGATGTAGAGGAAATTCGGCTCCGAGTCGTTGCCCACCGCCAAGTCCGGCTTGCCGTTGCCGCTCAGCGAGATGAAGATGGCCGTAAAGCCGTAGAATTTGTCCTTGTCTTCCACTCCGGCCTTGACCGTGGTATCCGTAAACGTCCCGTCGCCGTTGTTGTGGTACAGGTGGTCGGCCTCGCCCTTCAACCCGCGCGGGCCGCAATTGACGGCCGCGCCGCGATACTGGCAGAACGCGTACCCCACGGCCTTGCTGCCGCCAATGGGCAGATTGTCGCGGTCGAAGTGAACGTATCCGGTCACATACAGGTCCAACAGCCCGTCGCCGTCGTAGTCGCCCCAGCTTGAGCCCGGCGACCAGTTACCCAGCGTGACGCCGGCCTTTTCCGCCACATCGGTAAACGTTCCGTCGTGGTTGTTGTGGTAGAGCCGGTTCTTGCCGTAGTTGCCTACATAAATATCAGCCCAGCCGTCGTTGTCGTAGTCGGCTACGCTCACGCCGTAGCCCCAGCGGTCGTTGGTCACGCCGGCCTGCGCGGCCACATCGGAAAACGTCCCGTCGTGGTTGTTGCGGAACAGCGCCGCCTTGGGCGTGGGCTCCTTGCCGTCGAGGGCGTCAAAGGTCGAGCCGTTGACCAGGTAGATGGAGAGCCACCCGCTGTGGTCGTAGTCGATCAGAGCCACGCCCGAGCCATTTGTCTCCAGGATGAACTTCTTCTCCACCGAGCCCATCTTGTGCACCCAGCCGGTGAGCCCCGCCTGCTTGGCCACATCCTGAAAAACCACCGTGCCGGTGTCCACAAATCCGCCCGCGGTGATGGGCCGTTTCTCCGCGTCGTAGACGGGCGCAGCGCCCACGCCGCCGGCAATGCCGCCCATGCCATTCTGCGCGGCGGGCGCCTGCTGCGGAGCCGTTTGCGTGCCCGTCTGATTGATGGCGTCTGTAGCAGGCGTAACCGCCGTTGCCACCAGCACGCTGGGCGTCGGAACGCTGGCGCCGGTTGGCTGCTGACCAGCCTGTGCCAGGCAGTCGCCGGGAATGGACAAAACCAGAATGACAACGCCGGAAAAGAGTCCTCGAACACCAGCCAGCAACGCAAGCCCTCCACGGCTTGCAGTGTATCGTAACCAGCTCCGGCCCGGCTGGCCTGCCGCGCAGGCCAATTGCGAACAGCCTCCACGCGGCGTTGCATCGTATCGTGAGCCAAGCAGGGCAAAGGAGGACGAGAGCCATGATCAAGCGAGGAGTCGAGGCGCAGCCCCCAACCGTGCACGACCATTTCGGCCGATTCGCCGCAGCAGCTTCAAGCTGGCTCGGTTCCACATGGGCCTTTGTGGCCGCAGGCGTGGTGATCGCAGCCTGGGCTGCCACAGGGCCGATCTCTCATTTCTCCGACCGCTGGGCGCAGGTCATCAGCACGGCAACGGCCCTGATGACCTTCCTCATGGTCTTCCTCATCCAGAGCGCGCAGAACCGCGATGCCCGCGCCATCAACCTGAAACTCAACGAACTGATCCGGGCCATGGACAGCGCCCGCAACCAGATGATCGACATTGAGAGGCTGACGGATCTGGAACTGGATGCGATGCAGGCAACGTATGAGCGGGTGAAAGCGGCTTCGGTCCAGCGCCAGGCGCGGGCGCCCGGCAGCTCTACGATCCCCACCAACGGAAAATGAATGGGAGATCGCGTCTGAGTTCGCCCAGGTTGCCGATGGTCTATGTTGAACAGCCTCTCCGTCCTTCCCCATGCGTAACTGGAACTCAGGAGATTACAGCAATGGACAAGCAACGAGTGAAAGGTGCAGTCGACGAATTGGTTGGGAACGCCAAGCGGCAAATCGGAGGGTTGACCGGCAACACCGGAACCCAGATCGCAGGCGCTGCTCAACAAGTCAAGGGCAAGGTCGAGACCGCAGTCGGCAAGCTGAAAGACGCTGGCCGCGATGCCCATGACAATGCTGTCGCGCAACGGAAAGCCGACGAACAGGTTGGCCGCCAGGAGCGCGAGTCCGCAACCGTCCAGGATCGCAACGGACGCTGACGAGAAACGGAAAGGGCCGGCCAGGCGCCAGGTTTTCCAAGATCGCGGAATCCCATGGCGTCTGTTCCCCGGTCCGGGTATACTGTGGCCAAGGTGGCTGCCGCACAGCCGGTTCAACAGCTCAGCTGCCCCCAAAGTGAGGTGCGTCTTCCGCAGGAACTCCGGTTCACTGACGTTCGACGTTCCGCCATCGGAGACTTCCCGTTGGCGCGCAGTGGCCCGTGTGCTCCGAAGTCCCATGGACGCCTTGAGTTGCGCCCTCCTTCCTGCCTCTTGTACTCTCTGCGGCTCCCCGCTGCCGCAGCTCTCTTCCGTGCCAATTTGCGCTGTCTGCTGGACTGAGTTTCCCCTTCAGACCGGACCCTGCTGTGCCCGCTGCGGCGACACTCTCGACATTCCTGGCTCCGCCTCGACGCCGCCAAACGCCTCTCTTTGCCGCGCTTGCCGCATGGCGCCGCCGCGCTTTGTCCGCGCCGTAGCCTACGGCCTCTACCAGGGCAAAATGAAGGCCGCCATCCACGCCTTAAAATACGGCCGGCTCCATCCCGCCGCTCGCGGGCTGGGCCAGATGCTGGCCGAGGCCATCGCCCGGCTGGCCGGCGAAGCCCCAGCCGAGATGCTGGTAGTTCCCGTGCCACTGCACCGGTCAAAGCTTGCCGGCCGCGGCTTCAACCAAGCCCGTGCGCTGGCTGAGCAGGCGCTCGGCATCCTGCGCGAATCCCATCCTGAGTGGCATCTCACCCTGGCCCCCAGCACGCTGATGCGCCTGCGCCCCACCGTGAGTCAGGCAGGCCTCTCTTCGCGAGGGCGGCGCTTGAACGTTCGCGGCGCTTTCACCGTCTCCGATCCGGCAACCGCTGCCTCGAAGCACATCCTGCTCGTTGACGACATTCTGACCACCGGCGCAACCGCCCGCGCTGCCGCACTGGCCCTCACCCGGGCCGGAGCGGCCTCTGTATGGGTTGCCACCCTGGCTAGGGCCCGTCGCGTATCCGGCCAGCGAACAGCTTCCGCGGAGAAGATCGCAGACAAGATCGAAGAAAAAACCGGGCTCACCACCCACGCTCTTACCCGGAAACTCGAGCACGAAATCAACTTTTCATCGCACCGCCAACCACCTTTTTGACAAGGGGATCAAGGATGTCGCTGGGAAAAGCCATGATTCATGCACGCAAGCAGAAGTCCATCGCCCGGGCTGCGGCATTTGCCGGCGATGCCACCCAGGTGCAACCCATGCAAATGCTGCAGCTGCCAGTGCTGGTGCTCAACGCGTCCTATGAGCCCATCAACATCTGCGGCGCGCGCCGTGCCCTGGTGCTGGTGCTCAAGGGCATTGCGCGCACCGAGGAGGAGCACGGCCTCATGCTCCACGCCCAGCGCAGCCGCATCGCCATGCCCTCGGTCATTCGCCTGCTGGAGTATCGCCGCATCCCCCACCAGACCCGCGCTCTCTCGCGCAAGAACATTCTGCTGCGCGACCGCAACACCTGCCAATACTGCAGCGTGGTGCTCCCCTCGAGCGAGCTGACGCTGGACCACGTCATTCCCCGCTCCCGCGGCGGCAACTCCACCTGGGAAAACCTCGTCGCCTGCTGCCACGCCTGCAACCGCCGCAAGGGCAACCGCATGCTGCACGAGATCGACGACATGGTCCTGATGCGCGACCCGCGTCCCTTCTCCCTGCACACTAGCCGCCAGATCATGCGCATGCTCGGCCGCGGCGACGACCGCTGGCGCAAGTACCTGTTCTATTAGCAATCGGCGGCCTCAAAGTCTGTCTACAATTT
>Ga0302278_10007194_pt1 | contig 10318 bp, 5 predicted proteins | sample III_Bog_N3_2_FD_194543 | JGI IMG/M metagenome (GOLD analysis project Ga0302278, IMG submission 194543) | Peat permafrost microbial communities from Stordalen Mire near Abisko, Sweden - III_Bog_N3_2 | ecosystem: Environmental > Terrestrial > Soil > Wetlands > Peat | place: Sweden: Abisko... | reverse complement strand
GACCAATGTCGGAATTACCGGCTTCAGCGGCGCAGGGGCCGTCAGCGGCCTCGTGCCGGTGACGCTGGGGCCGCGAACCTATGCCGGCAGCTACATGGAACTGGTCACCGGCCTGAGCGGCGCAGCGTCCGGCAATTACATCCTGGCACTCACCGGCAACACCGCCGGCACTCTGACCATCCAGCCGAAGCCGGTGAGCTGGTCGGTGGCCGATGCCAGTTCGACCTACGGCACGCTGGCATCGCTGGGCACGGCGACACTGGCCGGCGTGCTGTCGGGCGATAACCTGTCCGCGGTGGCAGCGGCCTTCAGCGGCGGCGCCGCGGTGACGCTGGGGCCGCGGACCGATGCCGGCAGCTACACGGAACGGGTCACCGGCCTCAGCGGCGCAGCGTCCGGCAATTACACCCTGGCACCCGCCGGCAACACCGCTGGCACGCTGACGATCCAGCCGAAGCCGGTGAGCTGGTCGGTGGCCGATGCCAGTTCGACCTACGGCACGCTGGCGTCGCTGGGCAGCGCGACACTGACCGGCGTGCTGTCGGGCGATGTGGTCGGCGCAACGGTGCCGCTCCCAACTACCGGCTCGCGTCCAGCGGCAACGTGCTGGGGACCTTGACCATCTCGAAGCCGAAGCCGGAGCCGGTGCCGGTGCCGGTGCCGGCCAAAGTCGTCCCTGGGAGCGTCGCACCTGCACCCGTTGCTGCACCAAAAGGGATCGTCGTGCCGGTGGCAGTCCCGGCGATCGGGCTGCAGCCGCGGCCCCCGGCAGCCGATGGGCCGGCACGGGCGGACGCCGACAGCGCCGTCGTCCCGGCACCTGACACGGCTGTTCCGCCGCAAGGCGTCGCTACCGCGGCGAGCGTAACAGCGCCGGCTTCAACTCAACCGGCAATCGCGTCGCCAGCAGAGGGTACTTCGCCGGCGGCAGCCGCGCCGGACGCCGGATCGACGCAACTGGCATCGCTGCCGGCACCAACGGAGTTTTCGCCGGCTGCTCCCATCAACGAGCCAAGCGGCGAGCCAGCACCGGCCAGCGCCGCCGTTGCCAGTGGTGATCCCCAGGCGGTGGCTGATGGCACCGCGGCAGCGGTCCAGGCCTTCATGGACAGCGGCTCGGGCGGCGTCTCGAAGGACACGGCCACGGCGACCGCCAACCAGATGGCGAGCCAGACGCTGGCCGCGGGTGGAAGCCCCGAGGCAGCCGTCGCCGCCTCGGCAATTGCGCTGGCCCAGCTCAAGGCCGCGGAGACCGGGCCGCCGACGCCGCAACAGGTGCTTGGTGAGGCCCTTGCCATGGGCGGCATGCCATCGCTCCTGGCCGGCAGCGGGGCCGCGAAAGTCTGTGGCGGGAGCCTGTCGGCGTCGCTTGCGGGGGGCGCGTCGCCAGAAGCAGCGCTCGCGACCGCACAGGCCTGTGCCGCGGCTGCCGGTGCGCAGATGGCAGCCGCTCAGGTGCCAGTCGGACCTGGCGGAGACGTCGCAGCAGCGTTCAGTGCTGGCGCCGACATGGCCACGTCGCTGGCCGCCGCCGGAGACCCGGCAACGCTCGCAGCAGCTTTGGCGGCCGGCGGGTCCCCCGAAAGCGCGAGCGCCGATGCCGCCGTGGCGAAGGCGACGCAGGCTCGCATGGCAGAAGCCGCCGCGTTGCCCGACACGCCGGAGCGGCAAACGGGCGAGGCGCTCGCCGGCGGCGGCCCCGCCGCCATCGCCACGCAGTCCGAAGCGAACACCGCATTGCTCGCAGCGCTGGCGTCCGGTGAAACGATGGATAAGGCGCTCGCCGACGCGACGGCCGCCAGCCAGGCCACGGCGAGCATGTCCGCGGCGAGCGACGTTCCGGTATCCCCGTCGGATCGGCAGTCGGCTGAGCTCGCGCGCGGCCTTGTGTCCGCGGCGCTCAACGATTGTGGGATTCCCAACGCCTCGGATTGCTGGCCGGCCGAAGCCATCGCGCGACAGACCGCGGCCGCGACCGTGGATGGCCCGAACGCGCCAACAGCCGAGGCGTTGGCCGCCGGCCGATTGCCCCCGGCGCTGGCCGGCGTGGCGGCCGGGGATGCCGGCGTCCAGCGCGCGGTCGGCGATGCACTGGCCCGAGGCAATAGCCTGGAGCAGGCACTCGCCGATGTGGCCGCGCGCCGGAACGGTGCGGCGGCAACCGCGCGGCTTGCCGAGATTGAACCGCAAGGCCGCGACAATATCCTGAGCAAACTCGCCACCGGCGGGCTGAGGACGCCAGAGGTGGCGGCGTTGGCCGGTGCGATGAACCCAGCGTTCTTCATCCAGCGCTTCATCGCCGCTTTGCTTGGCGGCCAGTCGGTCGATGCCGCGATCGACCAGGCACGAATGGCCGGCATGGCGGATCGTCGGGATCAGACTCTCGCCCAGATCCAGCGTTCCGGCCCAGCAGCGACCCGCGTTACGGCGACGCCATGACCAACGCGCTTCATCGCCACAGAATTTCACCGATCGCCCCGAGGGATTCCCAATGATTACGACATTTGCCAGGGTACGTGACCGCTGGGGCCAGTTGTCGAAATGGCGACGCTTCCTGGCACTGGTCGCATTGGCCGCGGCGATCGCAGCGCTGGTCTCCAACATCCTGTTCCTGACAGTGCTGGACCGCTCGACGGCGCCACACCTGAAGATCGCCGTCATCGCGCCGCTCTCCGGTCCAGAGGCGCGGATTGGCCAGGCAATGCGCGACGGCGTCGCACAGTGGGTCGCTGGTGCCAACCGCCGCATCGGCAAGAGCGACAGGCAAGTATCGCTCGTTCTGTTCGATGAGACCACCGATTGCGACGCCGTGGCGCACGCCGCGGCCAGGCCCGATGTGATCGGCGTCGTTGGCCCGTATGGCACTGAAAGCGCGGCGAACGCCGAGGCAACGCTCCGCGCCCACGGCCTGCCGGCGGTAACGCTCGCCGACGTGGCGCCGCTGCAGGACGATGCCGGCAAGCGGTGGCTGCTGCCGCTCGCAGCAGGCTCGACGTTTGAAGTCCGGTTTCTCGCCAACTACGTGCGCAACGTGGTCGGCGAGCGGCTGGTCTCGATCATCTATCCCGACACGCCGCGTGACGCCGCGCTGGCGGATGCATTCGACCAGGTGATGCAGCGTTTCGGCACGCGCGTCGTATACAAATGGCCGGCCGACGCCACGGGCGCCCAGCGTACCGCGGCCCTGAAGGCTGTGGCGCAAAGTATCGTGCAGCAGAAGATCGCCGGCACCCTGCTGCTGCTGGGCGAGCCGGACTTTGCCGCGGAAGCCTTCGCGACTCTGCGCGAGGCCAATGTGCCGAACCGGATCGCCGGTCCCCGGAGCCTGGCGACCAACGCATTTCGCGACGCACTCAGCCGGTTTTGGCAAGCGCCCGGTTCGATCGGCGGCGGGCTGAACGGCGCGCTGGTGGCGACGCCGATGCTGTTCGATACCGCCGGAACGGCCGCCCAGCTTTTCAAGACAAACTTCACCGCCGCGGTCGGCGAACCCCCCGACTGGGTCGCGGCGCTATCCTACGACGCGGCGCGCCTGATCGGCAGCCTGGCTGAGCAGCCGCTGACGGGCTCGGTCGAGGACATGCGTGCGGCGCTGCGTGACGCGCTGGCCGCCCGCCGCGCTCCTGACCAGGCGATCGCCGGCCTCGCCGGTCCGATCTTCTTCAACGCGCGAGCCGGCAGCTCACTTGCCACGCTGATCGGAGCCTACGACGGATTGCAGCTTATCGCCGCGCCAACGCAGCTCTCGCCGATCCGCGACGAGGGCGTGTCGAACTACCTCGATGAGCTGACCAGCGGACGCGCGCTGTATGTGAACGACAGGTTCATGTACAAGACGAATGTCATCTACTCCGGCATCCGGCTGGAGAAAGTGTCCGACCTCAATCAGGACGCAAACACCGTCGGGCTAGGATTCGTCGTATGGTTCCGCTGGACCGGGGCTTTCGATCCGCAGGACATTATCTTCCCGAATGCCGTGGAGCCGGTCAGGCTTGTGTCCCCCGAGCGCGAGGGGAAGGTCGGCTCGCTGAACTACCGGGCCTATCGTGTGGATGCGAAGTTCTTTATGAATTTCTCGCCCGATCCGCGCGCCTATGGCACGGAGCTGCTCGGCGCCTCGTTCCGTCATCGTACGCTTGGCCGCAACAATGTCATGTATGTCGCCGACATCGTCGGCATGGGACTTGGCGATGAGCGTAAGGCCGCCACGGCCACGGCCACTGGCTGGCTGGGACGGCTGTTCCGGTCTTCCAACGCCGATACCGGCGAGCTCGCGCGTCAACTGACGAAAACGCGCGTGCTGGCCGGCGCCGGCGGCTGGGTGATCGATCACGCATGGCTGTCGCAGGAGATCGGCACGAGCGGAACCGATGGAGACCCAGTCTATGTCGGCTTCGGCCGGCCGGAGCCGTTGTTCTCCTATCTTGGGCTCGGCGTGACGGTGAAGCCGGACGCGATCGACTTTCGTGACGTGATTCCCTCGAACCTGATGATCTACATCGCCATCTTTGCGTTTTGCGGCACCGCGCTTGCGTACATGCTGGATCGCAGGGATCGCGGCAGGTTCTGGCGGGTGCAAACCGTCCTGCTGCGGTTGGTCGCCTGGCCCGTGCTGCTGATGTCGGGTGGCGCGCTGGCGCTGGACTACGCGCTGGCACATGCCTCGCTTCCGATCGTCAATCTCGTCAGTATGACAACCAGCCTCCTTTGGTGGCTGGTGCCGGCACAGTTGTTGGTGATTTGCGTGGAGCGCTTTGTCTGGCAGCCGCTGGAGGTTCGCACGGGACGCAAGGTGCCAACCGTGTTCCGGATCATCGGCGCGCTGCTGATTTACGTCGGCGCCGGATTCGGCGTCGTCTCTTATGTCATTGGCAAATCTATCACCAGCCTGCTGGCCACCTCGGGACTTATGGCGATGATCATCGGCCTGGCTGTACAGTCGAACCTCCGGGATATTTTTTGCGGGATCATGCTTAATCTGGAGCACCCGTTTGCAATCGGCGACTATATCCGCACGAACGGGATGATCGGCGAGGTGCTCGATGTGACGTGGCGAACCACCCGGGTCAAAACGCGCGACGGCACGATCGTCGCGATCCCGAACGGCCGGCTCGCGGATTCGGCAATCGAGAACCTCAGCCGCGCGAACAAGTTCGACGTCGAACTCACACTCCTGGTTGATCCGGGTCATCCGCCCGAACAAATCCTGGCGCTGATCGACCACGCCCTGGAGGAAGTCCATGATATCGATTTCAGAAAAAAGGACGTGCAGTTCAAGGGCGTCCAAAACATTGAGAGCAATTGGACTGCGACATATCTCATCCGGCTCAGGGTACGCGACTACATGCTGCGAAAGCCGCTGGCGCATGTGGTATGGACGAAGCTTTGGGCGACGATGGAAGCGGCCAACATCCAATGGACGCACGGCGCGAGCAACGGCGCGCCCGGATCAGATGTCGCGCGGCCGCTGGTGAACGAGTCGGGCCGGCTCGCCGACCGGACGCCAGCGGTCTCGGCGGCTATACCGGCATAGTGTTCGCCTGCGGTATGCCGGCCTTTACGCTGGCATCTGCCCCGGCGCGAGCAGCGCGGGAGCGCCCAAATCGACGAACCCGGCTCGCTCTGATTCGCGTTGCCGGGGATTGGTGCGCTGGGCTTGCTGCGTGCCGCTCCGTGCCGCTCCGTGGCGCAAGGTGGCGCAAGGTGGCGCCACTGACGGCGTCCAGCCTACGCGGCAATGTCAGAAAGCAACGGTCAGGGCAAAGTTTCCGAACGAACCGCTCGAACTGTGACCGGGCGCGGCGAGCAATTGCCAGCCATATTCCAGCCTGAACGACAGGTAGCGGTCAAACGCGTAGCGAACCCCGATTCCCAGGCTTTCGATGCGCTGGGGGTCGGGTGTGCCCGCGGTGACACTCTTGTTGTGCAAAGCCGTATAACCCCAGAAGGCATCGAACTGCATTTGGTCGGCGCGCTCGCCGAGGCCGACCACGCGGAACAGGCTGAAGCTCGGCGAACGGACCTCCTGGCGGAACAGATAGCCTGCCGAGCCGCTGATGGTGCAAAGCTCATAGCCCGGGATGGTGTCGAGCCCGCCGCCGCAGAGCTGCTCGCTGGCCAGCAGGTTCTGGCTGGCGAATTGCAGGGTGCCGAACGTGACCGCGCTCATGCCAAGCGGCAGCGGCGTGATGCGCGTAAGGTTGATCCGGTCATAGGCGTAGCGCGCGGTGGCCCCCGGCATGTTTTGTTGGAACGTGGTGTTGTTGTTCAGCGGCGTCAGATTGCCCGGACTGAGCACGAGTTCGTTCCCTGCGGTCGTGCGGCCCCAGCCGTCGCTTTGTTCCAACGTGTAGTCCAGCAGAAACTGGTTGATCTGGGTGGTGCTGGCGAAGACCTGGGTGCCGCCGAACGACAGATTGTTGTTGGAGGTCTTGAAGTCATAGCCAGCCGCGATGCGCTGCTTCTGGCCGAACAGCAGCCCCAGGGGGATTCCATACCGGATGCTGGCCTGGCCATTGATGCCGACCTCGCCCAGCGACTCGCCCAGGCGCGGCACTTGCTGCTGGTAAGACCCGGAGACGCTGAGGCTCCGGCCGAGCGGCAGTGCGATTGTGTAGCTCGCCGAATAACCCTGGAACGACGGCGGCAGGCTGGCGCCATCAGGGGGGGTTCGATCCTGGAACAGGTCGCTGCTGGACTGGTATTGAAACGACAGCGCATGGCCGAGCCAGAACGCGTTGCCCCAGTCGATGCCGAGCCCCCAGCGGGCGAGCCCGGTCGCTTGCGTTCCGCTGTTGTCGAAGGTGCCGGAAAACCGCATGGGGAAACGGTCTTCGGTCTTGAGGACAAGGTCGGTCGTCCCCGCTTCCGCGCCCGGCCGGTAGATCGCTCCGACGTGGCGGAACGGGTTTTCGTTCAATGCGTCGATGTCGTCCGCCAGCGTCTGGTCGTCTATCGGGTCGCCAGGCTTCAGCCGCACGCCGCGACGGATCGTGCTGACGGAAAACCAGCGGTTGCCCTCCACTGTCACGCGACCGATGTGATATTCGGTGACCAGGAATTGGACCGTGCCGGATTGAATGTTCTGTGGCGGCACGGTCACGTTCACGAACGGATGGCCTTGCTTGCGGTAGAACGCAACAACGCGCCGGCTGATCTCGTTGAGACGGTCGAACGTCACCGGCTGTCCCAGCAGCGGCTTGATGGAGTCCAGGAAAGCCTGGCTTTGGAGCGTCGCAGTGTCTCGGACGGTCAGCCCGGGGCTGGTGACGCCGTTGGGCTGAACTGCTGCTGGGTCGGAGACGAAGATGATGCCCTGCAGCCGGGATACGATGATCTCGCTTCCTGTCGGCAGCGGCGATACGGGGGTCTCCGGCGGCGCGGTCCGGGTCGCTGGGGACGACGGCTGGGTCTGGGTACCGCCAGGCAGCGGGGTTTGCTGAATTTGGCTTGGATCGCTTTGACTTTGGGCAGTCTGCACCGTGGCCGACAGCGATACGACCACCGCGAGCCAGCATATGACGTCAAGGGTTCGAAGCAAAGTTGTTCCAATCAGGCCCGCCGGCGCAGCAACACGTGATCGAAACTCCGGTCTGATGGAGTGGTGGCTCCCGCACGCTGGCAAAAGCGCATGACGGCGAGCGCTTTTTTGCACAATAGGCAAGGACAGCGTTCCGGGCAAGGTTCGGTGCCATGCCGGGAGCCACCTGGACGCAATCCGGCCGTTTGTCCCATTGAGGATTCGCACCCGCGCTACGCGGGTGTCAAAACCGCACCCTGCACGATCTGCCCGTCCTGGAGTTTCAGCAGCCGATCAGCGACGTGGAAATACCGGTCATCGTGCGAGACGGCGATGATCGTGCGGCCCGTAGCGCGAAGCTCCGGCAGCAGTTCCAGGTAGAAGAATCGGCGCGATTCCGGGTCCTGGTCGGCCGCCCATTCATCCAGCATCAAAACGGGCCGTCGCTCGGCCAGGGCAACGGCCAGCGCGACCCGCTTGCGCTGGCCGGTGGAGAGGTCAAGCTTGGTAAACCGTCCCCGCTCGACCCGTGTCACCCCCTGCATGCCCAGTCGCTGTAGCCACGCGTTGACCGCCGCTTCGGCCTGAAGCGGCAGGCCATAGAGGCGGTCGAACAGATGTACATCGGCGAACACCGCGCTGAACAGATGCCGTTGCGCCGGAAGCCAGACCGGCCTGCCGCCGATATAGGCCTGGCCGCTGTCCGGCGACGTCAGGCCGCACATCAGCCGCAGCAGCGTCGACTTGCCGCTGCCGTTGCCGCCGGTCAGAAACGTGATGGCACCGAGCTCGACGTCACAGCTCAGCGGGCCCAGAACGAAGGTGCCCCCGGCGGCGCGGAATGACACCTCGTCCAGATGCAAATCGCCGAAGGCGACGATGGGCGTGGCAGCTGCCGGCGAGACCGGCGCAGGGTCCGACGGCAGCGCTGCCAAGGTCTCGTCCAAAGCGGCGAGCATCTCATGCAACTGCATGGAATCCGGCAGCGCGCGGAGAGCGTAGGTCGGCAGCAGGATCAGGGCGATGGCGCTAATGCCGGCCGACAGGCGGTCATCCGGCATCAACACGGCCGCGACCGCGGCTGTCGCGCCCGCGGCGAGCAGAGCGATCAGCTCCGCGAACACCTGGTTCAGTGCTGCGGCGCTTTGGTAATACGCGCGTTCGCGGCCCAGGCTCTTGCTGGCGGGCCGCAGCGTCTCCCGCAGCAGCCTCTGGGCACGCACCGGACTGAGTTTCAGCTCTTTGAATCCGAGCACGAGGTCGGAGATGCCATCGCGATAGGCACGAGCGGCCTGCGTCATCTGCGCCGCCCGCCTGCCGAGCACCTTGCGATTGACGAAATACAGGAGGCCGGCAACCGAGATCACGCCCAGCGCCACGAGGCCGGACCCGGGGCTGAGAATGACCGCGATCATCAGCACGACCGCGAGGGTCGCGACCAAGCCAATCAGGTCGTTAAATGCGCGATCGAATGCCAAGACCACTCGTATGGTCTGTTCGAGTTGAGCGAGAATTTTTTCCGGGCCGAATGCCTCCATGGTGGCGGTTCTGCAATCCATGACGCACCGCAATACGCGTTTTTGCTGCGTGCTGCTGAAGTCTTCCGCCAAAGCCGCCAGCCGGAGCTCCATCTTATCCCGGAGCGCAGTCGTTCCGGTGACGCCCAAACCGTACGCGACCAGTAACCCCAGCCCGGCCATCAGGTCGACCGTTCCCAACAGCAGGTAGCCCAGAGCGAAGCCCTTGATGGCGCGCAAGGTCGCCGAGCCAGCCATTAGTTTCAGCATATCGCGCAGGGTTGCCCGCGCCGCCGCACTGGTGAGAAAGTGGCGGATCACACATTCACCGGCGCAGTTGCCATGCGCCCCTCTTCGAGCTTGATGTGGCGATCGCAGCGGTCGAAGTAACGGTCGTCATGGGTCACCACGACGACGCCATGGCCGGCGGCGCGCAACTCGGGCAGCAGCGTTGCGTAAAACCAGTTCCGGAACGCCGGATCTTGGTCGGCCGCCCATTCGTCAAAAAGATAGAAGGGCCGTTCTTCGGTCAGCGCGACCGCCAGGGCAAGCCGCCGCCGCTGGCCGGACGACAGGTTCACGGCTGTGATCCGGCCATCTTCCAACCGTGTGACCCGATCCAGGTCCAGCCGGCGCAGGGTGCTCTCGAATTGCTCCCGAGCCCTGACGGATAGATCGCCGATCCCGCGTATCAGATGAAAATCATTGAAGACGGCGACGAAGAGCTGGGCCAGTTCGCCAGCCTCCACCAGCTCGCCATCGCTCAGGATGTGGCCGCTCTGTGGCCGGTAAAGACCCGTCATGAGCCGAATCAGCGTGGTCTTACCGCTGCCATTGACGCCGGTCACGAACAACAGCTCACCGCGCTTGAGTTCGAACGAGATCGGTCCGAGTTGAAAGCCATCCGAGCCTGCGTGCGTGTAGCCGACATCGACGAGCGAGATGCATTCCGGCCAGAAGACGTTCTGTGGATCTATCGCTGCGTCAGCTTCAAGGCGCAGAGTGGCTTCGATGCGCCGGATCTGGTCCAGAGCCCCGATTGCCGACTGCATATCCTGCAGGGCCTCACCTGTAGACAATACCTGCATGCCGAGTACCAGTCCCATCATGACTGCGGACACGATATCCGTTGTCGGATCGATTCGACCAACCACCAGTGGCAACAGCGGGGCTACGGCAACAAAATATAGGCGCGGACGACGTTGCATCTGCGCATGAATGCGCGCGGTAAGCTGGGTTGCCCCCAGCCGGCTGAGAGACGGCACCAGCCCGGTTGACAGCA
>Ga0302278_10007190_pt1 | contig 10321 bp, 10 predicted proteins | sample III_Bog_N3_2_FD_194543 | JGI IMG/M metagenome (GOLD analysis project Ga0302278, IMG submission 194543) | Peat permafrost microbial communities from Stordalen Mire near Abisko, Sweden - III_Bog_N3_2 | ecosystem: Environmental > Terrestrial > Soil > Wetlands > Peat | place: Sweden: Abisko... | reverse complement strand
CATCCTTGGTTGCCTGCTGCTCACTCTGCCGGAGCCCAAGCGCGGCTCTCAGGATCACCTGGCGCCGACCATTGAGCGCTCCACCATGCTCGGCCTGTGGCGTAACCCGGCTTTCTGGACCGGCACGCTGGGCATGGCCATGATGACCTTTGCCGTCGGCGGCATGCAGGTGTGGATGCCAACCTTCCTCTCCCGCATGCGCGGTGTGCCGCTCGCGACGGCCAACCTGCGCTTCGGCCTGATGACCTTGGCGGCCGGTATTGGCGCCACCATGCTGGGAGGCTGGCTGGGCGATCGCATGGAGGCTCGCCGGCGCGGCGGTCATTGCCTCATCAGCGCCATCGGCATGAGCCTGGCCTTGCCCGCCGTGCTGCTGGCGGTATTCATCGGCGGACGCTGGATGTTTCCCGTCATCTTTCTCGGTGAATTCTTCCTGTTGCTGAACACAGCGCCTTTGAACGCCGCCATTCTCAACTCGGTTTCGGCACCCATCCGCGCCTCGGCCATGGCGGTGAACATCTTCACCATCCATCTGCTGGGCGACGCCTTTTCGCCGAGCCTGATGGGTTACATCAGCGACCGCAGCAACTTGCAGATGGCATTCGTCGCGGCCTCGGTGGCCATCGCGCTCTCCGCGGCGGTGCTTTTTGTGGGCGTGCGTTACGCTCCGCAACTGGTGCCGGGCGAGCGCGAATGAGCTGGCTGCATTTACTGAACCTTGTTGCCGGAGCGTCCCTCGGGATGACCTGGCTGTTTTTCGTCGTAGCGGCGCGCCGCGGATTGAACTCCATGCCGGAGTTGGCGCGCGAGGAATACTCTGCGCCGGAAGGCGCTGCGTTGCCGAAGGTCAGCATCCTGGTGCCGGCGCGCAATGAGCAGGCGATGATCGAGCGTTCGGTGCGCTCGCTGCTGGCAATCGACTTTCCCAACTATGAGCTTATCGTGGTGAACGACCGCAGCGAGGACCGCACCGGAGAGATCCTCGACCGCCTGCGCGAAGAAGTTGGCGAGCGTCTGGTGGTCATCCACATCCACGAGTTGCCCGCGGGCTGGCTGGGCAAGACGCACGCCATGTGGAAGGCCACGCAACAGGCCACCGGCGAGTGGCTGCTCTTTACCGATGCTGACATTGTGCATCATCCGCAGGCCCTTCGCCGCGCCGTGGCCTACGCGGAAGCGGAACAGGCGGCGCACATCGTGCTGCTGCCCACCATGGAGATGCACAGCATGGGCGAGCGCATGATGATCAGCTTTTTTCAGGCCATGTTCATCTTTCCCGGGCACCGGCCCTGGAAGGTGCGCGACCCGGCATCGCAGGACGTGCTGGGCGTGGGAGCCTTCAACATGGTGCGCCGTGCCGCCTACGAACAGATCGGCACATATGAATCCATGCGGCTGAGCGTGGTGGACGACATGCGCCTGGCGGAAAAGGTGAAGCGCGCCGGAATGCGCTCCGTGGCCGTATTCGGCACCGGGCTGGTCTGTTTGCGCTGGGCCGTGGGCGCCACCGGCGTCATGCGCAACCTGACCAAGAACTTTTTTGCCGAGCTCAAATACAGCGTGCCCTTTGTCATGGGAGCGGCAGTGGCCATCCTGTGGCTGCACCTGGGGCCGTGGCTGGGCATCTTTTTCAGCTCCGGGTGGGCGCGCGCCGGATATGCGGCGGCCATGGTAAGCCTGCTGGCAATTTACATCGGCATGGGGCGCCGCACAAAAATCAGTCCGGCGTACCTGCTGCTGCACCCAGTTGCCACGCTGCTGATGGTTGCGACCATGCTGATCTCTACCGTGCTGACCCTTGGACGCGGCGGCGTGATGTGGCGCGGGACGTTCTATCCACTTGCAGAGCTGCGCAGGAGCGAGTCGCGCTGAGGCCCGCGGGGCGGGAGAAGGAAAGAGCTTCCAAAGGAGAAGGCGCGCCATGTGCGCGCCTTTTGTTTGCTGCGAAGCCGCATTGCGTTCAGGCGCGTCCGTGGTGGTCGCCCGTGGTGTGACCTGCTGCGCGGCTGCGCCCGGCGTCGAGCTCGCCCGGAGGGTTGCCGGCAGTTACGTGCAGTTGCTCTTTGTCATGCACTACCATGCGCGGACGCCCGCGAAATTCGACGACATCTCCCACCACGGCCACCAGCTTGTTGCGCAGGTAGCTGAGGTCGCCCACCTTCTTGCGGTCGGCCTTCGGAACGGCCACGTGGAAGCTGCATTCCGCGCGCGGCGGGCAGAAGCTGAGATGCTGGTTGCCGCTCTTGGCCTCCGTGACGCGAAAGACCCTGCCGGCGACGCAGCCGTAATGGCCAATCAGCGTTGCCGCCTTCGATGCCGGCACGCACTCCTCGCGAACCTCGCCCACGGCGGGAGCGTTGTTGGCCGTCTGCTTTGCCGGTGCCATGGCCGCGGCAGCCACCAGCAGGCACAGCAGCAGCAGCGTGCGCGCCCTCACCGCGTCGGCTCCATTCTGAGCGAGTTGTTGAAGCGGTTGAAGTAGTTGAACAGACCGATGGCGGCGGCCAGTTCGATGATCTCGCCCTCGTCGAAGTGCTCGCGCAGCCGTGCCCACAGCGCGTCGTCCACGCCATTGGAGTCCAGGGTCTCGCGCTCGGCCAACTCCAGCGCGGCTTTTTCGCGCTCCGTAAAGTCAGTGCGGGTGCGGAAGTTGGCGAGGTCGGCGATCTGCTCCTCGCTCCAGCCGTACTTGTGCGCCAGTTGCGTGTGGCTGTTCAGGCAGTACTCGCACTTGTTGATCTGCGAAGTGCGCACGATGACCAGCTCTTTCAGCTTGGCTCCGGCCGTGCCGGTTTCGATGATGGCCCGGAAGTGAGCGATCATGGTGCGCAAAATCTCCGGCCGGTAGGCGACCGTGCGGAACATGTTGGGCACGTTGCCGCGCTCTTTTTTGTAGTGGTCGAAGATCTGCTGGGCTTCGGGGGCGGCTTTCTCTGGCGCAATTGTCGGGATGCGTGGCATGGCCAACATTGTCCTGTGGAAGGGCGTGGTTGTCCAGTGTCGGCGGTGGAAAACCGAAGTGCGGCCATTTCGCCCGGCCGCGTCAATCTGCCGCAACGCGGCTATTTCAGGCTAAGCGGAGGCTGCTGCGCGTCCTTCAACTTGATTCCGAGCAGTTCTGCGATGGTCGGCGCGATCTGCCGCATATCAATCACTCCCAGGTCGCGTCCGGCGGCAATGCCACGCCCGCGAATGAAGAACGACGAGCGCATCTCCGGATGCGTGGGCAGGTAGCCATGCGATCCGGTATTCGGCGCCGCGGTCACCAGCGCACCCTCCCAGGCATAGCCCAGCTGATAGTCCAGCTTCAGGTCCACCACGAAGCTGGCGTTCGGAAAGCCACCGAGCGTTTCGATCGCCGGCCGCTCCAGCACGGCGGCAATGCCGTTGGCGGGGTCGGCTGCCAGCGTGTGCAGCAGCATGCGAACCGCTTCCACCGTTGGCTGATCGCCGGGGTCGTGCAGCACAATCGCCGCCAGTCCACCGGCCGGGAAGACCGCTGCCTTCCACTCCGCCACCCCCGTTGCGCCGCCCTGCGTCATCAGTCCGGCCCGGAGGAGCGCCAGTCCCAGGTTCAGCTTGTGATCCGTGCGGGAGAAACCATGATCGCTGACCACGGCTACGACGGCGTTGGGATCGGCGGCGAAGGCGGCCTGCTCGAGGCGCGCCACATCGCGGTCCATCTCGACCAGCGTGTTGCAGGCCTCGGCGCTGAAGGGGCCGTGCTCGTGTTCTTCGTGGTCGAGCGCGGGCAGGTGCAGGGTCACCAGCTTGGCCTGGTGCTCGACGGCCCAGATGGCGCCCTCGGTGAGCGCGGCGTCATAGGCTGCAGGCGCGGTGTTTGCCCGCGCCGCGCCGTAGAACGGCTCCATGGCGTCGTAAATCTCCGGCGTAGAGAGTGCGCGCAGCAGCTTGCGGTCCTCGTCGTTCCTTGCCCGCCAGTACTCGGGAATGTTGTAGCGGATATTGCGGTTGCCGGCCGTTACGGGCCATCCCACGCTTGCGGTCACCAGCCCTTTGCGGGTGGCGGCGTCCCAAAGCGTGTCGGCCAAAATGTCTTCGCTGTACCAGTACCAGCCGCCCAGGTTGCGGTTCTCCGGGTCGAAGGTTCCGTTGGAGAGGATGCCGTGGCGGGCGGGCTCCACGCCGGTGACCAGCGTGGTATGCGATGGATAGGTGACGGTGGGCAGCACGCCAACGACTCCTTCGGCATAGCTGCCCTCGGTCAAAAAGGCGCGCAGGGCAGGGAGCTCCACGCCGCAGGCTTTGGGATTGGTAATGTAATCCGGCCGCAGGCCGTCAATGGAGACCATCACGACGGGCGCCTGGGCTGAAACGGAGGCCGCGGTAAACAGCAAAAGGGCAGTGCAGAGCAGCTTCAAAGAGCGCATATGCCATTCTCCACCATTGCGGCGGAAGATTGCGAGCGGGGGAATGAAAAAGGGCGGCCACTTGGGCCGCCCGCTTCCACTGCAAGGTTTCGATTAACGCCCGAAGGCGGCCAGGGCCGAGGCCTCGCTGTCCTGCACGTCGAACACCGTGTAGAGCTTGGTGATCTGCAGCAGGTCGTGAACCTTCTTCGTCAGGTTCAGCAGCTTCAGCTCGCCTCCAGCGTTCTTCACGCTGGTAAAGGCCGAGACCAGCTCGCCGATGCCTGAGCTGTCAATGTAGGTGACGTCGCCAAGGTTGAGAAGAATCTTCTTCTCTCCGCGGCTGGAGATTTCCTTGACGGTGTCGCGCAGCACAACCGCGCCCTCGCCGAGCGTGATGCGCCCGCTGAGATCAATGATGACGACGCCATCCACCTTGCGCGAGCTTGCTTTCATGGTCACTGGTGAGCCTCCTTGCCGGGGGCGCTGTGTGGCCCGCGGACAAATTTAATCATGGTGAGTTCGGTACCGGGGTCCAGGGTGCGAAAACGAACTTCGTCCATGAACGCCCGTATGAGAAAAATTCCACGTCCCGACTGTTTCAGCAGGTTCTCCGGGGCCAGGGGATCGGGTAAAACCTTCGGGTCCACTCCCGGCCCTTCGTCGCGGACGGCGATGGTCAGCGCTTCGGGCGTGGACTCAAAATAAACGGTGACGCGCTTGCCCGGCTCGTAGTGATTGCCATGCAGTACGGCATTCACCGTGGCCTCGCGCACGGCCATGGAAATACGACCGCACTCATCATCGTCAAAGCCCGACTTGGCCGCCAGCTCGGCAGCCGTCTGCTCGGCCTTATTGACACTGGCCAGCGATGACTCGAGCGTGTAGGAGACCCTGGTTGCATTCATTGCGCGCTGCTAAACCACCGTTCGATAGCGGCCGCCCCAAACGGGGCCGCCAGCGGGATTGGCTAAGTGTGCCTGTTGGCCCAAGGGGCTGTCAATTTAATGAGTTCGGCATTCATTGTAAAATCACCACTCCAAGTGGAGGGAATCCTCTTCCACCTGAGCGTGCAGCGCGCTGAGCGCCGGCAAAATGGCCAGCGCGGAGGTCAGCTCCTCCGCCGGATATGTGGTGGGCACAGCCAAGGCGGGAATTCCCGCCGCCGCCGCCGAACGCAAACCGTTGGGCGCATCCTCAATCACCACGCAGGAGGGCGGCCACAGTCCCAGCAGCTTCGCTCCACGCAGGTAAGGCGCCGGATGCGGCTTGCCCACCTCCATCTCTGTGCCGGTCACAAAGCGCTCCGGAATGGGCAGCCCGGCGATGTTGAGGCGATGCCGAGCCAGGCAGCGCGTGCCGCTGGTGACGATGGCCCATCGCTCCGGCGGCAGACTGGCCAGCAGTTCGCGCGCTCCGGGGTAGGCAAAGGCGTCGTAGGATTCTTCAATCTCGCGCCGCTCCAACTCGCGCAGCTCGACCTCTGCGTCGAGCCTGGGCGCCAGCAGCCGAACCGTCTCTATGGCGCGGCGGCCGTGGGCGGTGTGCTCCGCTATTGCAGGATCAAGATTGTGAGCGACGGCCCACTCGCGCCACACGCGAGCCACTCCGGCCGTACTTTCCACCAGCACGCCATCCAGATCAAACAGGATGCCCTTCACTTGTAAAGAAGACATTCCAAAAGTCTATAAGAAATTCTGTCGCCGCATGACGGCGTAAGGGTTTTGATCTCAAAGGAGAACATCTTGCACCTCCCAGGGCTATCTCCTCTCCATGATTGCCGCCGAGTTGCCCTGATAGTGCCGCCCCGGAGCAAGACAGCGCTGAAGGGGAGAAATCACGATAAACAGAAAATAATTATTGATAAACAGCAAGATATTTATTGACAAACAATAAATCATGGCCGATGATGACTTCGCAATGGAGGGGATCATGCGCGAAACCAAGAAGCGATCCGCGGCCTTAGCCCAGTTTCTATATTGGACCGTAGCAGGGACTTACTGGCTGTTGTTTGGAGTGCTGATTGTCGTGGGGGTAGTGGGCGTCACACAGTGGCGGCATCCGGCGGCGTTCAACTTGGAATCTGGTTCGCTGAACATCCTGTTTGATGATCCGTCACGCATGGCTTTTCCGTATTGGACCAACACTCTGCTGGTTCTGGCGATCCTGGCCCTGTGGCTTGTGGTGCTGCGTTGCCTGGGTGACATTCTGCGCGAGGTCTGCCGCGGCAACGTCTTCGACGCACGGACTCCGCGCCGAGTGCGCCTGATCGGCGGCTCGGTGATTGTTGCGTCCATCCTGGAGGCGATCTTTGCCGCTTCGTGGGGTCCTGTGGTGATCCAATCGTTGCGTGCCGACGCTGGCATCCACATCGTAGGCCGCGCGGATGGTTCACAGGTCTTCCTCGGCCTGGTTCTCTTTGCGCTGGCTGAAGTCTTCCAGCGCGGCGTGGACCTGAAAGCCGAGAACGACCTGACGGTCTAGGAGCGCCCATGCCGATTCGTGTACATCTTGATCGCGTCATGCTGCAGCGTGGCATGTCGCTTACGGAGCTGGCCGAGCGTGTGGGAATTACCCTGGCCAACCTCTCCATCCTCAAGAGCAATAAAGCGCGTGCCGTGCGCTTTTCCACCCTCGCGGCTTTGTGTGCCGCATTACAGTGCGAGCCGGGAGACATCTTGAAATTCGAGGCCGGGCCTGACGATGACATTTTGGAGGTAGCGGGTTAAGCAGCGGGTCAAATCGCGGCGGACTTAATCGACCTGCTGCTTCAGCTCGTACAACAGGTTCAGGGCCTCGCGCGGTGACAGCGCGTCAATATCGGCCTGGCGCAGGCGGTCGAGCACGGTGTTGCTTACCGGCGTGAAGATTGTCAGTTGCACGGCGCCTTCCTTGGCCTTCTTGCCGCTTAGCTCGGTCGTTGCCTGGTGCTCCGCGCTCTCGTGCTGGCGCAGAACCTCGCGCGCCCGGCTCACGACTTCCGCTGGCAGGCCGGCCAGTTTTGCCACCTCAATGCCGTAGCTCTTGTCGGCCGCGCCCTGGCTGACCTTGCGCAGAAACACAATGCTGCCGCCCGTCTCTTTTACGCTGACATGGAAGTTCTTCACCGAATCCAGCAGCTCTTCCAGCTCGGTCAGCTCGTGGTAGTGAGTGGCGAAGAGCGTCTTGGCCCGGCTGTGGCTGTGGATAAACTCGACCACTGCCCAGGCGATGGCCAGCCCGTCGTAGGTCGCGGTGCCGCGGCCAATCTCGTCCAGCAAAATCAGCGAGCGCGCCGTGGCCGTGTTCAGGATGGCCGCCGTCTCCGTCATCTCCACCATGAAGGTGGAGCGGCCGCGCGCCAGATTGTCGCTGGCGCCAATGCGGGTAAAGATGCGGTCCACCACGCTGAGCGTGGCGCGCGTCGCCGGCACATAGCTGCCCATCTGCGCCATCAGCACAATCAGCGCCGTCTGCCGCAGATAGGTGCTCTTGCCACCCATGTTCGGCCCCGTAATCAGCAGGATGGATTGCCGCGCCGCGTCCAGGTAAAGATCGTTCGGCACGAACCGCCCATTACCGGCGGCCATCTCCGGCTGCTCGATGACTGGATGGCGGCCTTCGACGATCTCCAGCTTCTGCGCCGCATCGTCAAACTCCGGACGGCAGTAGTTGCGCAGCGCCGCCAGGTACGCAAACGAGCCGAGCACATCCACCTCCGCCACCACCAGCGCCGTCTGCCGGATGCGTTTGGCCTCGGCCGCAATGGCGGCGCGAAGCTCGGCAAACAAGCGGCGCTCAATGGCCACAATCTTTTCTTCCGCCGCCAGTACCTTCTGCTCGTACTCCTTCAGCTCGGGAGTGGTAAAGCGCTCGGCGCCCACCAGCGTCTGTTTGCGCTCGTAGTCGGCGGGCGCGTGCTGCAAATTGGATTTGCTGATCTCGATGTAAAAGCCGAAGACGTTGTTGAACTTCACCTTCAGCGAGTTGATGCCCGTACGCTCGCGCTCGCGCTGCTCGATCTGCGCAATGTAACTCTTACCGTTGCGGCTGATGTCGCGCAGTTCGTCGAGCTCGGCATCCACTCCGGCGGCCATCACTCCGCCATCGTTCAGGGTGATGGGCGGTTCGGGCAGGATGCTGCGCTCAATCCGCTCGCGCACGTCGCTTAGCAGGTCGAGCGCCGATGTAAGGGCCGTCCAGCGCCCGGGGGTGAATGGCGCAAGAGCGTGCTTTACCAGCGGAAGCCGCGCAAGCGATGCGGCCAGGGCCAGCACGTCGCGCGGATTCGCCGTCTCCAGCGTGATGCGGCTCAGCAGCCGCTCCACGTCCTGAATGCCGTCGAGCGAGCGCCGCAGCTCCTCACGTTCAATCAACTTTGTCAGAGCCGCGCCCACGGCATCCAGCCGCCCGTTGATCTCCGCCACGTCCATCGAAGGCCGCAGCATCCACGCGCGCAGCAAGCGCTTGCCCATCGGAGTCTGCGTGTGGTCCAGGGCGCGGAAGAGCGTGACGTCGTCACCGGTGCCGGCAAAGAGCGGCTCTACCAGTTCCAGGTTGCGAACCGTGACCGCGTCCAGCACCAGGCAGCTCTGCCGCTCGTAATAAACCATGCGGTCCACGTGTTCCAGCGCCCCGCGTTGCGTCTGCCGCGCGTAGTGCAGAATGGCTCCGGCGGCGCAGGCCGCCACGCCGTGCGTGCCGAGTCCAAAGCCGTCCAGCGAATGCACGCCAAAGTGATTCTCCACCAGCGGAATGGCGTAGTCGGCGCTGAAGATCCAGTCGTCCAGAGCGGTCTCCGCCCAGCGCACAAACGGCGCCAGTTCGCTTGAGGCGAAGCGCGGAGTGGCCTCCGTCATGGGCGCACCTTCCCGCGCAGCGGCCAGCGTGGGCTGACTCGTGGATGATGCCGCGAACAGCGGCGCCGAGCCGGCAAACAGAACCTCGCGCGGACGCACGGTTTGCAGCTCGTCGGCCAGCCGCCGCTCGGCGTCAACGCCGCTAAACTCCGTGGTGCGAAATTCTCCGGTGGAAAGATCAAGCGCCGCAAAGCCCAGCGTCGTTGTGGCGCCCGCACCCTGCCGCGCCACAGCGCACAAAAAATTGTTCTCCGCCGAGCCCAGCTGCGGATCCGCCGCCGTGCCCGGCGTGACCACCCGCGTCACCTCGCGCCGCACCAGCTTCTTGGTGAGCTTCGGGTCCTCCACCTGGTCGCAGATGGCCACCTTGTAGCCTTTGCGGATGAGCTTGCCGATGTAGCCTTCGGCGGCGTGGTAGGGCACTCCGCACATGGGGATGGCGACGCCTTCGATCTTTTGCCGCGAGGTCAGGGTGATTTGCAGCTCGCGCGATGCGGTGACGGCGTCTTCAAAAAAGAGCTCATAGAAATCTCCCACGCGGAAGAAAAGCAGCGCCGTGGGGTGCTCTTTCTTGATTGCGGCGTGCTGCCGCATCAGCGGTGTGGAGGTTTCACTCATCGGTTCGCGGGGGCCTTCAAAAGGCCGAGTATAGCATCCGGCCTCGGCTGGTATATGACGTTGGTCTATGCCGTACGCCTGCTCTGCGTTTAATGCTGCGGCTGAGCCGGAGCGGTCAACGCCTCGGCCGGAGCCGTCAGCTCCTCGGACTTAGCCGCCGCTTGTGTGGCCAGCTCCGTTTGGTTGGTCTGCGCCGCCAGTTCGCTGAGCTTCTTCCATCGCGATGCTACCTGCGGAGTCTGCCGCACCGCCTCCTGCTGCAGGCTGACGGCCTGCGCCAGATCATTGCGCTGGCGATAAATTTCGGCGCGTCCCTCCGCCACCTGGGCGTGGAACTCGCGGCCGTTGGGGCTCAAATCGCTGGCCGCGGGCCCGCTCTTTTCCGCACGCAGAAAGTTCTGCTCGGCCTCCGTGGGGTTGTTCAGCCGCAGCTCCACCTGTGCCAGCGCCTTGTACTGGTTGGCCGGAGCGTAGCTCAAGGCGATGGCCCGGCGG
>Ga0302278_10007182_pt1 | contig 10332 bp, 10 predicted proteins | sample III_Bog_N3_2_FD_194543 | JGI IMG/M metagenome (GOLD analysis project Ga0302278, IMG submission 194543) | Peat permafrost microbial communities from Stordalen Mire near Abisko, Sweden - III_Bog_N3_2 | ecosystem: Environmental > Terrestrial > Soil > Wetlands > Peat | place: Sweden: Abisko... | reverse complement strand
AGGGTTTACTACAAACTGCATCTATAAAGATATATAACTATATATCACTATATCTGTCAAGCATGATTTTTATGGCCAGTCAATCCGCTCAAGAATCGCCCGCAGCCGTCTTCCACGTCCCGCATTCACCGATTCCACAAACGCCACACGACCCGCCAGATGCTGCCGGAATGCGGGATGCCCTTCCCGGTTCTGATTCTCCGGCCCCAGGCGCACGCAATTCGTCAGCGTCGCCTTCAGCCGGTCGAAATCGTCGCGCGCCACATTCAGATGCCGGTTCACCACGATGCCTGCCAGGTGCTGCCGCACGCCCTCACGCATAATGCGTGTCTTGCGATGGTTGACCGATAATCCCCCGTCGGCGAGAATTGCCGCCGCACCAATGGCGAAGTTTTCCGCCTGCCGGCTGAAATCTTCTCCGCCCGAAAACGCCAGGTCGTCGGCATACCGGGTGTAGACCGCGTTTGCCGACCGCGCCAGTCCCGAGAGCCTGCCGTCCATGCGCCAGAAGCAGCCATTCGCGAGCGCGGGAGACGTCGGAGCGCCCTGAGGCAGATGCGGCCGTCGGTAGATCCAGTCGGAACTCACCGCGCGCGGAACGGCATTGGTGCAGATGCCTCCGAGTAGGTCCGCCACGTGCTCTGGATAGCCCGCCGTACGGAAAAACGCCTGAATGCGCGCGCCTGAAAAGGACGGGAAGAAGTCCAGCAGGTCCATGCGCAGCACTACGCGGCGCCCGGTATGCGGAGCGGCGAAACTCCGGATGGATCGCCCCGGCACGAAGCCATGCGCGGCCTCATGCGCCGGGATTTTATCCAGAATTTCCGCCAGAATCCGCCGCTGCAGCCGCTTCAGCCGCGTCTTCGGCGCTTCGATAATACGCACAGACCCGCTCGGCTTGGTCAGCACCTTATAGGTGTAATGCGCCAGCGCCGGGCGGATGCGTTTCCCGGCGCACAGCCGCTTCAGATCGGCAAACCAGTCGAGATCGCCAGGCAACAGCCGCAGCCAGTCCGCCAGATCTCCGATCGTTGCAATCGACGGCAGACCGGCCCAGCGCGCCACCATGACTCGCGGCTCCTGCAGCCACTCCGCCACCGCAAGTCTCGGAAGATCGCGAAGCAGCGGAAGATCCGCGCGGAGGAGTTGAACGACATCGCGCCAGCGGGGCCGCGCGAGCCACAGGTACCGCTCCGCCAAAGGCCGGACCCACGGATACGCATGTCCCAGCGTGCGCGCGGCGCGCGCCACAATTGCATCCGCCGACTGCTCACCCGCCAGAAACGCGGATGCCAGAGCGCCCAGCACCTTGTAGTCTGCGGAGCGAGGCGGAAAGCGCGGATCAACATCCTCTTCGTCGGGTATGTCCGGGTCCGGAAGCGACGGGTTCTTCAACGAGTCTCACTCTGCGTGAGCTGTTCTGCATGAATCGCAGCGAAGCTCACGCGACGCAATCACAGGTCTTCACGATGCCCCGGGGTAACCCCGGAGAAACCAGATTACTCTGGCTGGGCTTGAGGAACCCGCCGCGCCCACAGGATATCAGTCGCTGCGTCCCGCGAGGCGGCGGGATAATCAAAGAAACCATATGGAATATAAAACGCTGGGCAACACCGGACTCCTCGTCTCTCAGCTTTGTTTCGGCACCATGACTTTCAGCGGCGGCGAAGGCTTCTGGAAAGCCATCGGCACCGTCGATCAGGCGGGCGCGGACGAACTGATCAGGGCGTCGCTTGAAGGCGGCATCAACTTCTTTGATACCGCCGACGTTTATTCGGAAGGCGAGAGCGAAAAGATGCTCGGCCAGTCGCTGCGCAACCTCGGCATCGCGCGTAAAGACGTGGTCGTAGCGACCAAGGTATATGGCCGCACGGGTCCGGGCCGCAACGACGTCGGCGCATCGCGCGGGCACATCATGGACGCGGTCGAAGCCAGCCTCAAACGGCTTCAGACAGACCACATCGATCTCTATCAGATTCACGGCAACGATTCGGTCACCCCCGTGGAAGAGACGCTGCGCGCACTCAACACACTTGTCGAGCAGGGCAAAGTCCGCTACATCGGCTGCTCCAACTGGCAGGCGTGGAAAATCGCCAAAGCGCTGGGGATCTCGGAGTTCAGGAATCTGGCGCGCTTCGATACCCTGCAGGCCTACTATTCCATCGCCGGGCGCGATCTCGAACGCGATATCGTCCCTCTGCTCGAAGCCGAAAAGACGGGCCTGTTGGTGTGGAGTCCGCTCGCCGGCGGCCTGTTGTCCGGCAAATTCAGCCGCGAAAATCAGAAGCCCGAAGATTCGCGCCGCTCCGCGTTCGACTTCCCGGTCGTCGACAAAGAGCGTGCCTGGAGAATACTTGACGTCATCGCACCCATCGCCCAGGCGCACGGCTGCAGCGCCGCCCGCATCTCGCTCGCGTGGCTGCTGGCGAAGCCGGTGGTCACTTCCGTCATCATCGGCGCAAAGCGCCTCGACCAGCTGCGCGACAACCTCGCGGCGTCCGATCTGCAACTGACCGCCGACGAATTGAAACAACTCGACGCGATCAGCGAACTGCCGCCTGAATACCCGGGCTGGATGCTGCCGTTCCAGGGCGCGAACCGACTGAAGGTGGTTCCGCGTTCGTGACCTAAACTAAAAGAGAAAATTATGCACAAATCCGGCCCGTTCCTCGTTGCCATTCTCTGCCTTGCCTCCGCAGTACGGGGACAGGACGAGCCGGTACCGACTTTTGGCACAACCGTAGTGGATTCCGCAGGTCTGAAAGGGACCATCTACTACCTGCACTCTAATATCAAAATGTCTCTGGGCAGCATCGATCAACTCAAACCAAAGGGCACCATCTACACCCGGTCGCTCAACGTGCCGCTGCGGGATTTCCGGGAAGGCTTCCCCGGCATCACTAAGCGTTTCGAGTGGTTTGCCATCGATTACACCGGCAAGTTCTGGATCGAGCGGCCCGGCGCATATGAGTTCGCGCTCACCTCCGACGATGGCTCGCAACTCTACATCGATGACCACCTGATCGTCGATAACGGCGGCGTGCATCCGCCCGCAACAAAAGGTGGCAAGGTGGAACTCGCGCATGGCGCGCACAGCATCCGCGTGCCGTACTTTCAGGGGCCGAAGTGGTACGTCGAACTGGTCCTGAGGGTTGCAGGACCCGGAGAGAAACTGCGCGTGTTCACGCTCGACGAGTTCCGGCCGCACGCCGAATGACGGAGGGGTTCGAGCCGCTGCACTTACACTACCCGCCGCAGTCGCCAGACTGCGCACAAGTCATGGCCGCCGGGCTCCTCCGTTGTTTGGCGCCGCGGCCGGCGGCTCTTGCGCTTATGAGTTTCGGAATTACCCGACTCCCCTCACTTACGTTTGGTAAAATGCTTTTGAATCGAGCCTATCGCGAATACAGATCGCGCGACCGCTCCGTTCCGCCGGCCGCACAATGGATTTCGATCAGATCCACACATTCCTGGAAATAGTACGCCTGAAGAGCTTTTCGAAAGCCGCGCAGACGTGCTATCGCACCCAACCCGCCATCAGTGCGCAGATTCGGCAGCTGGAGCACGAGCTGAAAGCCGAGCTTTTCGAGCGTTTTGGAAGCCGTATTTCACTCACCACGGCCGGGAAGCTGTTCGCGCAATACGCCGAACAGATGCTCGATCTTCGCCGTCAGGCGCAGAACGCCCTCAATGAACTCGAAACCTCGCCGCGCGGCGAACTCGTAATCGCCGCCAATGAGGCCACGTGCATTTACGTCTTACCGGCCGTATTCGCCGAATACAAGACACAGTTTCCGGGCGTGCAGCTTCAGGTAAACCGGTCGTATGGTTCGCGCGTCGTGGAAGCTGTAATGGAAAACGTGGCGGATTTCGGCCTGACGCAGCTTCCCGTCGCCGAGAAGCGCGTGCAGATCGTCGATATTCTCCGGGACGAGATTCACTGCGTGATGCCTCCGGGCCACCCGCTGGCCAATGCCGAGCGAGTCACCTGCGAAGATCTGATTCCCTATCCGCTGCTGCTGCCCCAGTCGGGTATGACGCGCAGCCGCCTCAATACATGGTTCGAAAAAGTGGAAGACGACATCCGCGTCTCCATGGAACTCGATTCCACCGAAACCATGAAGCGGTTCGTCAAAGCCGGCCTCGGGATTTGTTTCTCGGCCGCCTCCAGTTGCCGCGAGGATGTGGCCATCGGGACGCTCAAGTCCGTACCGCTCGCGCCCGAGCCGATGCTGCGGCGTCTGGGCCTGATCTACCGCAAGGACAAGGCGCTTTCGAAAGCGGCTCTCGGCTTCATTCAGGTGATTCTGGGGCATTTCGGAGCGCAGGCTGCGGGTTCCAAGGCCTCGGTACCCGCCACTTTCGGAGGCTAGCCAACATGACCTGCCCCCGTTGCTTCGCCGATTTCGAACCGCTTTCCGGCTCCGCGCGGGAGGGGCAGTGCCCGGAGTGCGGCGTGCATCTGGTGCACAATGTTTCGGGCGTGATGAAGACGTCGGCAGTCATGATTGCCGCCGCCGGCGAACAGGGTTTCTACCGCTCGGTACAGGAAGTTCCCGAGCCGCTGCGCACCCAGTTGCTGGCCATCACGACCAGCGCAAACTCCGGTACGATCGTAATTGCGGACCGCGCGGGCAAGGAACAGATCACGCACGTGATCGGCCGCCGGGACTCCATAACCCGTGCACGGACTCCCGGCGCTGTTCCGGCAGTGGCGGCGCATAAGAGCTGGCTGAACCCGTTTCTGGGCGTTCCCTGGATCGTCTGGGCAGGCATTTTGCTGCTGCTGGCCGCCGCCGGAATCGTCGCCGCCGTGTTCGCTATCCACTAGGACATGAATAAGAGAGCCGCTGTTTTTGGCGCATTCGGACAACTCGGAATCGAGCTTTGCGCCGAACTGAAGCGCAGAGGTTATGAGGTGGGTTCGTTCGAGCGGGCGCGGCTCGACATCACCAGCGCAGAGCAGGTCGAAAAGGCCATAGCCGAATTCGATCCCGTGGCCGTCTTCAACGCCGCCGCCTACAACCAGGTTGACATCGCCGAGCGCGAGCCGATGGCCGCTATGGACGCCAACGGCCTTGCCGTACGCAATCTGGCGCTGGCCTGCCGGCAGAACGACGCCCGGCTGGTCCATTTCTCTACGGATTACGTTTTCGACGGAGCCAAAGGCAGCGCTTATTTGGAAACCGATGCGGTGCATCCGTTGGGCGCTTATGCGGTATCGAAGCTGGCCGGCGAACTCTACGCGCAGGCTTATCTCGACCGGCCCCTGATCGTGCGCACTTCCGGCGTGTTCGGGCCGGGCGGCCTGAAGACCGCGCGCGGCAACTTCCCGGAACTGATGCTGCGCCTCGCGCGCGAAGGGAAGCCCATCCGTGTCGTGGAAGATCATGTGGCATCTCCCACTTATGCGCCGCTGCTCGCCAGTCGTTCCCTCGACCTGCTGGAGCGGGACCTTGCGGGCATCTTCCATATCGGCGGCGGGCAGCCCATCTCGTGGTTTGAATACGCCCGGCTCATATTCGACCAGGCCGGCGTCAAGGCCGATCTGAAGCCGACCAGTGAGCGCGAGTACCGGACCGCGGCCCGGCGTCCCCGCTTTTCCGCTCTTGAGAACGCCCGCATGGCACAATGCGGGTTTGAGGCTATGCCGCCACTTTCGGAGGCCGTGGCCAGTTACCTGGTGGCCCGTGCCAAATAGGCTGCTCATCGTCGCTCTGGCCGCGGGCGCGCTTGCGTCGGCGCAGAGTGATGGCGGCAGTTTCATGCTGCGCGGCGGCACCATCCATACCATTTCGGGGCCGGTCATCGAGAACGGCTCCGTGCTGGTGCGCAACGGCAAGATCGTCGGGGTGGGCCATAATCTGACCGCGCCTGAGGGCACGCAGGTAATCGATGTCCAGGGCGAGCAGATCTATCCCGGCATGATCGATTCGGCCTCGAAGATGGGGCAGGAAAAGACCGACGCGGAGGAACTCGGCGACTTCAACCCGCAACTTGACCCCGCCAACACGGTCAATCCCGACGACGAGCAACTGCCGGCGTCGAGAGGCAATGGCGTGACCAGTGCCATGGAGATGCCCGAAGGCGAACTGATCTCAGGGCAACTTTCGCTGGTTCACCTGGATGCCACCGCATTCGCGCCCAAACTGGCGATACACCTTCAGTTCCCGGCTATCGAGACCACGACCATCCCGCCGCATGAGTCCTTCGACGACGACGATGAGCCAACGACCGCAGTCGAGGAAAAGGTTGTTCCTTACGCGGAAGCGAAAGCGGCCTTCGACGCGAAGATGAAGGAACTCAACGGCTTCTTCGATGCGGCCCGTCGCTACCGGCACTCGCATACGACGCGCGATCTGCGCTATGAGGCCATGATCCCGGTGCTCGATGGAAAGGAGCCGATGTTCGTGACGGCGGTCCGTGAGCGCGAGATCCGCGACGCCATCGCCTTTGCCGACAAGCAGAAAATCAAGATCGTCTTAGCCGACCCTTACGAGGCCTACAAGGTACTGGCACTCATCAAGGCGCATAACATCCCGGTTGTCTTAGGGCCAACGATGTCGCTGCCGTTGAACCGCGACGATCCCTACGACCGGTCTTATACGACGCCGGCGGCGATCTACAACGCAGGCATTAAATTCTCAATCGGAACCTTCAGCGCCAAGAAAGGGCGCAACCTGCCTTATCAGGCTGCGATGGCCGTGCCCTACGGACTTCCTCACGATGAAGCTTATAAGGCAGTGTCGCTGAACGCGGCTGAGATCTTCGGCCTGGGTAAGCGGCTTGGGTCAGTCGATGAAGGCAAGGTGGCGGATCTTATTGTTACCGACGGCGATCCACTGGAAACCACGACCCACGTGAAGATGGTCTTCATCGACGGCAAGCCAGTCGATCTGAAAACCCGCCAGCAGCAACTTTACGAAAAATATTTGGCCCGTCCCTGAGTATCGCTAAGCTGGACCTGAAGGGCGGCCGATGGGTTATAGCCCTCGCGCACGCGTCGAGGGTAGGTGGAACCGCCTGCCCCACCTTTGACTCATCACCGCTGAACCCGCCCCGAACCATCGCCCTTAAGCAGCGTCCTGACCTCATCCACCGTGAACCGGTTGAAATCCCCCGGCAGCGAATGCTTCAGGCACGAAGCCGCGGTCGCAAACTCAAGCGCCTCCCTCTTCGACCCCAAGACATTTAATCCATAAATCAGCCCGCCGCCAAACGAATCGCCCGCACCTACGCGGTCCACAATATGCGTGATCTCGTAATGCCGGCTCAACAGAAATTCCGAGCCGTCATACAGGCACGCCGACCATCCGTTATGCGACGCGCTTTTCGACTCCCTCAGCGTAATCGCAATCGTCTTGATATTGGGATACGCTTCCAGCACCTTTGCCGCCAGCGTCTTGTAAGCATCCTGATCGAGCTTGCCCGAATGCACATCGGCGTCGGTCTGAATCCCGAGCGCCGCCTGGCAATCCTCTTCGTTCGCGATCACCACATCCACATGCTTCACGAGTTCGCCCATCACCTCATGTGCAGGCTTGCCCCACTTCCAGAGGTTTTTGCGATAGTTCAGATCGCATGACACCGTGATGCCCTTCGCGCGCGCCGCCTGCACCGATTCGAGCGCCAGATCCGCCGCCGACGCGCTGATCGCCGGCGTAATGCCGGTCGTATGAAACCAGCCCGCGCCTTCGAAGGACTTGTCCCAGTCGATATCGCCGGGTTTCGCCAGCGCGATCGCACTGTACTCGCGGTCGTACACAACCTTTGAAGGTCTCTGATTGGCACCCGGCTCTACGAAGTAAATGCCCACCCGGCCCTTGCCGCGCACGATCTTCGATGTCTCCACATTGAAGCGGCGCAACTCCGCGATCATCGCGTCCGCAATGGGATTCGAAGGCACCACCGTCACAAACGCGGCGGGCAATCCAAAGCCCGCCACCGACACCGCGACGTTAGCCTCGCCGCCACCCCAGGTAGCCACGAAGCCCGGACTCTGCAGGAACCGCTCGAACCCCGGGGGCGCGAGCCGCAACATAATTTCGCCGAATGTTACGACCGTCCCCGCCACTACTTCGAGCCTTCTTTCGCTTTCAGTTCCTCAAGCTTTTTCTTGAGATATTCCTGGTACTCGGCTCTCAGCTTCGGATCGCGCGGCGACCCGTAGATCTCGCTCGACTTGTACTTGCTCGTCTCATGCACGAACTTCTCCTGCGTCCACTCGTCGTGAATGTGGAGAGTATCCGCTGTCGTGATGACTTTCTGCACCAGATGCGGCGGCACAAAGTAGACGCCTTCCCGGTCGCCGAAGACAACGTCGCCCGGCAACACCGTCGCGTTGCCGATGCGGATAGGCACGTTGATCCCGGTGATCATGAGTTCCTGCGAAATCGGTGTAGGGTGAACGCCGCGGTAATATGCGCCGATCGGGAGATCGAAGATGCCATCCAGATCGCGAATGGCGCCATCGACCACGATGCCTTTGTGGGTCACGGCATAGATATAAGTCGCGAGATTGTCGCCCACAAATGTGCCGCCTTCGATCTTGCCGAAGATATCGGCCACCAGAACATCGCCCTCCTGCAGCATGTCGATGACGCGCTGATTACCCGGATTGATGACGCCCTTGGCGCGCGCATCCGCCTCGTTCGGTCCTTTGATATCGGGACGCGCCGGCATAAACTGTACCGTCACCGCACGCCCGATCAGCTTCTTTTCAGGATGCAGAATTTTGAAGTCGCCTTCGTACTGGTTGCGGTACCCTTCGCCCGGCAGAACGGTCCAGACCTCCTCGGACGAGACGCCTTCCATCTTCTGAAGGAGCTTGTCGTCCACTTTGGGGCGGCCATCGGGAAAGCGATCTCCCTGCCACTTTTCGGAGTACTTGATCATCTGCTCTTTACTGAGCATCGCGACCTGAGCGGGCGCGGCGGCGCAGCCCGCCAGCAAAAGAAAAGCTGCCAGATTTCGATTCATGCGCATACTCTATCGCACCGCGCTATTTATCGGTAAGCGCCGCGACGCCAGGCAGTTCGATACCCGAAAGAAATTCGAGCGAAGCGCCGCCGCCGGTTGAGACGTGCGTAATCTTGCTGGTAACGCCTGCGCTCTTGATGGCCTTCTCGGAATCGCCGCCGCCGACCACCGAAATCGCACCGGAATCGGCCACAGCCTTCGCCAGCGCCACAGTGCCTTTATCGAATGGTGGCATCTCGAAGACGCCCATCGGACCGTTCCAGATTATGGTCTTCGAACTCCCGATAATGGCCTCGTACTCGGCAATCGTTTTATCGCCGATATCGAGCGCCATCTTGTCGGCCGGGATTTCGGTGACCGTTTCGTTCTCCGCGCCGGCCTTAAATTCCGACGCGACCACGTGATCGACGGGCAGCACGATTTTGCCGCTGTGTTCCGCGAGCAGACGTTTGGCGAGATCAAGCTTATCGTCCTCCACCAGGGACTTCCCAGTGGGAAGTCCCTGCGCCTTCAGGAACGTGTAAGCCATCGCGCCACCGATCAGTACCTTATCGACAACCTTCGACAGATTCTCGATCACTTCGATCTTGTCCGAAACCTTGGCTCCGCCAAGTATTGCCACACAAGGCCGCTCAGGATTCGTAGTAGCCATGCCGAGGTACTTCAGTTCCTGATCCATCAGCAAACCGGCGGCCGCCTGGCTGACATATTTGATCATTCCGACTGTGGAAGCGTGGGCGCGATGCGCCGAACCAAAGGCGTCGTTCACATAAACGTCACAGAGTTTCGCGAGCTTTTCCGAAAATGCCGGATCGTTGGCCTCTTCTTCGGCGTGATAGCGAAGGTTTTCGAGCAGCAGAACTTCGCCGGGCGCGGGCAGCATGGCTTCGACTTCCGGCCCCACGCAGTCGGGCGCAAGCTTCACCGGCATGCCGAGCAGTTCCGCGAGCTTCGCAGCCACAGGCTTCATGCTCATCTCCGGATTCGGTTTGCCTTTGGGGCGGCCGAGGTGCGACGCAAGGATCACGCCCGCACCCTGTTCGAGAGCGTATTTGATGGTGGGCAGCGAGGCGCGGATGCGCTTGTCGCTGGTGATTTCCTGTCCGGCGTTGGCGAGAGGGACGTTGAAGTCGACGCGAATGAAGACACGCTTTCCGTGCAGATCGAGATCTTTGATCGATAGTTTTGCCATGGTGAAATTTGAGATTACCAAGCGCCATCTGTTCGGCCCGAAGGACACGCGGTTTAAGCCGCGTCTGTACCGACCTGTTGTGGAAAATGCGCTTGTGCTTGTTCAGCCTTTTTACAGCAACCGCACCCGCATGCGCTATCGCGAATACCTCGCCACCGGCC
>Ga0302278_10007176_pt1 | contig 10342 bp, 7 predicted proteins | sample III_Bog_N3_2_FD_194543 | JGI IMG/M metagenome (GOLD analysis project Ga0302278, IMG submission 194543) | Peat permafrost microbial communities from Stordalen Mire near Abisko, Sweden - III_Bog_N3_2 | ecosystem: Environmental > Terrestrial > Soil > Wetlands > Peat | place: Sweden: Abisko... | reverse complement strand
CTCCTCCTTGTGGCCAAGCCGTCCTCGTTTCCGGGGCCAAAACCCCGAATCAAGATAACGGGCTTACCCCCAAGGTGGGGCCAAATCAGACCAGCGAAAGGGGCCAGATCAGAGTAGCGAAATCAGATCCGCTCGATTGACCTTACCACCAACTCCAGTTCCTCATAGAGAGCCTTCAATCCACCGCTTTCGCGTACCGCCTTGACGAGGTTGTCCTTGTGCCGGGCATGCGTCACCCACGGCCCCAGCTTGGGCCGCTTGATCGGCTGCTGTCGCTGGTAGCCTGGCGGCACCGCGTACTGCAGCATCTTCCGTACCGTCTCCCGCGACAGACCAAAATCCCTTGCTACCGCTCGCTGAATCCGGCCCTCAACACGATCCGCCCGCCGTACACGCCCGTATATATCTCCACCTGGAACATCCCTCCGGTGTTCCATGAACCATGCCATCAAGGCAACAGCTCAGGAAACTAAGGCCCGGCGGTGGACTGCTTTTACTCCGCTGCAGAGCACCGCTCACGCGGCGCAATGTGGCCTAGTTTTGCACTGGCGCATAGTGAACCGAGGGAACGCATCGGATCATTCCGCTCGGACGCTAAAGCAATATGCGTCCAGCGAAAACGCCAGTTCGTTCAAAGCATTGGCTTTTACATAGTTCAAGATCGATCCTGGGAAACCGCCCAGGGCCGTCGTTGTCATGCATCCCGTCCGTTGTCATCCAAAAAACGTCCCAGGGGCCAAATTGGACGGAAAATGCGGACAGCGCGGACGGGGCGGAAATCGTCCAACCAGCTTATTTTCTGAGAATTGCGCAAGTACACGGCTAAGCCGCCGGCTCAGCCCATGTCCCGGTGACAAGCGCATCGAGCCTGTCCTGCCGGCCCTTGACCCACTTCGCATAGTGGCGCTCGGTCGTCCTAATCGATTCGTGGCCGAGCAGCTTGGATACTTCCTCCAGTGGGATTCCCTTTTCAAGCAAATCCACGGCGAACGTGTCCCGCAGCCTGTGGCTCCTCATGTGACCATCACATTCAATTTGTGCTGCCCGAAAAGCCGGGACGATAAACCGCTTCCCCCAATTGCCGGTGATGCTCTTTTTCGACCCATCGCCCGACCAGAAGAAGTAGATGTCGTTCTCGTTCTGGACCGAAAGCAGTTCCTGAGCAACATCAGGCGGGATTGGCACGGTGACATCTGTGCCTGTCTTAGTGCGCTGGGTGATTACCCGGTAAATGCCCCTGGCTTCATCATGGATTAGTTCATCGCGCCTAAGCGTGAGAGCATCCATAATCGCCAGACCAGACCAACGCATAAGCTGGAATAGAGCACGGACGCGAGCTGCCCAAACGGCCGTTCCGCGGCGGCGCACAACACCCGGAACGACCTCAAGAAGTCGCTTATACTCCTCTGCCGTGAGGGGCATGGTCGGTGGTTCATCGATTTTGATCTTTGGCCACGCTGGCACACGTTCCAGCCATTGTGCCTCGTAGCAGTAGCGTAGAAAGCTCTTGTAGCGCTCGCGGAGTTTGGCGCGGGTGTACGTGCTTGGGTAGAGTTTGGGCCAGTCCTCGCAAAATCCAGTGACGAGCTCTCTGGTAATGCCCTTTACAACGAAGACTCCGCGGCCCTCGCAATACGTCCGCAGCCGCCCCAGCCAAAGCGTGTACTTTTTGATGAGGTCGGGGGTCAATCCTTGGACCTTCTTGTCGGCTATAAACAGCGAGACTGCCCCGGCAATGGTTTGGGCATTGTCCTCGGCGGAGGGAGAGGTAGTGCGCCCGGCCAGCTGGTCTTCAAGATCGCGCTTGGCCTGTTCGGCGTCGACCCAGGAACGAGTCCCTGCGGTCTTCCGGTACTGGACCCCGTTGTGGGTCCAGCGGAGGTGCTTTCGGCAGTTGCACCGACGGTAGAGCTCATCGTCGGCGTGTTTGCATTCCGTAGAGTGGCGTACAAAGATGGCGATTAGGGGCGTGCTCATTTGCCGTGAAGTCTAGCTCAAATCTAGCTCAAAAGTCAAGGCCTAGAATCTATGTATATGATAATAATAGACTTATAGTTGGTGGAGGCGGCGGGAGTCGAACCCGCGTCCGAAATCGCTGTCAGCCAGGAGTGTTCATGCTTTGCCCGGTTCCTTTTGGTTTCGCCCCCGGCGCTCAGAACGGACAAGATGCGCCGAAAACTAGTCCGATGATCTCGCGGTTACAACACGGACCGAGCCGCAGCCGCCAGCCTACTGTATGACGTCCGCTCACAGCCCATAGGCAAAGCCGTGGAAGACGGCAGCTTATTTAATTAAGCTGCAAGTGCCAGATTATCGTTGGCAACTTTGTTTTTGCAGGCGATTACGGGTGCCCACACCCCGGCATGACTCCTAAGCCGCAATCGATCCCGTCGAAACCGTGACGCCCCCGACTTAGGGAAGTACCGGGCCAACTGGCTCGTGCTGCTTCCTCTATTCTACGCCAGTTCCAGTTTTGACGCCCGCCTAAATGAGGGCCAGGGAATGAGTACTTTCGCATTCTCCGACGCAATCCGGGAGGTTCAAATCTCATTTCGGATCGAACAAAGAGGCGCCGGCCGGGCCAGCTACGGCACGGCCAGGCGCCCTGTTCGGCATTTAGAAGGAGATGCGGCCTCCAATCTGGATTTGCCGCGGCGTGTTGTAGTCGGAGGTTATCTGGCCAAAGGTCGAACTGCCCAGTGTGGTGTTGGGTAGTGCGAACCACGGATGGTTGAAGACATTCTGAGCTTGCGCACGGAAGGCGAAGTTGACGCGATCCTTGATGGAGATGCTCTTGATCAGCGTGGCGTCCCAGTTGCCGGAGCCGGAACCGGGTCCGCGCAGGGCGGTGTCGGCCTTGGGCGCATTGCCAAACTGGAATTCGCCTACGGCTGTGAAGGCTTTGGGGTTGATGTATCCACTGACCCGGCTGTAGAGGCTGCCGGAGGTCTTCTGGCTGATTCCGGGATTGATGTTAGGCCGCTGAACGGCCGCGCCGATCAGGCCGTTCTGGTTATTCTGGTCGATATCGAGCGGGAAACCGCTCTGGTAGTAGGTGACGGCGCTGAGTTGCCAATCGCCGACGATGTAATTCCACAGTCCCGCATCCCTCAGGAATCGCTTGCCCTTGCCGAACGGAAGCACATACGAACCGGCCAGTGTATAGCGATTCGGGACATCAATGAAGGAACGCCCCCACTCGGACTTCAGATCGTAGATGTTCTGCGGACCGGAATTCGAGCCGCCCGAAGGACTGGATGTCTCATAGGAGCCGTCCAGGTTGCGCGACCAGGTGTACGTGCTGAGGAAGCTGATCCCGTTGGAAAAGCGCCGCTCGATGCGCGCCGCGATCGAGTTATAGCTGGATGCGCTGTTGGTGGTGATCACGTTGACGGAAGCGAATTGCGGGAAAGGCAGGAGCGTCTGGTAGTAAGGAACCTGTGCCTTGCCGATCAATCCCGGCCCTCCGGCTTGGTAGAAGGGATTGGCGGTGGAGGCATTGAGGGCGGTTGCGCCAAGGGAATAGTAGGAGGGGTTGAGCTGGTCGATATTGGTTCGTCCGCCGCCTGCGGGCGAGGCGCTTCCGCCGCCCTGCGGCGAAGGCAGCAGGTGATGACCGCGCGAACCGACATAGTCAACTTCAAGAATGGTGTTGTGGGCCAACTGGCGCTGAATGCCGGTGGAGAACTGGTAGATGACCGGAGATTTAATCTCCTGGCTATAGGCTGCGATGGGGTCGCCGATGCCTGTCAGCAGGCCATTGGCGTTACCGGTGGGCGCTTGCGGCCCTCCGGGGAACGGGTTGCTAAGCGTGAAGCCCGGCGCCGGAGTCAAGTCCCCATTGTTGCTTGAGGTGAGCGGAGTCTCGGTGGTGAATCCGGTCTGAAGGGCAGCCGTAGCGTCGTAGCGCAAAGGCGAATAGAAGACGCCGATACCACCACGCACCGAGGTTTTGTCTCCGAAAGCGTAGGCGTAACCCAAGCGGGGAGCGAACTTGGCCTTGGAAAGCTCTCCGGTCTCATTGCGTCCGCCCGTGCCGGCAAACTCCAGGCCGCCGACGGTTCCCGGCACAGTTTTTGCCAGCGGACTGGCCACGGTTGGGTTGAATCCAACGACGAGGTTGTTGTTGGAGTCTTTCAGGCCTGTCTCGTACTCGTAGCGCAAGCCAAAGTCGAGGGTGAGCCGGTGGGTTACGCGGAATTCATCCTCCACGTAGGCGCCCCAGTAACTTACGTACTGGTAGAAGCGCCGGGAGGCCTCGATATTTCCGCTGGTGGGAAGGCCGAGGAGCAGGTCGGCGATGGCGCTGCCCGACGCGCCGCCATTGGGCGTATTGGGAGTCTGTTCGGTAAAGTTGCCGGTGAAGTTGAAGTATCCGGGAGCGTGTTGGAAGTCGGTGAATGAAAGATCGATGGAACGGTAGTCGATGCCGGCCTTGAGGCTGTGCTTGCCGGCCTCTTTGGCAATCTGGGTGAAGAGGTTCCTGGAGGACCAGAAGTCCCTGGTTGCCGTTGAATCGCTCAGAGAGGTGAAGTTGGTGATGTCGACCGGCGGAAAGAAATTCTGCTGATAGCTATAGGCGGGCAGCCCGAGGGTTGTGGGATTGAATCCTGTGCTCAGCGGCAGAATGACGTTGGGAAAGCGGTTGAAGCCGAAGCGGACGCTGAGGACGGTGGTGGGGTTGAGGGTGAAGATGTTATTCAGATTTGTGGCGTCCACGTGCCGGTTATAAGTGATGGATTCCGATCCGGGCGCGGTCCCCAGCGCATTGCCAAAGGGAATGATGCAGAAGTAGTGGAGATAGGAGACGTTGGCTGTCCACCACTTGAAGAACTGGTGATCGAGCTTGCCGACGAATTCCAGGCCGCGATTGGCCGGTCCCGGCACTGCCGCATTGTAGTTGTACGCTCCCGAAGGCAGTCCCTGCACGTTGGGGTGGGGGAAGTAACTGAGGATGTTCTTCCCGACCGCACTGATTGGAATGCTGGCATTCGCGAGATTGTTGCCGGGGATCGGCTGCCGGGAAATGGGGTCGTAGATGGTGACGGGAATCTGCTTGCCAGTGGCATCCAGAACATAACTCTGCGAAAAATCGCCCGTGCGTTCAAGGTCGGTCGGCACCTGAAAGCTCTGTCGCAGGAAGTTGGCTTCGCTGAATCCCTCCTCGGCAAGGAAGAAGAAGGTCTTGTCGGTTCCGTTGTACAGGCGGGGAACGATGACCGGGCCGCCGATGGAGCCGGCATAGCTGTAGAACGGCGCATCGGGACGCGGAACGCCGGCGCGCTTGGCGAAGAAATCGTTGGCGTTGTAAACAGATTGGCTTGTAACTCCGTAGAGCGAGCCGTGCAGGTTGTTGGTGCCCGACTTGAGCAGCGTGTTATAGACGCCGCCGCCCGTTCTTCCCACTTCCGCATCGTACGTGGTTACCTGAACCTTGAGCTCCTGGGTCGCCTCGGTCGCGGGAATGATCGTGGGCCGGTTGACAGTGTCGGTGATGGGCACGCCGTCGATCAGGTATTGATTGGTGGACTCCGGGCTGCCTGCAACGGACACTGTGGAGGTATCGCTCTGGTCAATGAATCCGGAACCGCGAATCACCGGCAATACGTTCTGCGAGACATTGATGATGGTGTACTGGTTGCGCCCGTTGCCCGTGGAGGTGGGCAGGTCAAGCAGCTTCTGCTCTTCCAATGCCGTCGAGGTCGAGCCGTTCGTCGTATCCAGCAGCGGGGTGGCCGCCGATACTTCTACGGTTTGCGAGGTATCGCCCAACTGGAGTGCAACGTCCACCGTGACGGACTGTTGCGTGCCGACGTTGATGCCCCCGCGCTCGAAGCGCTTGAAGCCCGCGTTCTCGACTACGACGCGATAGGTGGCCGGGTCAACCTGGTTGAAGGTGTAGAGTCCCGCGCCATCGGAAACAGCCACGCGAGTCACTTTTCTTGCTTCGTCGACGAGGGTGACCTTGGCTCCGGAGACAACTGCGTTGCCGGGGTCGGTGACCAGCCCGCGCACTTCGCCGTGATAGGACTGGGCGAAGAGCGGCACTGAGATGAACAAAAAGAGAGCGCTGATTGCTTTGCGAATCGAAATCATTTGAATCCTCCTGAGAATGGAAAAAGTGAGGGAAGGCCGCTGCGGCGAGCAGGCCTTCAATGACGCCGGATACACCTCCGGCATGCGATGTTGACTGAATGATGAGTTTTGGAATGATGCGCGCGGATGCGCGTCAGCTTGCGCGGTAGCAACAACAGAGGAGGGGTGCGCTCCGCGAAACGAAGCGCACCGGCACAGCGGCTAATGAAGCGGATTGAAAGTGAACGAAGGACATGGGATCAAGCTCCGAGAACCAGCGGAAGCCGGGATAACTCCTCGTCCGTGCTGTCATTGGGAACCGAGCAGCCGGGAGTCAGGATGAACTTGCTTCCCGCTGCGCTGCTGGCGCTCAGCCACTGTTCGCGAATCTGCGCCGGGGTGAGGTCCTTGTATTTCACCTCGTCGATTCCGGTGGCGATGGTCTGCGAAAACTTGCCGCGCACCGTCCTCACTTGGACGCCGCTGGTCTGCACCGACCAGTTGACAACCGGAGCCTGGAATCCAACAAACTGATCGACGTACTCGTTCTCCCAATGCAGATGCAGGAAGCTGAGTTTTGCGCTGGAGGTCGCGTCAAAGAAGCGCTTGTCAAAGGGCAAGCTGAAGCGGGCGTAGTCGGCTGGCGAAAGTTCGTTGCGCTTGGCGTTGGCTATCGAGAATAGTATCCCCGATGCGCCTGCGCCAAAGGCTCGCTTGGCGTGATGGATGCTCGACTGGGTGATGACATCAAGAGCGTCGAGCAGCCGCTGAGGATTCTCCTGCTGCAAGCGGAGAACCTCTTCCTTTGAAGATAGCTTGACCGCGACCTGCCAGGGATTGAAGGTGGTCTCGAGGATGTAGGCGTCGCCATTTAAACCGTCGCGGATCAGTTCCAGCGCGCGAATCTGATCGGGGAAGGGGTTGTCGAGAACCTTCAGGTCGTACCAGTTGCCCGCGGGCTTGGGATACGGATAATCGCTCATCACCTTCACGATGTCCGTGCGGTATTTCCAGTGATAATCGAGGGTTGCTTTAGCATGAACCTCAGGCGTTTGAGGACCGAAGTGATGCCAATGCGTGAAGGGCGGACGGTCCACGTCGCGTCCGGCGAGCGCGCGGTCCACGCGCTGCTTGCGGGTAAGCGGTTTGCGGCCCGCAACCTGTCCCGCAATCTGTCCCAGGACGGGCTGTGCTATCGCGGCGCCGGCGGCCACCGCTGCGGAAAAGAGAAATCTCCTACGATTCATCATGAACGGCTCCATAAAAGGGATCGATGCGAATGGATGGACTCCATGCGCAGAAAAATTGCTTCTGTGTCATCAAAAATCGATTGTCAGGGAGCAATCACGCCTGCGCAGGTGTGGGATATCGCCGCTGAGAGGGTCAGCGACAACAGAGTGCGCGAGAGACGGCGGAGCTGGTGGTGAATGTCATTTCTTCTGAATAATCATGCAACCCGTACGTCTTTCGGTTGCGATAAATGCATCATTGCACAGGTTCCCGATGCTGTCAAACAGCCTACTGTTTCTCCAGATCAATGCTCTCGTACTCGCGGCGGTTGATGGCCTCGCGAATCTGGGCCGGGGTCTTGCCGAGCTTGGTCTGCTGGTAGGCGAAGAAGCCCTCTTTGGCGCAGATGTCGCACTGGGTGCTGTGGGCAGTCTCATAGCAACTGCGCAGGCTGGTGTGGCCCAAGGCGCGGTCGCAGTGGCACCAGCAGGGGAGCTGGTAGAGGACGTCGCTGATCTTGATCGCCTGCTGGTAGGCGTGAACCTGCCAGGGATAGCGGAAGTGCTCGCCGGTCAGTTGGGCGCCGCGGAGGATGGGCGGCAGGGCCGAGACCTTGAGCGGCGCGGAGGGATGATAGGCGGGAATATCGTCGGCCGGGTTTGTCCACTGCGCATAACTGGCAGCGGTCACGGCACAGACCACCATCCCAAGAATCCAGCGGCTCTTTATCCATTTGCTCGTCATAAGACCTTCCTGGCAATATTTTAGACCGGAGGGGACTGGATTCGGAAGCGGGAGCGGCAACGGGAACCCAGGGACCGAGCGAACGCTGGCTGACAGGGCAAAAAAAAGCGGCACGAACGGTCTAGCTGTTCGTGCCGGGAGGCCAGTGACGCAAACTACTTCCAGCAAAGGAAAGGGCAGTTCATGCCGCCTCCTCAACCGGAATATATACACCATAGCATAGATTCAGAGAAAAGCAAATACAAAAATCGAAATTTATTTTAGACGATCTTTACGCAATGATTTTAGCCGACTCTGTGTCTAAAAAGAGACATATTCTGGCGCTGAAGGGCGCAACCGGATGGTGCAAAGGCTTCTCAGGTTGTGACAAGTCGTTTGGAATCTTTAACGTACCAAAATATTCCGCCGTTTGCCAGAACCATCTGGCTGGCAGGAGACAGGAATAAACGATGCCGCTTCAGTGTCCGCCGGGGGTCGGTGCCAGCCCGGCGGAGCCGGAAGGTCGTCGAAAATGTTTACCAGGAAGATGCGAGCGAGCCAAATCTGAGTTTCAGGATTTTGGGGCGCGATCCGCCGGGCGAAGCCTGCCTGAGGCGGGCGAGGCACACAAAGAGAGGGTCAGGCCAGCCGGTCGGCTACGGCTGCCAGTTCGAAGTCTTTGGCTGTGAGGCCCCCGGCGTCATGCGTGACCAGGCTCAGGCGCACCCGGTTGTAGCGGATGTCAATATCCGGATGGTGGCCTGCCTGCTCGGCCCGCTCACCCACCCGGTTGACGAAGGCCAGCGCGGCAAGGAAGCTCTCAAAGCTGAAGGTTCGCGTCAACTCGCCGTTCTCAATCTGCCAGTCCGGCAGGGTGGCCAGGCGGGAAGTTGCTTCTTCAGGGGAAAGTTTGGACAGGATGTCTGCTCCTTCATGGATTTTGACACATGGATCTTGACTCCGGTTGAAGAGAACCTGCGTCCGAGGCCAAACCATTTCGCGGCGCCACGAAATGCACCCTCTTTCGTGCAAATATACCCTATTTCGAGGTTATTCCGGAAAAACTGGAGCCGCAAGTCACTCAGAATCAATGGATTGCATTAACAAAAGCGAACAAAGGGAGAATTGACCCCCGGGGGAGGGGGGTGCTTTTGCGTCACAGTTTCACAGTTTCACAGTAAATAGGGGGATAGGGGTGCCCAAAAGCAGGGAATAGGGAACAGGGATCAGGGATCAGGGATGGCCTGCGGCTTTGGTCCTTGTTCATACTTCTATTGTGCGCGCTTTGGGGAAATAATCTGCAAACCATCTTTCGAATTCTCTCAAGGCAGGCTCTGCGGTGGGGCCAAACCACCTGCGGTGGGGCCAAACGCTCGCTTTTCGCTCGCATGGGGTTCGTGGTTTCCCATATTCCGGGACGGAAGCTGGGACGTCCGGCAGGATAGTAAAATATATGCAACCATCTGCACCGCCTGCGGCGGATCCCAGGTCTCAAAGACGAGACCCTGGGGAACCCGCATCTGACCCCGAGACCCGCTCATCGCGATAAGACCGCGATGAACGGACCACCTGCCATTGGCCGTGATGGGCGCATTGCAGCTCGTGGGCCCGGTCTGGAGGGTTCCCTTGGCCACGCGGCGGCCCTCGGCGTCATAGACGTATTGCATGAATGTGGTCACGCTGTTCTTGACCGCGCAGAGCCGCCCCTCGGGGTCGTAGAGGTACGTGTTGAGCCCGTCGTAGATCACATTGCCCGCCGCGTCGTAGATAAAGCCCGTGTCCTGATTGAAAGCAGTATACGTCCGGGAGACCGGATTGCCCACATTGCCGCTCGATCCTGAGGCGCAGGGCGTCGTGGTCGCCGTCGAGAATGCCTCCTGCTTGCGATTGCCGAATTGGTCGTAGCTCCAGTAGCTTACCTCACCGGTCCCCAAAAGCTTGGGACCGGTGGCACCCTCAGCGTGGTTGGAGACCGGGGCCACCCGCCACCGCCTCTGATCGGCGCAAGCGCGGGCGCTCGTTGGACGCTGGCGGCAGCGCTTTTGTTGGCTCCGGTTGGCTGGCCGGGAACGGCTTCGTCTGGTCCATGGATTCCTCCGCTTTTGTGGCCGCGCACAGCGGTTTTCAGCTAAGGGCAGGAAAATCATCAAGTTACCCGACAGCAACCTGCGCGTGTTTATAGAATAGATCGGATGACTCCACTTTTACTTTTAGTCGCTTGTTTTCTTATGGTTCGCGCTCGGTAACCTGTAAACTCCTTATTTTTAGAGAGTTTTCCTTTTAGCTGCCTGATTCCATGATGGTTCCCGCACAG
>Ga0302278_10007170_pt1 | contig 10349 bp, 9 predicted proteins | sample III_Bog_N3_2_FD_194543 | JGI IMG/M metagenome (GOLD analysis project Ga0302278, IMG submission 194543) | Peat permafrost microbial communities from Stordalen Mire near Abisko, Sweden - III_Bog_N3_2 | ecosystem: Environmental > Terrestrial > Soil > Wetlands > Peat | place: Sweden: Abisko... | reverse complement strand
ATCGTCCACAAGGGAACCGTGCGTATTCCGAAGGACGTCAGCTTCGAGCAGGCGTCGTTTCTCGAGCCCGTCAATACCTGCATCAAAGGGATTGAAGCCCTTCGATTGCATCCGGACGAGACGGTGCTCGTGATCGGCCAAGGTCCAATCGGATTGATTTTGGCCACGCTGGCCAAGCGCGCCGGGGCTCGCGTGATTACTTCCGATTTGCATCCGGCGAGGCTTACAATAGCCAATAGCATCGGCTTACAACTTACAGTGGACGCTTCCCAGTCTGACGCTGGACAGATCGTGCGTGAAATGACGGAAGGTCGGGGGGCAGACGCTGTGATTTTGGCGGTCCCTGGCAGCGTATTGATCCGGCCAGCGATCGACGCCGCGCGGCCCGGAGGCCGTATTTTGCTGTTTGCGCAAACCGTGCGCGGCGAAGTTACCATTGACCCCGCTTCGGTGTGCGTCGACGAAAAAACTTTGCTGGGGTCTTATAGTGCTTCGGTCGATTTACAGGAGGAATCGGTGCGGTTTGTCATGAACCGTGAAATGGATTTGGAACGGCTTATTAGCCACCGTTTCCCGCTGCAAAGCGGTGTGGAAGCGCTGAACCTGGCTGCCCATCCTCAACCGGATTCGATGAAAATCGTCATCCAGCCGGCGAGAAACCGGGTCTCCAGCACGCGCGATTCTGGCGCCACAGAGCGAAGCGCGTGGGAAGGACATCAACTGTGAATGGCAAGATGACGGCCGCCGTCCTCTACGGCAAAGAAGATATAAAAATTGAGAAAGTGCCCATACCGCGTGTCGGCGAAGGCGAAGTTCTGGTCAAAGTGCACGTCGCCCTCACCTGCGGCACCGATCTAAAGGTTTATCAACGCGGCTATCACGCCCGTATGATTGTGCCTCCCGCATTGTTTGGTCATGAACTGGCCGGCACGGTTGAGGAAGTTGGCGAAGGAGTCCGCGGCTTCAAGAAGGGCATGCGCGTGGTTGCACTCAACTCCGCGCCTTGTGGCATGTGTTTCTACTGCTCCAAGCATCAGCTCAATCTTTGTGAGGATCTGCTTTTCAACAACGGCGCTTACGCCGAATACATCCGGATCCCGCGCCGCATCGTCGAAGCGAATATGCTCGTGGTTCCCGGCAACGTGAGTTTTGAAGATGCCGCAATGACCGAACCTCTGGCCTGCGTCTTGCGCGGCCTTCATGAAACCGGAGTAGAAATTGGCGATACCGTCGCCGTCATTGGCGGTGGACCCATCGGATTGATGTTTGTCCAGGTGGCGAAGGCCATCGGCTGCAATGTGATCGCTGTGGTCAAGCGTGACTCCCAAGTTTCACTGGCGCGAAAAAAAGGCGCGCATGAAGTGGTCCAGATTTCGAAAGTCAAAGATCCGGTGGAAGCTGTTCGCGAGCTAAGTCCAGAGCGTCGCGGCGCCGACGTAGCCATTGAGGCCGTCGGCCGTCCCGAGGCTTGGGAGTGGGCCGTCCAGATGGTACGCAAAGGTGGCACGGTGAATTTCTTTGGCGGATGCGCTGCCGGAACCAAGGTCCAGCTCGATACCAACCGATTGCACTATTCGGAAATCACCTTGAAGGCGACTTTCCATCACACGCCAGAAACCGTGCGCCGGGCGTTTGGTCTGATCGCCGAGAAAAAAGTTTGCGGCAATGACTACATTACCGGGGAGGCTCCGCTGTCGCGCTTGCAGGATGTGCTCCGCCATATGCTGAATCGTAACGGAGATATTAAAACCGCGATCATCCCGGGTCACTAGCATCGCGTCTCGTAAACTTGCGGCATAAACAGAAATGCTTTGAAAGGGTGCGGCTTCAGCCGCGCCGAAAACTTTTGATGACCACCGCGACCGCCCAGGATCCAACTCTGGCGCTCTCCTCTGGATGGAGCGCGCTGCCGCCGGAGTACGCCATTCCCCAGCGCGCCCCCTCTATGGACGAGGCACGGGAGTATTGCGCCCGCTTGGCGCGCTCCCATTACGAAAATTTTTCCGTCGCCTCCTGGTTTCTTCCGGCTCCTCTCCGCCAACATTTCTTCAATGTTTATGCCTACTGCCGCATCTCCGACGATCTCGGCGACGAAGTGGGCGATCCTACGGCCTCGCTGCAATTGCTCGACCAGTGGGAGACCGAACTGAATGCCTGCTACGACGGCTCTCCCCGCCATCCCGTGTTCGTGGCTTTGGCGGAAACCGTGCGCACCTTCGAAATCCCGAAGCAGGAATTTGCGGATTTGCTGACCGCCTTTCGGCAGGATCAGACCGTCACCCGCTACCAGGCATTCAATGATCTTCTGGGCTACTGCCGCTACTCGGCCAATCCGGTGGGGCATCTTGTCTTGTATCTTTGTGGATACAAGGATCGCGAGCGGCAACTGCTCTCCGACTACACTTGCACCGCTCTGCAACTGGCAAATTTCTGGCAGGATCTAAGCGCCGATTATGCCAAGGGGAGAATCTATCTTCCACTCGAAGACCTGCGCCGTTTCGGAGTCAGCGAAGCCGTCATCCGTCACGACGAAAACACAGAGCCATTTTGCGCCCTGTTGAAATTTGAAGTCGAGCGCGCGCGCGAATGGTTTGCCCAAGGCTTACCCTTGATCGGCAAGGTCAATCGCGAATTGGCCATCGACCTCGAATTGTTCAGCCGTGGCGGCCAGGAAATTCTCAACGCCATCGAGCGCCAGAATTACGCCGTGCTCGGCCGTCGACCCTCGATTTCGAAAACTCGGAAGCTCGCCTTGGTTGCCCGCGCCGCGTTAGGGAAGTTGTGGTGAGTACGGCTGTGGGGAACGCGCCCATCCAGTTTGCGCCGACCGTTTCGCAGCTGAAAATGGCCTACTCTGTCTGCCGCAGCATCGCACGCTCGTCGGCCAAGAATTTCTATTACGGCTTTGTGGTACTGCCGCAGCGCAAGCGCAACGCGTTGAGCGCGGTCTATGCCTTCATGCGCCGCTGCGATGACATTGCCGACGACAACTCGCTCAGTCCGGCAGAACGTCACAATAAACTGGCCGAATGGCTGGATAAAGTTCATCGCGCTTTGGCCGCGCACCCAACCGACGATCCCGTCCTCCTCGCGCTTACCGACGCGCAACGCGCCTATCAGATTCCCATCGGACTTCTCGATCAACTTGCTTTTGGCACGGCGGCCGACCTCGAATACGGCGCGGAGTCTGTGGCCAACGGGCCGCTGGTCGCGCGCTACCGGACTTTCGAAGAGTTGCGGCAGTATTGTTACGGGGTCGCGTCTGTCGTCGGATTAGTCTGCATCAAAATTTTCGGATATCGCGATTCAGCCGCCGAGCCCCTCGCCGAGCAGTGCGGCCTGGCGTTTCAATTGACCAACATCATTCGTGACGTAAAAGAAGATGTTGCCATGTGCCGTATATATTTTCCGCAGGAAGATCTCGCGCAATTCGGACTCTCGCCCACCGATCTCGCGGCCTCGCCCGTGGATCTTGCCCGGGTTCGACCTTTGCTCGCAATGGAGGCCGATCGCGCTCGTGAGTGTTATCGAGCGGGCGAAGAGCTGATTCCCCTGATCAATGAAGACAGCCAGCCGGCGCTCTGGGTCTTGATCACCATCTACCACCGTTTGCTCGAAAAAATCGCCTTGAAACAGTATGACGTCTTCGGTGAGCGGGTGCGATTGACCGTGCCCGAAAAGCTCGGCGTCCTCGGAAAAGGAATTCTGAAACGCCTGGTTTAGTGCCGACTGATGCCGCTCTCTACAAATCCTTCTACAGTTGCAATCGCCGGAGGCGGGCTCGCCGGCCTCGCAGCGGGTTGCGCTCTTGCCGAGGCCGGATTCAAAGTAACCCTCTTTGAGAAGCGTCCCTACCTTGGCGGACGCGCTTCTTCCTACCAGCATCCCGGCACCGGCGAAGTCGTGGACAATTGCCAGCACGTGCTCCTCGGCTGCTGCACAAACTTGCTCGATTTTTATCGCCGCGCCGGAGTCGAAGACAAAATTCGCTGGTACGAGAAGCTCACCTTTCTTGAGCCCGGAGGCCGCGCCTCCGTTATCGCTCCATCCGCCCTTCCCGCACCGCTGCACACCGCGCCTGCATTTCTCAAAGCCGACTGCCTGAACTTTCGAGACAAACTTGGCATCAGCCGCGCCATGGCCGTGCTTGCTCCGCGCACTCCGGCCGACGACGGTCAATCGTTTCTGGACTGGCTGAACCGACATGGGCAGACCGAACAAGCGATTGAACGATTTTGGAAGACAATTCTGGTCAGTGCTTTGAACGAAGATCTGGATCAGGTTTCCGTTCCGTATGCCGCGCAAGTCGTCCGCGAATCGTTTCTCAAATCGCCCGCCGCTGGACGCATGGGCATTCCGACCGTTCCCCTCACCGATCTTTACAGCACAGCCGGAGACTATATTCGTGCGCGTGGCGGTGAAGTCCAGTTACGCGCCGGAGTCGAGTCGTTTCGATCGGAAGGCTTCGACGTTTTTGTCACCGTGAACGGCGAAGATAAAAGATTTGATTATCTGCTCCTCGCCCTCCCCTTTGATGCGTTGGGACGCATCCTGCCCAACACCGCGTCCGCCGCTCCTTTGGCTGGCGCGCTTGAGCAATTCTCCACCTCTCCCATCACGGGAATCCATCTCTGGTTCGACCGTCAGATCAGCGATCTGGATCATGCTGTTTTGCTCGATCGCACGATCCAGTGGATGTTTCACAAATCCCGCTTAATCGCGGCTCGAAATCAGGACGCACCAGAAAATCGCAATGGTGGCAGTTATATCGAGTTGGTAGTCAGCTGCTCTCGGAGTCTGGTGGAGAAATCGAAGACGGAAATTGTCGAGCTAGCCATGAAAGAGGCACAGGAATTCTTTCCCGGCTCCCCCGACGCCGTCTTGCTGAAATCGACGGTGATTAAAGAAGTGCATGCGACCTATTCCCCGCGCCCCGGCATCGAGCAATATCGGCCGAAACCGGAGACGGCTTGGCCTCGCGTTTTTCTGGGTGGCGACTGGACTGCCACCGGTTGGCCCGCGACCATGGAAGGTGCGGTGCGAAGCGGGTATCTCGCCGCCGAATCGCTGGCGCGCTTCGCAAGGGCCAAAAGTGTGCGCTTTCTCGTCGCTGATCTCCCTCCGACAGGTTTTATGCGCCTTTTTCGCTAGATTCTCGTCAAGAACTTCTTTTATTTTGACCTCCGCCTTTGAGCCATCGACTTCTCCTCAAGGTTTCCCTGCAAACACTCGATCTAATAGACATGGCTGAACGCCCATCGACTGGCATGAAGCGAGGCGCAGAGGAACGTGTCGAAGAAGATCGCGCGAAGAGCGATGGGGTGGAAAAAGATCGTCGCCAGCACCCCCGCTTCAATTGCGGCGGATCGGTCGAAATTCAATGTCTGCCTTCCAACGGCATCTTTGTTCCGGGAACTGTCCGGGACTTAAGCCGCAACGGATGCTGCATCGACACCGCGCTTCCCATCGAGAACGGTATGCGAGCGGAAATTGTAGTCCGCGTGAAAACCGCTTCCTTTCGCGCCGTCGGCGAGGTGCGGGCAATTCGCCTCGACAACACAGCCGGAATCGAGTTTGTGCGCTTGAGTGCCCGAGGGAAAGATCTGTTGAATGACTTGGTGCGCGAACTCGCCGAACTGGAAGCAGCCATCGCAAAACTGAGATCCGGGAATTCGAAAATCGATCCTGATCCCTTCAGCAGAGAAATGGATTATCGGAGACTGCAAGCCGAGATGCTGAGCACGCGCTTCCCAGGTTTGTCCTTCCCAGGTCTGTCCCTAGATTTGGCAACGGATCCCGAAGAAAATTCCGAACCAGCCTCGCGTCCCGGCCAAATCGTGCCCGCGAAGAATCAAAAGTTGGAAGAGATTCGCAAACTTGTGCTACCTGTCGATCTGTTCGGCTAAAAAGAAATACAGCACACCGCGCGTCTTCAAACCGCCATCAGCACCACGCCAGCCGCCACCAGCAAAGCAGCAATCCAACGCCGCCGCCCGACCCGTTCATGCAAGAAGATGCGGGCGGCCACCGCGTTAGCGACGAACGTTAGGGACGCCGATGCCGGCACAACCAGGCTGAGGTTGCCCCAGGAAAGACCGAAGAGCAGGCTGTAGAACGCCACGCTCATCGCCATTACCCCCAGCCCAAACGTCGGCGTCGTCAAGATGCGCCCCACCACGGCGAATATTCCTCGCCGCTTCCAGAGTTCGCCCACGTCGCCTACTTTTTTCATCGAGTGGGAAAGCAAAACATCTCCCGTCGTCGACGCGAGAATGATGAGACCAATCGCCGCCCATGCGTAAAAGTCGTTCATGACTCCACCTCGTGCGACACGGTCGCCTGGGAAGCCATGTGTGCGTTTTCAACTGGAGGATGGGTAGTCACCGATGGTCCCGCCGCCACAAAACCTACGCCCGCAGCGATCAGCGTAATCCCCACCCAACGCGTAGGCGAGATCGCCTCATGCAGACGGAAGTGGCCAATCAAAGCGACAAGTACGTACGCCAGTGACGTTGCCGGCAAAACATAGGTGAGGTCCGCCCACGACAGCGCGGACATGTAGCAAGCGAAAAACGCCAGCAAGAAGACAATTCCGAAAGCGACCCACGGATTAAGAATCGCCAGCAGAAGGCTGGGGATATTGTGCAGGGAGACACTTCCCAGTTGTTTCATGCCGCGGGCCAGAAGGGAATCACCCGCCGTGCTGAATACCGTGATTCCCGCCAGAACGAGGTATTTTCGAAATGTCACGCGTGATCCAACTTCGAGCGCATCCTATCGATCGGATGATCGAGTGTTTCTGGGAAGGGCTCGAGTTTCACTCGTGCCACAGCTCGCGGAAAAAACGGGGCGCTTCCAGCGTCTGAGGGCGGCCCGCAACAAAATCCAATGCTGCTAACACTGAATCTGACCCTCCACTACGCCTTAGCCGGTTCCGGCGTCGGTGTCCCATCTTTGCGGTTGTCTTTGACAAACTTGTTGCGCTGCGCGCGCAGTTTCAGGAAGGTTCGCGCTTCTTTATAGAGGCGCTTACGATCGCCGCTGTCGAACATCGCTTTCCGCAGAATCCGATATGCCGCCTTTGGCCGGAAATAATATTGATCGTAAAAGTGATGCACGGCCTCCAGAATTTCCGTCCCCGGCAGACCCGGATACTCGATCTGCACCATCTGGTGTCCCGCGTCGTCCACCATTTTCGTATCGTTGGTCATAAAGCCATTTTTCAAAGCAGCCTCATGCAACTCCGTGCCCGGATAGGCATGCGCCACAGAAACTTGGATCGTCTCCACATCCAGCTCTTTGGCGAATTTGATGGTGTTCTTGATGGTCTCTGGAGTCTCGCCCGGTAATCCGAGAATGAAGTCTCCGTGGACGACGAGGCCGAGTTTATGGCAATCCTTCGTAAACTGCCGGGCGCGCTCAACCGTTGCGCCTTTCTTGATGTTCTTCAGAATCTGCGGATCGCCTGACTCATACCCGACGATCAATAGCCGGCATCCCGCCTCTTTCATGGCTTTGAGAGTTTCGTAGCTGGTCGTGACCCGCGATGTGCATGACCACGTCAGCCTCAAGGGTTTCAGCTTGCCGCAAAGCTCTTCCGTGCGCGCAGCCTGCAGGTTGAAAGTATCGTCATCAAAGAAAAACTCTTTCACGTACGGCCAGTACTCTTTGGCTTTGGCCATCTCGCGAGCTACGTCGTCGGTCGACCGCTTGCGCCACGGATGTCCGCTCAGAGTCTGAGGCCACAGGCAGAACGTGCACTGGGCCGGGCATCCGCGCGTCGTATAAAGCGAGACAAACGGGTTCAACAGGAAGGGAACGTTATAGCGTCGCACGTCCAAGTCGCGCTGGTAAACGTCGGTCACGTGGGGCAGGGAATCGAGGTCCTGAATCGTCGGGCGATCAGGATTGTGCATGACCTTCCCATTCTTGCGGTACGAAATTCCGAGTATGTCCTCGATCGGCTTGCCCTGTGCGTATTCCACAATGGAGTAGTCGAACTCCTTGCGGCAGATTACGTCGATCACTTTTGCGTCGTTTAGAGATTTCTCCGGAAGCACGCTGACATGCGGTCCGACAAAAGCGATCTTAATGTGCGGATTGGCGTCTTTGATCGCCTCGGCGATGCGAATGTCCCCAGCGAATCCGGGAGTGCTCGTGAAAAGCACGAGCAGTTCGTAGTCCTTGCATGTGCGTATCGTCTCTTCCGCCGTGATGTGGTGCGGCGGAGCGTCCATCAGGCGCGCGCCTTCGAGCATTCCCGTGGGATATGCGAGCCAAACCGGATACCAGTACGATTCGATTTCGCGCGTGGCGGGCCAGCGCGAACCTGCGCCCCCATCAAAGTTTTCAAACGAAGGCGGATTCAGAAACAGTGTTTTTAATGGCATAGTGTCAGTCTCTTAGTTTAACATTCCCCAGCGCCTAAAACCCCTCGCGACGCTACCAATCAGGTACGTCCGTAGTCGCGCCAAAAGCGGTGGAACTCTTTATTCAAGTGTGCCTTAGCAGCGCTCAAACGGCAAAAGAACCTTGCCGAACGTCGCTTTGCAGCATTAAGCCGCAAGAATCCAGTAGTGGCTGGATCATCCTAATTTAAACCCAGCCCAATTTTGCTTTACTTCGAGTTGGATGCCGGAGCGGGCGAAGCCGCGACAGGAAGCGCCCAATTCTCGAGATCGCCAGTCGCGCGCATCAGACTGAGGCGGACGCGCTGATATTCAAAATCGGCGTCCTGAAAAAGCAGAAAACGCTCCGCAGCCTGCACTCGTGCATCGGCCAGTTCATGCAGCGTCCCTGTCTTGGCATCGATTTTGGTTTGCGCCGCCTCCAACGCCGACTGGGCGAGTTCGTACTCTAATTGAGCGACCTCGCGAGCGGCATCGAGCTGTTCCGCGGAGCGCTGCAACTTTAGCGTCTCTTCCGCAACTTGGTTGCGCGCAGCCTCCGCTTGCTTCTTCGCCTTCAGCGCCTCAGCTGCCGCCCCGTCGGCCCGCGCGCGTTGGCTGGCATTAAAGATTGGAATACGCAGGCCGAATCCGATCGTCGCGTTGTCCGGCTGAAAAGTATGCGCTGGAAAGTACTGTGTGTAATTGTTGAAGGTAGAAAAGCGCGCATACTGCGCCGAGAAGTCGATCGATGGCAGCCACGAACGATGTTCGCCCGATGCCCGTAGCGCTTCCGCCATAGAATGTTCTTCCGCCAACCTTACCGCCGGACTCGATTTGATTGCCTTCTCCGACAAGTCCTCTTCCTGAGCAACCGGCGGCAAAGCCGGTATGGTGTCAGGTTCCAGTTCGATCGCGGAAACCGGCAATCCGGTCAGCGTCGAGAGATGACGGCGGAGAACATCGGCGTTTCCGCGCGCCTCCGCCTGGTGCAGCCGAACCCGCGCCGAGATTAGCTTTGCCTTATTCAGATCGACAGCGCTGTCCACACCTTCTTGCATGCGTTCCTCGACTGCCTGCTGCATTTTCTGAGCTTCCCGCTCGTCCTCGTGCAAGTGTTGCAGCCGCGACTCCCATTTGGCCAATTCGGCGTAGGTCAAAGCGACGTCTTGAATGACGGCGTTCCGCTGGTCTTTGCTCTGTACCACCGAAGCGTGCCAGTCGAGTTTCGCCGCACCCAGGAACTGCCGCTCGGCTGGGTTATAGATCGAACTCTGCGCCACCACGTTGACTAGCGCCGGAGGCGATCCGCCAATGGTTAACGGATAGCCAAACGTATAACCCAATCCCGAGCCTGCAATGATCTGGGGAATGTAATTGTTGCGAAGGTCACGGTAAGCCGCAAACGCTTTTTCAATATCTGCACCGGCGATAATCGATGTCGTGCTGTGAGTCAAAGCGAGTCGAATCGCACGCTCCAGCGGAACAGGTTCCCCCTGAACCTTGGTAAATGTCAGTAGTAAAGTGACTAATAACGCGAGTCGTAACTTGGACGTTGCGAGTTGAGGGTATGAGCGAGCCATCCTCAGTGTGCTATCCGGTTTAACGCTTGCTGCGCGTTGCCAAAACTCCTGGCCAGCGACAAAGAGGTCCGGTATTCACGAGCGGCGCCGGTTTTGTCCCCCTGTTTTTCCAAACACATGCCTAACAGATAGCGAGCCTTGAATGCGGGCGCTGCCTCCACCGGACCGGCGGCGAGATAACGATTCAGCAGTTCGATCGCGAACGGATAATTTCGGCCGGTGCGGTATAACATGCCAGCCGCCTCCACCAACACATCGGGTTTGGAACTCGGAGCATGGCTGAGTTTCACGATGGCCTGTTCCATCTCATCAAAACGCTTCTGGCGGCGTAGAAAGAGAGCCAGATTGAGCCAGGCCTCTGCGTCTCCGTTGCTGCGAT
>Ga0302278_10007166_pt1 | contig 10353 bp, 8 predicted proteins | sample III_Bog_N3_2_FD_194543 | JGI IMG/M metagenome (GOLD analysis project Ga0302278, IMG submission 194543) | Peat permafrost microbial communities from Stordalen Mire near Abisko, Sweden - III_Bog_N3_2 | ecosystem: Environmental > Terrestrial > Soil > Wetlands > Peat | place: Sweden: Abisko... | reverse complement strand
TGGCGATCACCAGCGAAGACACGGCACCCGTGAAAGCCTTTCTGGCGACGAACAACGTGACCTATCCCGCCCTGCTCGATCCCGGCGACAAAGCGAAGAAGGAATTCCTGGTGGATGGTATTCCCAAGAGCTTTCTCTTCGGCCGCGATGGACAGCTTGTTACCGAGACCATCGACCGCCCCACTGCACAGCAACTGCTGGATATGCTGTCGCGGGCCGGTCTGCGGTAACGGCCGCGGCTACACGAGGTCGATTGCGACCGCTTCGTTGAGTTCGATTGGCGGCACTTCCACTTCCAGCAAACCATCCGCAGTCTTGTAGCGCGGCACCGCCGGACTTGCCAGGAGATGCACGGCTTTTACCTGCCTGCCTTTCGGGATGCGCACGGTGACATGCTGCGGCGGCGACGGAATCAGTTCCCGCACCGGTCCCTTCATCGCCATGGGATTCGTCAGATTCACCAGGTGCGCGGTGATTGAGCCTTTCTGCTGCCAGAGCGAGACATCGATCAGCCCTTTACCGGTCACAGTGAGCGGCTGTGTGCCGCGGTGCGCCCATGCGACCGCATTCTTCAGGACTGTGCCGTGGTCGTTGGCAAGGAATTCCCAGAAAGTACGGTCGAGGTCGAACGGAAAATAGGCCACACGTCCCTTGCCATGTTCGCGAAGGAAAACGCCCGGCGTATCCGTGTGCGGCACACGCGCGTAGACCTCTTCCATAGGCAGGTCGGGATAAGACGGCACGAGGGTCAGCGGATTGGCCGTTACCGGTGTGGTGGCCCGGACGTGCACCCAGCTCACACCATTCACGATGCGGGTGGCGTTCTCAAGGCCGCGCACGAGCGGGTGCGGCTTGCCGATATCCAGGTAGGAATTCTGCACCTGCTTATCGGTCTTGCCCTCATAGGACGCACCGAAGAGCGCGGCCAGGCCAAAGTCTTTCCTGCGCTTACCCCATTCGTCGCACAGCGACGTTTCGTGAGTGGCGACGATGCTGCCGCCGTTCTCTACATACTTCGTGAGCTGGTCGCACTGGCGGTCGGACAGAGCCGCTATGTTGGGCAGAATCAGCACGCGATAGCGGCCGGTGTTTTCCTCGTCGAGCATGAGGTCGTGAACCATATCGAACGGAACGCGGGCCTCGACCAGCGCCTCATAATAGCCGAGCGCATGGTCTTCCACGACATGTCCGTAATAGGTGGCCGACTGCTGCGAGTAGACGATGGCGACTTCGGCCAGCGACTTCTCGTTGCGCATATACTTCTCGTTCCTGTAATGCCAGTTGAAGAAAGATTCGACGGGCGCGAGCCAGCGCTTGTCGATGGGCTTGGCATTGAATTTCGTAACCCATGGGCGCAGATTGTGCGCGACGCCGTCGGCAATCCAGAGGCGAATCTCGTCGCCGGTCTGAACGGAATCTTTCCAGCGCGGAGTTTCCTCAAGGCCCACGCTGGTGATGCCCGCGATGGCTTTGCCCTGCAGCGTCGCGCCGTATTCCTTGGCGTTTTTGCCGTTGGCCCAGGGCGGCATGAGGCCGTGGCGCGCCTGGCGGTCGGCGAAGAGCGTGGGCGCGAGCGTCCCGATGGTTTTCATATCGAGTTCGCTGAGCGCGCCCCCGCCGGCGTTTGCAAGGTAGGCGGCGTTGGGGTTGATCTTTTTGATTTCGGTATCCCAGAGGCGCCAGAGATCGAAGAGGCGCTCTTCGTGCCAGAGGAGGTACTGGCGGCGCACGGGGTCCTGCGCGTCGGTGGTGTGGGGAAGGTCGTGGCCGGAGTAGTCGTGGAAGAGCGCCTGGCAGCTCTTGCAGTAGCACATGCCGGAGCCAGCCCAGCGGTTGCTGAAGATGCCGTCGACACCGTAATTCTTCACGATTTCGATGGTGACGTCGGTCATGAATTCGAAGTTGTAGCCGCCGAGCGCGCAGGTGACCCAGAGTTCGGGATCGGCCCAGTGGCGGCGCTTCTGGCCTTTTTCATCGACCGCGATCCACTCGGGGTGGGCGTCGTAGACGTCCTGATGGGCGGCGTGGGGGTCTGTGCGGGCGATGACGTTCATGCCGAGTTTGCGGCAGCCCGCGAGCATTTCGCCGAAGATGTCTTTGTTGCCGAGGAATTTGCTGCGGTAGTGGAACGGAACTTTGGTGGGATAGAAGGCGGTGCAGCCACCGGCGGAGAGGCAGACGGCGTCGGCGTGGATGCGTTTGAAGTAATCGAGCCAGAAGGCGGGATCGTAGTTGCCGGGATCGTCTTCGACGAAGGCGAGCTGGAACCAGCGCATGGGGCGGTTGTACCAATCCTGGGTGACGGCGGGTTGCGGTGCGGCCGGGGACTGTGCGGCGGCGATCAGGCCGATGCCGGTGGCGATGGCGCCGGACTGCTGGAGAAATTCACGCCGGTTGTTCATGGATGAGGCCTCGTTTGGATACTATCAATGTGGCAGTCGCGGCCGGAGTTGTTTTACGTGATTCCTGTCATCAGGTGGGCCAGGCAGCGATCAATCAGATGTAAACACCGTGGTCGATCCGGCTCAGTTCCCGTTCCACCGATTCGGGTTCAGTCTCCAGAACCTCGGCGGGAGTCTTTCCGCCCCAGATATGACTCGGTCGATTCAGCCAGTGATGGGCCTTCGACTCGTTCCCAAAGGTCTCCAGAACGTGTGATCTGACCAGGCAAACACTCGCAGCTCCTTCAGCCATTGCCGATATCCTTCCGCCCCCAAATCCCTAACGAAAGGATATCGCACAAACCTTTCGTTACCTACAGCCCGATTGCCTCCGCATTTTCCTGCATCGCCTGGACACAGAACGCAATGTGCTCGTCCAGATCGACGCCCAGACCGGCCGCTCCGTTGATAATGTCGTCGCGGTTGACGGATCTGGCAAATGCCTTATCTTTCATCTTCTTACGCACCGATTTCACATCCACTTCGGCAACCTTCCGCGACGGTTTGACGAGCGCGCAGGCGGAGATGAAACCGGAGAGCTCATCGCAGGCGAAGAGCGACTTCTCGAGGAGCGAATCGCGGGAAACACCGCTGTAGTTGGCGTGCGACAGAATCGCCCTCCGGATGTCGGGCGCGACGCCCTTTCCGGCCAGGATTGCTTCGCCTTTCATGGGATGATCGGGAGCTTCCGGGTGCATCTCGTAATCGAAATCGTGAAGCAGCGCCGTAACGCGCCAGAGCTCCTCCGGTTCGCCAAAGCGGCCGGCATATGCCGCCACGCAGGTTTCCACCTGCAGGGCGTGGCGCCGGAGGCTTTCGGATTTCGTATATTCGTGCAGGATTTCAAGGGCTTGCGCGCGCGTCATCTTTACAGAAAGATACAACATTGTGCCGCATCCGTGTTCCAAAACAGTATGTGAACGCGTCTATACCAATTCGCGTAACTTGCATTCAGAGATGCTTCGTCGGATGGAAGATTGCATGCTCACGGACGTCCGGCGCGGCCAAACGGTTGAACTCATGCGGATATGCTAAACTCCAGGCGGGAGAGTGTAGATATTTTCGCTTCCAGAATCGGAAACGGAAGCGCGACTATCCCCGTCAAATTTCGACAGGATCGGTCCCAACGACATGGCTGAAGTAATACAACCCGACGATCATCTGAGCCGGCTTCTCGCGCCGCAGACTGCCGAAATACCCTGGTACAAATCCCTGTATCAGAACTTTTACGAGATGATCTATCCGGAGAAGCTGCCTCCGCTTGTACTGACGTCCAAGCCGATCGCGGTAAAGCCGATGTGGGGCCTGTACGCGAACAACCCCAAGTACTTCGGCTATTCGGTAGCGATCGTTCTGGGAATCCTGGGGCTGGCTATATGGGCTACCTACAGTCCGACGGTGCGGCAGCTCGTAAAAGCCAAGTTCGACATGATCGACCCCAACCTGAAGCCGTTCGTTCCGGACGTAAAGCCGAAGAACAACGCCATGCAGGGCGGCGGCGGCGGTGGCGCGCGTGAGCCTCTTCCGGTTTCGAAGGGCCGCCTTCCAAAACCTTCGATGAAGCAGTTTGTGCCCCCGATGATCGTGGACCACACGCCGAAACTGGCAATGGATCCGTCGATTCTGGCGCCTCCCGATACTCCTCTTCCGCAGTCGACCCTGAACAACTGGGGCGATCCGCTCGCCAAGCTGATGAACGGCTCGAACGGTAATGGCTCGGGTGGCGGCATGGGTAACGGCAGCGGCGGCGGTGTCGGATCGGGCAACGGCGGCGGCTTCGGGCCGGGAAGCGGTGGTGGCGTGGGTGGCGGAGTATTCAAAGTCGGCGGCGGCGTGAGCGCTCCGTCGGTGCTGTTTAAGGTTGACCCCGAATACTCCGAGGAAGCCCGGAAAGCCAAGTACAGCGGTACGGTTCTGCTTTCGGTGATCGTGGATTCCGAAGGCCATGCCCGCGATATTCACGTCGTGAAGAGCCTGGGCATGGGACTTGATGAAAAGGCTATCGAAGCGGTGCAGAAATGGAAGTTCAAGCCGGGCATGAAGGGTGGCCAGGCGGTGAACGTCCGCGCGCAGATTGAAGTCAACTTCCGGCTTCTCTGACGAACAAACAGAAGACAAAAATGAGCCGCAGGCCGATATGGCTTTGCGGCTCATTTCGTTTTGGGGCGGACCCGCCGGGTTAACCGAAAACGATGCTCAGGCCCATCTTGCCGAGAACGTAAAACACCCACAGCACGAGCACGGCTGCCAGGCCGAAGCCATACTTCGCGCGGGTCAGCTTCGAAAACCCAAGCGCCAGCAGGCCGATTTCGGCGAAACTCAGCACGTCGATGGAACCCATCAGGCTGTAGAGGCCTTTCGACGTCTCGTTCTTATTCAGGAACGCACCCACGTTGGTGGCAAGCAGATTGCGCCAGTCCATTGAGGCCGGGTCCGGAGAGATCGCAAGAACCAGCGTCGTCATGGCGACCACGATCAGCCAGTACGGGAAATAAGCGACGGTCACCATTGAGAACATCGCGCCGAATTTCGGTGCGCGGCTCGTCATCATGCCGAAAGCCATCAGGGCTCCCGAAATGATCAGCAGCAGAATCGAGGTGCCGAATGCCGCCGATGCCATCCCTATGTAGATTTGTGAAGGCGACGAGGCTCTCGCCATTGCGGCCTGCATCTGCTCGGGCGACATATTGCGTGCGAACGTTTCGAGTTGCTGGCGCGCGATATTCTCGCGGCCCATGTAGTGGGGTACGGCCCAGGTCTGGACCAAAATGAGCAGAATATTGAGGATCAGGGGAAGGACCCAGACCCATCGCCGTTCGGGAAGGCTCGCGAAGAGTTTCCCGGGTTGATAAAAGACTTCCAGCAGCGCGTTCATTGGATTACCGGAAGTGTATCATTTCTCGCGGATAAAGGCATATTGTGCGCTCGACCATGTAATGCGGCTGAACTCGCCCCGTGCGCTGTTACACTGGCCGCAGGATGGTCGAGCTTGAGATTAAACCGACGGCTGCGGCAAAGACCCGCGTAACCGTGGTAATTATCATCGCCGTCGCCATTTCCCTCACTCTCGTTTTCCTGCTGACCGGCGGCGGGCGCGTAATCTTCGCATCCCATTCGACGCTCTATACTTACGTTTCGGATGCGGCCGGGCTGCGGCGCAACGCGCAGGTCCGGCTGAGCGGAATTCCCATCGGCACGGTTCAGAATATTGCGCTCTCCGGGCTGCTCGATCCGCAGCGCGCCGTGCGCGTCGAGATGCGCGTGGATACGAATTACCTCCGCAGCGTTCCGGCGGATTCCCAAACCAGCATCACGGCCGATAACCTGGTGGGCGATCAGTTCATTTCCATCGACGAAGGGAAAAGCCCGATTCCGGTCAATGCCGACGGCACCCTTGCCAGCGAACCGCTCAAGCAGGCGGCGGACCGGGCGGATCTGATCCTCTCCCTGCAGGACAAACTGCATCAGGTGGACGACGTGCTGACGCAGATGTCGTCGCCGGACACGGTATTCGGGAAATTTATGAACGGCGAAGCGGAATACGACGAGTTCGTGGGGCGGGTCGCGTCGTTCCAGAAATCGCTGAACGCCTTTGAAGGGCCGGACAACCCGGTCGGCCAGGCGCTGTTTTCCGATACGCTATACAACAAGATACGGGGCGACATTGCGAAGGTCGGCGATACCCTGGCCTCGATTCAGCGCGGCGAAGGCGCGGGCGGCAAGTTGTTCGCGAGCGACCAGCAGTACAACGATTTCGTGCGCGAACTGCGGGATCTGCGAACGTCGATTGCGGACGTGAACGCGGGCAAGGGGAAACTGGGGCCGCTGCTGCATGACGACGAAAGCTATCGGAACATCGTGAAAATGCTGTCGCAGACTGATGCCATGATCGCGTCGCTGACTGCGGGCGAAGGCGCCATAGGGCAATTGCTGGTCAGCCCGCAGCTTTATGAATCGCTGGTGGGAACACTGAAGGGGATGCAGGAAATGCTTGCCGACCTGCAGGCGCATCCGCAGAAGTATCTGCGGTACAAGTTTTAGGTAGGATGCGGAAAGTCGCTGATTCCAGAGAAATGCAGGCGAAAACGCCTACTCCACAACGAAGAATCAACAGTTTACAGGCTTGTGAAGTAGGCCACAGGCCTGCCGAATTAGTTTTTCCGCCGCCTGTCAGGGATTGGTCGCGCGATCTGGTGCGGGAGAATGAAGGTTAGTGAAGTTCTCCAGTTCAGACACGCTTGAATTTGAGCAGATCCGCGCGCTCGTCAAGCGCTACATGGCGACGTCCTCAGGCGACGCCGAACTAGCGAAGATCCAGCCTTCCGACGACCGCGAGGCCGTCGAGCGCGTGCTGGCCGAAACCGGCGAAGGCATGGAATACCTCCGCGCCGCCAGCCGCAACGAAACCATCCGCGTCAACCTGAACGGCGTTCCCAACGTTACGGTCGCGGTGCAGAAACTCCATATCGAAGGCGCGGCGCTCGAACCGCGCGAGATTTTCGATCTCATCGCCTTCCTCGACCGCGCGGCCGATGCGAGGTCGTTCCTCACCGCCGCGGCCGACCGCTTCCCGCTGCTTTCCGCGCGCGCCACCGGCATCGGCGATTTCCGCGCGCTGCTCAAAGAAGTCGACGGCAGGATTCAGGCCGACGGCACGGTGCTCGACAACGCCAGTCCGCACCTGCACCGCATCCGGCGCGAGATCGAGAAGCAGAAAAAGTCGATTCAGGATTCGCTCGAACGCTTCCTGAGGGCCAATAGAAACGACGGCGTCCTGCAGGAAGAATACATTACGATCCGCAATGAGCGCTTCGTCGTGCCTGTCATCGCGGGGCAGCGGCGCAAGCTGCCAGGCGTGATCCACGGCGCAAGCTCCACGGGTCAGACGCTCTTTCTCGAGCCGATGGAAACCATCGACCTGAACAACGAACTGGTACGCCTGCAGGAAGAGGAAATGCGGGAAGTCTACCGCATCCTGCGCGAACTTACCGACCGGTTGCGCACCTATGCCGAGCCGATCCGCGCGGCCGCCGGTATCCTGGCCGCGCTCGATCTGACCTTCGCCAAAGCAAAGTTCGGGATCGAATTCGACTGCACGATTCCGAAATTCAGCGGCAGCGCGGATCGCCTGCTGAAGATCGAGCGGGCGCGGCATCCGCTCCTCATGGATGTGCTGCGCCGGTCGAAGCGCAGCGTCGTCCCGTTCTCCCTCACGCTCGACAACGACTGCCGCACGCTGCTGATCAGCGGTCCCAACACCGGCGGCAAAACCGTCACGCTCAAGACCGTGGGCATGATCGCGCTGATGGCGCAGGCCGGCCTGCCGGTGCCGTGCGAATCCGCCGTATTGCCGGTCTTCGAACAGGTGCTGGCGGATATCGGCGACAACCAGTCGATCGAGCAGAATCTCAGCACTTTTTCTGCGCATGTTTCGCGCCTGCGGGAGATGGCGCTCGACGTCACGCCCGATTCCCTCGTGCTGCTCGATGAGATTGGCTCTGCCACGGATCCCGAGGAAGGCGGCGCGCTCGGCGTAGCGCTGGTGGACCATTTCCGCGCGGCGGGCGCGTTCACGCTGGCCTCGACCCACCTCACCGCGCTGAAGATCTACGGGGCGCGCACCAAAACGGTGCTGAACGCGTCGATGGGCTTCGACGAGGCCACGCTCGACCCGACTTATCAGCTGCGCATCGGGCTGCCGGGCAAGTCGGCTGGTCTCGATATTGCGAAGCGCCTCGGCATGCCGGAAGACATTATGAACCGGGCGCGGGCTTCGCTGAGCACGCAGGAAATCGAGCTGTCGCAGTTGATCGCGGACCTGCACCAGAGGCTGGAAGAAGCGACGCGCGAGAAGGAATCGCTGGAGCGCGAGCGGCTGAGTCTGGCGGCGCGCGAACGCCAGCTTGCCATCGATCTCGAACGTAAAGAAGCGGCCAAAATGCGCGAACTCGAAGAACGGTTCGGGGAGATCGAGCGCCGCTGGGAGGCGCGCGGCGAGGAGACGCTGGCGAAGATCGCGGAAACGGCGGAACGGCGCAAGGCCGTGGATCAGGCGAAGCAGCAGACATCGAAACTACGGCGCGAGATGCGCGAGGACTGGGAGACCGTCATCGTTCCCGCGCAGCCGGAATCGGTCGCACGCAAGCTGAAGATCGAGGAAGGCATGCGCGTCCGGATCAAGGGCATCCGCGATCTGGCGCGCGTTCGGCGCAGCCTCGGGAACGGGCGCTTCGAAGTGGAAGCGGGCTTCATGAAGATGCAGATCTCGGACGCGGATGTCGAGGAAGTGCTGCCGGAAGCGACCGGGCCGCAGTCGTCGAAACTGCCGAAGAACGTGCGTTTTCAGGCGGGTCCGGCGCTCACGCCATCGGTCCAGGAGATCAATATTATCGGGGAGCATGCGGAGGAGGCGATCGACCGCGTGGAGCGTTTTCTCGATTCCGCCGTGATGGCGACGGCGGCGCGCGTGCGGATTGTCCACGGTCACGGCATGGGCGTGCTCAAACGCGCCATGCAGGATCTGCTGAAGCATAACCCGCATGTGGAGAAGTTCTATCCGGCGTCGCAGTACGAGGGCGGCAACGGGGCCACGATTGTAGAGTTGAAGGAATGAGGCCGCAGCTTTCCGCATCACATGATTTCCTGCCATAATCTGACCCGCCGCTTTGGCGATTTCACCGCTGTTGACAACCTCAGCTTCGAAATCCCCGCCGGATCGATCTGCGCCTTCATGGGGCCAAACGGCGCGGGCAAATCGACCACCGTCAACATGCTGACCGGCCTGCTCACCCCCACCTCCGGCGATGCCACGGTCGCCGGCCTGAGCATCGTCAAAGGCGGCCTCGAACTCAGGAAGCGGATCGGCGTATTGCCCGCCAATCTGGGACTATTCGACGATCTGACCGTGGCCGAACACCTCACGCTCACCGGCGATGTTTACGGCCTCAAACGGGAAGACACGCACCTCAGAACCGAGCAACTTCTCCGTGCGCTCGATCTGGAAAACGGCCGCAACGTCTTTGCCAGCCGATGCTCCAGCGGCATGCGAAAAAAGACCGCTCTCGCCATGGCCCTCATCCACAACCCGCCGGTACTGTTTCTGGACGAGCCTTTTGAAGCCATCGACCCTTTCACATCGCGCACCATTTCCGAACTGCTCTCGCGTGTCGCCCGGCGCGGCACAACGGTATTCCTGACCTCGCATATCCTCTCGACCATCGAGCGCATGGCAACGCAGTTCATCGTCATCCGCGACGGCCATATCGTATGGAATGCCCCCGCTTCGGAACTGACGAAATCCCTCGAAGAAATGTATTTCGATTTGGTCGAATATCCGCCCGTGGAGGACCTTGAGTGGCTCGGCTCCGGCCCGTCCTGAAGGCAATCGCAACCGCGATGAAGCGGGAGCGAAAGACGTTCGGCTCCATCGCCACCAACAACTTCTTTGTTGCGTCCCTGCTGATGGCGGATGCGGTTGGGTTTCTGTACCTGCTGGGCGCGCTGGTGGTCCTGTTTCCGCTGAGCACGGACCCGCTCCGCAAAATTCCGCCGGAACGGCTCGCAATCTGGCCTCTCAGCGCGGTGGAGCATCGCAGGCTCCGGCTGCTAACGCCGTGGCTGAATCCCGTGACATGGGGCCTTGCAGCACTCGCGATCTGGGCACTCCGGCATACGGAAAGCTTCAGCCTTCTGGCGCTTGCCGCGGGCCTGTTCGCGATCGGATTCTTCGTACCCTCAGTCTCAGGAGAGCCCGTGTTTCTGCGCTGGATTCCCGCGCCGGGCGGAACGTTCGTCCAGCTCGTGCGCAAATCGCTGCGCGAAATGATGCTGACGCTGGATTTCTACCTTGCGCTGCTGCTGGGCGTGTCCGCGCTGGCGTACCGACTTTATGTGCCGGCCTTTCCCGAGGAGG
>Ga0302278_10007165_pt1 | contig 10353 bp, 5 predicted proteins | sample III_Bog_N3_2_FD_194543 | JGI IMG/M metagenome (GOLD analysis project Ga0302278, IMG submission 194543) | Peat permafrost microbial communities from Stordalen Mire near Abisko, Sweden - III_Bog_N3_2 | ecosystem: Environmental > Terrestrial > Soil > Wetlands > Peat | place: Sweden: Abisko... | reverse complement strand
CGGCGTTTCACTCACAATGCGTGGCAAAAGGAATCGCTTGGAGTGTTCCAAATTATGCACCAGGTCGACGGCTCGATTGCGTGGACCGAGAACGCGCAAACGTACCATGATGTGGCCATCCTTTTCGCGCGTCGGTTCGAGCGTTGTCACCTGCACTCCGCCGGGCAAAACAGTTTCCAGATCCTCCATAGCGAGGGTCCACGAAAATGCCTTCTCATCGAACAGATTGTTCAGAACACCCACCTGCTGAAGCAATTGCGCATTAGGCGGCTGGCGCATCATCGTCTGATAGCCTTCGCGCTCGTGGGTGATGTTCGCAATCTGGCCGTCGAGAGAGTGGTCGCGTGCGCGTGCCGCCTCTGCTTTGCGGTGAATGGCATGAAGCCCGATGCCGAAGGCGATGGAAACCAGAGCTAGGGCAGCCATGGCAATGCGCAGGCGCTTGATCGCCGGACCTTCGTCGGCAAAAGGGCGCGTGGCGAGGTTGAGCGTAATCCGCATGGCTAGCGCACCCCCGTCAAAGCGCCTGTGACGCCAGCAATACTAGCGTTCCCCAGTGACGACACCGAACCTGTTTGTGGCGCCGGGGCAAGGTCAACCACGCTCAGCTCGGGATCGTCGATCCACCACGCGAAAGCCTGTGTAGGGTTGTTGCCGGCCCGATCGGCGGCGCGAAAGCTTCCGGCAAAATGGAGGCGGATCGGCTTGGCACCGAGCTTGTCTTCGTAGTAGGCGGCGGCCACGGCAACGCCGCGCCGAACCTCGTCCTGCCGCAGCGCCGGATTCTCTGGCAGGTCGAGCGTGCGGTAAAGCAGCAGGTTCTGCCCGGTCGCTATCAGCGTGGTCAACGCCACGCCGCTCAGGTTGGCGATAAGCGTCGCTTCCAGAGAGTCCACCGATTCCAACGCGGCGAGGCTCGAAGCAAGAACCACCCCCGGCTCGTAGCCTGCGGCGCGAACCGCGCTCTCATATTCCGCCAGCACCGGTCCCGGCAATACAGCCGCCAGCACCTTGCACTCTTTCTTGTTTTCAACGAGAATCTGGTAGCTTACGGCCGCATGCTCCACGTCGAAAGGCACCATCTTGCGCAGACGGAAGCGCAGCACGGGATAGGCTTCAGCGGGCTTGGCAGGGAGGGAATCGAAATCGAGCACAAAGACGCGCACAACGGTGTCAGGTACGACCATAGTGATCGAGCGGCTGCGCGGGGAAACCTGGCTGAGCGCCTCGCGAATGGCGGCCGCCAAAACTTCAGGCGCGCGCACGTTCGCTTCAGCAATGCCAGGAAGCAGGGCTCCGTCGGGAAGAGGCTCGAAGGCGTAGACGGGCGATTGCCCACCGCTGGGCAACGCGGCCGCGAGCACGCCATCAGAAGAGATTTCAATCGCCGCCGGCGGCCTTGCGCCCAGTCGCGGACCCGCATTCTTCAAAATCGACTTCACGCTTTCCTCGGAACAGCTGTCAGTGATCAGCTATCAGCTTTTTCTTGCTGCTCTGCACAATTGCAATCCTACGAATTCCTAATCAGGTATTCCACAGCCAATAGCTAATAGCTGCGTCCGCTATCTCGACGCTTCAATGAACGTCACCTTGTTGATTTCTTTCAATGTTGTTAATCCGCGGCGTACGCGATCGAGCGCCGATTCGCGCAGGAAGTTCATGCCCTCCTGCCGGGCAAGTTTGCGTATTTCAGACGTTGGCTTCTTTTCGAGAATCAGCTCGCGGATGGGATCGGTCAAGTCCAGCAATTCGTGGATCGCCGTTCGACCGCGATAGCCGGTGCCCCCACATTCGATGCAGCCCTGGCCCTCGCGGAACGGAAATCCTTTCCACTCGGCCGGATCCATGCCGCAGGTTAACAGGACATCGTCGTTATAGCGCACCGAGTGCGCGCAGTGTTCGCAGATAGTGCGGACCAGGCGCTGCGCCAGAATGCAGTTGAGCGCAGACACGAAGTTGTACACCTCAACGCCCATGTTGACGAAGCGCCCGAGCACGTCAACCACGTTGTTGGCGTGGACCGTTGTAAATACCAGGTGGCCCGTGAGCGCGGAGTTAATGGCAATCTGCGCTGTCTCGTTGTCGCGGATTTCGCCGACCAGGATCTTGTCTGGATCGTGGCGCAAAATGGAGCGCAGGCCGCGCGCAAAGGTCAGGCCCTTTTTCTCGTTGACGGGAATCTGGGTGATGCCGCGAATCTGGTATTCGACCGGGTCTTCGATGGTGATGATCTTGTCTTCGTCGCTCTTGATTTCGTTCAGCGCAGCATAGAGCGTGGTGGTTTTGCCCGAGCCGGTAGGACCGGTGACCAGCACCATCCCGTAAGGCTCGCGGATGTAGCGGCGGAAACGCTTGAGATCCTCTTCGGCAAAGCCCACAACGTCGAGAGTGAGGTTGTGGAACTTCTCGCTCATCGATTCTTTGTCGAGTACGCGCAACACGGCGTTTTCGCCATGCACGGTAGGCATGATGGACACGCGGAAGTCGATCAGGCGCCCCTTGTAGCGAACACGGAAGCGGCCGTCCTGTGGCACGCGGCGCTCGGCAATGTCGAGTTCGCTCATGATCTTGATGCGGGAGAGAATCGTCGAGTGATGCTCCCGGGCAATGGGAGCCATGGCCATTTGCAGCACACCGTCGATGCGGTACTTGACGACGACCGAATCGTCGTTGGTTTCGATGTGAATATCGGAAGCACGGCGCTCGAGAGCGGTGAAGATCGTGGTATCGACCAGGCGAATGATAGGGCTGATATCTTCTTCGCTGGTCAGCTTCTCAATCGAAATGTTCTCTTCGGAGTTGTCGTCGCCCGTGAGCACATCGAAGGTCAACCCTTCGCTGGCTTCGTCGAGCACGCGTTGCGACTGTTCGGTTTTCTTCAGCAGGTCGGTGATCTGCGAGAGCGTGGCCACGCGCGGAATAATGCGATGCCCGAGCAAGCCTGAAATTTCGTCCAGCACCATCAGCCGGGAGGGGTCGCTGACGGCGATCACCAGGGCGTCGCTCTGCTGCTCAATGGGCACGAAGTTGTAGCGGAACATCAGTTCCACGGGCACTGTGCGCAGCAGGTCGTGCTGAATTTTAAAGTTCTTCAGATCGACAAATTCCGCATGATAGCGCCGCGCAAGGGCCTCGGCCTGCGCGCGCTCATCCGATCCGGACGGAACGGGAATTGCAAGAACTGTTGCATCCGCCATTGCCTGTTACCCCCCTGTCCCACCACCGCCGGTCATGCCCAGCGAGAAGATGGGCAGGTACAGCGAAATGAGAATGAATACAACCACGACACCCATGATGATAAGAATGGCCGGCTCTATCAATGCCAGCGAAGCCGTGAGCGCTGTGGCTACGTCTTCCTCAAAGAATTCGGCCACGGAGTTGAGCATCTGCGGCAGGGCGCCGGTCTGCTCGCCCACCGTGATCATCTCCGCCGCCAGGTCGGGAAAGACGTTTGTCGTCACCAGGGCTTCGGCCAGGCTCTTGCCTTCCCTCACCGTGGTAATCGACTCCATGACGGCTTTCGATACGCGCCGCGACGAGATGGACCGCGCCGCTGTTTCGAGCGAGGGCACCAGCGGCAGACCCCCGGTCAGCAACGTGGAGAGTGTCCGCGCAAACAACCCGACCTGGTACTTGAGCCAGATGCTGCCGAAGACGGGCAGCCGCACGCGCACGCCGTCAATAAAGTCTTTGCCGCCCTCGGTGGTTGAAAACCGATAGATGCTAAGGCCGCACCCGACTACAAGGAGCAGAATCCACAGCATGTTGTGGTTGAGCCATTTACTGAAGTTCAGCAAGTAAATGGTCATTTGCGGCAGCTTCGATCCCAGCTGGTCGTAAAGCGTAGCGAACTGCGGCACTACGTAGGCGAACATGAAGATGACCAACGCCGTGACCAGGCACATGAGCACTGATGGGTAGATCAGCGAGGTAATGAGTTTTTTGCGAAATGCCAGCGAGACGCGCTGGAAACTCACATAGCGCTCAAGCACTTCCTGCAGATTTCCCGAGCGCTCGCCGGCCAGCAACGTGGTCGTGTACATGATGGGAAAACCGCTCTGGGCTTCAAAGGCGGAGGAGAGAGCCTCTCCTGTTTTTACCCGGGTCGAAACGTCATCCAGCTGGGCTGCGAAGTGTTCGTTTTTTTGCCCCTTCGCCAGCATTTGCAGCGAACCCAGAATCGGGAGCCCGGCGCGGATGAGTGTGAGAAATTGCTGGTTGAAAATGAGAAACGGCTCCAGCTTTACCTTGCGCCGCTTCATCCCCGCAAAACCGGATCGCGCCTTCACCGAGAAGACGTGGTAGCCAGCATGGATAAACCGCGCACGCAGCTCATCGGCTGTGGCGGCGGTTTGCGTTTGCTCCATCACGCGCCCGCGTTCATCGGCTAGCTTGATGACGAACTCTGCCATAACTCCGGTCGCCGGTTACAGAAATCCGGCCTTCCTAAACAGTCCCTGCCCAATTGTAAGGTAACACCTTAGTTACCTGTGCCCGTGGGAGATAGACGCGGGTTCGGTCAGGAACGCTCAAAGCGCAGCAAAGCAGTCCTGAACCGCACAAGCCTTGATTCCAAATAGGCTTGCGGGCAAAATGTGCCAAAAGTGCGGCGAGCGTCTCTCTACACCACAAACTAATAGCCAGCCGCCACCAGCCACGCCTCGGTCAGGTCCGACTTTGGCCTGGCCGAGGCAAGCAACTGCTGGTGCGCCAGTTTCACCAGGACATCGGCTTCCACGTTCACGGGCGCACCGGTGGTGAGGGTGTGCAGGTTGGTGCGCCAGTAGGTCAGGGGCAGAATCGCGATGGTAATTGTTTGGCCGTCGAAATCGGCGATGGTCAGGCTGATGCCTTCGACGGCGACTGACCCCTTGTGGACCATCCAGGGGCGCACCTTTTCCGGAACCTCGACCTTGAGGGTCCAGTCGGTGGTACGGATGTCGAAGGCCGGATCGGCGGGGTCAATGACGGGATCAAGGGCATGGAGCAGTCCGCACCCGTCGACATGGCCCTGCACAATGTGCCCGCCGAGTGGGCTTCCGGCGGCAGTGGGCAATTCGAGGTTGACGCGCGCCCCGGCCGCAAGCGAGCCGAGCGAGGTCCGGTCCAGCGTTTCTTGCGCCAGGTCGGCATGAAAGTAGGTGTCGTTGACATCGAGCGCCGTGAGGCAAACCCCCGACACGCCCAGCGAGTCGCCCTCGCGCAGACGGTCGGCCAGTCCCGGCGCTTCGACCGTTATGCGGCGAACGCCGCCTGTCTCCTTCAGACTGATCAGCGTGCCGGTTTGTTCAATGATTCCGGTGAACATGGTTCAATTCTATGCCGAACGATGAGGATCAGATCTGATGCTCGTACGGCAGCAAGCGACGGGATATCCGACCAGTGAAGCGAACCTGAAATCCCTCACCCGCCCAAATTGGAAGGCATAAGTCCTTCGGAGTGCGACGGGATCAGAAGTTTCCCCAATAAAGGACGTCTTTTGCGCAGGTGGCCCTCTTGCGCCGACGACTAAACTTGAACTAGCCATGGCCGAATTTACCCACCTTCATCTTCATACCGAATACTCACTTCTCGATGGTGCCTGTGACGTGTACAAGCTCGTCGATCGTGTTGCCGCGCTCGGCCAGAAGTCCGTGGCAATGACGGACCATGGCAACATCTACGGGGCCGTCCACTTCTTCGACGCCGCCAAAGCCAAGGGCGTCAAGCCCATCCTCGGATGCGAGCTCTACATCTCAAAAAAAGATGACCATCGCGCTCCGGGAGAAGGCGACGAGAACAACCACCTCCTGGTGCTTGCGCAAAACGAAGAAGGTTACCGCAATCTCATCCGCATTACTTCCGAAGCCTCGCTGCACGGCTTCTACCGCAAGCCGCGCGTCAGCAAGCGCTACCTCGCCGAGCATTCCGCCGGCCTTATCGGATTCTCAGGCTGCCTGAGTGGCGAGCTGTGTGAAGAGCTCGTCGCCGGCCGCTATGAAAAAGCCAAGTCCGTCGCCCAGCAGTACGAGGACATCTTCGGCAAGGGCAACTTCTTTCTCGAAATTCAGGACCAGGGCCTCGAGGACGAAAAAAAGATTCACGAGGCGCTTTTCCGCCTTGAGCGAGAGCTCGACATCCCTCTCGTCGCGACGAACGACTCGCACTATCTCTGCGGCGAAGACTCGCACGCGCACGACGTCATGCTCTGCGTGCAGACGGGCGCCAAAGTTCACGACAAGGAGCGCTTCCGGTTCGACAGCGACCAGTTCTTCGTCAAGAGCGCTGACGAAATGGTGTTGACTTTCAAGGATTCCCCCGACGTCCTCAAACGCACCCAGGAGATCGCAGAACGTTGCAACCTGAAGCTTGCCAAAATCGACAACCCGTTTCCTGAGTTCGCGGTTCCTGAAGGCCACACGATCGACAGCTACTTTGAGCAGGTTTGCCGCGAAGGCCTTAAGAAGCGGCTCGACACCGCGGTTCGCCAACTCGAGCTGCGTGGCGTTTTGCGCACACCGCTACACGAGTACGAGTCGCGGCTGAATTTTGAAATCGGCATCATCAAGCAGATGAGTTATTCGGGCTACTTTCTCATCGTGTGGGATTTCATCAAGTATGCCCGCGATCATGGCATCCCCGTCGGCCCCGGCCGCGGTTCGGCCACCGGTTCGCTCGTTGCTTATGCCATGGAGATCACCAACATCGATCCCATGCAGAACGTTTTGCTCTTCGAGCGCTTTCTCAACCCCGAACGCGTAACCATGCCCGACATCGATGTCGACTTCTGCCAGAACCGCCGCGGCGAAGTCATCGAGTATGTCACGCGCAAGTACGGGCGCGAGCAGGTGGCGCAAATCATCACCTTCAACACCATGGCGGCCAAGGCGGCTATCAAGGATTGCGGCCGCGCCCTCGATATGCCCTACGGCGACGTGGATCGAATTGCCAAGCTCGTGCCTGCCACTGTGGGCATGACCCTCGACCGCGCTCTCGAAGACGTGCCCGATCTGCGCAAGGCTTACGACAGCGACCCCGTCGTTCGCGAACTCCTTGATACGGCCAAAAAGCTCGAGGGCCTGGTACGCGGCAGCGGCGTCCACGCGTCCGCAGTCGTCATCGCGCCGCGTCCGCTCACTGAACTGGTCCCGCTCAATAAAACCAAGAACGACGAAATCGTGACGGCCTATGATATGAAAGCCGTCGAAAAAATGGGCCTGCTCAAGATGGACTTCCTGGGGCTGGCCACGCTCACCGTCATTACCGATTGCCTCAAGCTCATCGAACAGACCCGCGGCGAAAAGATCGACATCGACATGATTCCGCTCGACGATCCCGAGACGTTTCGCAAGGTCTTTCACACCGCACTCACCTCGGGCATCTTCCAATTCGAATCGAGCGGCATGCGCGACATTTTGCGCCGCTACAAACCCGACACTGTAGAAGAGCTCACCGCGCTCAACGCCCTCTATCGCCCCGGCCCGATGGACATGATCGATGACTTCATCGAGCGCAAGTGGGGACGCCGCAAAGTCGAATTCATGCTTCCCGCGCTTGAAGCAATCCTTAAGGATTCGCTCGGTGTCATCGTCTATCAGGAACAGGTGATGCGCATCGCCAACGTTCTGGCGAGCTACTCGCTTGGCGAAGCTGATTTGCTGCGCCGCGCCATGGGAAAGAAAAATGCCGAGGCCATGGCCGAGCAACGCGATCGTTTCATGAGCGGCGCCGCGGCGCTCGGTCATCCCAAAGCGCCCGTGGGCGAGATCTTCGACCAGATGGCCAAGTTCTCCGGCTACGGATTCAACAAGTCGCATTCCGCGGCTTACGCACTCGTGGCTTACCAGACGGCTTATCTCAAGACGCATTTTCCGGTTGAGTTCATGGCCGCGCTGCTCACGTCGGAAACATCGAAGCCTGAGAACGTGGTCAAGTACATTGGCGAATGTAAGGAGATGGAGATTCGCGTGGAGCCGCCCGATGTGCAAGTTTCGGGCGCGCAGTTCACGCCGCACATTACGCCGGAGGGCCAGGGGATTCGCTTTGGCCTCGCGGCAGTGAAGAATGTGGGCGGCAATGCCATTGAGTCGATCATGAGGGCCCGCGAAGAATGTGGCGGCAGGTTTAAAACTTTCTGGCAGTTCTGCGAGAATGTCGACCTGCGCGTGATGAACAAGCGCGTGATCGAGTCGCTGATCAAGGCGGGCGCTCTCGATTCTCTCGGTGCACGCGCTGCGCTGATGAAAGCCGTCGACAAAGCCATGGAGCGCGCGCAAAAAGCACAGAAGGACGCCGCAGCTGGCCAGCATGGCCTCTTCGGTCTATTTAACGAAGGCCCGGGGCATCACCACGGCAACGGCCACGCCGCCGATGAGCTGCCCAAAACCGCTGAGTGGGAAGAAGGCGAGCGTCTTGCGAATGAGAAAGAGGTGCTCGGCTTTTTCGTCTCCGGGCATCCGCTCGATAAGTACGCAGAAAAGCTGCGAAACCTCTCCGGCGTCATTCCTGTTTCCGAAGCTCTTGAACGCAAGCCGCCGGAGCGCACCTGGGGACGGCAGGCCGATCCCGCAGATGATCTCCAAGTGGTGGGCATGTTGCATGGAACCGGCACGCCGCGCAAGAGCAAACGCGATGGCAAGGTCTACGCAAATGGGCATCTCGAGGACACGACCGGAAAAATTGAGGTCATTTGTTTTGCTCGCGACTATGAGCGTCTCGCCGAGCAGCTCAAGATTGAAGCGCCTGTGCTGATTCGCGGGGTTCTGATGGGAGAAGAAGACTCCGCGCCGAAAATCGCCATCAGCGGCATTCAGCCGCTCGACGCCGTGCAGATCAAACTCCCCATGGGCGTGCGCATCCGTATCAACCTCGATCGCGCTACCGAGGAGATCTTCGCGGGCCTGAAAGACGCCGCGGATGCGGCCCCCGGCCCGGGCAAGGTCATGCTCCATCTCGAAAAGAAGGGCGAGTATGCGGTCATTCTCGAGCCGGAGGGGATGAGCGTTGCCGCCGATCGCGGCTGGGTTGAGCGCGTAGAAGAGCTGACCGGGAAGGGAACCGTGCAAGCCCTCGGCTAGCCGTACGGATCCCTCACAAATGTGGAGCAGAAGGATGAAAGGTGCGCTATCAATGAATAGCAGTTTGATTCATGGGTGGAGAGTACGAATTCCTTGCGAATGGCTGCTCCGCCGCAGGTTGTCATGCGAGCGAAGTTCGAGCTTCTGCCTCACTAAGGTTGGATGCCCATTTGCGGATCGATTCCGCCCCAATGCGCCTACCGCCGCTCTCAGCCGTAGCCAGTTGCACAGCGAAGTTCCCGATCGTTGAACTCTCACAATGACCAGTCTCCACACTCCGTTGTGTGCGCGCCGCGGTCAGTTCGGTGAGCAGCTTGTTGCGGCTCGCCCCGCCCAGGATGTGAATGCGCTCCAATCGCCGCTCCAGCAGATTCTCCAGGTTTTCCAAAGCGATCGCGTACCGCGCCGCGAGGCTCTCGAAGATGACGCGCGCGAACACCGGCTCATTGCCGGGTTCGTCGGGAATGGTCGCCCAGCGCCGCCGCCAAAGCTGATGATTAATGCGTTCCGGCATGCCGGAATCCAGCAGAAGCGGCTCCGCATCCACATCGATCGTTCCCGGATAGCCCGACTGAGCAGCTTGCGCGATCAACTCTTCGATGTCCCACGCTCGCCCGTCGGCGCCCCACGCGTTCATGCACTGCTTCAGCAGCCACATGCCGTTCACCAGGGAGTGAAAGCACAGTCCCGCACAGGGCGCCCCGATGTTGGTGTACTTGGCATCGAAGGCTTCTTCGGTCGTCACCGGCGCATGGATTACAGTGCCCACCAGCGACCAGGTTCCTGAGCAGATGTAGAGCGTCGAATCCAGGCTCGAAGGAATACCCGCAATCGCCGAGGCCGTATCGTGACAAGCGCCTGCGATCAGCTCGGTATGACGGAAGGCATCGAGGGAAGCGAGCGGCCCAGTGAGCGTGCCGATGACGGTTCCCGTAGAAACAATCGGCGGAGCCGCGTCAAGAGGCAGCCCGAGTTGCTGGAAAAGCTCTTCGTCCCAATCGCCCGTTCGCAGATTTACCAGGCCAGTGTGGCTTGCATTTGTATGCTCGCCCACGCGCCGTGCCCCCAGCCAGTGCAGGACATACTCCGGCAGCATGACCCACGGCGCGTGCGCATCGACATCGCACGCGGGGTCGGCAAGCAACTGGTACACGGTATTGATGCGATGCGGCTGTGCACCCGTGCGCTTATAAAGTTCGCGCGGGCCGACTATTGCATCGGCCGTTTCCTTGGCAGGCACCGTGCGTTCATCGCGATAGCAGAAGGGAAGCCGCAGCGGCCGCCCTCCCGGATCAAG
>Ga0302278_10007164_pt1 | contig 10353 bp, 9 predicted proteins | sample III_Bog_N3_2_FD_194543 | JGI IMG/M metagenome (GOLD analysis project Ga0302278, IMG submission 194543) | Peat permafrost microbial communities from Stordalen Mire near Abisko, Sweden - III_Bog_N3_2 | ecosystem: Environmental > Terrestrial > Soil > Wetlands > Peat | place: Sweden: Abisko... | reverse complement strand
TGCCAGGCAAACCAGGTCCACGCCATGCGCATTCAGGCAGGCAATCATCTCAGCATCGTGCTCAGTCCGCTTGCGTCCCTTTGAAACCAGCAGCGCGGTCGGCAGCCCCATCGCCCGCGCAGCCTTCAGCCCTGCGGCCTCGGCCACGTTGGCAATCACCACAGCAATTTCAATATTCTTCAGCCGGCCCAATTTGATCCGCTCGGCTATCGCCTCAAAATTTGACCCGCGCCCGGAGAGAAGTATTCCAAGCCGCACAGAACGATCTTTCGCAGTGGTCTTCAAATGAGCGGCGACTCCTTAACCGGCTTTACCCTCTCCGTCTGCAGAACACACTCATGGCGCGCAAGCGCAGTCTGCCCCACCGCAGGTGGTCATGTGTATTGCACCCGGTGCTCGCCTTTAACCACGCGACCAATCACGTGGAACTTCTCTTCCGACCGCTCCAGCAGATTCTTCGCTCGCGTAAACTTTGCCGCCGGAATCGCTACAATCAGCCCCACGCCCATGTTGAATGTGCGCATCATCTCATCCTGCGGCACTTGCCCGAGCGTTCGCAGATGCTCGAAGATCGGCAGCACTGGCCACGACCCGATCTCGATCTGCGCCCCCGTGTTCTTCGGCAAAATCCGCGGCAGGTTCTCCGTGATGCCTCCGCCCGTAATGTGCGCCATTCCTGTCGTCAGCCCCGCTGCCACCAGCTTCTGTATCACGTGCAGATAGCTGCGGTGAGTCTTCATCAGCGCCGTTCCGGCCTTCTCCTTGATCGCCGTCACGTACTGGGTTGGCTTGTATCCGCCCACCTCAAACAGCAGCTTTCGCGCGAGCGAGTAGCCATTCGTGTGCAGCCCCGTTGACGGCAGCCCGATCAATACATCCCCCGGCTTGATCTCCGCCCCGGTAACCATCTTCTCGCGATCCACAGCGCCCACGATAAAGCCCGCCAGGTCGTACTCCCCGTCGCTGTAGAACCCCGGCATCTGCGCCGTTTCGCCGCCAATCAGCGCGCAGCCATTCGCTCGGCACGCATCAGCCAGTCCCGTTACCACGCTCTCGGTCACTTCCGCGTCCAGTCGTCCACTCGCCAGGTAGTCCAGGAAAAACAGCGGCGTCGCTCCCTGCACCGCGATGTCGTTCACGCAGTGGTTTACCAGGTCAGCTCCCACAGTCCTGTGCTGGCCCAGCTCGAACGCCACCTTCAGCTTGGTTCCCACCCCGTCCGCCGAGCTCACCAGAATCGGATTCTTCCACCGCTGCGTGTCCAGCCGGAATAGCGCTCCAAACCCCCCAATCCCGCCTAAAACATTGCGGTTAAAGGTCTTCTGCGCCAGGTACTTGATCCGCTCCTTGGCGCGGTCGCCGCCGCTGATGTCCACGCCGGCGTCTGCATACGTCACCGATTTCGTTTTGGGTTCTTCAGGCACAATTAAGACTTTCTGCGTATGGGATAGGTGCCGCTTCTTGGCCCCGGAAAGGTCGATTCTAGCAGCATTCCTCTACCGGAAATTCACCGCTTGGGACTCACCACAAGCCTTCGGTTAAAAACGCGCGGAGAACAAACGAAAACCCGCCTCTTGCGCGCGCTGTTCTTCGGCATCGCTATCACCATTGAAATCAGCGCCGTAGTCTCGGCCGAGGCCGCCACCTCTTCCGCCGCAAAAAAGCGCAAAGAGTTATAAAAACCGCTCGCGCTCTTCGGCCGTCGGCGCCGGGCAGCTCTCCAGCCGGCCCCATATCCGATATCGCCACCGCGCAACAAGTCCGTAAACCATATCCCGCACCGGCCGCGGAATCCATTTCAACGCCACACCAACCCAAGCCCACGGCCGAGGCAGCTCGCGCAGCAGCGCCACCACCGCGTCCGAACGAACGAGCACACACTCCACCACCCCGCCCGCATCCCGCACCACTACGATCGATCCCGGCCCATCTGCATCACTGGCCACATCCAAACCGTGGCGCTTCAGTAGCCCAGCCACGTGCGCTTGCTCCGAGGCAACAAACCGCAGTCGATCCCGCCGGTCGCGGCGCAACAGCCAGCGCACAGTCCGGTTGCAAAACCCGCAGCGTCCATCGAATACCACCAGCAACCGCCCGCCAATTTCGAGTGATTCGTCCACAAGCCCTCTTCGTTCTAGAACTCTCAGCTAGTGCGCCGTGCCGGGTGCCCCTGGTCCGGATTTTCAGACCAGGGATTCCACGACAGACTCGCCAACCCCGCGCCAGCGGAGCCAACTCCACACCTTCTATACTGAACCCACCATGACCACCCAGCCTTCTACTCCCAACCGCACTCGCTCCAGGGCCCTCCAACAGCGCGCCGAGCGCCTCTTTCCCGGGGGCGTCAACTCGCCGGTGCGGGCCTTTCGAGCAGTCGGCGGAGCGCCGCCTTTCATCCAGTCCGCCCAAGGCGCCTACCTTACTGACGCTGACGGTAACCACTACATCGACTGCTTCGGCTCCTGGGGTCCCATGATCCTCGGCCATGCCTTTCCGCCCGTTGTCGAAGCCATCCAGCGTGCTGCCGCCAACTCCGCCAGCTTCGGCGCTTCCACCGCTGCTGAGGCCGACCTCGCCGAGCGCATCATCCAGTGTTTTCCCGCCATTCAGAAACTTCGCTTTGTCAGCTCTGGCACTGAGGCCACCATGTCGTCCATTCGCCTGGCCCGCGCCGCCACCGGCCGCAACGTCATCGTCAAGTTTGAAGGTTGCTACCACGGCCACTCCGACGGCTTGCTCGTAAAGGCGGGCTCCGGCGTCGCCACCTTCGGCATCCCCGGCTCAGCCGGTGTCCCTGCCCCCATCGCGCATCTCACCCTCGCGCTGCCTTACAACGACATCGCCGCTGTCGAAGCCGCTTTTGACGCCCACCCCGGCGTCGTCGCCGCCGTCATCATCGAGCCCATTGTCGGCAACGCTGGCTGCATTCCTCCTGCCCCCGGCTACCTCTCCGCCCTGCGCGCTCTCACCACGCGCGAAGGCGCTCTGCTCATCGTCGACGAAGTCATGACAGGCTTCCGAGTTGCACTCGGCGGAGCCTGCGAGCTCTATTCACTCGATCCTGACCTCATCACCCTCGGCAAAATTGTTGGCGGTGGTCTCCCCGTCGGCGTCTTCGGCGGAAAGCAGAAGTTCATGGATCAGCTCGCCCCTCTCGGCCCCGTATATCAGGCCGGAACGCTCAGCGGCAATCCTCTAGCAATGGCTGCCGGCATCGCCACCCTCACCTATCTCCAGGCCAACGCAGCCCAAAACTACGCGCAACTCGAATCTACGTCGAAAGCTCTCTTTGAAGGCGTGGCCACCGAAGCCGACGTAGCCGGCATCCCCCTTACCACCAACCGCGTCGGCGCCATGGGCACCTGGTTCTTCACCCCCGGTCCAGTCACCAACTACGACGAAGCCGCCAAGTCAGACACAGTGCGTTTCGGCCGCTTCCACAACGCCATGCTCAACCAGGGCATCTGGCTCCCGCCCTCACAATTCGAGGCAGCCTTCTTAAGTACCGCCCACGGAGACGCAGAAATCCAGGCCACAATCGCCGCCGCCGCCAAAGCCTTCCAATCCATCTAGTGTCGTGAGTCCGACAAGGAAAGGAGCGCCGGTCTTCAGACCGGGGTCCCCGGCGACAGGTTTTCGTCGCTGGGGTGGTAGACCGGGGTCCCCGGCGACAGGTTTTCGTCGCTGGGGTGGTAGACCGGCTGTCGTGGTGGCGTCCACGCCGCCATCTTGCCTTGAGCGAAGTAAACCAGGCAATTGCAGTTGCCTTGAACCCCCTTCTTCCCACCCGCTCCCCCGTATTCACATTCCCGACACGTGCGTTTCATCTAGATTTAGCCGCGTCATAACCGCGCCGTAATCCTTCGCGCGCAAGATCGGGCAGTGCTTCCCCGCTACGCAAGAAGCGCTCAGCAGCGTCTGCTCCAGTAAGTCACTGCAAAGTATCTTTCGTCCCCTCCACTGCGTCGCCCAATCGGCGCGTTCGAGGAAACTTGTCTTCCCCAACCCGAAAAAGGAGAATCCATGAACAAGTTTGTAATGCTCGCGTGTTTGCTCGCGGCCTCAACCGCGGGAACAGCCGTAGCGCAGGAGGGTGCGGTGCCTCACGGCATTCCGCATCTCGACCATGTTTTCGTGATCATGATGGAAAATCATGGGTATGATCAGACGGTCGGCAATCCAAACGATCCGTTCGTAAATCAATACATCAAGTCAGCAAACTTCGCTTCAAATTACTTTGCTGTCGGTCATCCCAGCCTCACCAACTATCTTGAGGTCGTCGGCGGCTCCAACTTCGGCGTCCGCACAGATAACTCGCCCGACTGGCACAACGCGACCTGCGTCACCAATCTTTCCAATGGATTTGTCTCGACCGACACACCAGCATCTCCCAACATCTGCCCGATCAGCGGGACCGGAACGGATGCAGCGACGCCAGCGATCGACCTCACGAATGAGACCACTGGACCTCCGGGAGATATCGACATCGATGGAGTAAAGTCCTACGCAGCGAATCCGAATACCGTTGGCAAGACCATCGCCGATCAGCTTGACGCGGCTGGGATGAGCTGGAAGTCCTACCAGGAGGACCTGCCGCCGGCTGGAGCGGACAACGTCGACCTTGCCGACGGCTTCTTTACTAACAACACGGTTCTCAGCACGGCTCTGCCCGGAGAGACGACCAGCCTGATCGGCCTCTACGCCGTCAAGCACAATCCCTTTGCATACTTTGCAAGCATTCAATCGGGAACCGATCCAGACAGTAGCCTCAAGAATATGGCTAGCTTTACCGGCCACAGCGGCCTCTATGCTGATCTGGAGTCGGGACACGTGGCAACATATTCATTCATCGTTCCCAACCAATGCCACGACCAGCACGGACGCGGCAACGCCGGTCCAGACTGCGAGTACGATCCGAACGACAACGGAACCCTCGTGGGCCTCAACCCGGCGCTGATGTTCGACGGCGATGCAGCGCTCGAGCAGATTGTGTCATCGATCCATCACTCGCCAGCCTGGCATGACGGCAGAAGCGTCATCCTGACCGTCTGGGATGAGAATGACTACAGCGTCGCACCCACAATCAACAAGGTCTTGATGATTGTGGACACGAACTACGGAAGAGAGCATGTCGAGAGCTCGCAATTCTACACGCACTTTTCCTTGCTCAAGTCGGTGGAAGCGGGTCTGGGCTTGCCTTGCCTCAATCACGCCTGTGACGCCGACACGGCAGTCATGTCAGACCTGTTTGGACGAGAACACTTCGGCCGTTAAGCGGAAGGCTGGATCCCCACGATGTGTGCCCCACGGTCAAGAATTCGAGATCGTGGGGCCACCCACCACTAGCCGGGCACCCCACCTTCGCCACACAACCTCATTGCTGTGAGGGCGCAGCAGAAGCATCCGTTTGCTTGGTGAATTCGAATGAGCACGGCCGGCCCAGGATCCCGGCGCCCTCGTCGCGCTTTCCCGTTCCCGTTGTCGCGGTGAACTTGGCTTCGACGTAGTAGTCGTATTTGTTGCCCTTGAGCTGGGTCACCAGGCCTGCCTTTCCTGCCTGCACCGTGCCCTTGGCGTGCAGCTTGGCGCTGCCGTCCGCGTTGATTGGCCCATCCATCACCATGTACCCCGGCCCGTGTTCTTCGCCATGCTGGCCGTGGAAGGTGCCACCGGCAATCGTGCTCACAAATTGCCACTTGTAGGCAGGCATGTGCTCACTCGCATCGCACGCCATCGTTGTCATCCAGCTGCCGTCAAATTGCCCGGCAGCCGCCTGCGCTCCGGCCAGAACAGGGGCACAAAGCAGCAATAGCCACACGTGTTTTCTCATGGGGAACGGTTGACCTCCGTGGAAGAAGAGTATCCTTCCTGCCACGACTTTTACCAATGGAATTTTTGTGAAATTTGGCGATGAATCAAGCTCCGATTCTGATCACGCCTCACTCCACGCATCCACCCGCACAAAACGAAGCGCCTCTTTATACTTCCTCATCAACAGTTCCGCTGCGTTCACTGATGGACCCCGATCCGCACCCTGCACCAAATGCCCGCCGTCATGCAGCACCACATTCGCGGCCCATCCGCCCTTCTTTAACCTGTCAATCTTCTTCGCCAGGGCCCCTGCAATCATCTCCGCGTCTGTCTCGCTCCAATCCGATGTCATCGCATTCCACAGCACGGGCGTCAGCCCCAACTCGCGCGCAATCCTGAAAACCACCGGCCGGCGCGCTCCAAACGGAGGGCGAAAATAGCGCACCCGCTCGCCTGTAATCTGCTCCAGCACGGCGCTCGTCCGTGTCAACTCTTCCCGCACGAGTCCCGCTGCCGTGCGCGCAAGATTCGGGTGGCTCCATGAGTGACTGCCGATCAAGTGTCCTTCCGCCGCAACCCGCCGCACCAGCTCCGGTTCTTGTTCCGCGCGGCTACCGAGCATGAAAAACGTAACCTTCACATTGTGTTCTGCAAGCAGATCCAGGAGACGCGGCGTCCACGCCATGTTGGGCCCGTCATCAAACGTGAGCGCAATCTCCCCCGCGCGACGCGGCGCAATCAGCGCATTCCCAAAGATCCGCGACCCCGGATAGAGCGACGCATACGCGCAGCCGCCTGCAGCAAGGCCAAGGGCTGCCGCAGCGCCCAGTCCCGCATAGATCTCCATGGCAACCGAACTATTCATCCTGCATCCAAGTGTGCGGTCCCGCCCCCTTCACAAGCAACCAGGCACGCAAGCAGCTGACCGCAAGAGAGACGGCTGGAGGACGTATTTGCGCAGTGGGGCCCAGGTTTTCTTACTGATATTTCCAGTTGCGTTGCTTGCCTTCCACGATCCATTCGACTGCGGTTTCGATGCGTTTGTCGCGCGTTTCGGGGCGCTTGGCGTCAGCAATCCATTCGATGTATTCGCGCTGGCAACTTGGACTGAAGGCCGCATAGCCGGCTGAGGCTTTCCTGTTCTTCTTGAGGGCTGCGGCGAATTCGGCAGGCATTTTGAGCGCGGGCTTGGGCGCCTTGACAACCCTTTGCCGAGCGGCGATCGGGCTTGTGTACTCGCCGCTATCGACGAAGCCAGTGGCCTTCCGGACGAGGTCGAGGAGGGCTTTATCGGAGGGCAAGTCCTTGACGCTGGTGATGCGGCCAAGCGAGCCCATGGCGCCATCTTTCAAGGCTTTGGCCTCGCGAAGGACTGCGCCGATCTCGACTCCCCAGAATCCGAAGGCGCAATGCTGCTTGAAGGCAGACATGTTGCCGAGGATGACGCCGCGGTATTCAAAGAACGGGCGGCTCCATTTGATGGTCTCCTCCACATCGGGGCAGGCTTTGTGGACCAGGGTACGGATGTGCTCAAGGACGGGCTGGGCGAAGGGCTGCGCCTTCGCGATGTAGGCGTCGACCTTGGGATTGAAGTTCTTTGCTTGGCTCATCTTGGGAAGTGTCCTTTCGGGAAATAGTAAACGACAAGGAAGACGGCCGGACAATTTCGTGCTGATGAAATTGTCAGGGGATGGGGAGCCTTTCTTTGAAGGCTCAAAAGGGTGAAATCGACCTGAGATTCAGCTCTCAAAGGAGACTTGAAAGTGAAGTCTCATTTTCAGCTTTCACAGAAACTGCGAAGTCATAGACGGCTATGGTTTGAGTAAGAATCTACCCCTGGAGGTGGAGGAAAACGAGGTTGGAGCCGGAGGGGTCGAGATCGTCGTGAACCAGCAAGAGGGTTTTAATGAAATAGTCCAAGACCAGCACGACGGTGGATGTGCTTAAGTGTCAAAAATGGCGGCAAAATGCAGCTTTTTGGCGTGTTTTTGTCGCATTTTGCGCGCAGTTAGCACGCAGTTTTGCACTGAAATTGGTGCGTTTCTAAAGGGGCAGGGGTCAGGGAGTCATGGAACCAAGGGCCCGAGAAGGCTCGTGGGGGAGTTGGTTCTCCCCCACCCCTGATTACCCCAGCGGACAAAGCTCGCCCGCCGGGGACCCCGATGACAGCGGTGAGGCTGCTGTCACGGATGGGGCGCGCGATTTGATTCGGGGGGTATACTGTGTTTGTTCGGGCTGCATCCTGACTTTTCGGAGCGGCACTGGAGACACCGATGTCGATTACCAGCTTCCCCGGCGGAGCCAGTTCGGCGACCGCAGCAAATCTTCCCACCAAAGTGACCATGCCCGCGCTCATCGAGATGAAGCGCCAGGGCAAGCCTGTCTCGGCCTTAACTGCGTACGACTACCCGAGCGCGCGCCTCGTCGATGAGGCCGGGATCGATCTTCTGCTGGTCGGGGACTCTCTGGCCATGGTCGTGATGGGCCACGAGAACACGATGGCAGTCACAGTCGACGAGATGCTCCACCACGCCCGCGCTGTTCGCCGCGCTGTTCGCCGCGCGCTGGTGGTTGTTGACATGCCCTTTGGCAGCTACCACACATCGATTGCCGACGGCGTAAACAATGCTGTGCGCTTTGTGAAGGAAGCGGGCGCGGAGGCCGTGAAGATTGAAGGACCGCGCACCGATCTGGTGCGGGCGCTTGTGGAAGCGGAGATCCCGGTGATCGGCCACCTGGGCTTGACGCCGCAGAGCGTGCATCGCATGGGTGGCTATCGCGTGCAGGCGCGTACGGCAGAGACCGCGCGGCAGTTGAAGACCGACGCGCTGGCACTTGCCGATGCCGGCATCGGAGCGCTGGTGCTTGAAGGCGTTCCCCGTGAAGTTGCCGCAGAGATCACGGCTGAGCTTTCGATTCCCACCATCGGCATTGGCGCCGGTCCCGGCTGCGACGGGCAGATCCTGGTGTTCCACGACCTGGTGGGTCTGACCTTCGCACAACCGGCAAAGTTTGTTCGCCGCTACTGCGATGCGGGCAGCCTGATCCGCTCAGCCGTAGAACACTATCGCGAAGATGTTGAACAGCACGCCTTTCCTTCGGACCAGGAAAGCTATCATCTGCCCGAGGACTCGCAAGCGGTTTTGGCCGCCGACAAGGAAACCGCTGTCGCAGGGGGACGCACTGCGTAAAGGGTAATGGAGATTCTTCGTACAGTAGCCGAATTGCGCAGGTGGTCGCGCGCGCTCCATTGCGATGGCAAGACGGTTGCGCTTGTGCCGACCATGGGCGCGCTGCACGCCGGGCACGCATCGCTGATTCGCGCCGCGCGGGCCACGGCCAGCCAAGTGGTGGTGAGCATCTTTGTGAACCCCACGCAATTTGGTCCGAACGAAGATTTCAACCGCTATCCACGCGCCTTTGAGGCCGACTGCGCGCTGGCGGGCGCGGAGGGAGCCGCCGTGATCTTCGCTCCTCCGGTTGAAGAGATGTATCCGGCGGGAGCAGCAACGTTCGTTGACCTCTACTCGCTGACCGACCGGCTCGACGGCGCCTCGCGCCCGGGGCATTTTCGCGGGGTTGCCACCATCGTGGCCAAGCTGCTGATCGCCGCGGAACCGGATCAGGCCATCTTCGGTCAGAAAGATGCGGCGCAGGTGGCGGTGATTCGCCGCGTGGTGGCAGACCTCTGTCTTCCGACGGAGATCGTGGTGTGCCCGATCGTTCGCGATCCGGACGGGCTGGCTCTGAGTTCGCGCAACGTGTTTCTTTCGCCGGTTGAGCGCGCGCAGGCGCTGGCTCTCAGCCGGACAGTCCGGCTAGTTGAAGCGTTGAGTGCCTCGGGCGAGCGCAGCCGCTCCATCCTGGTGAGCGCGGCGCGCAAAGTAATTTCAGCGGAACCAGATGTCCGCGTGGACTACGTCGCGCTGGTGGACTGGGCCACGCTGCAGCCGGTTGATGTAGCTACGCCAGGCTCGCTATTTGCCGTGGCCGCGAAGGTGGGCCCGACGCGCCTGATCGACAACACGATTTTGGCTTGAAGCAGGCAGGCCTGAACTTGGGCGGCCCCAAGCCTTGCCTGACCTGATATGCGCAAAAAGATTCGCATTGCGCAGCGGCACGCCGCGGCCTCACTCTGTACCTGATGCCGGAACTGCCTGACATTACCGCCTACATTGGCGCACTCGAGCAACGCATTCTCGGGCAACGGCTGGAGCGCGTCCGGCTGGCCAGCCCCTTTCTGCTGCGTACGGCCGATCCTCCGCTGAGCTGCGCGGATGGGCGCTTGGTCAGCTCGCTGAGACGCATCGGCAAACGCATCGCCATTGGCGTGGAAGGCGATGTGTGGCTGGTGATTCACCTGATGATCGCCGGGCGGCTGCACTGGCGGCCACCGAACGCCAAACTCGCAGGCAGGCAAGCGCTGGCCGCATTTGACTTTGCAGCCGGTGCCTTGATTCTTACCGAGGCGGGCAGCAAGCGACGCGCCTCGCTCCATGTTGTGCGGGGCCAGGCAGCTCTCGAGGAAATGGACCCCGGGGG
>Ga0302278_10007158_pt1 | contig 10359 bp, 11 predicted proteins | sample III_Bog_N3_2_FD_194543 | JGI IMG/M metagenome (GOLD analysis project Ga0302278, IMG submission 194543) | Peat permafrost microbial communities from Stordalen Mire near Abisko, Sweden - III_Bog_N3_2 | ecosystem: Environmental > Terrestrial > Soil > Wetlands > Peat | place: Sweden: Abisko... | reverse complement strand
CGAGGACTCCACGAGGGGTACGAGACGAAGAATGAGATACGGCGACACGGCGGCCAGGCCCATGGTGGCAATCCCTTGCACAATCAACGTGGCCGAGTCCGAAGAAATCTCGCTCAGTCCGAGACTAAGCGTCACGACAATCACGAATTTGCTGAAGGCCAACGCCGCGAACGTCTCCACTGTTCGCCACGCCACGCGGCGAAGAGGTGAAAATGCCGACAACGAAAACAAAATGGGCGTCAAGCACAGGAGCAACGTTAGGAAAACGCTGCGAACCACGAGCTCAACCCACAGCAGCATTGATCCAACGACGAGCCCAATGGCCAACAAGAACAAAACAAATCCCGGTGTTCCGGTGGGCATCGAGGCCAGCGCGTTCACGAGCTGGTTGATATTCGCGCCGGACGAGGGCACCGCTATCGAACAGAGTTCGTCGACGATGCTAAGAAGCATCAAGGCCATCGGGCGCGCCACGCCAATGCCCAAGACAAGAAGAGGAGCCACGAGGGCGTATTCACGAACCAACCGTCCAGGCTCGCCGCGCTGTAACAAAACGAGTGTCGAAACGAGTAGTCCCGACACCATGATGATTGGTGCGGCCCGAAGTAGCAGCGAAAACTCTGCGTTGGCCGCCCGCGTGATTCGTTGAGGGTCACTGGTCGCTTGCAGCACGGCTGCTGCCGAACTCAGCACCCAGGTGCAACTATCGATCACCCACTGCGTGAGAGTCGTAAAGAAACCAGAAAAGCTGGCACCGACTACTTTGCCAGCGAGACACGACAGCGGTGACGTTATGCACGAATCAATGCCCGCCACTAGTGCACACCCACGCCCGTGTTGAAAAAGAAGTTGATGAGTGCGGGAGCTGCTCCTACGAACAGCGCCGCGACAATTGACGTGAGGACAGCGCGGCGCCCCGACATGGATTGATGCATATTCTGCGAATGGCTACCAATTGCCCACAGGGCTGCTCCCACGAGGAGAGCAATAAGACAACCAACCAAGGCCCACGCGGCAATGCCGTTGGCAAATGAAAGCAGTGCGCTACTTCCAGGGAGCGACGTCAGCGACGGCGATAGGTTGACGTTGGCGAAATTCATGACCTTTTCCTTTCAATTGAGGGCGACGCAACGGTCGGCGCGGGCACAGTCTGCGAGAATGAATTAGTGCTAATTGCCTCCTCCCAAAATTTCTCCTCTGGCTGGCCGCCTTACGCCCTCTATTGCTTGGGCGCTGGGGTGCTGGTGGTTGGACTGCTTTTTGGGCTTCTCTTTGGAAGGCGTCGCGGACATCGAGCCATTGCCCAACGGCTCACGGCACTCGGAACTCGACTCGGCGTCGAACAACCAGATGACGACGGCACGGTGGAGTCGGCGTTGTCGTTCCTCGAAGAGGCAACGGGAGCCGCGACCACGGCAGTGTCCGAATCAAGCGCTGACGCCATACGTCTTCGCCGGTCGCTTGACACGTTGCCACTCGGTCTCGTGCTCTGTGACGAAGTGGGAAACGTCATCTTTCGCAACAAGCAGGCAGAGAATCTGATGGCCAGTCGTTACGGTGACGCTATTGCCGCCCAGGCCGTAACGGATTTGTTGGCCGAGGGTTGGAACAACGGTATAGCCGAGCGAACGATTGATTTGTATGGCCCCCCGCGACGTACTTTGCTCGTGAGTGCGGCGGTCATCGACGATGGACGTCGTCCGCTCGGTGTTCTCGCGCTCATCGAAGACGTGTCCGAGCGTCGACGCCTCGAAGATATCCGCCGAGACTTCGTCGCCAACGTCTCGCACGAATTAAAGACGCCAATGGGCGCCCTTGGGCTACTCGCCGAAACACTGCAGTACGAGAATGATCCTGTCGTCGCCAATCGACTGGCCGAGCGCATTCACTCCGAAGCCTTCCGTGTGAACCGGATTATTGAAGACCTTCTTGATCTCTCGCGCTTGGAAAGTGAAGGCGCTCCCGCGAGAGAACCCATTCCGGTGACGCTCTTTGTGGCTGAGGCCATCGAGCGAATCCGAACGGCCGCCGATCACCGCAAGATCACCGTGAACTTCATGGAGCCAGAAACGGGCATCGTGGTCGTTGGTGACCGCCGCCAACTCGTTTCGGCCGTGCATGCTCTGTTAGAAAATGCCGTGTCGTATTCGGCCGAAGGCAGTGCTATCGAAATTCGCATTGAACGCCACGACGAGTCCAGCGACAGTGAACTCGACGGCCCCTTCGCCCGCATTGTCATCAAAGACACGGGCGTGGGTATCCCCGCCAAAGATCTAGAACGAATTTTCGAGCGCTTCTACCGCGTTGATCCAGGCCGAGCTCGCCAAACTGGTGGCACTGGACTTGGGCTCTCTATTGTTCGACACGTGACTCAAAACCATGGTGGCGCCATCAGCGTGGATTCTCGTGAAGGAGAAGGCTCCACGTTCTTTCTCGATCTACCAATGAACCAGTCGTGAGCAAGAAATCCAACGCGAAGGTCACGGTTCGACCCAACGTGTTACTCGTTGAAGACGAAGAGTCCTTCATTGACGCCTTGAGCATTGGCCTCGACCGCGAAGGCTTCGATGTCGTGGTAGCGAGAGACGGTCAAGAAGCGGTCGAAGAATTCGGTGCTGGACGCTTTGACGTCGTGCTGCTTGATTTAATGCTTCCCAAGATGTCCGGTCTCGATGTTTGTCGAGCCATTCGCCAAACCAGTGACGTTCCGATAATCGTCGTGAGCGCCAAGGGCGAAGAAATCGACACGGTCGTGATGCTGGAGATTGGCGCCGACGACTACGTCACGAAGCCGTACCGATTACGCGAGCTCGTTGCTCGCATTCGTGCGGTGCTGCGTCGTGGCGATCATCACGACGACGCCGAAGGATCGGTTGAAATCCTCGAGCAAGGTCCGCTTCGATTAGAACTCGACACTCGACGCTGTTTCGTGGGCGCCAACGAAGTCAAGCTTCGAAAAAAGGAATTCGCTCTCCTGGAGCTCTTGCTCGAAAACGCGGGCCGGGTGCTCACCCGTGAGCAACTCATCGATCAGGTCTGGGGCTCGGACTACGTGGGCGACACAAAAACCTTGGACGTTCACATCAAACGACTTCGAAGTCTCATCGAAGACGGAAATAGCCCCCACGTCATCACCACTCTTCGAGGGGTCGGCTATCGCTACGAGGTAAGTCCTAGCGCTTCGAAATGACGGTGCGACCGCCTAGGTAGGGAGAAAGTACGGCCGGCAACGCAATCGTGCCGTCCATCTGTCGATACGTTTCTACGAGCGCAATCCAAATGCGCGACCACGCGAGCGCCGAGCCATTCACCGTGTTTACGAACTTGGGCGAACCATTTCGGCGGAAACGAACATTCGCTCTTCGCGCTTGAAAATCACCAAACCAACTGGTGGACGACACCTCGAGCCACCTATCGACACCCGGCGAAAAAACTTCCAGATCAATAGTTCGCTTGGAGGACGTACCAATGTCACCCGCGCAAAGACTGAGCAGACGGTACGTGAGTCCAAGGCTCTGCAGCATGGCTTCGGCTCGGGCAAGAATGTCGTCAAAGCACTCCTGTGCTTGTTCCGGTGTGCAGTACGCAAAGAGTTCGACTTTGTCGAATTCGTGCGTACGAAGAACTCCTCGCGTGTCGCGTCCGGCGGCGCCCGCTTCTCGTCGAAAACACGCGGTCGCCGCGGTCATTTTGATCGGCAACTCCGCTTCTTCGAGAATCTGATTGCTTTTCATTGACGTGAGCGGTACTTCGCTCGTGGGAATCGCCCAGAGCCCGTCGCGCGGTATCTCGTACATGTCATCGGCGGACTTTGGTAGATGGCCCGTCGACATCATGGTCTCGGTTAAGGCGAACGTCGGTGGTCGAATTTCCTCGTACGCGTCCGCGTGTCGGTCAAGCGCGTACGCACTGAGTGCGCGAATGAGGCGCGACCCGTCGCCGCGATACAGCGGAAACATCGATCCGGCGATCTTGGCGCCAGTCTCGAGGTCCAAAATGCCCAGAGCCTCACCACTTTCCCAGTGCGGCACTTTTTGGTATTCCTCAAAGGAAGGAAATGGTGCGCCAGTGTCCATGCCGGGCCACCAACGGCGCATTTCGACGTTGTCGTCTTCACTCAGTCCATCGGGCGTTTCGTCAGAAGGAATGTTGGGCAGTGCCAACAACAACGCTCGCACCTCGTCGCCCGCGGCGTCACTCTTCTCGCTGGCCCGTCGTTCCTCGTCGCCGAGCGCTCGACTCTCGCTCGTGAGTTCTTCGGCGGCCTTCGTGTCACCAGATTTTCTTGCTTCACCGACGCGCTTTGATAATTCCCTCACCGTCGCGCGAAGTCGCTCGGCTTCTTGAAGAAGCGACCGGTGTTCTTCGTCTTTGGCAATTAATTCGTCGAGATCCGAGGTCGGCACACCACGACGAGCTAGCCCAGCCTTCACTTCATCGGGGCTCTTTCGAAGAAGGACGAGGTCAAGCATGGCGCTAAGCCTAGGACAGTGGAATGGGTGCAGCCTTGGAGCGTCTAGGTTCAAGTGCCGTGAGCCACGCGATTGAGGTCAACCAGATGGGCGTCTCCTTTGGACCCACCCTGGCCGTCGACGACCTCTCGTTCAGCGTGGAATTCGGCGAGGTTCTGTGTGTCCTCGGACCAAATGGCGCCGGAAAAACGACCGCCGTTGAAACGTTGCTCGGCTTTCGCGCGCCCAACAAAGGAACCGCACGACTCTTTGGCTTTGATCCCGTTCGTCATCACCGTGAAGTCGTCCAACGAACTGGGGCCCTGTTGCAACGAGGTGGCGTGTGGTTTCCTATGACGCCTCGCCAGGTGCTGCGACTAACGGCGACGTATTACGCGGCTCCGAGAGACGCGGACGAGTTGCTGCGTTTACTAGACCTCGAAGGTTGCGCCGCCACGCCGTGGCGGCGCCTGAGTGGTGGCGAACAACAACGCACACTCTTGGCACTCGCGCTGCTGGGACGTCCGAGAGCTCTGGTACTTGATGAGCCCACCGCGTCCGTTGACCCCGAAGGTCGCCAAGTGATTCGCGAACTAATAGAGCACGAACGAGCGCGCGGCTGCGCACTGCTCATCACCACGCACGAACTCCAAGAAGCAGAACGCCTGGCCAGTCGCGTGCTGATCGTGCATCGAGGCCGCGTCGTCACTCAAGGCACACTGGACGAATTGGCCGGGGAACAAGCGTTGATTATCGAAACGTCTTCGGCCATCGACGCGGGTGAACTGGCCGCAGTGCTGCATTGCGCGGTGCGAGAGGATTCGCCGCGGCGCTATCACTGCGCGTCTGACCCGTCGCCTGAGAATCTCGCCATCGTCACCAGTTTCTTGCAGTCGAGGGGAGTGTCACTTACGTCACTCGATACTCGAGCGTCCCTTGAAGAAACGTATCTGCGCCTCATTGGCGAGCAACGTTCGGAGCGGTCATGAGAGCCTGGTGGTTCCAAACGCTCGCCGAAGTGCGAATGACCATTCGTCGCGGCGAAACCTTGCTGCTCACCATTGGTATTCCCGTGTTGTTACTCGTGTTCTTTTCAAAAACGCACGTCACCTCGACACCCTTAAAGAACCGCGTTGATTTCATTGCCCCGGGCATCTTGGCGTTGTGTGTTCTTTCGACTTCATTGGTGGCTCTCTCTATCGCCACGGGATTTGAGCGAAGTTTCGGCGTACTTCGAAGACTGCACGTCACGCCACTGGGAACTCGCCGGCTTATTGGCGCGAAGATTGCGGGCGTCATCGTTACTGAGATCATCCAGGTCGTGGTGCTCGCAGTCGTGGCGTTCGCACTCGGGTGGCGTCCCCATGGCGGTGTCGCAGGAGCATTGACGTGCGCGGGCATCTTGCTTCTCGCGTCAGCGGGCTGTGCCGGCATTGGCTTGGCGCTCGCGGGTTCTCTACGCGCCGAAGTCAATCTCGCTGCGAGCAATGGTTTGTATTTAATCCTGCTGCTCATCTCGGGCATCGTGGTGCCCGTGACGTCACTTCCGGTGTTTCTTCGCCACATCGTGATTGGCACACCCTCGGGTGCGCTAGCCGATGGACTGCACCGCGTTCTCGGATCCGGACTAGGACTTCGTCCGAGCGACATCATTTCTCTTGGCGTGTGGGCCCTGCTCGCGCCGCTGCTCGCCGCGCGAACCTTCCGTTTCGATTAGGCCTTTTGCAGCGCCGCGATACCGGCCGTTAATTCCGCGTTGGAGACAGCACCGTAAATGACTTCTTTTACGACACCCTTCTTGTTCAAGAACACCGTCTCGGGAAGAGTGCCAAAAAGAAATGTCCCCGACGTGAGCGTGCCGTTTGGATCAACACCCACCGGAAAGGTCGCGTCAGATTTCTTCACAAAACGCTGTGCGGCTCCGTTTTCGTCATTGGCGTCAATACCCACCACGGTGGCCGTTGCGGGATTGAGGGTTTTCACGTACTTCGCCACTCGGGGAAATTCAGCCTGACACGGACCACACCAACTAGCAAAGAACAACAGCACCGTGCCGTTTGGTTTGGTGGTCGTCCAGGGCGTCTTCACGGTACCGCCGTTAAGTCCCGGCAGTGAGAAGCCAGCGATTTTCGTCCCATCAAGTGCAGCCGGCGGCGCCAGTGTCGTTGACGTAGTGGTTCCGTTCGACCCGCCGGTAAGTAAAGAAACTACGGTGATGAGCGCAATAGCTAAGACGGCGCCAATACCCAGTGACACGAACATCATGGGCGAAGGCCTTCCGCGAGGAGGCTTCGTTTCGTCAGTGGTAACGGACAAGAACGTCAACCGCCATCAGGACAAACAAACCGGTCAAGTACGTAATTGAAAAATGAAACAGACGCATGGCCTGTGTCACGTCAGCTCGGTCACTGTGCGCCATGCGATAAAGACGCCACGCGTAGACGGTGAAGATGGCGCCAAGGACGTTGGCTGAAATGGCGTAGATCCAACCGAGTCCGGCAACTGGTCCAACAAATTCACTGAGCGCCCACAACACCACTGAATACACGAGAATTTCTAATGTCGTACGACGTAGCGACGCCACGACGGGCATCATTGGCACGTTGGCTGCTTGATAGTCGTCACGGTAACGAACGGCGAGCGCCCAAAAGTGCGGCGGCGTCCAAATGAAAATGATGGCGAACAACAACACCGGTGTCCACGACAACGAATTCGTGACGGCCGACCAACCAATTAACACGGGTACCGCACCGGCGGCGCCACCAATAACGATGTTTTGCTTGCTACGTCGCTTCAACCACATCGTGTAAATAAAGACGTAGAACGCCGTAGCGGCGAGCGCCAACCACGCCGAAAGAAAATTCACCCACGTCGCGAGCACACCAAAGGCCGCGAGTTCAAGAGCTACCGCGAAAATTGTCGCGTCACGTGGGGTCATGACGCCCGTTACGAGCGGACGCTTCTTCGTTCTCTCCATGATGGCATCGATGTCACGGTCGTACACCATGTTGAAAGTGTTCGCGCCACCCGCCGCGAGCGTCCCGCCAATCAACGTCGCGCACATCAACCACGTACCAGGAATTCCCTTGGCGGCGACCACCATCGTGGGAAGTGTCGTCACGAGCAGCAACTCAATAATGCGGGGTTTCGTTAGGGCCAAGTAGCCCCTTACGACGTCCAGCGTTGATTTGGAAGGCGTCAGTGTGATTGCCACGTCCGTATCCTAGGGGTGCCTTCGCTCTCTAGGCTAAGGCCCGTGCTATCACGCTCTCAAACACGCGTACCGTCAACGGTGTTTCGCTGGTTTGCCTTTGCGGCGTTCCTTTCAATGATTCTGATTGTGGCTTCGGGAGCCGCCGTTCGCCTCACGGGATCGGGACTCGGTTGTCCTGACTGGCCCACGTGTTTTAAGCACCAGCTCATCGGCCAGCTCGGCATCCACTCCACTATTGAGTACGCCAATCGAGCAATTACCGGCATTCTTATTGTCGTCACTGGCCTGACGTTCATTGCATCCTTACTTCGTAGCCCGAGGCGAAGCGATCTCATTTGGCTCTCGGGAGGACTCGTTGCGGGCGTCGTGGCCGACGCTCTGCTCGGCGCACTGGTGGTGTATTCCAAACTCAACCCTTGGCTCGTGAGTCTGCATCTCTTGTTGTCACTCGCCATGGTGGTCATTGGCGCGGTGCTCTATCACCGCTCCAAGTATCTCTACGGACCGGGCACTCGCGCCGACGTTCGCGACCGTCATTTCTTATTGGTGGCTCGGGATTCCGTTTTTCGCCGTGCTGGTGGCGGGCACCATGACCACGGGATCAGGTCCTCACTCGGGTTCCTCACAGGGTCAGCTCACAGCGAAACGTTTGCCGTTCGCCTTTTCGTCAGCGGCTTGGGTGCACTCGGTGCTCGCCATGTTCTTCGTGGCCATCATTATTGGATTGTTGGTAGCGATATGGAATGGGAACACGCCTAAGCCTTTGCAGCTCGGCGTTCGACGACTCGCGGTCATTGGACTTCTCCAAGCCGCGATTGGTTTTAGTCAGTACTGGCTACACGTGCCAGCGGCACTCGTTGAGTTGCACGTCATTGGCGCAGTGTCGTTGACCATTGGTGTTACGCAGTTTCATCTTCGCCAAACGGCTCACGACCGCGAGCCCGGCATTAAATCACCAGCCGCACCAACACCAGCGACGGTGGGCGCGCACTAACAACTCCACTGACTTCGTCACCGCTTGAAATGTGACAAAGGTCCCTATGGCCGGCGCCATTTTCGCGCCCGCTCAAAAATTTTTTTGATACAAAGTTCGTGAGGGATTTTCTAACGGCATAAAGGAAAGCGAAGGCGACGTCAATGCCATTTTTCACCCTGCTCTTCCTTGGGGCACTCGTGCCACTTGACAACTTGGGCCATTACGTGCATTGGCACTTCATCGATATCAGTGTGGCCAATCTCATTGTGATTGGACTTATGGTGCTGGTCTTTTGCGTTGCATTGTTTGCCAAGTTTCCCGGACGCTCGAGTCGTGACGAAGCGGAGAAGAAATGAGTTCTACCGAAATTGAACGTCAGTGGACAACGCGCGTTCGTAAGAACGTAGTGCGGGCGCTACCACCGGACAAGTTGTTACCCGACACCCAGCCCACCTACGTCTCGTCGTGGATTTACGTCTTTGGTGTGTTGACGATGGCCTCATTGGGCGTCGTCATCGCGACCGGGTGCGTTCTCGCGATTTTTGGCCCACAGTGGTGGCACGTCTCCACGCTCGGTCACTTCATCAATTCCATGCACCTATGGAGCGTGGAGTTCTTCTTCTTCACCATGATTGTGCACCTTTGGGGAAAGTACTTCATGGCGGCGTGGCGAGGTGGTCGCCAGCTCATTTGGATGACGGGCGTTGTTACTTTTCTCGCCTCCATTGCCGCTGGATTTACTGGTTACGTTTCCCAGACCAACTTTGATTCGCAGTGGATTGCCACGCAGGCCAAAGACGGCATCAACGCCACTGGCGCGGGCGCGTTCTTTAACGTCTTGAATTTCGGCCAGATGCTCATGTGGCACATTGTCCTTCTTCCCATCACCGTGGGGATCATTACTGCGCTGCACGTCTTGATGGTACGAAAAAAGGGCGTGGTGCCACCCTTTGACGACAGTCCAGTTACTGAAGACTCCAGCGATGGGGTGACGGCATGAAAAGGCGAGCCTTCAATCCCGACGTTGACGTAAGGCCCTGGAAGGGCGGACACAGTCCCTACGACATATTGAAAGAGGGCACGATTGCGGTGCTCGCAATCCTGGTGTTGACGTTGACACTGGCGGCAGTATTTGGCTCCCCCGACGAACACGCCGTGACGCTGCAAAACTGGTCAAAGGCTGACCCCGTGGACTTTGCCACGACGGCCTTTACGGAACTAAACGGCACCTCCGAAACTGCGACTTACGGACAGCCCTATAACTCGCAGTCCGGCTACGTCCAAAACATTGGACCACTGCACTTGCAAAAATGGGTGGGCGTCCACCAAGCCATCAACACCACCCAGGACTTTGTCATTGGGCCCTTGGAGTCCCAGGTCAATCAGCCCAGTCTCACCGCTGCGTTGCAGCAATGGCGCTCAGCGAGTTCTCAACAACGAGCACAGTGGATGAATAGTTACGCGAACGCCGACGCCAAGATGACCTACGTGTCGGGCAGCGTCGTTGTTCCCACAACGAACGCTGGTCCCGTGTCGGAATTCGTGAACGAGCTCACGACGATGGCTCGCTCGGGTGCGCTCGACCAAGCGTTACTCGGTGGAAAGACGTATTACACGACCAATCTGACGAAGCCGCTGATGTTCTTGGCGGACGGTGGATGGTTTGCAACGCTCGCTGACACGCAGCACCTCACCGGCGACCAATGGGGCATGATGAA
>Ga0302278_10007157_pt1 | contig 10360 bp, 16 predicted proteins | sample III_Bog_N3_2_FD_194543 | JGI IMG/M metagenome (GOLD analysis project Ga0302278, IMG submission 194543) | Peat permafrost microbial communities from Stordalen Mire near Abisko, Sweden - III_Bog_N3_2 | ecosystem: Environmental > Terrestrial > Soil > Wetlands > Peat | place: Sweden: Abisko... | reverse complement strand
GCCCTCAATCAATCGTGAGTTTTCGGCAGGCGTGCGTGACGCCGTTTAGCTGACCTTGTTACTTTGAATGAGCCGCCAAGGACGGCTGGTAATGAGGCACAAGACTGGATCTCCCATTTCCGAACCAATCGCACAGTTGCAACGCCAGTTTGAGCAGTTCCGCAGCAGCCATGCGCATCGGACCAGGCTGCCGGAGCCGCTCTGGCAGGCGGCAGTTGAACTTGCCCGGCAGCATGGCTTGTATTCGGTTGCTCGTCCGCTGCGGCTGGACTATACGCAATTAAAGAAACGACTCGGCGAAGTTGTTGTGGCTGCTCCCAAGAGAGCCTCTGCGGTCACTTCAAAACCGGCCAAGAGTGCCGCCGCAGCGTCATTTGTCGAATTGATTGCTTCACCTTCGGCGACGAGGGCGGAGTGTGTGATCGAGTTCGAGTCAGCGGTTGGCGGCAAGATGCGCATTCAGTGGAAGGGTTCTTCCGCGCCGGATTGGACCAGCCTGTTTCGCGCATGGCGGGAAGCGGAGCGATGATCCACATCACGGCGCAGATGCGCGTACTGGTGGCGATTGAGCCGGTCGATGGACGCAAGGGAATCGATTCCTTGGTTCGCGTCTGCCAGAGCCAGCTCTGTGAAGATCCTTTTACCGGCTGTGTGTTCATTTTTCGCAGCCGGAAAGGAACGTCGATTCGCTTGCTTAGTTATGACGGGCAGGGATACTGGCTTGCGCAGAAGCGTCTTTCCAAGGGCAAGTTCACTTGGTGGCCGGAATCGAGTTCAGCGGCGAAGGCGTTGGAGGCTTATGAGGCGCAGTTGTTGATGGTGGCCGGCGATGTGTCGCGCGTGCGTGCCGCGCCGATGTGGCGGCGCGTGAGCGAGCTGAAGTAAGAAGCGAAAAAATATTTCATTTTCCCCCTTGCGTTCCAAGAAAAGTTGGTTCATACTTCTGAGCAATGGCAGAGTTCCGATATCGCGGGCGTGAGATAGGAGAGAAAGAAATCCTCTTTCTGCGCGCGCTGATCGCGCAGTATCCCAAGGAAAGCCGCCGCAGGCTGTCGGTCAGAGTGTGTGAAGCGTGGCAGTGGCGTCAGGCCAATGGGGCGTTACGCGACATGGTGTGCCGGGGCTTGTTGCTGATGCTAGAGCGGGCTGGCCAGATCACGCTGCCTCCGATCAGTTATGTGCGGCATAATTCGCTGGCACATCGCGCACGGCCAGAACCGGTGCTGATCGATCGCACTCCCATCGAAGACCGGTTGCGCAACCTGCAACCGCTCGCGTCGAGCAAGTGCGACGAACCACGCAGGAGCCGTTGTTCAACAGCCTGATGGAGGAACATCACTATCTTGGCTATGAGCAGCCGGTGGGAGAGCACCTCAAATATCTTGTATGGAGCGATGGTCGTCCCATCGCGTGCCTGGCCTGGTCATCGGCGCCGCGTCACATCGGCAGCCGCGATCGCTACATCGGCTGGGACGCCGAAGCGCGGCGTAGTCGCATCCGTTTCATCGCGTACAACACGCGCTTCCTTATCCTGCCATGGGTGCGTGTTGAGCATCTTGCGTCGCACATCTTGGGCCGGATGGCATCGCGGATCTCGGCAGACTGGTAGCAGATGTACGAGCATCCGCTTTACTTCCTGGAGACGTTCGTGGATCCGGAGCGTTTTCGCGGTACATGTTATAAAGCGGCTAACTGGGTGCTGATGGGCCGGACGACGGGACGCGGCAAGCAATCGAATAGCTATGTACCGAACCGGTCGATCAAGGAGGTCTTGGGCTATCCGTTGACCAAGCGTTTTTGTGAGTTACTCCGAGGCGAGTCATGAAGAAAGCCCGGCGCCATCTCGATGTGAATCTGGTAGAGCTGGACCAGGTTCTGGACAGCGCGCTTGAAGCGCCGTTGAGCGAAGCCAATCACAACAAGCTCAAAGATACCTTGCATGCCTTGGCTGCGATGCTGGTGTGATCGCGCAATACGGAGAAGACCAGCGAGGTGGTTGGGAAGCCGGAAGACTCAAAACAACCGGATGACAATGCGCAACCACCGTCTGGCCACGGCCGCAATGGAGTCGAGGCGTTCAATGGCGCGCGAAAGGTCGATATAGCGCATCAGAAGTTAACGCATGGAGACCGCTGCCCGGAGTGCGGCAAGGGCAATGTTTACGGGCAGAAAGAGCCGAAGGTACTGGTGCGAGTTATCGGCCAGGCACCGCTTGCTGCTACGGTCTACTCGCTGGAGCGGTTGCGTTGCGGTGCGTGTGGGCAGGTCTTTACAGCGCAGGAGCCAGAAGGCGTGGGGCCGGATAAGTACGATGAAACCGCCGCGGCGATGATCGCTCAACTCAAGTACGGCGCCGGAACGCCGTTCTACCGGCTGGAGCAACTGGAGGCGCAGATGGGGATTCCACTGCCAGCGGCTACGCAGTGGGAGATCGTCGAAGAGGCCGCGCAGCCGCTCAAGCCGGCGCTGGATAAGTTGATCCAATATGCGGCGCAAGGCACGGTAGTCCATAACGACGATACCGGCATGCGAGTGCTGACGTTGAAGCGCGATCCTGAAGATGAGCGCACCGGCGTGTTTACCAGCGGGATCGTCTCAGTGGGTGAGGGGCGGAAGATCGCGCTGTACTTTACTGGAGGCCGTCACGCCGGCGAGAACCTTGCCGAGGTGTTGAAGAAGCGCCATGCAGAACTGCCCAGCCCGATTCTGATGTGCGACGCGCTGTCGCGCAATGTTCCCAAGCTGCCTGCGGGAGCGGAGATCCTGCTGGCCAACTGTCTCGCGCACGGACGCCGACAGTTCGTGGATGTGGCGGAGAACTTCCCCGACGAATGCCGTTATGTGCTGGAGTTGCTGGGGCAGGTGTATAGCCACGATGCCGAAGCGCGCGAGCGCAGCCTGACGCCGGATGAGCGGCTGCTGCTTCATCAGGAGCATAGCAAGCCGGTGATGGACAAACTGCACACGTGGCTGGAAGCGCAGTTAGATGAACGAAGAACGGAGCCGAACTCCGGGCTGGGTCAGGCGATCAGCTATCTGCTGCGGCACTGGCAGCCGTTGACGTTGTTCCTGCGTAAAGCCGGAGCCCCGTTAGACAATAACATCGCAGAAAGGGCGTTAAAGCGCGCGGTTCTACATCGAAAGAACGCCTTGTTCTACCGCACCCTGAACGGCGCACAGGTGGGCGATCTGTTCATGAGCCTGATCCACACCTGCCAGTTATGCGGGGCTAACTCCTTCGACTATCTTGTCGAGTTGCAGCGCCATGCCCGCGAACTGGCCGTCCTCCCCGCGGAGTGGATGCCGTGGAACTATCGCGAGACGCTGGTGAGAACTGCTCCCCATGCGGCAGAGTTATGATGAATCTCTGATGGCTGAAAAGGATAGTCTTCGGCCATGCGCGGAGAGCTTCCTGAAATGCCTGTAAAACAAGGGTCTGGCATCAAGAAATCCGGCAGGGTTTTTGGCCAGGGGAAAAATACCGCTAACCCGCTTTATGCATGAAAACTTCCGAGGTGGACTCAGGAGGAACGAGATTGCGGCGATGTTGCGGTTGGCAGCATGAATCGCACAGTGCGGTGAGTTGTAGAGATCACTGGTTTGTTGGAGTTGGCTGGCGTGGAGGTTTTCGGGCACAGGGCTTCCCCAAACGCCCGCATATTCCGAAAATTATGTTTGGGAAGACTGATTCAGTGCTATCCCGTCGAGGCTCCGAGTGTCTGGGCCACTTGCCGAAAGGTGGATAGAAACGGGAACGACGTAGGCAGGTGTACGACCACCCGGCGAACTGAACTCAGCACGCGGGCACCCAGCTTCAGTAGCCGTTCACGAAGTGTCCAGACTTGAGCTCGGGCACAGTTGGTGTGTGCGGCGTTCAGACGTAGCTCCTGCATAAGCACGTACGCGGCGGCGGTCAGCAAGACACGGAGTTGGTTGGCCCAGAAGTCGCTGCAACTGGTACGGTCGATCTGAAGATCGTGCAGTTCTTTGATCCTATTCTCGATCTCGCCACGTTGGCAGTACACCTCTTCATATAGCCACTGCGGACTCTGGTTCATGTTGGTGATAACGAATCGCGGATTGTCTTTCGGCTTCTTCTCCTCGGCGCGAACCACCTCGGCCTTGATGATGATTCGGCGTTGTTGCGGCCACGATCTGGCCGCATAGCGAGCTTCGCCGTAAACGTGTTCGGTCTCTCCGCTCTGCCGCGAGAGCTTGCGAGCCTGCCGCATGCCCGGCTTGGCCTTCCTCTTCAACACCGCGTTTTTAGCCATCGCAATGACGTACTCAAGGTTAGGATCGTCCTCTAGGAAATCAAGCAGATCAGGATGTGCGAAGCCGCCGCCGAGGCGTACCCGGATCGGCGCACCGGGAAAGCGGTAGTGGATCATTGTGATCAGGCGACGCAGTATCCCTTGAGCCCCTACTGACGCTGTCACATTGCCGGGACGCAACACCGCCGCGCACAGATATTGTTCGACCTCGTCATTGAAGCTCACAAAGCCCATCACCGGCAGGTAGCACCAGCTGTCGTAGTGTCCGTTGAAAAACGATAGCTGCTGTGCGCCGTGGGTTGGGTCGTCGGTCGGATCCAGGTCGATGGTGACGAGGCGGGCGCGTCCGCGCAACCGCTTCGCATGACGGTCGATCACGAGGTCGGCCAGTGCTTCGCCCAAACGATAGAGTGCTCTGGGACGGATCGAGTTTTCAAAGCGCGACAGGGTTGGCTGCGAAGCCAGATCGCGGCCAGTGACCGGATCACGGTCGAGCAACATCTTGTGAACGGGGTCGGCAGACAGACGCGCCGAATCGTTGGTATCCGGATAGCCGCAGGCAATCGAGAACACGCGCTGCGCCAACAACTCGCGCAAGGAGTGATCGACCTTGCCAGCCTGCCGCTTGTCGCGCAGACAGCCGGCCAGAGATTCTATCAATCCGTAACGGCGGTCAGCAGCCTTCAGCAGGATGGCTCCGCCATCAGAACTGCCATTGGTTTGGTCGAAGCGAGCAACAATGGGCTTGGTGAAAATCTCAGGAAACAACAGACACTGTGTTGTGCTATCGTCGATCACGCGGGAGCCTCTGTTCGTGCTTAGAACCGTCTCTAGTCAAGACGTTTGTAGCACAACTGAGCGCCCGCATCTTTATGTTCGTGAATAATTCAGGCTAAAGGAACGCTGTTTCTAGAGCGTATGGTGGAGTCGGGCAAAGGGACCACCGAACATTTCGGATCGCACATTACATATATCAACGTCTTAAAGAATATCTCTGTAGACTGCGATTGCGATGCAGATGGAGTAAAGCCCACGTGCAATGATATCGGCATCCTAGGCTCACGGGACATTCTGGCTATCGATAAGGCTTCCGTCGACTTGGTCTACTCACAGCCTGAAGAACAGCGACATGATATTGTGCAACGCATTGAGTCACGAAGCGGCCTGCACCAGCTTGAATACATGAAGTCCTTGCATATGGGCAATGATCAGTATGAACTGATTACTCTCTGATCACATGAGCGCCTGCAGACGCAGCTATTTCCACGATGGGGCTCTCAATGCTTATGCAGAAATCCGGCGCGGTCGGTTACTCATCGCGGGTGATACCTGGTGTGTGGCAACCTGCTCAGTGTTCGAGTAGAATCTAGGTTCAAGAACGTGATACGCAGTATCCGCATCGCGCTCAGCCCGAGCGCGCACGAATGCATTCATGTAAGATTCAGCGACCCTGTTCCAAACCGTCTCACGGGAGTATTGGTAGGCACGTTTGCGCATGGCTTGGCAAGCTGCCGGGTTGTCGAGTAGTTTGATCGTCGCGGTCGCAATAGCATCTGAATCTTCGAACGGCACAAGAACCCCGCGTCCATCGGCGAGCAACTCAGTGGCGTGCCAGTATGGAGTCGAGATAATTGCCTTTCCTGCGCCCAGCGCATACGCGAGCGTGCCGGATACGGCCTGCGCCACATGGGGATAGGGCGTAACGTAAATGTCCGCGGCCCCGACAAACTGGGACATCTCTTCCGGACTTACGAATCGGTTGTGAAATATTACATTGCGTTTCACTCCGAGTTTTGTCGCCAGCGCCTGCAATTGAATCCGGTATCGGTCGCCTTCGCGTTGCCTAATATGGGGATGGGTAGCACCCACAATCAGGTACACCACCGCTGGATGGTCGGCGACGATGCGTGGCAGGGCCTCGATCACTCGTTCGATCCCCTTGTTCGGAGATAACAGCCCCAACGTGAGTAACACGACCTTACTTTCAGTTCCTGAGGAGTATTTAAACTGATCGGGACCTACAAATGGCAGATCCGGAACGCCATGCGGAATGAGGTCGACCTTTTCCGCCGGAACATGGAAAACCTCTCGCAAAACTAACGAGGAGTGTTTGCTCATCACGATGAGGCGGTCAGACAACACGGCTATCTCTTCCATCACAATGCGTTGATTGGCGTCTGGCTCGCGAAGGACGGTATGCAGAGTCGTGACCACCGGCATCTTCAGCCGCCGCAATAGCCGTAATATGAGGCTACCGGATGCACCGCCATAAATGCCGTACTCATGTTGAAGAGAGACCATTGCAACATTGCTGGAGTTAAGAAAGTCGGCGGCGTTTTCGTAGGAAGATGAGTCATCCTGAATGATTTCGAACCGAACGCGCGCGGGGTACTCGTAATGTGATCCTGGGTCGTTGACGGCAATGACCATCAGGCGCGCTCGTTCGTACTCGTCACTGATTGAGTCGCATAGGTCTGCGGTGAACGTCGCGATGCCGCATTGCCGCGGCACGTGGTTTCCGATCACTGCTATCCAGCTCGGAAGCGACGCGCTTGATTGTCGCAACGAGGACGGAAGCGTATCTCGAACCAAGTGTTCGGAACCGTCCAGTCGCGCCAAGGTCGCGTCTGGCGATGCACTCTCCTGAGACGCCATGTATTGCTCCTCATGTTTGCTGCCTTTACACCACACGCTGGCGCCCGGTTACGAGATTGAAAATCAGGATCACCACTGCGACTACAAGCAGAAGGTGAATCAGGCCGCCGCCGATGTGAAGGCTGAAACCGAGAAGCCACAGAATCAGCATGATTGCAAATATTGTCCACAGCATAAGAACCCTCGCTCCATGACAGGTGTACCCGAGACATGCGTTCTTTTCGCGGACTCGGTCACATTGGGCTAACCCTGAACGTTATGTGTCGTCAGCAGACGAGTCAATTAATGCACAGGCTGCTGACTTCCTGCTCTCACCCACCAGTTTCCGAAGGGCGAGTGATTCTCAACCTACTTCTTAAGTTGCTCGACAGCTTCTTCCGCAACGCCTACTTTGTGTTGCAACTTCCCCGCGTTCTTTTCAATATTTCCTTTGGCTTCCGTGCAGCAGTTGTTGGTGACTTTCCCAACTTCCTCTTTAATTGCGCCCTTCACTTCGTGACAGCATCCCTTAATCTTGTCTTCTGTGCTTGTTTTCATATTGCTCCTCGCTCCTCTTAAAGCTTGGACTGCGGCTTTGAGGGCTATCTCGTTTGTAGTTCGTGTGGCCTCTCGAGGTCTGAGCAGAATTGACCGTTGCGGAATTGTTCTGGAGGCTGTTCTTGCGCGAGATACTTGGTGAGTACGCGGCAGGAATCTCGGATGTGAGACAGTCCAGCTCTTTGGAATGAGTATCCAGCAGCGAGAAATTGCTGAGTGGCGGAGAGTGCCAGAGATAAACCGTCGGAAATGAGCAAAATCGAACAGCCCGCGGTCTCAGTCGATGTAATGCTCCTCTTAGCGTGTGGGGAGGAATGTGCTTTGCAACGTACACACCCCTCCCTTGATGTGGCCTGGTTCGCTGCGTCATGTCTTTTCTAAATCGAAGCACACGTACTAAAGGAGATCTTGTGAATACAACGTCAAAATGCGCCCACCCAGCCTGTAGCTGCGTACCCGCAGCAGAGAAGAAACATTGTAGCGACGCCTGCGCGGATACAAAGAATGCCACGAAGCCAACTTGCCAATGTAAGCATCCAGCGTGCCAGAGCAGCGCAGTGAAGGCGTAGGGACAGGGAGTTGCACCTCATCCGCTGACACGCGCGATTGCCGATTCGGAAGCGCCGAAAGGCTCGCACGGATACGGATGAGGCTGCCTCACGTCTAATAAAGGTTCGTTCCGCAAAATTCAGCGGCAGTCCGAGCGAAGACGGGAACAAATAACCCAGACTGTATTTATAACGAGGTAATTTATGGTGAGCACAAACGATCCAAAGACAACCTTTGAAGCGAAGGCATCCATTCAAGCGGAACTTGACCGGATCGCCGGGGACTTCCTCAAATCGCTACGAAAAGGCAATGCAGCAGTTGAAATCCTCATGATGGGAATGGATCAGAAATCTCAATACACTGAGAACCCAAAAGACAGAGTTGCCTGATGGTTTAGAGGTGCTACGACCATCAGGTTCCCGCACGGATAGCAGCCGCCGCGACGGCGGTTTCCGGGATCCTTTCTTGAGCGGTGCTGCTATCAGCGGAATAAATTCAGTCGAACAGGCAAAATGCATATGCGTTCCAGCCTCCCGTTTATATCCGAATGTCAAATTGGGAACGATAAAGCGAACATTTACGGTTTCGAGCTCCGCGGGGGCTATACTTTGTCCACTCGGCAAAAGCCCCCGGATGCACGTCCGAGTGGGAGATTCCGATGGCCAGCAAGCGCACCGCCGCCCCGATAAAGATAACGAAGACTCACAGCGCGCCGCGCGCGTCTTCGCCCCCGGCGTCCCCTATTGCCGTGAATTTCAGTCCCGTAGATCTGCTGCCAGAGCTGGCTAGCTCATTCGATCCGCATCTGCTGCTGACGAAGCTTTCCGTTGGAAAGTCTACTCAGGCTTACCTAGCTGGTGAGTCCGTCTATTCGCAAGGAGATGCTGCGGATGCAGTCTTTTACATCCAGAATGGCAGGGTGAAGCTCACGGTGGTATCAAAGAGTGGCAAAGAGGCCGTGGTTGCCATTCTGCCAGCAGGAAGTTTCTTTGGCGAGGGCTGTTTAGCAGGGCAACCGCTCCGCATGGCAACCGCCAGTATCGACCAGAAGAGCACTATTGTCAGGGTCGAACGGCGCGCGATGGTCGCTACGCTTCATGAGGAGCCGGAGTTTGCCGAGCGTTTTCTAGCTTATCTGCTCACCAGAAATGTCCGCATGGAATCTGATCTTGTCGATCACCTGTTCAACTCCAGCGAGAAACGCTTAGCCAGGCTCCTCCTGCTGATGGCAAACTTTGGGCAGGAATCGAAGCCAATCCCGCTCATCGCAAGAATGAGTCAGGAGACTCTTGCCGAGATGATCGGCACGACCCGTTCGCGAGTCAGTTTCTTTATGAATCGGTTCAGGGAGATGGGTTTCATTGACTACAACGGAGGCGGCATGCACGTCCACAGCTCGCTGGTCAGCGTTGTGCTTCACGATTGATGAAGGGCACATGGCTGCAAAGCGGCTTATGCTGTAGTCGCCGCAGCCTGTCCCATGAAACTGGTAATTGTCTGCTTCAGTTGCGAATCCACCTCATCGGCTATGGTCATCACATCGGTAAGCAGCAAGCTGAAATCAACGCAGCTCAGGTTCTTCTGTAGAGTGTTGAAGATGCTGACCTGCAGGATGCGAGATTCCTCGATGATCATCGGAACTGAGTAGCCCTGCGCCTGGCGAACTTTGCCGTGCTGGACGGCGGCTTCCGATACCTGTTTCGTTCCAAGATTTCGCGGCACCCTCAACCGATGAACGAGTTCCTCAAGCAGCTTCGGGAGATGCCCGGTGCGTTGCTCCTTACTGAGTGGCACGCACGTCAATTCATCTTCTCGGTCGACGCGATCAAGCCAGTCATGGATGGTCGCTAGGGTCTCGCGTTCCAAGATCGAGGCTACTCGCTCTATGGCCGTCAATTTTCGAATTCCTCTGTTTTTCAACTTCTCACGAATTTGCGCTACCAGCATGGGGGGAGCCAGTGGTTTCAAAAGGATTTCATCGGCTTGCAACAGGATCGCGCTCATCGCCTCCTTTAGCGCGGGATACCCTGTATACATCAGCGTAACCGCGTCCGGATTGGTATGGCGCATCGCACTGACCACAGTGAAACCGTCCGCTGCGCCGGGCATGTGCAAGTCAGAGAGCAACACATCAAAGGGTTCTGTGTCGATCAGATGAAGGGCTTCGCCAACGTTTGATGCGGTGGTGACCATAAACTGGTTGAACGTCAACACACCCTTCAATGTTGCACGTATCTTTTCATCATCATCTACAACCAGAATCTTCGGTTGTTCCAGGTTCACTTTCGCTTTTGTCATTTGGATCTCGTCTGAATCCGAGGAATAGTCAAGAAAGCTCCCTCGGT
>Ga0302278_10007153_pt1 | contig 10363 bp, 9 predicted proteins | sample III_Bog_N3_2_FD_194543 | JGI IMG/M metagenome (GOLD analysis project Ga0302278, IMG submission 194543) | Peat permafrost microbial communities from Stordalen Mire near Abisko, Sweden - III_Bog_N3_2 | ecosystem: Environmental > Terrestrial > Soil > Wetlands > Peat | place: Sweden: Abisko... | reverse complement strand
GAGTTTCACCTACGATGCCGAGAATCACTTGACCGGCATGAGCGTGAGTGGGACCACCGTCAGCGTCGTCTACGACGCCTTCGGCAACCGCGTAGCCAAAACAGTGAACGGCGTCACGACCAAATATCTTGTCGAAGACGATGTGAATCCGACAGGCTATCCGCAAGTGCTGGACGAACTGACCGGTTCGGCCGTAACGCGCACCTACACTTATGGCCTGCAGCGGATCAGCGAAGATCAGATCGTCAACGGAACTTGGACGCCCAGTTTCTACACTTATGATGGTGGCGGCAATGTGCGCCAGTTGACGAATCTGGCGGGCGCGGTCACCGACACCAATGAATATGACGCCTTCGGCAATCTGATCGCCTCCTCCGGCACAACGCCGAATGCCTATCTCTACCGCGGCGAACAATTCGATCCGGACTTAGGCCTGTATTACCTCCGCGCCAGGTACTACAACCCGGCTACGGGACGGTTCATGTCCCGCGATCCGCAAGGGGGTGACCCCACCAATCCAGCCTCACTACATAAGTATCTCTATGCAGATGGCGATCCGGTCAACGGAGTAGATCGCAGCGGCAGGGCTGACGAAGAGGAGCAGGAAGGGGTAATTAGCTGGATCACAAATAGAGCAGCTACTGCACTTGCAACCTTGACGGCGGGTGCAGCACAAGCAGCAGCGACGCTTCAATATTATGCTGGGCTTGCGTACCTTACCCTAAATGATTTTCTGGCGGCCTTAGCAGCCAACGAGTACGTCGGAGCCATCACGAAGACTCTAGGCTGCATCACAGTGGGTCTCATGCTGGATCGGATGCTCAATGAGGTGGACCTCAGCGAACAAGTCAAGTACGCCGCCCTCTTCGATTACAAGGCTGTATGTACGCTGGTAATCGTTGCGCCCTGGAACGGGCCGGATCCGGAAGGTCCTTGGGGTGGTGGAGGGGATGACTTCTGAAATTGACAGAAGCCGGAGATCAATTCCATCCCCAGATTCTAAGGTTAATTTGTTTCAAGCACGGCACAGAGGGGCTCTTTGTCAGCGGCACTGCTCATTCAGCCTTAAGCGTTTATTCGGAGTATTCTTCCTAGCAACAACCACCAGGTGAAAGGGATGACCTAATGAAGCTCATCGAAAGAGTCTCGCGGAAACTTAGGGCATATCCATTCAGGCAGCGAGTGCCGGGTGTAATAGCGCTGCTATGCTTTTACGGATGGGAAATCTATCGGACCAAGCGGACTACCCCGACGCTAGTACTCATAATGGTCGTTGTCTTTCTTGCGGCTCTCTTTGGGAGGCAGAGTCGGCCGTTTTGGTTCTTGTTGGGAATTGCACTGGGCACCGTCTTGGGTTTGATAGTCCCGCACTTTTCATTTTGAAAGGAGCGGGCGGGTGGCCCACCCTTGACCCGCCAGCGCCGTGTGGGTGCCCCATCCTTTCCGCAGTCTCATCGCGGAAAGGGTGGGAGACCACGAACTTCGACCGTCGGCTTTTCGGGCTTCTGAGAGCCGAGGGAACTCTGAGCTATACTTACTACCCAACGGGCAAAGTACAAATCATTACCTCCTCCAACCCGAACGGCGCGTCGGTGGATTACACCTACGACGATCTCAACCGGCTCAGCAGCGTGACGGACGGCCAGTTGCAGGGTAGCCAGACCACCACATACACCTATGATCCGGCCAACAATGTCGCTGCGGTCAACTATCCCAACGGTGTGCAAAGCGCCCTGACTTATGACGCATTGAATCGCATCACGGGTCTGGCGACGCAGAGCACAGGCTACCTCTACCAGCGTGGGCCCACGGGCAATCTGACCGGCGCGACGGAGTTGAACGGAAGAACGCTGACCTGGAGCTACGATGGAATCTATCGCCTTACCAATGAGGCCATCAGCTCCGACCCGGGCAACAACAACGGCTCCTCAAGTTACACGCTCGATCCGGTCGGCAACCGCCTCGCTGAAAACACAACCCTGCCAGGATTATCGTCTGGTTCGTTCGGATACAACGCCGACGATGAGGTGAACACGGAGACTTACGATGCCAACGGCAACACGATCGCCGCAGGCGGCAAGACTTTCACCTACGACTCGGAAAACCACCTCACGTCGATGAACGGCGGTGCGGTAACGATTATCTATGACGGCGACGGAAATCGCGTCTCGAAGACAGTCGGCGGAGTCACCACGCAATATCTTGTGGATGACATGAACCCCACCGGCTACGCGCAGGTTGTGGAGGAACTGCAGGGCAGCGCGGTGACGCGGCAGTACACCTACGGCCTGCAACGCATCAGCCAGCGGCAGTTCGTCGCCAACGCATGGACCGCAAGCTTCTACGGCTACGATGGCGGCGGCAACGTAAGAAACCTCACCAACACAGCCGGCGCCATCACTGATAGCTACGAATATGACGCCTTCGGCAACAGCTTCACCAAGCAAGGCACAACGCCGAACGTATACCTCTATCGCGCCGAACAGTACGACTCCGATCTGGGCCTCTATTACCTCCGCGCCAGATACTACAACCCGAACACCGGAAGATTCCTCAGCCGCGATCCGCTAGACGGCGACCCAACCGATCCACAATCCTTGCACAAGTATCTATACGCGGGCGGCGATCCGGTGAACAGGATCGATCCGAGTGGACGGGCGGACTCGATTGAGACCATCTTCACCATCACAGTTATTGCCACACCGTCCGAGGTTGCACTCTCTGCTTTGGCGGGACAGGCTACAGCGGCCATTGCGTTGCTTCAAGCAGGTGCGGGACAAGCGTTTCTTACTGCCCAGTATGTCTTCGAATTGATAGCGGCAGCGGGCGAAGCCACCGGTATTTCAAAGGTTCTTGTTTGCGGTGCTGTGGGCTTGGCGGTAGCCCAAGTGGAGTCAGAAAATAAGATTCCAAACCCAACCAAAACCGCAATCAGTTGGGCTTTCGGCTATGCATGCACCCGCCTCGCTCCTTTCCCCGGACCTCCGCCGATTAAGTGGTTTTGAAGAACGGCCTCCGGCATAGCAACGACCTACAGAACGAGGAAATGGGCTGATGAATCCGCTATTAAGACTTTCGCATTCTCTCAAAACCTATCCCTACAGGGAACGGCTTCCGATTGCTGTGATGCTACTCTGCCTTCTCGCGTGGAACGTGCATACCTCAAAGTCTGTTACGGACAGTGAGCTGCTTATCGTAGCCCCACTTGCAATCGCCAGTTTCTTGGACTGGAAAAGACGCCCATTTTGGTTTCTGTGCGGGATTGTTGTTGGTATTTGTCTGGTCAGCGAACTCCCCCGCTTGCATTCCATCCTTGGCCACTGAGCGGTAGTTGGCGGCGGGAACGGCTCCGCAAGGAGTCGTTCTCGCCCCGCCATCCTGCCATCATCCAGCATCGTGGAACCCGACCATGCTTCGCATGGGAATTAGGGGGAGTCGCGGTAGGGACGGACCTCACGGCCCGCCCCCCGCACAGATCCGGACAGGCGGATTTCCCGCATCCGGCTCTTGCCTCAGGTGGTGACGCGCATACGTCGCGCAGGATAGGGATGGCAGATGCGGGCCGGAGGCAAATACGCGGCGATGAGCCGTTGCATTCGCTCCCACTGCACGCGACCATGCTGGCTTCGCCTGCACAAAGCGCGATGCCAGAGGTTGCCCACGGTGAAGCGAAAGTAGGCCAGGGCGTACCGGTTGCCCGGAACTCCGAAGTATCGGAGATGCCCGCCCACAACGGACTTCAGCCACGTGCCGACCGTTGGAATCGGGTCGTGCATGCGCCGCCGCAACTCGGTTTTCACCTGTTGCAGCTTGGCTTGCAGTCGTTTGCGAATCGTCTGCCGCAGCACCGTGAACCGTCCCCTGCTCGTCTTCCCGCAGATATGCGTGAAGCCGAGAAAGTCGAAGGCCTCCGGTTTACCCAGACCACGGCGCTTTCGCCGGGTGCCCCACCCTTGATCCGCTAATTTGGGTGGCCCATCCTTCGCTTTTTTCTGTACCCGTCCGGGCAAAGCCATGGTTGACGGGTCTGGCGGGTGGTGGGGTAGGCTACTTGGCCAATTTGGCGGCGTAGGCGGCTGGGGTGAGTTCGCCTAGGGATTGGATGGAGCGGTCGGCCAGTCCGGGCAGCACGTCGGCCAGGTATTGGCGAATGGGAACACCCAGTTTGCGGCAGCTCTCCACGATGCTGAACAGAGCGGCGATCTTGGGTCCGGCTTCTTTGCTTCCCAGGTGGCGGGTGGCCCACCCTTGACCCGCCAGCGCCGTGTGGGTGCCCCATCCTTTCCGCAGTCTCATCGCGGAAAGGGTGGGAGACCACGAACTTCGACCGTCGGCTTTTCGGGCTTCTGAGAGCCGAGGGAACTCTGAGCTATACTTACTACCCAACGGGCAAAGTACAAATCATTACCTCCTCCAACCCGAACGGCGCGTCGGTGGATTACACCTACGACGATCTCAACCGGCTCAGCAGCGTGACGGACGGCCAGTTGCAGGGTAGCCAGACCACCACATACACCTATGATCCGGCCAACAATGTCGCTGCGGTCAACTATCCCAACGGTGTGCAAAGCGCCCTGACTTATGACGCATTGAATCGCATCACGGGTCTGGCGACGCAGAGCACAGGCTACCTCTACCAGCGTGGGCCCACGGGCAATCTGACCGGCGCGACGGAGTTGAACGGAAGAACGCTGACCTGGAGCTACGATGGAATCTATCGCCTTACCAATGAGGCCATCAGCTCCGACCCGGGCAACAACAACGGCTCCTCAAGTTACACGCTCGATCCGGTCGGCAACCGCCTCGCTGAAAACACAACCCTGCCAGGATTATCGTCTGGTTCGTTCGGATACAACGCCGACGATGAGGTGAACACGGAGACTTACGATGCCAACGGCAACACGATCGCCGCAGGCGGCAAGACTTTCACCTACGACTCGGAAAACCACCTCACGTCGATGAACGGCGGTGCGGTAACGATTATCTATGACGGCGACGGAAATCGCGTCTCGAAGACAGTCGGCGGAGTCACCACGCAATATCTTGTGGATGACATGAACCCCACCGGCTACGCGCAGGTTGTGGAGGAACTGCAGGGCAGCGCGGTGACGCGGCAGTACACCTACGGCCTGCAACGCATCAGCCAGCGGCAGTTCGTCGCCAACGCATGGACCGCAAGCTTCTACGGCTACGATGGCGGCGGCAACGTAAGAAACCTCACCAACACAGCCGGCGCCATCACTGATAGCTACGAATATGACGCCTTCGGCAACAGCTTCACCAAGCAAGGCACAACGCCGAACGTATACCTCTATCGCGCCGAACAGTACGACTCCGATCTGGGCCTCTATTACCTCCGCGCAAGATACTACGATCCGATTACCGGAAGGTTCCTCAGCCGCGATCCGCAGGATGGCAAGCCCATCGATCCGAAGACGCTGCATAAGTATCTTTACGCTACGGGAGACCCGGTGAATAAATTGGATCCGACGGGGAGGTACGCAACAGAGGGATATGACGAAATAGTGGCCGAAGATGAAGAATTGGCTGCTCCGGCTGCCGAGAAGCTCGGACATGAGATTGCTGTTTGCGTAGTCGGCATAGGATTGACGATTTACAGCGCTAACCACGACGATGTGCTCGGAACTCTTGCTGGCGGCGGTCTCACAGTATATGGCTGCCTATTAGGGCTTTACGACTAAAGTGAACGCTGCACAAATGGAGAAGAGGACCGGTTGCAACCGGCATCGGTCTGCATTTGGAGGAGAAGGCCATGCGACATTCGAATTCTAGGGATCACCATTCAATATCAAAGTTGCTGCTTCTTCGCGGTATCGCCGTTGCCATGTGCGTGTCGATCATTTTTTGCTTCATTTACTACCGTATTCCACTACGGTCACTTGACGGCATAATGCTTGTAATAGTCGCACTCCTACTGCTCGCGGTCTTCTGGTGGAGAAAGCTAGGCACCAGCCCAGCGTATGGAGGCTTTCTAATCTGGTTTTCGGCGCTCCTTCTCTTCGTTCGCTCATGGCATAAACATGGGCCAGACCTTGTGTATGGTGTGGGTCTCATTATCTTAACTGGATTAGTGCTGACACCCATCTTTCGCAGGCGGATAGCTGGTAGGCCGAACTCTGCTTAGGTTAGAGCAAGGTAGCGCCGTTTCGCCACTTAGCGGGGGTGCCATTTCATCGGCTCATCGCTAACTGAGAAGCACGCCGCTACGCGTCGGGAGGATAGGGACACGTCACCCCAGAATGGGTGCTGCACAGCAACCTTAGGTTGCTGTGCGGGAACTATAAGAAAACAAGCGACTAATGGAAAAACTGGGCTGAAGGCGTTATGCTGTAGGCGAGCGCACGTTGCTGTAGGGGAACCCGTTGAGTCTCAGTCCCTTAGCCTGTGTCCGGCCCCCTGCTGTCCTTCCCGGCGACGCATGGGCCTCGTGCGACCATCCCGCAAAATCCAGTTCAAAGTCCCAGCCAGGCGGTGCTTGCTGAAGCCGCCGCTTCGCATCAAGAGCGTGAGCACGAAGGTCAGCGAGGAGGAGTTCGCGGCCTTGGAGGCCCGTGCCCGTGCGCGGAAGCTGACGCTCTCGGAGTGGGTGCGGGCGGAGCTGATGGAGCCGCGCGAGGGCAGCGGCGGGGCGGCAGGCGAGGTTCTGTTGGGCGAGGTTCTGGCCCTGCGGTCGATCCTGATCAATCTTCTGTTCTCCGTCTCGCAGGGAAAACCGGTGACGGCGGAGTCGATGGCGGAGCTGATCGCGCGGGCGGATGGAGACAAATCCAGGCGGGCGATGGAGCGTCTGACGGCGGTGCGGGCGACCGATCCCGCGCCGGAAACGGCATCTGAAATGGCAGCGGAAAGCACATCAGGAACAGGGCCAGAGGAGGAGTGACGATGGCGGAATGGGGACGCAAGGAGTACAGCAAGGCATGGCCGAGCCGTAGGCCGGTGTGGACGTGGGGAGCGTTTTTCCTTAGCTGCCTGTTCTTCGGCGGGTGGCCCACCCTTGACCCGCCAGCGCCGTGTGGGTGCCCCATCCTTTCCGCAGTCTCATCGCGGAAAGGGTGGGAGACCACGAACTTTGACCGTCGGCTTTTCGGGCTTCTAAGGGCCGAGGTAACTCTGAGCTATACTTACTACCCAACAGGCAAAGTGCAAATCATTACCTCCTCCAACACGAACGGCGCGTCGGTGGCTTACACCTACGACGACCTAAACCGGCTCAGCACGGTTGCGGATAACCGACTGTCCGGGAACAACACCACCAGTTATGCCTACGACCCGGCCAGCAATCTCTCTACGGCCACGTATCCCAACGGGTTGCAGAGCGCAATGACCTATGACGCGCTGAATCGCATCACGGGGCTGGCCACGCAGAACAGCGGATACCTTTACCAGCGCGGGCCGACGGGCAACCTTACCAGCGCAACGGAACTGAATGGTCGCAGCATCAACTGGAGCTACGACGGCATTTACAGGCTGACGAATGAAGCGGTCAGCGCAGACCCTGACCATGTCAATGGCAGTGTCGCCTATGGCCTCGATCCAGTAGGCAATCGGCTTTCGGATACGTCGTCGCTTGCAGGCGTGAACTCGGGCTCGTTCGGCTACAACGCCGACGATGAGGTTTCAACAGAGGCCTATGACGCCAACGGCAACACGCTCTCGACCGGCGGCAAGAGCTTCACCTACGACTCCGAAAACCACCTGACAGGCATGAACGTCAGCGGAACAGCGGTCAGCATCGTCTACGACGCCTTCGGCAACCGCGTGGCTAAGACAGTGAATGGGGTCACGACCAAATACCTGGTCGAAGACGACATGAACCCAACCGGCTATCCGCAGGTCTTGGACGAGTTGACCAACGGTGTGGTGACCCGCACCTACACCTACGGCCTGCAAAGGATCAGCGAAGATCAGATCGTCTCGAACGCCTGGGCACCCGGTTTCTACGGCTACGACGGCGGCGGCAATGTTCGTCAGCTAACGAACCTAGCCGGTGCCGTGACCGACACCTACGAGTACGACGCCTTCGGTAACAAGATCAACTCAACGGGCACGACGCCGAATAACTACCTCTATCGCGGCGAACAATACGATGGCGATTTAGGGCTGTATTACCTGCGCGCCAGATACTACAACCCCGCTACCGGAAGATTCATGTCCCGCGATCCGGAGGATCACGCACCGACGGCCCCGAACCAGTTGCACAAGTACCTGTATGCGGGGGGCGACCCGGTGAACGCGTTCGATCCGACCGGGCGGGATTTAGCTGAGTATGGCCTCAAGACAGACAAGCCTCTCGTTCGCGGTGCGGCTGCCTTTGGTGCATGCCTCGCAGCAGGGATCGCAGCCCAGGACTACGCTGAACAAGCGGCTAAGGCCAAATCAATAGAGGAATGGAGACTCCTGCTGAGGAAGATTATCGGCGTCACTGTCGGCGGTTGCATCATAGCGGGTTATGCGGCCTTCGCACTCTAGTGGTCCAACCCACAATGCCACCGTACCGTAGGAAGGGTAAATGATGGACCTTTGGATAATTGCGACTCTAGGCATCGGAGCCTCGCTGGTTCTTACCGCATATCTATTGCGGAGCAGCCCCAACAAATGGCCATTCTTTTTCGAACTCTTCATCTTATCCGTGGTGTTGGCTCTTCAGAGCCGGCACAGAGTTGGCAGGTCGTATTCAAGAGGTTTCCTTGTCCAAATCACGCTGGCAGCTGTATTCTTCCTTGCCACTCTTGGGGAAGCGAAGTTTGGCATTTGGGAAAAGCTTGGCCAAAAGACCGCAAAAGGCCAAGGCGGGCGGCCCAACGTTTGACACGGCACCAAGATGAAAGCAGCGGGTGGCCCTGCCACTCGCTGCTTGGGACCGAGGATACCACTACGATTCGAGGGCAGGTGGCCCGGTCATAAAATGGCCGCCCTGAGTGCCCCATTCAACCACGGTTTCATTGTGGTTGAGTGGGAAACCACGAATCTCAGCCCGCAGTCTTTCTGAAGTCGCAAGCTCCGCTGAAACTGCAATGATCTCGTCCACCTTCATCTACGGCACGCTCAACCGCTTCCCCGAGTATTTCTCGCTTGTTGGCGTGAAGCCCGGTTTGTTTGGGCAGGTGGCCCGGTCATAAAATAGCCATCACCCTAAGTGCCCCATTCGACCACAGTATTATCGTGGTCGAGTGGGAAACCACGAACCTCGGCCCACCGTCTTTCTGAAGCCGCAAATTACACTGAAACCGCAATGGCCTCGTCCACCCTCATCTACGGCACGCTGAGCTACAGCTACGACGCTGCGAGCAACGTCGCATCTGTCAGTTCGAATCATGTCCACGGCATCTCCGTCAGCTATGCCTACGACCAACTCAACCGGCTCAGCAGCGTGACGGACGGCCAGTTGCAGGGTAGCCAGACCACCACATACACCTATGATCCGGCCAACAATGTCGCGACGGTCAGCTATCCCAACGGCGTACAGAGCCTGATGACCTACGATGCTCTGAATCGCATCTCCGGCCTGGCGACGCAGAGCACAGGCTATCTCTACCAGCGCGGGCCCACGGGCAATCTGACCGGCGCGACGGAGTTGAACGGAAGAACGCTGACCTGGAGCTACGATGGAATCTATCGCCTCACCAATGAGACCATCAGCTCCGACCCGGGCAACAACAACGGCTCCTCAAGTTACACGCTCGATCCGGTCGGCAACCGTCTCGCCGAGAGCACGACACTGCCTGGCTTGAGTTCCGGCAACTTCGGCTACAACGCCGACGACGAAGTCAACACCGAGACCTATGACTCTAACGGCAACACGATCGCCGCAGGCGGCAAGACTTTCACCTACGACTCGGAAAACCACCTCACCTCAATGAACGGCGGCGCGGTGAGCATCGTGTATGACGGCGACGGCAACCGCGTTGCAAAAACCGTCGGCGGCGTCACTACACAGTACCTGGTTGATGACCTGAATCCGACCGGTTACGCGCAGGTAGTCGAAGAGTTGCAAGGCGGCGCAGTCACGCGGCAGTACACCTACGGCCTCCAGCGCATCAGCCAGAACCAACTTATCTCGAACGTCTGGACGCCGAGCTTTTATGGCTACGACGGTGGCGGCAATGTAAGAAACCTCAGCAACACCGCCGGTGCCATCACCGACGAATACGAGTACGATGCTTTCGGCAATGCATTCACGAAAGTCGGCAACACGCCGAACAACTACCTATACCGCGGCGAACAATACGACCAAGACCTCGGGCTCTATTACCTCCGCGCCAGATACTACAACCCGGCGACCGGAAGGTTCTTGTCCAAGGATCCCGAGGATGGGAAATCCGGCGATCCCAAGACGCTGCAT
>Ga0302278_10007148_pt1 | contig 10366 bp, 13 predicted proteins | sample III_Bog_N3_2_FD_194543 | JGI IMG/M metagenome (GOLD analysis project Ga0302278, IMG submission 194543) | Peat permafrost microbial communities from Stordalen Mire near Abisko, Sweden - III_Bog_N3_2 | ecosystem: Environmental > Terrestrial > Soil > Wetlands > Peat | place: Sweden: Abisko... | reverse complement strand
CCCGCCTTGAGCGGTTCCAGCTTTGGGCCTGGTAGGAAAAGTCGGCATACCGGACCAGCGGTGCATTTGACGGTCGGCCCACGGGCCGCGTCAAGAGTAGCTCTATCTCCCGCTGCAACACGTCGTTTCCTGGGAGGCGAATGGCATAGGAATATCCTTCGTCCTCCAGAAACCGGTAGAGCTCCGGCTGAGCGAATGCGGCGTCTGCTCGAAAACGACGGGGAAGATTTCGACCACGGTAGCGTGCCACGACCGGCTCCAAGACATTCCTCCAATCCTTTGCGCTGTGGACGTTCCCCTCCCTTAGGATCGAGCGTTCGACTCTCATCAAAGGGGGATGACCGTTAAAGGCCGTTCCACTCGAAAATACGTTGAAACGAAGGCCGCAGCCACTTCATAGGCACTTGCCTAGTGGACAGTAAGCCTATTAGAAGACCGTATCGCTATGCGAATGCTGCGAGCAGTTTCTATATCAGTGCTTGTGCTGGCTGGATGCGCTACTACGGACCGAATCAATCGCGTCAACATCGGCATGACCAAGGAGCAAGTTGTCGCGGTTATGGGGCAACCAACGAGTACCACCGCTAACACTGAGGTTGAATATCTCGTTTATCGACTGTCGGTGGGAGTTTATTTAGGTCAGACAACCTACGAAGAGCCGTACTATGTGCGCTTGCGGGGTGGACGGGTTGACTCTTACGGGCGAGTCGGAGACCTGGACTCGACAAAAGACCCCACGCTGAAACTGGATATTCAGAAGTAGAAGCCGTATTGGCGACTACGGTGGACAGCTCCACCATGTCGCCGGTGTCCGCGAAAACGTTTCCCTCTTGGTGACAGGGCAGTCCCTGGATCAGAGTTTCTGATCGGCCTGTTAAAAGGCAAGGTCTGAGGTGTTTCTAAGCTGCGGAGATATTTATCCAGAATCCCAACCCGTGAAAATATCCGATGATGAACTCCTCTCAATAATCGACGACGCAACCCTAGCCCTTGGCCAGATTCTCCTGCGGCACCGTGAGCTATCCGAAAATCTCTTGGACACGCAACAGACGCAGCGCGGGATGGAGAAGATCGATTCCCTACGGAAGAAGCTTTAGGACGAGAGGGAGACTCTGGCCACGATTCGACATTACCAACAAAGGAAGAAGGAGCTAGATCGAATCCGTAAGGCTCATGACAAGGAGCCCAAGGAGCTCCAAACCGAAAGGAAGACCAGCATGGTCTCCCTGTTGAATCAGAATGGCCGTCTGATCGGTTGGATTCAGCCTGTGGGGCGAAACCGAGTGAACATCCTCAATGCCAACGGCAAGGTGGTTGCCCGTGAGATTGATGGAAAGACGTTTGATGGGAGGAGCAGGTTTATTGGAAGCGGGAGTCGGGGGCTCAGGGTTTTGGGGACGCGACTGAATAATTAGTCCCATACCGAGGGTGCTATATGGCAAACTGGATACCGAAATTCTATACTGCGATTCTGCTCCTATTGAAAATTCTCGCTCCGCCCGAAACCCGAGATATGCCTTTGGCTATGCCGAACGAACCCGAAAATCAAGTTCAGGAGTGGAACGCAATGTATGCGTATATTGTGAAACGACTGAAATCAGAAAATCCATTTGAGGTGGATGCAGAGCGATTTCAGAAGGAACTGAAGCTTTCGGACGGCTTTCAGCAAATTCTATTGAATGCGAGGGACCAAAAGGACGGCAAGGACCCGGTATTCAAAATGAAAACTGACTCCACATCGGATAACCGACAGGTCTTCAAGTTTTGGAAGTGACGACCTTCGCGCATTAGATAACACCACATCCATCGGTTTTCAGGAGGTAGAGAAATGCCATTTTTATTGCAGTTTTCATTGGCTTTAGCGGTGGCTCATGCAGTCCTCAAACCTCTCAGTGACGGATTGTTTGATACTAGTATGTGGGTCTCCAAGATATTGGCTCCGCCGGATGCGGAGGACAATGATACGACGCGGCAATTTCTGAAGTTCAACCAAGCGGCGTTGATGGAAGGTTGGCTCAGTAATGTGCCTTTCATTTCATCAATCCTCCTTTTCTCATGCATAATTGCGGGCTTTCTCTCCCATTGGTGGGCAGGAATTCTGATGTATTTTGTTTCGGCCACTCTAGGCGTCCTTGTGAAAATGTTTTTTGGACGCTCGGTTTCCTACTATCTGGCTTTCCTCTATCAGAAAATGATTAGCAGGGTCGCAGATTATAGAAAAGCGAACGACGCAGATAGGCTGGAAGCGGCTGAGTCATACTGCAGGGACCTTGAAATGATAATCGGATTGTATCAAGGCTCACACCTTCGGCCGCCAACTGCAAAGCAGCTCAAAGGCAACCCCTATGGTGACCTTCGCTATTGGCTCAATTTCAGGGCGAAGTGACCAAGGAGTTCGTTCTTAGGAACTGTCATGTCTCTAATTGGCGTGATCCCCAGCAAGAACCCGCCATTCCAGTTCGTCGTAATTGACGAGGCCCAGGATGTAAGCGTAGCACAGCTTCGGCTACTTGCAGCCCTCGGGTCGAACCGACCCAATGCGCTGTTCTTCGCAGGCGATCTGGGTCAGCGAATTTTCCAACAGCCATTCTCCTGGAAGTCGCTCGGAGTAGACGTTCGAGGGCGTTCAAAGACGCTTAGGGTCAACTACCGCACCTCCCACCAAATTCGGGCACAGGCCGACCGGCTCCTGTCCAGCGAGGTCAGTGACGTGGATGGCAACGAAGAGGATCGCAGAGGCACAATCTCTGTATTCAACGGTCCTCCTCCCACGGTGAGACTATTCGCCACGAAAGAGGATGAAGGTCAGGCTGTGGCCGATTGGCTCAAAGAACGCGCCCATGACGGTGTCTTGGCGCATGAGATGGGGGTATTCGTGCGTTCACCAGCCCAGCTTGACCGGGCCCGTGATGCGCTGCGGTTGGCTGGATTGCCCTTCAAGGTGCTCGATGATCGGGTCGAGACCGCGAGCGGGCACGCATCCGTTTGCACAATGCATCTCGCCAAGGGTCTTGAGTTCCGTGCGGTGGTCGCGATGGCCTGCGACGACGAGGTGCTGCCCCTTCAGGAGCGGATTGAGACCGTCGGGGACGAGGGTGATCTTCAGGATGTTTACGATACCGAAAGGCAACTCCTGTATGTAGCCTGCACTCGTGCAAGAGATTACCTCCTCGTGACTGGAGTAGAGCCTGCATCGGAGTTCCTGGACGACCTTTCCAAAGATTAGCCCTACCCAACTCCTAGCTTCGAGCACCGACGGCATTGATTGCAGCGTATGAGTCAAACGGAAGACGCTTCCACTATTGCGCCGGTGCCGCGTCCATTCAGGGGCACGCACTCTCGCTGGCTTACTGTCGCTCTCAGCGGAGTGCGTGAGTGGCCCGACTTCCATTACGTCCAAAACTATGACGGATTTCGGTTCACGTTGTTGCCCGAAACGGACAAATCGCCTCCGGCAATTGCGATCGAGTTGGGCTTTGGCGTTGATGATCGAACCGCGCGCGTCGCGATACGTCGCTTCCTAAGTGCCTACGCCTGGGCCTACGGGCAACCAGCAATAGAGGATTTTGCTTTGGGAGCAGGGTTTCCCGGCGGAGTGGGAAAGCCACTTGGCGCGCAGGGAGGTATTAAGTTCGTTGTCCAAAATTTTTGGCTGGAGTACCTCCCAACAACTAACGAACCGAGGACCAGGTTATGCCTTGCTCTGTATCGCGAGGCACTAGGCCTGAACAACGACGCTTACCGCTTTTTGGCATTCTCCAAGGTTATCAACGCCCTTTTTAATGCCCCAGCCGATCAAATCGCTTGGATTAACCGCTCGATTCCAAAGCTCTCCGACCAGCGTGCTTTGGAGCGAATCGCCCAATTAAAGGCGACACAATCTGACCTTGGCTCGTACCTCTATGGTTCGGGTCGGTGTGCCGTTGCACACGCGTACGCCGAGCCCTTAGCCGATCCCGATGACCCGGAGGACACCGAGCGGTTGATGAAAGACCTTCCGATCATGCGGGAGTTAGCCGAGCACCTAGTCGAATTTGAGCTGGGTGTGAAGTCGTCCGATGCTATTCGGAACGAGCACCTTTACGAATTGGAGGGATTCCGGGAGCATTTTGGTTCGGCCTTGGTCGCTCGTTTGAAGGCGAAGGAGCCAGTGATGCCTAGCGAACTTCCGGCGCTTCCGCCGCTAAGCTTTCATTTCCGAGAGTACCTTCCGCTTGAAACCTTTCTCGGGATGAAGCCTTTGATAACCAGCGTAGAAAACGGAGTGGTAATCGTTGAGTGCATCTCTAAGTCGGGGTACACAGGACTTTTTCTGGAATTGGACTTCCCCGGCGAGCGCCTTCGGATCGACCCACTTGAAGGCATCCTCGGTACCGACGACGGCAGTTCGCAAGCGATGTTGGCGACAATTCACGCAGTTCGTTTCAAGGGTCATGTGTTTGGAAACCGAATTGTTGAGGTTTGGACCGCTGGAGGAGATGAGCCTATCGGACGAACCGCTCCTTACATTCCGATGAACATGCGGTGGGACTATGCGGCTTGGAGGAGTGACCTGAAGGATTGCTTTTGGGAATACCTCAAGCGGATTGGGTCGGAAGCGATCGCAAGCGTCGCGGCAGCGCCGCGAGCCTAACTCCGCTCCAAGGCGTCCATTATGACGGGGTAGATTGTTTACACAATTCCACCCTGGGGCTATGCTGCCGACTGTGGACGAGTATCAAACCCCAAGGCTTTTCACATCGCGACCCACCGCGGAGGACCTGAATCGTATAACCCGGAAGCCTGCGCTAAAGAGGCGTGTCCGCCGAGTTGAAGACACCTTCGACCTGAAGTGGGCGAACCGCTATTCCTTCACTTTCGCCGAGTTTGAAAACGAGGCCGTCACCCGATCATTACGGCCCAAGGAACGGGGTGGCACCGTAGTATTCCCCGTTAACGCCAAGGTAGGGGCTGACACCCTTAGCTTCACCTTGGCGTGGCTGATGGCACCGCACGACCAGCTCAACCGAACCGACTGGGTGGTGAAGATCGAACAGGCCCTCAAGGGCTCGGGGTTTCCCTCCGGGACCATCAGGCACCGCTTCCGCGGTCGGTATCGCAACGCCACCGCAGGAGTTTGTTTCAACGAGAAGTCGCCTACCCTAGAGTTACAGTTCATTCCGGAGAAGGAACTCCTCAAACTCGCTGCAGCATTGGCCCTGGTGCTAGAACAGCCCGTCTTGCTCAAGACTGAGGTCACGGGAGAGGTGTATCTGGTGAACGCTGGTGAAGGTGTCGCCGAATCATGACCCCAGAACAGCGAGCAATTGACGCCGCGTTCATCAGGCTGCTCAAGGCCCTCGACGCCGAATCTGAGAGGTACTACCAGCAACTGAGGACGATCCACCGAGTTGAGTCTGGACTCTTGATCAAGGCCTGGGGCGACCATGTGGGTGGAGACAAACACCCGAGGGCCCATGCTCTGTACGATCAATCCAAGGTAAATGGCGGGATGCACTACGAGGTTATGCGCCTCCATGACCAATGGAAGACGAGGCAATTCAGGGGTTCCTCTTGATCGCTCGGAGGCCCATCGGGGCACAGGGGACCGCCATAGCGAGGGACAGATGCGGGGGCTGAAGGTCGTTATTGGCGATCATCAGCCCTACCCGGTGCCCCAATTGTATCCGTCCGGTGGACGTCCTCACTCAACGTCATTGCCTGTGACGTCGTGCGTCACATGAGTGACGCTTGTGGATGCAGAGCGTAATTCCCGACTAAACGAGGGCTCCCGCTGGTTGCCAGCGGGCCGGTGTCAGGGCGCCCAGGTTGGTCGTCTTGGTTGGTCATGCTGGGCAGGCGGGAGAGCACGTCCCGCATGTAGGCCAACGGGTCGATGCCGCGGCGCTGGCACGACACGATGATCGAGTAGATGATCGCGGAGCGGTCGCCGGCGTCGGGGTGACCGATGAACAAAAAATTCTTCTTGTTATGCGTAGCTACTCAATTGACCGTCCCCCGACATTAGGCGGGTATAGCGCCGCATATGCATACGAATCGAAAGATTGCTGCGCTCGACGTGCGAAGTCGAAACCAGAGCCTCATCGGGATTGCCGGTTACAAGGGTCTTCTTGGACCGTAGAAACGGGGTGGGGCTGTAGCGCGTATCGGGATTGTCGCCGGGAGCCCGGCTAACATTTGCCCTCTACACCCCAGATCCAAGGCCAGATTCAAACTGAGGCACTACCGAGTGTCGACTCAGCACGATGACCCAGACCTCAATCGAGGTGCTAGTAACGGGATGATTGGCCTTGTCCTCAGGGGCTCTTGGGTCCGCAGAGTTATTCTACAAGGATGGGTCAAAGCTGACACGGCCACTATTCGGCCCGAAATGACGCGATAATTGGCCAAACATAAATGACAGCTATGTTGGCCCAGAGACTATTTTATGCGTCATTTGCCAGATCGTCGTCACGGGAACGGCCATGGAGGCTGCAACGGCGTTCTGGAGGGGCTGGAAGGAGGCGGCGTGATCGCTCCACCCATGGATGATGACGATGGGCATCAGGGTGCCTTTGCCTTGTCCGAGGCTAAACTTAGAAAGTTTGTGAAGACATTCACCATTTGGTGAACGCCGTCGCTGCCGCCGGCGATGATGGCCCCGGTGAGGATAATGTCCGCTATGGGGAAGAGCCAATTATCCGCGGGAACCGAATTGACGATGGAACTCAAGGCGCGCACCCCGGCGAGGCTCACGAAGAGTCCAAGTACGAAGCCGATGCAGAGGGCTATCTCCTTTGTGACCGCTCTATAGGCAGCCAATGCCGCCTGGGCTGCCTGCGTCTCAACGAGGTAGGCGACGGCACCTGGCGTGACACGGCTCTGCTCCTTCACTTTCTCTTGGGCGTTATCCACCTGGCTTTCGAGCGGAGCGGCTCCGGAATCTCGAAGGACGCTTATGATCACTTCAACGGCTCTTTCCACAAATAACGCGACGATGAAAAGCCACGACATTGTCCCCAGGAAGGCCTGTTGCGTTACAGGCTTGAACAATACGGGAGCGGGGGACGTTCCGTTGAGGGCGATGGCAACGAGAGCTGCGATCGCGAGGCCGACGATTACGGGTCCTGCTTTGGATTTCATGAGACTTGGCCGGTTTCTTCGTCTCGAAACCCATCTGGGAGTGCAAAGGCAATAATCACGTAAAAGTACGTACATTGGCGTGTTGATTGGGTGGCCCTCACCCGGAATCTAGGGCCTCTATATGATCTTATTTGCTACCACAGCCGCTCCTTTGACGGGATGGAACTGGGATCTGCTGACGCGGGCGGGCGGGGTGGTAGCTATTATTTCGGCGGTCCTGACCGGCGGGTTTGCGTTGTTCCAATGGAAGAAGGACTTGCGGTGGAAGCAGGCTGAGTTGGCGCGGTCGATGCTTGATGAAATCTTCGACTACCCCCCCTCAGACGACGCCTGGCGAATGGTCGATGGGGAGATGGACTACAAGGATTCCAACGGGGCCTCCTATACTATCACGATGGCCGATGTCCGCGCCGCGCTCCCGCAAAAACCATCCGGATCCTGGGGCGAGAGCCCAGGTACGCACGTGTACATCCGATGGTGCTTCGATGCGCTCCTTTACTACCTGGAGAGACTGGAACTGTCCCTGGAGATAGAGATCATCGAGTTTCGAGATATCAGGGCGTCCGTACTCTACTACGTCAGCTTGATGGCCAAGAGTGACAAGGAACTCTACCTGACCTATGCTAGGACCATCGGATTCGATGGTGCGGTCGCATTCTTGGATCGTTTTTCCGAGTGGAGGGACCCGTCTGACGGGAGTCCTTAAGGGCCGCCTCGGGAGACTTGCCCATCGATGCGCCGCGGTTTTCGTCGTACTTCTTCCGGGGCGATGCTCCGGAACCATTCCGGTCGATCGGGTTCATTGGGTCCTTTTCCGCTGCCCAAACCGACGGACTCCGCGTCCAGCGCTGTTTGGTCGCTTCCTGCGCCAAGCCTTATGGCTCCTGTGCTCGGAAGCGACCAAACAAGCTCACTCTCTATGCGGATGTCCTGTGTCCACTAAATCGAGGCAATCTCACTTCGTCCCCGCTGCTTTTTTTTGCCGTGAGGCTGGTAAAGTGAGTGCTGGCCTATCGTCTGCGGGTCGAGCAAGCTCGTTAACTGACGTTCTAAGAATTTGTTCGCGTTGTCCTTTGTTCATGAACGGAAACAGGGGTAATCCGAGAACTATGCCTCCATAAACTCGGCAGAATTTAATCAAGGGTCGGAAGAGAATCCAGTCGACCGCAGCCGCGAGATAGTAATGCACGCCTGCTCCCAATAACCCTCCTACGCTAGCAACGACATCGACACTTGAAGCCGCTGGAAACAAGGACGGTTTAAACAGATAGGCGAGCGCAGCAGCACCGCCACCGAGTAGGCCGCCACCTCCCAATGACCGCAAAGTGGAGATGAGATTAAGATTCATATCGCGGGCCAGAATCTTTGCTACATTCAACACGATGCATTTGTCGGATTGCTGTAAAAACCTCGAAATAAAGTGAACAGGAGTAGACGCAAAGAATCGTCATCCATATCACAATTGCTACGGGATCGGAAATCGCACGCGAACGCCAAATGAAGTAGAAAGCAACTAGCCCAACAGTCAGACGTCCGGCACCGAGAACGTACAAGGCAACTACGTAGTCCCGCCTGTAGAATTTGATCAGCCATCGAGCTACGTCTGAATCGCGTTTGAGAGCGCGATCGTCAGCCTCCGGTACATCCACGTTTGGTTCTTCCATATGATGCTTGCTTTGTGTGCGCGTTGTGGGCCCGCGTCGCGAACTCAGTTTGCGTGTTTTCGCGTAGTGCTCAATTCCGGAAATCGAGAGCGAATCAGCGTTGGCCTCCTATTCATTGGTAATAGAACTGAAATGTTAGCTCCTGAGAGGAGCCGAGGGTCGCAATCATGTCATCCGTCCACTCACCATAGGGCGCCGTCGTGGTGATCGCGTCTAGGCAACTCTGCTTTCCCTGTTCGTCGGATGTGTTCTTGATATCGACGATCGACGTGACCTTGCCATGGAAATCTAATGTGAACTTGACTGTGACGACGGTGTTGGACGGGGGCTCGGTGCGGCTTTCGATTAGGATGCGGTCCCACTGAATCTGGATCGCCTCCATCATCTTGTGGAGGTACTCGCCATAAGCGCTCCACTTCGCGCTGAAGGCAACGGGGCCAATGTTGCTTGTCCCAAACTGGTTGTCTTCAAAAATCGCGGGGAGGGTATGGGGATTCACCAATGAGGGCCGCGCGCGCGCCTTTTTGGGGTGATCGGATTCACCTTTTCGAGCCACCCTCAGAGTCGGTCTGGATGGTTGGTTGAAGTTGATACGACTGACGCTGGTTGTCCATCCCTGACCGGAGCCAGGGATGGATGTAAACTCGCCGCGTAGCGCGCCGGACTTTGGTAGCCCAGTTTGCTGTGCGGGCGGACTCGGTTGTACTTTTCCCTGTAATCTTCGATGACGACGCGGGCCTCGGTCAGGGTCCAGAGTTGCTCGCGGTTGAGGCACTCGTCGCGGAAGCGGCTGTGGAAGGATTCTACGAAGCCGTTTTGCCATGGGCTGCCCGGCTCGATGTAGAGGGTCTTTATCTTGTTTGCTGCCAGCCAGCGCTGGAGTTCCTTGGCGATAAACTCCGGGCCGTTGTCGGAGCGGATGTGGTCGGGCGCTCCGTGCTGGGCGATGGCGCCCTGCACGAGGGTGATGACATCGCCTGACTTGAGCGCCCGGTCTGCCTTCAGGACGTGGCATTCCCGGGTAAACTCGTCGAGGACCGAGAGCGTCCTTAAGGCACCACCGCGCACTGTGGCGTCGGCAATGAAGTCCCAGGTCCATACATGGTTCTTATGCGTCGCCTTGGTGGGCAGCCCAGTAGAGTGTCCCCTACGAGGGGATTTTCTCTTCGTAGGCGGCCCTCTGAGCTCCGCGTCGAACTGCCCGACTATAGCCAAGAGCACCGTCTGCCACCGCAGCACTGGCGGGTGTTGCGTGCGATCATGGCCTGCCAAACCCCGCAACTCGGCGGCCACCTGTACCAGTGCGGCAATTGCGCGGAGCAAAAGTTCGTCCCGCATTCCTGCCGCAACCGGCATTGTCCCACATGCCAGGGCGCGAACGGCTATGCATGGATGCAGGAGCAGGCCGACCTGCTCCTTCCGATCCCGTACTTCCACATCGTCTTCACGATGCCCCATGCGCTCAACCCCCTGATTCGGCAAAACCCATCTGCGTGCTACGATCTTCTCTTTGCCAGCGCATCGAAGACGCTTTTGGAGTTCGGGCGCCGGGAACTTGAGGCTCAGCTCGGCGTGACAAG
>Ga0302278_10007144_pt1 | contig 10369 bp, 6 predicted proteins | sample III_Bog_N3_2_FD_194543 | JGI IMG/M metagenome (GOLD analysis project Ga0302278, IMG submission 194543) | Peat permafrost microbial communities from Stordalen Mire near Abisko, Sweden - III_Bog_N3_2 | ecosystem: Environmental > Terrestrial > Soil > Wetlands > Peat | place: Sweden: Abisko... | reverse complement strand
ACCGGGCAACGGAATCGGGTCTCATTCGTTCTGCGACACAGGTTCCATTTGAACGTAGATGTGTGGAGGGGCACAACTTCACAGCTTGGTGAAAAACTTCATCAGAACGTAGATGTGTGAAGGGGCACAACTTTAGTTGTGCCGATAAAACCCCAAAAAAAACTCGGGGCTTTAGCCCCCGGCGGCCTTTCGTCTATTCCGGCACCTCAACCTACCGGAACCAGTCCCGGCTCCCGCGGCGTAGTATCCGGCGCATTCGCCAGCCGGATCGCCGTCGGTGTCGCCGTCAGCTTGAACCTCTTCCGCCCAGCCTCCATCCGCATCAACAAATTCTTCTGGTCAAAGGTCAACGCGAAATTCTGCATCGGGCACCCTCCAAAGTTGGCCAGCGGAAACGCCGCATGAATCTCCACAAACGGCCGCTCAAAGGTATACCCGCCCAGCCGCACATCCCCCGCCAGCTTCGCCGCCTTGATCTCGAAACGCGTTGAAAACGATTGCGCCGCTGCAAACGCTACCGGGTCCACTGAAAACTTCAGTTGCGGAACCAATCCTGCCGGCAGGCTCAGCCCGTCCCCGCCCGAGTCCATAAGCGCCTCAACCCGCAGTTTCCCAATTTCCATCGCCGCAATCGGAACCCCATCCGGCATGCGAAACGGCAGCACCGAATTCTCCCCATCCGGCGTCAGTGCGCCCACGCCCAGCGTCATCCTGCGGTTCGGATAGTCCAGTGTCAGCAGGTAATCGCGAAACAGCGTAAACCCCAGCACCCCATCGCAGGCGCCCTCTTCGCCGTTCAACCCGTGCCTCACCGCCCGCACCCCATGAAACTGAACCCCGGCCACTTCGAGCGAATCCATCAGGACCATCGGCACGCTTTTCCCGCCCATTCCGCTCGGATCATTCAAGTGCGCCTGTCCTGCCGGCGGCATGCCCAACGCATCCGCAAGCGCAGGAGTCACCAGAGCCTGCCCGCCCGTGCCCGTGTCAATCACGAAGCGGAACGGACCTTTCCCATTCACCTTCACCATCACATAAGGCTTGTCGTGGACCACATCCATGTACGCCGAGTGCGTCTCCTGAATGGCCGCGGGTACAGAGACTTGGGCAGGCGGGAAAATCGAGACACTGGCAGGCAGGGAAGCGCCAACCACCACAAGCGCAAACGCAACACCGGTTCCGTCGAAGAGAGTCATAACCCTCCATCCGCGCGCCACCGGAAGTGAGCCCATATCCGGATCAATTCGGTTGCACGCCCCGGATATTCTGCGGGAAAGCTCCGGGCAATCGCGATAGCGGGCACCAGGGGAAGCGCCTCCGCGATTGAATCGTAATCAGTTGGACGCTGATTCCGCCCGCAGGTAAGCCGCATCACCGCACCATCATTTAAAGCCCCCATCGGGAACAAACTTGGGAAAACGAAGGAACCTGATTCCGATCAGAAACCCCTTGTGCAATAAAGAACCTCGCGCTAGTCTTTGTGCAAGAGTTCCGATTCGAATGTAATCGACTTAACCTGATATTGCCCTTGCGTTTCTCCGCTGTGGGCCTGTTCCATTCCCTCAGATTCACCCTGAACAACGAATTCGGCGACCATCCACGCCAGGCCGCAGCCGCACGCGAAAAACAGTCGGCTCGATTGCAGCAATTGTTGCCATCACACCTTCGCTTTGCCTTGGAGAAACATGCGTAAAAAGTCCCTTCCCCTCATGTCGTTCCTGCTTATCGCATTCTTCACTTTCAACTTCTGCGGCGCGGCCATCTCGCAACAACAACCCAAGCCGGCCCCGGCCTCCGCCAAAGGCGACAACTCCGAGCACCTGGTCGATTACCCCAAACTCGGCGTCGACATCGGCACCGGCTGGAACAGCCTGACCGACAAAAAGTACAGCGCGACCTGTGTCACCTTCGAGGAGAAAATAGACACCGGTCAGGATACGCGGGAAGATCTGACCTCCATCACCGATCAGTACTCGCTGATGAACGAGATGCATGTTTCGGCCGAAGCCGAAGTCAGAGCGCTCGGCGCCTCCGCCTCTTCCAAAGTGGAATACGCGACAAAAACCAAAATCAACAATGAGTTCTCAAACTTCCTGGTTCGCGCCGTGGTCGAAAACGGAGCTCACTTCATCATTCCAGAGAAGAAAACCGGCGTCATTGGCCTCACTCCCATGGCCTTGAATCTCGCAAAGACTGACCCACTTCGCTTCGACCAGGTCTGCGGAGACACCTTCGTCTCCTCACTCCACGGCGGAGCGGAACTCGACGCCGTGATCACCTTCACAACGCGATCTCAGGAGGACCACCAGAGCCTCGAGACCAGCTTCTCAGGCTCCGGCTGGGGCGTGGAGGCCAAGGCAGCCGTGGGAACCACGGTCGAAACCCTGCAAAAAAATGGCCAGATGAAAATCACCTATATGCAGAGTGGCGGCTCAGGCGCTAACCTCGCCACCGACCAGGTGGGGTTGAACAAACTCATTAGCGACCTGCCCGCCTCGGCGGCCAAAGACCCCAAATTCTTCCTGCTCGGTCTCACGCGCTACGACTCTCTGCCCGATTGGCCGGGCAACAGCGCGGGGTGGAACGAAACCGCCTATCAGGAGATTGCCTCCCAGTACTTCAAGCTCTACACGCTCTACATTCAGTCCACGGGTATCCTGGCCGACCAGAATACCTACATCCTGAACCAGGGCATTACCGTGGACCAGCTCAGAAAAGTCAACGACCAATTGCTGAACCTCACCAAAGACATCAAGGTACGCGCACAGAAGTGTTTTGACAGCAATGGAGCAAGCTGCGATCTCCCGCCAGAGGACCGCATAAGCGATTACACCTTCAGGGCAAAGATGCCGGTGGCCCATGGCATCCAGGCTGATCTCGATATACAAAAAGCTCAAGCCGACATCGCCGTGGCCAACCTGAACGTGGGTAACGTCCAGGCTCAGATCAATAAGGTTTTCCAGTGTAAGAACAATATCGACTATTGGTTCCCGCCCTGTCCCGGTCTGAAGCTTCAATTCATTAACGCGTGGAATAACAAAATGATGGCTGATACCAAGCTGACGCAGTTGCAAGCGGCTTTTCCTGCCGCGCTGAAAGCGGCCATCGCGCGCACCTGGCTTGAGAGCGTTAACGCCGCGCGCTGTACCCGCGATGTCCTCGATAGCGGCTGCATCTCGCTCGCCGACCTCGATACCTACACCGCCACCATCAACACTTCCGCCAACCCGAGCACCGCCGCAGCGCCTCAACCGCCCTCCGGACTGAGTGCCAAGTAAACACCGGCTGTCAGGCCACCGTCGTCCTACGCTGTCTTAACAAAGTTCATCGCCGCCGAATTCATGCAGTACCGCAGCCCCGTCGGCTTCGGCCCATCGTCGAAAACATGTCCCAGGTGCGCCTCGCACTCCCTGCATTTCACTTCGGTGCGGATCATCCCCAGCGTGTCATCGTCATTCTGAATCACGTTCTCCTTGGCAATCGGCTGCCAGAAACTCGGCCACCCTGTTCCCGACTCAAACTTGGTCTCCGAACTGAACAGCGCGTTGTCGCAGCAGATGCACCGGTAAATCCCGTGCTCGTGATTGTTCCATGTCGCTCCCGTAAACGGGCGCTCCGTGCCTGACAAGCGGGTCACTTCAAACGACAAAGGCGAGAGCACCTGCCTCCACTCCGCGTCGGTCTTCACAACGCGGGCCACACTCACCGTGCCGGTTGCCTTCCCGAGCGCGGAAAACTGGACGATAGTCACCGGCCCAACGGCCCCGCGCGCCTCCACAGGAGCCACAGAATGCCGGCCAAACCTCCAAAGCACAACGCCCCCAAGAGCCGATGCCGCCGCAAAAAAGAACGCCCGCCGCGTGGCCTGTCCCACTGACGAAATCGAGCGCGGTAACGCCGCCGGAACCTCCGGTTCCTCGTTCGAATCCCTATGCATCGCCATCTCCTCGAAACGCCAGAGCGCATCCGCCAATGGGACGCACCTCCCCATAGGAAGGTTACAAACAGGCCTCCCTGAACCAACAACTGCGAACCAAGAACTGCGAACCAAGAACTGTGAACTGTGAACTGTGAACTAAGAACTAAGACCTGCGAACTGCCTCTCAAGGCAGATTCGTCACATGCACGCCCGCCTGCGTTTCAGGCGTAGTCCCGTCGTTCACCTGCACCGCAACCGGTTTGCCTTGAATCAGAATCCGCTGCACAGCCTTCCCCCGCGCCGGCACCAGCAGGCGCTTCGTCACAGACTTGTCCACCGAGCGCACAGTCACCGGGACTTCTGCCGCCGCGTAGCCCATATTGCTCACACTCACAGCAACAAACCAATCCCCTGTAGGCTGCGAAGTGGGAAACACGCCCTCAATCGCAAGGTCCGGTAACCCCTTGTCCGCATCCACCCAATCGGAAAATAGCCACGACAAATCCCGTTCCGACCCGGCAGGTTCAAGCAGTTTTTCAAGCGCCCCTCGACCCTGGCCCGGGCTCCATGCTCGCAACGCGGCGGAAAGCTCGGCGTCGCTCGTCGCGCCTCGCATCATCCACAAAATATACGCAGCCTTGGTGCGGTAATAAACGGGAGAAATCGCCTGCCCAAGCGGCTGCCCGGAGCTTTCCCCCGGACTAGAAGGCTCCGCAAGCGCCAGGGCCGATCGGTCGGCTTCCAACACGCCCAGCGCCTGCGCACGACCCTGTTCTTTTTCCGTCCACAACGTGTCCATAAAGGTTGCGACACCCTCACTGAGCCACGCCGGACCTGGACCCAAAAGCTCTGCCACTTCTGAGGATTGCGATTTCATCGGTGCAATCGCCGGCTCCATCCAAGCCTCGCTCAGCGCGTGCACAAGAATCGTGCTCAGCCGCGCCGGATCGCCGTTCCGAATCGGTGCAACCAGAAGCGCCCCAGCCTCAAACGGCAAGTCGTCGGCATCCGGAAGGTCCAACACTGTCAGCGATGATCGGGGCGTTTGCCCCAGCCACGTCTTCAGAAATGGAGTCACTTCGCCCGCTACCGCATTCCACACCGATACGGCCGGTTCATCGTCAGGCAGCGTATAAAGCGTGGCATTATCGCCCGGATGCGCCGTGCGTATCGCGAGAAACAGGCTGGGTGCTTCAAATCCAAGAATCGACACGCCCGAGTCGGCGCTCGCCACCCCCGGCGGCTCCTGCCCCGGCGCTTCATCCGCCGCCGGAGGGCCGGAATCAACCACGGTCAACGCCGCGGGATGCCCGTTGATCACCGCAACGGTAGGAGGCTGCCCATGCGGAAACTCAACCGTCAGCCTCACGCGAAACCGCGCGCCAGACATGCGCAGTTTGTGTGTGCCAATCTCGTCAAAAAGCCGCACACCCTCGCCCAGAAACGCGGGCACACTCGCCACCGGATACCACGCCACATTGCCGAACCCGCGCAGCCCAGTGAAAGGCACGCTGATCTGGTCCCAATCCGAGTGCAGCGCCACATCCGGCGGCGTATCGATCACATCCAGCCGCTGCGCCGAAACCGGAATATCGCCGGAATACGTCACGTCGAGCTGCACTGTCCCGCCCGGCGCCAGCGGCTTGTCCAGTGGAACAACCGCTTCGCTAAGCAGCCCGGTATGGTCCACGTCCGACTTCAGCGGCGCAACCGGAAACACCACATCCTTGAGCTGCCCTCCGGCTGCGGCAACGCGAATCCGTTCCCACTGCAAGGTCGAAGAAATCTGCAGCGGAATCCGAGCCAGCGGTGTCTGTCCGTCGTTGCGCACGGTCAGTTGCGCGCGCACAGCAATATGCTGCTCCACAGTCCGAAGCCGCACATCGAGATCCAGATTCGTGAACGTAACCGCATGGCGCTCAGCATCTTCCGCCACCGGCGCGTCGGCAGCAATCACTGAAGACTTGGCCGTATCGACCCCCACATGCGTAGTGGTCTGCCCATTCTCGTCCGTCGAGCGGGAAAACAGTACCTTGCCTCCGGATTGCTGCGGGGCTACCTGTCCTTCCGGATGCTGCGCGGGAACTGAGGGGGGTGCGGTTTGCTGCTGCGGTGCGGCACTCTGCGCCGATAAGGTGAAAGCCGCCATGCCGGTGGCAACACATGCCAGAACCCCGGCAATTAAAGACTTCATGAACCCAGGCCTTTCTGTTTCTTTGGTTTTGACGCGCCGGCATCCGCGTGGCGAGCGCCGATTGCACCCCGGCCATCCACACCTGCAGCCTTCGCCCGCCGCTGCCGGAAAGCCTCGTACAGCACCACAGCCCCCGCAGCGGACACGTTCAGCGAGCTCACCCCGCCGGCCATCGGAATCCGCAGCAAATGATCGCACGTCTTCCGCACCAGGTCGTGCAGCCCCGCACCTTCGCGTCCCAGCACCAGCACGCAGTCGCCCGTCATGTCGAAGCGGTCGTAGTCGCTGGTTCCGCGCTCGTCCAGCCCGATAATCCAAAGGTTCCGTTTCTTCAGTTCTTCGAGAGCGCGCACCAGGTTCACCACCCGCGCAATCCGCAAATGCTCCGTCGCGCCCGCGCTCGCTTTTATCGCTACCGGGCTCAGCGGAGCAGACCGCCGCTCCGTCATCAACACCCCATCCACGCCCGCCCCATCGGCCACGCGCAGAAGCGCGCCCAGGTTCTGCGGGTCTTCCACGCCATCCAGCGCCAGTAGCAGCCGCGCCCCGCCATCGCTCCCTAAAGGCTCAAACAGGTCCTCGATCGAGAGCATCTCCTGAGGACGCACCAGCGCCACCACGCCCTGGTGCGTAGGATTCTTGGCCACCACGGTCAACTGCTCCCGCGATTCCTGCCGCACGCGCACACCCGCCTGGCGGCACAAGTCCACAACCCGTTCCACCCGGACATCCTCACGTTCCCGCGCCACCAGCACATGATCAAACCGCCGCCGACCAGCCTTCAGCGCTTCCTCAACCGGGTGCAACCCATACAAAACTTCCATTCCGTTAGTGTAGAAGATTGCCGTATCCCGCCGCGCCAACCGCACGCCATTCATGACGGATTTCCATATCATCCGTCCTGTAGATAACTCCACGTCACCGCTCTCATACTTCAACGGGTGTTATTCTTCCATTGCTTTCCTGCACAAGGAGGGTCCAGTGATCCAGAAAAGAATGCGCAGCGTTCGTCAAATCGCGCAGACGGTTCCATTGGGATTTCTTCTCTGTGCGGCCGCGTTCGGAATCCTCCCACCCTCGCAAGCGCAGTCCGACCCTTTTGCCCAATTACTTGCCGACCTGAAGGATCCGAATCCCCAAGTGCGAATCCACGCGGCCGAGAAGCTGCGCGATCTGAAGGATCCCCGTGCAGTCGATTCGCTGATTGCCGCGCTCAAGGACTCAGAGACTCGAGTTTGGTCCAGTGCGGAGCAAGGGCTGGCGATCCTCGGCGCACCCGCTGTGGAACCACTCATTTCATCCATGAAGGATCCAGACGCGCGCGTGCGACAACTCGCTGTCAATGCTCTGGCTCTCATCAAAGACCCGCGTGCGATCGATTCTCTAGTGACTGCTCTCAAGGATCCAGAAGCGCAGGTCCGCTCGACTGCCGGTGGAGGGCTGGCAGCCATTGGCGGGTCAGCTTTGGAACCACTGATTTCAGCGCTTAAGGACCTGGACCCGCGCCTTCGTTCAATTGCGGCCACGTCGCTCGGAACAGCCAGAGATCCTCGCGGGATCGATCCGCTGCTCGCCGCTCTCAAAGATAGCGACCGGCAGGTTCGTTCCCAGGCCTTATCGGCTCTTGGCAACATTGGGCCGCCTGCGCTTCCATCCTTGGAGGACGTTCTAAAGAGAGACCCGGATCCAGGCACGAGGCAGAGAGTTGCGGATGTGCTGGCTGATTTTGGGTCACCTGCGGCCGTGTCGCTGATTGCCGCGCTTGCCGATGGAAATGCGGAAGTGCGAACCCATGCGGTCCTGTCGTTGGGAAAAATCGAAGACGCCAGCGCCACCGGGCCTTTGATCGCCGCGCTGAAGGATGCAGTTCCAGCAGTGCGAACCAGTGCCGCTAATGCCTTGAGCCGGATCAAAGACCCATCGGCAGTCCCACCGCTGATCGCAATCTCCAACGATTCCGACCCCGGCGTCCGTTTGGCTGTTATCTCGGCGCTGGGCAATTTCAAAGATCCTCGAATATTTGAAGTAGTCCTTGCCGCGGCCAAGGATTCCAACTCCGGCGTGCGTGCGGCTGCAGTTGCAGCCCTTAGCCTTACAAACGATCCTCGGGCATTGCAGCCGTTGATAGCTGCCGTGAAGTTTCCCGATCGGGAAACTCGGAAGAGCGCCGCCGACGCCGTAGGGAAGCTCAAAGATCCTCGTGCCGTGGATGCCCTCATCGCCATTTCCAATGACTCCGATCCTGGCATCCGGGCAGCCGCGGTGAGTGCCCTCGGCGCCATCAAAGATCCTCGCGCTATCGATACCTTGATCGCCGCAGCCGATGACCCGAAGGCGAATGTCCGGCAGGATGCGGTGCGCGCATTGGGCGGGTTCAAAGATCCACGTGTGAGCCAGAAGATAATCGCCAGCCTCAAGGACCCCGAAGAGCCGGTTCGAGACAGTGCGGCGCAAGCGCTTATTCAGTTGAAGGACCCGAGCACCGTAGAAACGCTGGCGACTCTGCTCACGGAAAGCAAGGATTGGAGGATCCTCCAGGATTTACCTGATTCTCTCGCCTCAATTGGCACCCCCGAAGCCGTTCAGTCCCTGGTCAAGGCCGCACGGAGTTCGGACGGATTCTCGCGCCAACGGGCCGTTTCAGCGTTGGGCGAGGTAAGCGATCCCGGTGCAATCCCAGCATTGATCGGAGCTCTGAAGGATCCGAACAAAGGCGTCCGGCAAGTGGCGGCAAGGGCGTTAAATCAAATTGGTGCCGTCGCGGCTCCCGCCCTGATCGCTGCACTGCGCGATCCGGATGACGTGGTCCGCGAAGGAGCGGCCAACGCCCTGCGAGGGAGCAGTGACCCAAAGGCGGTCGAACCTCTAATCGCGCTCCTGAACGACCCGAATGCCGAGGTGAGGGCAAATGCGGCGTACGCTCTTGGACGGGAGAAGGATCCGCGCGTTGTAGATCCTCTACTCGCAGCCTTGAAAGACCAGGATGCGGGTGTGCGGCAAGGCGCAGCTACCGCACTCATGGCCACGAAAGACGCGCGTGTCGTTGAGTCGCTGCTCGCCACTCTCAAAGACTCGGACGCGGGCGTTCGGCGAATAGCAGCTTACTCGCTGGGGCGGATCAAAAACCCACAAGCCGGCGAACCTCTGATCGCCGCCCTGAAGGATCCGGACGATCAGGTCCGCCAATTCGCCGCCGACGCATTGGGCGAAATCAACGATCCCCGTGCCGTCGCACCCCTTCTGGATGTGCTGGAACACGATCAGGCAGAACGAGCCCAGCAAGGCGTAGCCTATGCCCTAAACGAAATGAAGGATCCTGCTTCCGTCGATCGCCTCCTGGCGCTCCTTAAAAGCCCCGATGCGGACGTCCGGCGCTGCGCTGCTTTCGCGGTGGCAGAAATCAGTGAACCTCGCGTGATGGATGCCCTGATCGGTGCGCTAAAGAATGAGGACGCGAAATTTCGGCGAAGCGTGATCTCCACCATCGGATTCAACAAAGATCCCCGCGCAGTCGATGTGCTGATCGCGGCGCTCCAGGACCCCAATTCAGAAGTGCGGCAGAATGCAATTGAATCTTTAGGCGACACCAACGACCCACGCGCAATTGAGCCTTTGCTTGCCCTCTTCAAGCGAAACGATCCCAACATCCAGCGGTACGTGATTCATTCATTGGGTTCCATCCACGACCCCCGCGTCATTGAACCACTGATTGCCTCCCTCAGCGACCCGTCTCCGTCCTCCCGGAGTATAGCGGCCAGGGAGCTAGGCTCAATTCAGGATCGGCGAGCAGTGAATGCACTCCGAGGTGCACTGAAGGATCGCAACTTGCCGGCGGTCGCGGGTGCGTTTCTCTTCTTCATCCGCCGCGGCGAACCCGGATCGGAAGATGCGATGATCGACGCACTCAAGGAGTTCGGTGACAGGCAAATGGCCTCGGCGTTCCAGCACTGCGGAAACGCGAAGCTCGAAAAGGCCGCGAACGCGTGGAGGCCGTTGAGAAACAGGCCAGAGCTGCACAGCGCATCGGGCTGGCCTAAGGAAGATAATCACGCCGTTTGGGGCCGTACCATTTAGCAATTGCCGGCGGAAAGATGTCGAAAACACCCCCAAATACCAACCCTTTGCTCCAATCGCTACTGGCTCTTTGTATCCTGTCCTTGCGGTGTTGACTGGAACAGCATGACCCCATCCCAAACCAGAACCTTCACAACAGTTCTCGAGCCAGCCGGAAACAAGCTGAACTGGGTCATTGCCCG
>Ga0302278_10007134_pt1 | contig 10380 bp, 8 predicted proteins | sample III_Bog_N3_2_FD_194543 | JGI IMG/M metagenome (GOLD analysis project Ga0302278, IMG submission 194543) | Peat permafrost microbial communities from Stordalen Mire near Abisko, Sweden - III_Bog_N3_2 | ecosystem: Environmental > Terrestrial > Soil > Wetlands > Peat | place: Sweden: Abisko... | reverse complement strand
CTAAGCTTCACATAGTTCTGGTCTACATCGGATTTGGCGGGAAACGCCACCTCGGCCGGCTCCTTGTAGGCGCCCTTGCAGAGACGGACGCGAATGCCTTCTGCGATCAATTGCTCAATGTCCGCCTGCGACCGGTAAAGATAGGCCTGAATCACAATGCCAATTGCGCCACGCAGCTCTGGCAGGGCATGAATCCGGTGCACAATGTCCAGTGTCGTCTGGGTCAGGGACGAGTCTTCCATATCGATGCGCAGAAAGTTATTCGTCGCACGGGCATGTTTCGCCAGGCTCTCCGCAATGGCGCCCGCGAGCTCGGGAGACAGTTCCAGGCCCATCTGGGTCAGCTTCACGCTGATATTCGCATTCAACTTGCGTTCAGCAATCCGGTCAAGCAACTGGTGGTAAATCTCAGCGGCCTTCTGTGCTTCGGCTTCGGTCGACACGCTCTCGCCAAGCGAGTCGAGAGTCACTGAGATCCCCTGCTTGTTCACGGCTTCGGCGACGCGAATCGCGTCCTCAAGTTCGAGGCCGGCCACAAAGCGCGAGCTCATCTTGCGGCCCATGCTTGAGCTCTCGCTGAAGCTCCGCATCGTACGATTTTTAGAGAGTGCAATAAAGGCTGAACGCAAAATAGGCATTGGCTAATGTCCTGTCGGCAACTGGCATGGTTCCATCGATTGTTGCCGCACCATTCAGTTTCGCACAATCGGCGTAATCGGAAGGAGCAGGCCAACCGCGGTTCGCTGGCGAGATCCCGCCGTGCGTTCGAATCCGCCTTTGTCTATGATTGCTATTGAAAGGCGAGACTCCGCATGAACAGGGTTTATTCAACACTGGCTCTGCTGTTTTTGCTCGCGATCGCAGCAGCTGCCCAGGCTCAGAATCTGCCCGCCACGACAGGCGAAACCCTCAGCGGTCACCGCATCGTTCTAGCTCAGGCTGTCGGCGGCCATCCGGCGCTGCTGGCGGCGTGTTTCAGCAAAGATGCCGGTCCATCCTGCGACCAATGGGTGAAACAGGCTCGCACCGATCCGGCACTGGCCGGCGTCACGGTATTCGAAGTTGCCATGCTGGGCAGAGCGCCCGGTTTCATTCGAGGGATGATCGAAAGCGGTATGCGCAAGGGGCTTACCGGCGCGGAGCAGGACCAGCTTGTGATTCTTACGGTGGACGAACCGCTTTGGCGGAGCTATTTTGGAGTGACGACGGATAAAGACCCCTGGGTTGTGCTGATTGATTCCGGCGGTCGTATTCTGTGGCATGGACACGGCGCAGCGGCCAACCTGGAGCCGTTGCTGAAAGCTGCGCTTAAGTAGCTCTTTATTCGACCCGGAACAGCACGCTACCGTGCGCGGGAATTTCTACATGCAAGCTCTTTGCGGAAGGAATGTGCTTCTGATTCCAGACGTCATAAACCGCATGAGGTTTGTCGGCGAGATGGAAATCGATCCAAGCCAAATCCCACGAACCCGCAGTATCACTCAAGTTGAAGACGGCGGCGTAGGTTTTCGGCTGTGGGCCGCCTGTGCGGGCATACCATGCACGCCACGGTAGGGGATCACCGTCATTCTTCGGGGTCAACGCAGGCCCGCTCTCGACGCTGTTCTGGTCGATATCCGTCACGTCTTTGTTGGTCAGCAGCGACCGCGTAAAATCATCCAGCTTGATCAGATTCCCGCCGTAAATCAGCGGCGACCGCGCAATTGCAAACAGCGTGAATTCCGTCTTCTGCTCATCCTGCGTGTACCGCGACTGCCGCGGCGGCCCCCATCCCGGGTGCGGTGTTAACGATCCTTCAGGAAGCATGTCCGCATCGGGCCAGCCGCCCGGCTTCGCGTACGGAGCCCACGCAGCCAGCCGGTCAAACTCGTCCTTGACGCCGAATGGAAACTCGCCATCCCCGGGCTTGTGCGGGAACACCCATCCATCCCAATGATCGTCCGCAATCCGCCACATCTGCGCATACTTTGCCACCTCGGCCGCATGTTCCAAATTGGTGGGGCCAGGGGACAGGCTCAGCACAATCGGCCGTCCGGTCTTCTTGATCGCTGCAGCAATCTGCTTGATCTCCGATATCCGGTAGGGCCGGTCGCTGATGCAATCCACCTTGATGAAATCCAGCCCCCAGCCTGCATAGAGTTTCAGCATGCCGTCGTAATATGCCTGTCCGGCAGCGTTGTCCTTCACCCCCCAGTTGCCCGGATCCCATGGGCAGGGGGAATCCATGTCCGCCACATCGGCCGCGTGAAAATCAGACCCGGCAATGGGCAGATTGTCCTTCACCACCTGGCGGGGAATGCCGCGAACAATGTGAATGCCGAACTTCAATCCCTGTGCATGAACCCAATCGGCCAGCGGCTTGAATCCGGCTCCATTTGCGGAGGAAGGGAAGCGGGTCTCCACCGGAATGAGGTACCCATTTCCATCCCACAGATACTTCCGCGCCTCGAGGTTCGCACCATAGGGATCGGCCATATACCAACCTTCATCGATGACCGCATACGACCACCCAAACTGCTTCATGCCCGCCAGCACCGAGACGTTGGCCTTGAAGTCGGTCTCATCGATGGTGAGGCCGTACGCATCCCAACTGTTCCATCCCATGGGCGGCGTGGGCGCGAGAGTCTGAGCATGCAGGGAATCAGTTAGCGAGAGGGTCAGGGCAGCAACGGCAAAAATAGCGGCGAAGAAAATACTACGTCGAGTCATGCGAAAACGTATACCACAATCGGCTTGGTCCTCGCATGTAACCAGGGCCGCATGCGCTGCCCCAAATACTCCAGGAAAACTTCGCTAGTCGCGGCTGGACCGGTCTAGTATGAATGCTCATTCAAAAACGGGCCAGGCTGCTTTCTCTGTCACGCGATTCGCCGCAGATTCTTCTTTTTCCCTGCGGAAATGATGGCCCCGCCGATTTGCGGTATCCCTTGTGTGCCATAAAAGTTCAGATCGTGTCAGCAGTTCAAAAGATCGAAAGAAGGCTCGAAATGAAAGCAGGACTCCGCACTGTCTTTGCCTTGGCCGCGGCTTGCACCGTGGCCCTGACTGCAACGCGCCCCGCGAACGCCCAGTACATCACCAAGAGCGATGTGGCAGAGGCCGTAGGAGCCGTCGTCGGCGTCGGCGCGGTTATTGGGGTTGGCATCTATTTCGCGGTTCACGCAAATCATTCAGTAACCGGTTGCACGGTCGCGGCAGCAAACGGTCTCGAACTCCAGCAAGACGAGCAGACCTGGTCCCTGGTGGGGAGCGTCGCCGCTATCAAGCCGGGAGAACGCGTGCGCCTGTCCGGTAAGAAGCAGAAGAAAAACGTCGGCGCTCCACGGCCATTCCTTGTCGAAAAACTCGCCAGAGACTATGGGGCATGCGCTCCCAAAGCTCCCACTCCGTAAGACTCGCCGATGCTGAAGAAAGGCTTGCTCATGACACGCAAGTTTGGGGCCCGTAAGTTTGGGGACTATAAATTCGGAAATCGTAAGTTTGGTTTAATCGCGATGGCTGCTCTCGCGCCATTCTTTTTCTGCGGCGCCACCTCGCCGACAGGCTGCCAGCCACAGCCCAAGCCCAGCAACGACGGGGTCTACGCCACCGCCGCCGCAGTTGCGGGCGGCATTGTCGTCGGCGCAGTCATCCTGGTGGAGGTGAACAAATCGCATCACACAGTGAAGGGATGCGTCACCGCTGGGCCGAACGGCCTGCTGGTGCACAATGAAGGCGACAACGAGAACTACGCGCTCGTTGGTGTTACGGCCAATACCAAGGTGGGCGATCGCGTCCGGCTCCACGGCGCGAAGGACAAGAAAACCAAAGACAGCGCAGGCGACCGCACCTTTGTTGTCGAGAAGATGGCGCGGGACTACGGCCCCTGCGCGGTCGGCATGAAGCCTCCGCAACCGTAATCACTAGCCGTAATTCCTGACGGGAATCTCTAGCAGGGCGGCCGAATCTCGCTTGATGTTCCCCCAGCCGCTGGAATGTAGCATTTGCGCGTATAGTCCATCACCATGCGGTCCGCGTTGAAGCGCCATCCCAGCGTGCGTATCGTCCGCTTCATGCGCTTGATCCATCCCCGCGGAAGGCCGTCGCGGTCGCGGTTGTAGTAGAGCGGAATCAGTTCGTCGCGCAGCACGCGATATAGGTCCTCGCCATCGCGGCTATCGTGCACATCCATGTTCGAATGGGTCCTGCCGGTTCCAATCGCAAAGCCATTCAAGCCGTCATAAGCCTCGGCCCACCAGCCGTCCAGCACAGAAAGATTCAGCCCGCCATTCAGCACCACTTTCTGCCCGCTCGTGCCGGATGCTTCCAGCGGCCGACGCGGATTGTTCAGCCACACATCCACGCCCTGAACCAGGTACCGGCCAACGTTGATGTCGTAGTCCTCGATGAACAAAAACTTGTCGGCGAATTTCGAGTCCCGCATCATCTGCGCAATCTGTTGCAAAACCTTCTTTCCCGGTTCGTCGTGCGGATGCGCCTTGCCCGCGAAAAGAAACTGCACAGGCCGCTTGGGATCGTTCACCATCGACGCCAGCCGCACCATGTCGGCCAGCACCAGGTTGGCGCGCTTATAAGTGGCAAACCGCCGCGCAAATCCAATCGTCAACGCATCCGGCGACAAAACCTTGCTCAGCTTTTGCAGCTCATCGTGCCCCTCACCGCGACGGTTTGCCTGCTCCTTTGCCCGCCTGCGCGCAAAATCAAGCAGCTGCGACTTCAGGCTCAGATGCGTCTCCCACAACTCGCCGTCGTCCACGTTTTCAATCTCTTCCCAGGTCTTTGCTTCGCCGCTGTTGCTCTGCCATCCCACACCGAGATGACGATCGTAAAGGCGGCACATTTGCGGCGCCAGCCACGACGGAACATGAACACCATTCGTGATGTGCCCGATCGGCACAGCGTCTTCCGGCTTGCCCGGATACAGGCACTTCCACATGGCTCGCGAAACTTCGCCGTGCAGAGATGAGACCGCATTCGCGCGCCGCGAAAGCTTGAGCCCCAGCACGGTCATGCAGAAAAGTTCGCCCTGATCCGTCGGATACTCGCGGCCAAAGCCCATCATGTTTTCGTGCGAAATCCCCAGTTGCTCGCGCAGCGGTCCAAGGTGCTCTTCCATCAGGTCCGCACTGAACCGGTCATGTCCCGCAGGCACAGGCGTATGCGTTGTGAAGATCACTTCTCTCGGTATCTGGCTGGCAGCCGCGGTAAAGTCCAGACCTTCTTCCACCATGCGGTTGCGGATCGCCTCAAATACGGCAAAGCCGCTGTGCCCCTCATTCAGATGCAACACGCCTGGGGAAATGCCCATCGCCTTCAGTGCGCGAAATCCTCCCACGCCCAGCAGCAGTTCCTGGCGAATGCGCGTGCGTCCATCGCCGCCGTAGAGGCGCGAAGTCAGCTCGCGATCTTCCGGCGCATTCCCTTCCACGTTTGAATCCAGCAGCAGCAGGTCACAGCGACCCACCTTCAAGCGCCACACCTTGGCCTTGATGCTGCTACCCCGCGTATGAATCTCGACCTGCACCGGCTCGCCATTCGGGCCAATCGCCGGCTGCATCGGCAAATGATTCACATCGGTCTGCAGATATTCTTCCCGCTGCCAGCCGCTCTTATCCAGCCGCTGCAGAAAATATCCCTGCCCATAAAACAAACCCACTCCAACCAGCGGAATGTCGAGATCGGAAGCGCTCTTGATATGGTCTCCGGCCAGAACTCCCAGGCCGCCAGAATAGATCGGAATCGATTCATGCAGTCCGAATTCCGCCGAGAAATAGCCAACGGGACGAGGCCGAATCACTCCCGCATTTCCCGCGCCCCACGTTCGGTCCGCATGCAGATATTCCTGCTGACGGCGGTAAACGTAATTAATGCGGCTATGCAAAACCAGCTCCGTTGCGCGGCGCTCAATCTCCCCCAGCGGCATCTCGGCCAGCAACGCAATCGGGTTCTGATTCAGCTCCCGCCAGCGAGTCGGATTCAGATCGCGAAACAGGCTGATGCAATCGTGGTCCCAGCTCCACCAAATGTTCCGTGCAAGCGACCAAAGCCGCTCCTGCGCCGGGCCAATAAAGCGGTCAAGTGTACGCGCTTCGCTCACCACCGGCGCCACCTGGTTGGCCGCTTCCACCAGCATGCGAATCTCGTCTTCGCGGAAGACCCGCGCATCCTTGGTCTGCACCACCAGCACACCCTGCAGCAGGCCGCGGTCAATCAGGGGCACACCCAGGAACGAGTGGTATTCTTCCTCGCCGGATTCCTTGAAGTACTTGAACCGCGGATGCTTTTTTACATCGTCCACCGCAACCGGCATCACCTGCTCAGCCACCAATCCGGCCAGCCCTTCGTTCAGCGGCATGTGCAGGGTCCCGATGCAGCGTGGATGCAGTCCCAGGGTCGCAGCCAGCACCAGGTTCGATCGATCCGGCTCCAGCAAATACGCGGAGCAAACATCGGTCCTGAACCTTGTCGCAATCAGGGCCACCACGTTCATGAGCGTGTCGGCAGGCTTGCCGCCCTCGTGCGTCAGATTGGTGATCTCCTCAATCGTCAACACATGATTGATATCCGCTTCATAGGACTGAGTCATCCGCTTGCCCTCGCTTTTCTGCGGTTCTGAAAACAAATACAACCCGACGAACGGCTTAACTGAATTGCAGTGCTGGAATGCATCCGTTCAAGTTATGAAAGAGGTGGCTGATTGCCGTCCGGAGGCCGGTTTCCCGGAATCCCCGTCGTGTTTTAGTGCAGGATGAATTTGACAATATCACCATTCCGTCCGCAGGCCAAAAGACCCACGCCACAGCACCTTTCCCATTGGCATATGCCACGAATAAAAGACATAAAAATCCCAGGCCGCCCTTGGTGGAACGGCCTGGGATTTCGTGTTCAACGGGAGCGGAGTTTTTAGTGATCCTGGGGAGCGCGGCGCACCGAAACGATGGTTCCGTCCTGTCTCGCCTGCACGTAGTTTCCATCGATCTGCCGCCACTCATTTCCCTCTGACGGACGGCGAAGGTGGTTCTGCTTATAGTCGATCTTATCGCCTCTGTTCCAGTCTTCGGTCTGGACCTTCGAGCCTGCCTTCCATTCCTGATGCTGCTTATAGGTGTGGTTGTCCTGGTGTTCCTGGGCCATTGCCGGCATGCTGGCCAGAGCCATTGCCAACAAGGGAAGTGCGAATGCTGCGCGAATAGTTTTCATCGGTACTCCTGCGGAATTGCGACCCGATTTGGGGTATGCGTTGTGGATGCCTCGAAGTTCTTAGTTCACAGCGGCATCGTGGGCTGATGAATCACAGGGACTGAGAACTGGGAACTCAGAACTACGAACTGGTTTGGAAACTGGCGGAGTCTTGCGCGCCATTGCGTCTTTGTCGAACAGCCATCAGGGTTACGCAGTGTGCTGAGGGCAGGCTGCTCAATAGTGCTCAGCGTGAGGCGGCGCAAATTCAATTCGCACAATTCCAGTCTCGGCGGCAAATTTCCGGTTACTCCAAGCGGCTTGCAGGCCGGGAATTGACCTGGAATGCATATTCGCAAATTGAATATTCGCGCTTATCGTGGTGCTGCCAAAAGCCTTAGGTCGCGACAGGCGCTGGACCCGCTAAAACAGGGGTTACTATGAGTGCAAGAGCCGATATTCTGTAGCCGATATTCTGTGTCTTCCCATGCAGCGGCGGCACAGAATCCGAATCCAGTTGAAGCCGCTCTCGAGTGCGAGGAACCCCTCATGGTTTATGCGGTGTATGCGTCCGTCGGCGTTGCATTCCTTTTCGCGATCCTTTGCGCCGGCCTTTACGTCAGGCAAGATCGATCCCGCGCGGTCATATCCACCACGGAATGGGTCAGATTGATGCGCAAAAACGATGTTCAGCATGATCGAGCAGCGAGCGCCAAAGCAAGGGGCTCTAAGCCGAAGCCGCCGAAAATTCCGCCGGCCGGCGAGCATTTGGCATAGGGAAGATTGTGATCTGTGAAACTGTGAGCCGCTGCCTCGGAATTCCCACCGCGTCCAATGCTTTGCCTAGGCAACAGCGGGCTTAGACACCGCCGTCCGCGTCACGGAGATAACGCTGATATCGTCTTCCTGCCCAAAGTTCTGCGCGGCGATGGCTACTTCCGCAGCCGTCTTTGCCCTGCGCAAAAGATCGTGAGTGCGATCGAAGCCGAACAGGTTCCCGGCGATATCCTGCGCCTCCACAATCCCATCGGACATCATCACCAGCCGGTCCCCGACCGCCAGTTTGAACCGCAGCACGGATAGGTCCAGGTCCGACGTCATGCCTAGTGGCAGCGCGCCATCCATGGCCAGTGGTTCTCCATTCAGATAGGGCGGGATATGTCCCGCATTTGCCAGCAGCACATTGCCGTCCGCGCCGATACGAAGAGCAAGGCAGGTCGCCTGTGCATCGCCGCGCCCCATCAGCCGGTGATTCAGAGCCTTCAACACCGCGGAAGGGTCAGCGCTCCAATCCACCGTGCTCCGGATGGCCCCCACCAGGAATGCCACCATCATGCTGGCCTTCAATCCCTTGCCGGTCACGTCGCCAGCCACAATCAGCAGGCTCCCATCCAATGGTCTCGGGACAATTTGGAAGAAGTCGCCTCCCACCGCGCGCGCCGGCCGATACTCGCTTTCGATCACCAACCCCGGAAGCACCGTCCGCGCTTCCGGCAAAATTACCTGCTGCACCTCTTGCGCCTGCTTCACGTCCAGCGCCATCTGCAACTGTTCCTGCCCAGACTGCACCAGCCGCAGGTTGATATCCTCGGCCATCAACCGTTGTTCGCGCAGCGCCACCAGCAACCGGCGCAGCAGCAGCCAGCCCAGTACGGCGGCCAAAAGCAAATTCGCAATCTGCGCAACAGAGATTTCCAACCCAATCGGTGATCCGCCTGTTTCGAAATGCAGCGTGTGGTGCTCTTTTTGAAACTGCCCAATGCCTCGCAACAGCACGGTGGGCAGCACCAGCCAGCCTTCCAGGCCCTTCTTCCGGATTCCCAGCACCACAACCCACAAGAGCAGCGCGAAGAAAAGAAGCCGTACCCCCAGCGAAATCGGAACAAACGCGGCTGCAACTTTCTGCGAAACAAATGCGGAGAAGAGCGATCCTGAAACCATGTTCGCCACAATGAGCATGATCGTCAGCAAATCGACTGCGCGCGGAATCCAGGGAGGCCTGTGCAGGCGGAACCACATCCACCACACCAAGACCCAACCCGCCGAAATCAGCGGCGAAAGAAAATCCTCGCGCAGCATGGTTGGCAAGAGGTAACTCAGGTAGGTAGTCCACAGCGTGATTGCCGCAAGTCCATAGTTGAGGGCCGACATCAGGACCACAGTCCCCATCCAGGCAAAGACGCGGTCCGTGCGGTCGAAGAGCCGCAGGCTGAACGCCATCAGCCCGAGGAACAAATAAACCATGGCCTCGAGCGCGAGGGGCAGGTAGGTGCGGATCAGTTTTTGCCAGCGGATCTGGTAGTTTGCCCCCACGGCTGCGGCATCGCCCAACAGCGGCGCGTTGTGCATCCCACCCGCGTCGTGCTGCTGCAGCAGGCTGTTTGGCCCCATCCACACTCGGAAGGCGAGCACGGCATTGGCTCCATCGCCACTGGACGGAGCCGGAAGCGGAAACATCATGGGCTGCGCGTAATAAATTACCGGCCTGTTGTTGGTGAACTCGCCAAAACTACCCAGCAGCTTGCCGTTGCTGAACACCTGGTAGGCGTCGTCCACGTCGTTCGGTCCAGCAAGCGCCAATCGGTCTCCGTCGCGCGAGTCAAGATGCACGTGCATCCGATACCACGCATACCCCCAGTAATTCGGGTGCCCCTTAGCCTGCCAGCCAGCCGTGTAGCCGGTCGACCCGCTCCACGAGTCGAACTTTCCATCCTTCGGCGTCAGGTCAACCGTCTCCCACTTCGAATCATCGAATCCCGGCTTGGCCCAAAGCGGAGTATGCGTAGCCGGATCGATGGGTGAATCCCCCACCGAAAACTTCCACGGCCCAAACAGTGGTGCCGCCGCCTGGCCCAGATGGATGGTCGCTCCACTCTCCGGCGACGGAGTGCTCTGAGCATGCGCAGAGACGCCGAACGCAAGACAAACGAGGACCAGCAATTTGACGCCTGAAGGTCGGAACACGAGGGGGGACCTCTTCTTTCAGTGGGAAAGCCACTCATCGAACTATACCCATTGAACGGCCTGTTCGGAAACCCCGATTTATCAAGAATCGACCCAGCCGTTGCTCAAACCGCCAAATTGCGCACGGATCATTCCGACTATGAAAGTTTTATGGGGAAGGTTTGGAACGCGTTCCTGACCTTCATGGCATCAACCTTCTGCCCTCTGTAATAAGCTGATTCGGGGGGTACTCTTCAT
>Ga0302278_10007132_pt1 | contig 10382 bp, 7 predicted proteins | sample III_Bog_N3_2_FD_194543 | JGI IMG/M metagenome (GOLD analysis project Ga0302278, IMG submission 194543) | Peat permafrost microbial communities from Stordalen Mire near Abisko, Sweden - III_Bog_N3_2 | ecosystem: Environmental > Terrestrial > Soil > Wetlands > Peat | place: Sweden: Abisko... | reverse complement strand
CGACATAGCTGTTCAGATCGGTGTATTCATCGTTGGGCCGAAGCACGAGGGTTTCGCGATTCTGCTTGATGAACTCGATCAGGTCCACAACCTGATCGTCGCGCGTGGCCTTACCCGCTTTCACGACGCGAGTCCATGGCACATGCTCTTTGATGGCTTTGCGTTCGTTTTGCGGGAACTTCGCCACCAGCGCGTCTTCCGTGAGGAGGGCAAACATCGCCTTCTTGTGCGAAAGCTCGGAGCGGAAGCTATTTACCACGCAAACCTTGTGATCGCGGTACGCCTGAACCAACGGATGGTTCAGCGTGAAGCGAAGCAGAAACTCCTGCGCGCTAACGCGGCGGTAAATCAGATCGATGTCGAAGCCCGCGCGTGCATCGAAACCGGTGGCGCGCAGAGCTCCGTTGCGATATTCCAACTGCTCCGGCGACACCATTTCGGTCTCGTAACCGGCAGCGCGGAAATAATCGCGGAAGATCTCGTATTCGCTGCGCCCGCTGGCGTTGCGGAATTCGAGGATCGCGATATTCGGCTTCTTGGCAGGGATCGCGGAGGCTGCGGCGAAGAGCTTGTAAGCCTTGAGCAGAGCGTCCAGGAAAGGCCTCTTGCCGCCAATGCGAGTCAGATTGTAGCGGCGACGAAACTCTTTTACGGGCGGCGCGTCATAGAAGAGATCGGAGAGCCCTTCGGCGTACGCGGCTCCCGACAAAGCGTCCGCGTTATACTGCATGACATGCAGGGACCCGTTCTGGATCTGCAGGTCGAGTTGGGCGGATACCTCGGACATTTCGTATCCGGGATCGACTGCGGCCAGCATCTTTTCAGCCGGGAACAACTGCATCAGGGAAAGCAGTTGCGGGGATGCAAGTGCCAGTCGCAGCATCCGATCTACAGCCGAGATCAGCGCTTCGCCGGTTTTGACCAGATTGTCGTACTGTTTCTGGGTGACAAAATTCGGCCTCAGGAAGGGACAGAGGAGCCGCCCCCCGGCTGAAAGCTGCTGGGCTTCCATCTGCTCTTGTAAATTTTTGACCCATCGCATATCGCGATAGGGCTCGGATTCGAGGATCCGATGATATCGGGCGATTGCCTCGTCCAATTGCGTCATTTTGCGCGCTTACCGTTTCTGCAAACGAGTATGACACAAATCGGGAGGCTTTGTCTGGTACACATTTGTGCGTATTTCCCTAACCTATTGAAAACAAGCTAAATTCTCTCTCATTCCATATATGCCGCGTGTAGCGGATTTGCAACAGTTTGCTGGCGGCAGAAATCAAAGTGCTTATGCGAGCGGGGTTTTCGGACAGCGGGGCAATCCGGGGCGCGGGACGAAAAATCTTGAAACTCCGGCGCCACGCCAACTCCCGGCCAGGTGGAAGCCTGGCCGGTCGCGGTAGGGATGCCGGTTACCCAGCACTCTTACCCCGGATGTAGCCACCCCAGTTAGGGTGGTCTGACGCGAAGCGAACATCAGGCATCGGGTGCGGATGCAGAACTTCGACTTCCGGCAGGAGGTTGCCGAGCTTCTCCAGAAATTTGTCCCAAGTCCTGCGGGTTCGCTGGCTTCGCCCGCGAAGATGCCACAGCCACATGCGCAGCACTTCGTGCCGGAATGTTCTCAGGCGATACTCGTTGCGCGGTACAGCGTGGTACCGGAAGTATCCGCGAACCACCGATTGCAGCCATTTCACCATGTCGGCCCTCTCGTCCTCCATTACGCCCGCGTTCAACCATTTCAGTATCAGGCGGACGAGCCTTTCATCTCCAATCCGGTGCCGTATGAACTTCTCCATTTGATCATGTCCGACTTTATCGAAAAATGACCGTATGTCTTTCCTCCGCGATCTCCTTCGGCCCTCCCTGGCTTTCGTTCGACCGCTTCATCGGTACTACGTTGACCATGAGACGCAGACGGCAGTCCTTCTTATCCGGATACGGCCAGCCGTGATTCTGCGCCTGTGGTCAAGGCTCCCTGCGGGCGTGCATGTCGGTCTTATCGCTCATCGCTTTCTCCCACCGATCCACAGCTCTTCTGCCATGGATGACAACAGGGTCACTCGGTTCTCGTGCGTGAAGTTTCCATACATGCATGGGGTCTTCGACTCCGCAGTGCCCACGGCGCACTCGGATACATTGCGCGCCGCAGTGTTGCCTTCCGGATGCCCTGACACAGTCGGCGCAAGTGATTTTGGCTATTTCGGAGCTCACAATTTCGGGATACCCAGCCTGCATGTGCCTCTTTCCAACGCTTCAAGTGCGCCGTTGCCGACGCCCTCACATGGTCGAGGTCAGGACAGTTCGCTACTCCTTTCCTGCATGACTCTTTCATACTTCACGCAAGGTTTATCCCGACGCGATCCAGGGCCGAAGCCCTGACCCTACCAGGGCTCTGCGGAAATTGGTTCGGATCGGCACTGTCGGCTGGGCTACTCGCGACGAATGTTGTAATTCCGGTTGACAGTGCGAAGTCGACAGGGCAATAATTTTGACAACAGTCCCATTACCGACTGAATGCCGCCTTGTTTCTTCGCGGCCGAGACCCGTCCTCCGCTTCGAAACTCGCTTGATCAGGGGGCAATATGCGACGGTTTTCGGCAATACCTTTTCTTTTCTTCGTCTTTGCGTCCGCAATATGGGGCCAGACTTTCCGCGGGGCCATTAACGGCACGGTGACCGACCCCACCGGCGCGGCGATCGCAAACGCCGTAGTTACAACAACCGAATCGGCCACCAGCATCGCGCACAACAGCGCTTCGACCAGCGGTGGCGAATTCTCGTTCCAGGACCTTCCTCCGGGCGAATATAAGGTCAACGTCACAGCGCCGGGATTTCAGCAGACCACTGTCGACCATATTCCGGTCACGGCCGGGAATGTTTACACGGTTCCGGTGAAGATGACGGTAGGCACGCAGTCGTCTACGGTCGAGGTGTCGGCCGCGGCAGTTGAAGTGGATACGACGACTTCGACCCAGAGCGACACGATCCCGTCGACCGCATTGCAGAACCTGCCTCTGAACGGGCGCGATTTTTCGCAGCTGATCGCGGTTGCACCGGGCTATGGCGGGTATTCGGTGGGCGGTTTCGGGTCGCTGAACGGAACCCGCGCCAATCAGATGAACTGGCAGATCGACGGCACCGACAATAACGACTTCTGGCACAATATCCCGGCGGTGAATCAGGGCGGCGTTTCGGGGATTGCGGGCGTGGTGATGCCGATCGACGCGATCGATGAGTTCTCGGCGCAGACCCAATCGAATGCGGAATCCGGGCGGAGCGCCGGCGGCACGGTGAACCTGACGATTAAGTCGGGAACGAATCAGATTCACGGGACCGGTTATTACTACAACCGCAATGAATTTTACGCCGCGACGTCGCCCTTCTTTGCGCCTACGCCGGAGTTTCCTAAAGCACCCGAGCTGCGGAACTACAACGCCGGCTTCACGGCGGGCGGCCCGATTATCAAGGACAAAACGTTCCTGTTTATCGGATTTGAGAAGCAGGATTACATCTTCGGGTTAACGGGTTTATCGACCGAGCCCTCGACGGCCTGGGTGAATCAGGCGCTTGGTCTGCTGACGAACGCGGGACACAAGTATGGCGCTTATACGCCGGTGCCTGAGAGTACGCTGTCTTCGAATTTGCTGTCCGCTTTGTGGCCCGGCTCGATTAATAACCTGCCGGCGACGCTGAATAATTATTTCGCGACGGTTCCGGGGTCGGGCTACAGCTATAACGGCGTGGTCCGGCTGGACCACAACTTCAATTCGAAGGAACATTTCTCGGCGCACTGGTTCGCGGGCGAAGGCGATCAGACTCAGCCTCCGGGAGCGAGCCTGGCGCTGGCAACGGCGAGTTCCAACCTGGGTTACTACTTCGAAGTCGCGCCCATTCACGTGCAGAATTATTCAGCGGTGCTGAATTCAGTGCTGACGGATAAGATGACCAACCAGGTGCTGTTCGGCGTGAGTTATTTCAACCAGATTTTTCACGATGCCAACAACTCGTTCAACATGAAAAATCTGGGGCTTTATCTGAGCCCGGGCGCGACGGAAAACGGCAAGCCGATTCAGGGCGCATCGAATATTGAGATCGCGGGATTCGATCAGGTGGGAATCACACCTCCCGAAGGGCGAAACGATATTACGGGACACCTGACCGACATCCTGTCTTACAACACGGGCAAGCACCAGTTTCGCTTTGGCGGCGAGTTCCGGCAGGGGCGTATCGACGAGTTCTATTTCCGGCGGTCCACGGGCGAGTTCACGTTCGATGGAACGCAGGGGCCATGGGCGGCTTACTGCGGCGGGAATCCTTCGGTTACGGGTTGCGATGCGAATACGACCGCGCTTGCGGACTTTCTGGCGGGTGACGTGAGCACGTCGTCAATCGCGGTGGGAAATGCCGAGCGACATGTGCTGGCGAACGGGCTCGACTTCTTCGGTCAGGACGACTGGCAGGTGACCTCTAAGCTGAACTTCAACCTGGGTCTGCGGTGGGAATATTTTGGGCCGCTGCATGCGAACGGCACGAAGGATCTGGGCGTGTTTGTGCCGGGGCAGGGGCTGGAGATTCAGGGCGCGGGGATCAACTCGATTTTCCGCCCCGACTGGCACAACTTCGCACCGCGCGCGGGCTTCGCATACCAGGCCGGGCCGGGGTTGGTGGTGCGCGGGGGCTTCGGGGTATTTTTCGATCAGATCAACATAAATCCGTTCCTCGATTTCCGGCCACCCATCAGCGCGGCGGACGGGCTGGAAGATAATCCGGTCGGACCCGACGCGGTGGATAGCTACAGCCGCAACAGCTACAACTGGCAGACCGCGCAGGCGGGCGGCGCGCCCATTTTCCCGAGTGTTACGACGTGCATGGGCAACTTCGCCACAGACCCGAACTGCCTGAACGCCGGACAGATTTTCAACGTTTTTTCGGTGAATCAGAACTTCCGCACGCCGTATTTTTTCAACTATAACTTCAATGTGGAGAAGAGTCTGGGCAGCGCGGCGGTCTGGCAGCTGGGCTACGTGGGGAGCAAGGCGCGCAAGCTGTCAGTGATGCAGGACATCAACCAGAATGGCGCGTTTAATGCGCAGTATCCGAATTACGGCTCCATTATTCAGCTCAACAGCGACGGCATTTCGAACTATAATTCGCTGCAGACCATACTGCGCGTGCGCAACTGGCACGGGTTTACGTCGCAGTTCGCTTACACATGGGCGCATGCGCTGGACGATGTGACCGAGTACCGCGGCGTGCTGCCGCTCGACAGCTTTAATCTGCGGCAGGAGTATGGCAGCAGCGATTTCGATACGCGGCATAATTTTACGGCGTTTTGGAACTATGACGTGCCGGGGTCGGGGCACGGGCCGAAGTGGCTGTCGCACGGATGGCAGGTAAGCGCGTTTCTCTCGCTGCACAGCGGGCAGCCGTTCAATTTCAATGCGGGGACGCAGCGTCCGGGGCTGAATATCATTGGCAACCCGTTCGCGGGGGTGAGCCATACGTTCAATCTGGCGATCGGCGGGGAACAGTGGGTGAATCCGAATGCGTTCTGCGTGCCGGGGGCGACGGGTTGTCCGGGTACGACGAACCCGGACGGGGATTTGAGCCGCAATGTTTTTGTGGGGCCGGGGTTTGCCGATTTCGATTTATCGGTGTTCAAGAACATTCCGCTTAAGGAGCGTTTCCGGATTCAGTTAAGGGCGGAAATGTTTAACGTGTTTAATCGCATTAATCTGGCGACTGGTGCGGGGTCGGTGGGGTCGAACGGGGTGGTGAGCGATACGATCGGAGATTTTAACGGGGCGCCGGGGCTGGGGCCGGGCGAGCCGTTTAATATGCAGCTGGCGGGGAAGGTTATTTTTTAGGGTTCACGGGCAGCGCGCGCGGCTTCAATCGCTTCGCGGACGCGCGCGTCGCCCTGATGAATCGACATTGCCGCGGTGGCGGCGTCGGCGGTTGCAGCGCTGCCGGTGCGTATCAGACCGATGAGGTGCTGAATGGCGGATTCGGTCCGCGAACTTGCAAGCGCGAGCAGGATGCACTTCTTCGCGGAAGGGTCGGCTGTGCGTTCGAAGCGCGCCTTCAGCAATTCGATGGCATCCTCGCGGCGCGATTCGCCGAGCGCCAGAATCGCGGCATCGCGCAGCGCCTCGTCGCGCGAATTCGCGATGGATTCGACCAGCGGCAGCGCTTCCGCTCCATCGACATCAAGGAGCCCCACCAGACAGTCGGAAATCACGTCGGACTCGCGGTCGCCGATCAGAATCTTCAGGCGCAGGAGCAGGGCGGCGGCATCGGAACCGACTGCTGCAATCGCTCGCGCCGCCCCGGCTCGTGCGGGCCATTGCTCGTCCGCCAGCAGTTCCACCAGATCGCGCATTTTATTCGGATCGCGTGTGTTCGCGAGGCCCATGGCGCAGACGGCGCGCAACTCCGACGCCACATCGTCACTGCCGCCCCACGTGCCTTCCATCTGGACGTGACGCATGCCGCTCCGAAAGACAGCGGCATCGTCGTAATCCAGAGCGACCAGCGCGCGGGCCATCGCTGTGAGCGCGACGCAGCCTTTGTCCTGAGCTGGCTTGTCGAGAAAGCGTTTGAAAGCATCGGCAAGTTGTGGGGCGAACTCTTTCTCCTGGGCATCGCCGACGATGCCGGCTGCCTTCTTGACGACGAGGTTCGATTTCGAAGCCAGCGCCTTTGAGAACTGTTTGCGGCCCTCGGCAGTGTGAATCTGAAGGTCGTCGAGTTGCGCCAGCGCGGCCAGGATCGGGTCGTTCTTCATGCGGTCAGAGTTCGGAGAGGAGCGAGGCGGAGACGCCCTGTTCCGTCACCGCGCGGGGCCGCAGACGCACGAGGCGGTTCGACGCATAGGGCAGATCGAGCTGCGCCTTGATGTAGTTGTCGGTGAGCGCCAGGCCGAGCGGTTCGATGGTCACGGCGGTCACTTCCCGGCCCAGCATCGCTTCACGAAACGCGGCGTTCTTGCGCGCGGCGAGGTCCCGCAGAACGCGGTTGCGGTCTTTGCGCACGGTGATCGGAACGACATCGGCCATGTCGGCAGCGGGCGTGCCGGGGCGCTCCGAATAGGTGAACACATGCAGGTACGTGTAGGGCATCGACTCGATAAACTGCCGAGATTCCTCAAAAAGCGCGTCAGTTTCGCCGGGAAAGCCGGTCATTACGTCCGCGCCGATGGCGGCATGGGGCATGAGGGAACGGGCCTTCATCAGACGATCGGCATAATGGCGCGGCCGGTACTTGCGATGCATGCGCCGCAGGATCATATCGGAGCCCGATTGCAGCGGCGCATGGACGTGCTTCGCGATGCGCGGCGATTCGGCCATGAGGCCCAGCAGATCGTCGGAAAAGTCCATGGGCTCGACGGAACTGAGGCGGATGCGCGCGATTTCGGTTTCGTCGAGCAGGCGGCGCAGAAGGTCGGGCAGCCGCTCGGTGCTGCCGGCTTGGCGACCCCATCGACCCAGATTGATGCCGGAAAGGACGACTTCCTTGTACCGTGCCGCGATGGAGCGCACCTGATCGACGATTTGGTCCGCGCCCACATAGCGGCTCTTGCCGCGCACAAACGGAATGATGCAGAAGGAGCAGCGGTTGTGGCAGCCGTCCTGAATCTTGAGATTGGGGCGGGTGCGGTCGCCGGTGGCGTCCAGGATCGGGGCCGTCAGGATATCGCGGGTTTCGAATATATCGCCGGTCAGAACCTGGCCGTGATAAGGCTCCGCGCCACCGATCACTTCGGCGATCTGCGTCTTATGCGAATTTCCCACCACCCATTCCACGCCGGGCATGGCGGCCAGTTCTTCGGGGGCGCGCTGGGCATAGCAGCCGGTTACGAGAATGCGCGCGCAGGGGTTTTCACGATGCACGCGGCGGATGGTGGAGCGGGCATCGCTATCCGCCTCGGCCGTGACGGTGCAGGTGTTGAGCACAACGATATCGGCTTGGTCGCGGGCTTCGGATTCCGCGAGACCGCGCTCGGCAAGTTGCGCTTCGATGGCCGCGCCATCGGCCTGAGTCGCACGGCAGCCGAAATTCTGAACGTAAAAGCGGGTCATTCCTGCGCGGGTCCGGTGCCGACAGCCATAAACCTATTCTGACATCTATACTGGAAGTTAAATCCTCCCCCATGGGTGAATCCAGCGTTCTCTGGCTGCGCGTGGCCGCCGGGCTCTACTCTCTAGGCCTGATTGACGCGATTATTACCGTTCTCCGACGGCGCGACAGCCTGTTCCGCCTTGCCCTTGGTGCGTTCGCCGTGGGCGCGCTGTTCCAGCTGGTGTCGATCGTGGAGCAGGGGCTTGCGCAGGGGCAGTTGCCCGTCAGCGATATTTTCGAAACGATGTCGTTCTGCGCGTTCATCATTACGGTGTCGTTTCTGGCGATTTATTATCGCTATAAGGCCGCCAGCCTCAGCGTATTTATTTTTCCTCTGGTGTTCATCATGACGCTGGTGGGCGCGCTGCGCAGCCCGGTTTCCACCTGGACGAACCCGGTAATCCGCAGCACGTGGCTGGTAATTCACGTGGTGTTTTCGCTGCTGGGTTATGCGGCGCTGCTGTTTACCGCGGCCGCCGCCGTCATTTATCTGGTGCAGGAACGTCAGCTCAAGCGCAAGAATTCGAGCCCGTTTTACAAAATTCTGCCGCCGCTGGGCACGCTGGACGAACTGATCTCGAAATCGCTGGGCGCCGGCTTTGCGTTCATCACGCTCGGCATCGTAATCGGCAGTATCTGGGCGTTTGTCGAGATGGGCACGCGGTGGGTGGGCGACAGCAGCATCGCGATTTCGTTTGTTACCTGGGCGGTTTATCTCTCTCTGGTTTTCTTCCGCGTGAGCGCGGGGTGGCGCGGCCGCAAGACAGCTATCCTTTCGATCGTGGCGCTGCTCTGCTGCCTGGTCACGTGGTTCGAGCATGCGCAGCTAAGGCGGCTCGCACAATGAAGCTGATCGTTACCGGGCTGAGCCACAAGACCGCCCCGGTGCATCTGCGCGAAAAGCTTGCGATCCCGGAAGCGACACTGGCGCAGGCGCTGCAGGAGTTGCAGAGGCTGGGCGCGTCGGAGGCGGTGGTCTTATCGACGTGCAACCGCGTTGAGTTCGCCCTGTCTTCGCCGGACGATGTTGAGCCCGGCACGATTATCGATCGGTTCCTCGCCGACTGGAAGGGTGCGAATTCCGCAGCGACGTTTGCCGGCCACATCTATCGGCTGGAATCGCGCGATGCCATCCAGCACATGTTCCGCGTGGCGGCGAGCCTCGATTCCATGGTGGTGGGCGAGCCGCAGATCCTGGGCCAACTGAAGGCGGCGTATGCCGCGGCGAAGGCGGAAGGCACGGTCGGGGGCCTACTCGAAGCCGTGATGACGAAGGCATTCAACGTGGCGAAGCGAGTGCGATCGGAGACCGGCATTGGGCAGATGGCGGTCTCCGTGAGCTATGCGGCCGTTGAACTGGCGCGGCAGATTTTCGGATCGCTCAAGGGCCACACGGTGCTGATCATCGGGTCGGGCAAGATGGGCGAACTGGCGGCGAAGCACCTGCGGCGGTCGGGCGCGAACCGCATCTTCGTTACCAACCGGACGTGGGAACGCGCCGAGGAACTGGCCAAGATGTTTGAGGGCCACGCCGTCGAATACACGCGGTTTCTGGGGATGCTGCACGAAGTGGATATCGTGATCAGTTCGAGCGGCGCGCCCCACTATCTGCTGACCCGCGAGGATATGCAGCGGGTCATCGCGCAGCGCCGCAATAAGCCGATTTTCCTGATCGATATCGCGGTGCCGCGCAATATCGACCCGCGGGTGAATGAGATTGAGGGCGTCTTCCTGAAGGATGTCGACGATCTGGAAGGCGTCGTCAACGCCAACATTCAGCAGCGCAGCAAGCAGGCGGATCAGGCGGAGAAGATTGTGGTGGCCGAGGTCGAGCAGATGATGGCGCGGCTGCGGATCGAAGAGGTCACGCCCACAATCATCAGCCTGCAGGGGCAGCTGGAAGAGATTCGGCTGGCCGAAGTCACGCGAACTTTACGACGCATGCCGGGGCTTACGGCGGAGCAGCAGCAGCAGATCGAAGTGATGACGAAATCGATTGTGAATAAGATTGCGCATGGGCCGATTTCGGAATTGCGGCGCAACGCGGGGCAGCCCGAGGGGAGCGTTGTGATCGATGCGATCCGGCGCGTGTTTCACATCGAATAGCGCGCGAGTTGTTTGAGCAGTTTGCGACCGCGGCTGCGCATGGCGGCGGTGTCCGTTTTTGTGAGGCGTTCGATTAGGGGAGTTATTTGCGCACGCAGTTGTTCGTCGTGCGCGGCCAGGTCGGCGAGTCCCTGCATACTGAGGGTTTTGACGATGCT
>Ga0302278_10007131_pt1 | contig 10382 bp, 13 predicted proteins | sample III_Bog_N3_2_FD_194543 | JGI IMG/M metagenome (GOLD analysis project Ga0302278, IMG submission 194543) | Peat permafrost microbial communities from Stordalen Mire near Abisko, Sweden - III_Bog_N3_2 | ecosystem: Environmental > Terrestrial > Soil > Wetlands > Peat | place: Sweden: Abisko... | reverse complement strand
AGTCAGAGTTGAGCGAGGTGGAAGAGGAAGAAGAATCAGGCATTTCCAGAGATGAAGACGAACTGGAATCGGAACTAGAGGACGCTGATAATTCGCTCTTTGCCGAGTAGCTTCCTTTTGGTGTTATGGCATTCAGTCCCTTTTTTCTCTTCCAAGCACTATCCTTCCCCTAGCACCGTCTCTCGCTCGGAGGTTCCGCCAATGTCTGCCAGTGTGCGACCCAAATACTCGACCACGGCTCCCGCCCGCTTCTCTTCCGACCTCCCCGAGAACCCCAGGAAGGAATTCCGATCTGCCGAGGCGCGTCCCCCAGGGCGCTCTGGCGGCGTCCCCTGCGACACCCCTCATCGTGTCTCGTCTTCCATTCGCAAGGGAGCCAAGCAAAGGAGTCGTCGCCGTGGATGATTACGATTCTCCGGATCAGTCTCCTCCCGAGGTAACCATCTCCCCTGCCGACAACGGTCATGTAGTCCGCTGGCATCAGCGTTCTTCCAAGAAGGGCGAGCCTGGCCGTGAGATCAAGCGCGTCGCTTCGACCAAAGAAGAGGCGCTGGGCCACGCTGACGAAGCGCTCGGTGGCGGTGGCTCGATAAAATCTTCCAAGAAAAGAACCCCTTCACGGGATGGGCAACTCGGCACAGCCGGTGCGGGGGGCGAGTCTGACTCTGCCCCCGCTGCCCACTCTGCTCGCACACCCCACCGCGGCTCGTCCCGTCGCCGCCGTTCCAGAATCGGAGGCCGTAGATGAAGAAGAGTCAAGAACGTGGCATGGCTGAAAAAGACGAAACACCGGAGTACGAGGCGAAGTCTCATTCTACTGCTTTTCTACGCAAGGCCGTTCGCGCTTCTGAGAAGAAGCCAGGCAAGCGCGCAGCCAAGAAACGAGGCTAACCGTGGCCGATTCCGATCTGGTTTCAGGGATAGACAATTTCAAGCGCGGGGCGCGCAATCTCTATAATCGGTTGAACCAGCCTGGTATGGGTTCCAGGGATGATCCTTCTTGGCATGACGACCAGGTGCGAGCGGCCAATCGCAGCTTTCAGCAAAAGGCCGAAGCGGATCGGGCAGCGGCAGTTGCAAAAACTCCCGTGAAGCGCACTCCCAAGCGGACGGCGACCCGGACAGCGGCCGCGACGCGGAGGTAGCCTCGATGCCCTGGACTCCGCGAGAGGCCGCCAAACACAATCGCTCCGTCAAGTCACCGAAGCGCAAGCGCCAGTGGTCGAAAGTGGCCAACTCTATTCTTGAACGAACCGGCGACGATGCCCGCGCGATCAGGGGAGCAAACAGCGCAGTGAAGAAGTCTCAATCCAAGCGTGCGCGCAAACGGGCGTGATGCTACGATAGATTGCAGCAAGGCTGAGGGTTAGATGTCAAATTTGGTCTTCATTGGCGCGAACAGGAAGTCAGCGAAGCAAGAGTCCATCGACCCTCGTGCTCGGCACATTCAGGAGTGGGTCGAAGCATCCGACTCGGCGCGCAACAAGGCCCTCGGCGAGACCTTCGCCAAGAATGCCGAAGACCTATACAACCTCACTGACGCGATGACCCCTGGCCCGGTTTACCGGCCCTCTCTCTCCATTCCGATGTTACAGCGGATCATGCTGGAGGAGGCCAATCAGGTCTCGAACCTCTCGCCACGCATGTACATCTTCCCGTCAGCCGGTTCGACCGATCCCTCTTACTCCGGTGCGCAGCAGGCCGATTCCTCCCTGGCCCCCGCTACCGCGCGCGATATAGCTCGTGAAGTTTCCCTCCAGGCCCAGTGGCAAATCTCCAAAATGAATTTGCACCTTCTCATGGCGGGCCTGACCGCGCGCTACTGCGGCGCCGGGTGGATCGTTGCTGGGTTTGATCCAGATCTCAGTCGAGCCCGTGGCGGCATGTGGGCCAGGTCGATCGATCCTCGCCTTGTTTTCTTTGACCCAGGCACGGATTACACTTGGAACCCTTCTTACGCCGGCTGGGGAACGTGGATGAATCTGGAGGATGTTCGGCTGAAATGGCCGGAGACTTCGCGAGCGATATCTCCGCGGCATACCTCCGGCGGGTTCCAGCCATTTTCTGGCGACTCCGGCTACGGAATATCTCAGCCTCAAGGCCCAATGTCCTCGATGCCGGGCCTCTCCGGCCAGAATTCCAAAACGCAGGCATCCGAATGGCGTGTGCTCGTTCGCCACTGTTTCTGCCGCGATTACACTCGCGAGACGGTCGAGAAGGAAGATGTACCCACCACCTCCATCATCGACCCGGAAGTACGGCTGAAGTATCCCCGTGGCCGCTGGCTCGTCGAGTGCGAGGGGGTAATTCTCCAGGACGGCGACAATCCGTACCCGATCCGCCGCGACATCTCTGCCCCGCGCTTCCCATTATTCCCCAACTACGTTCTGCCGCCTTTGTTCGGTCCATGGGGGATTCCCGTGACCCGGATGACTGAGAACATGCAACGCCTTGGTCAGAGGTTTATGTCGCAGACCTTTGAGAATGGCTTGCGCATGAACAACGCGCTGTGGGTGATCGACGAGAACACCGGGATTGACATCGACGGGTTTGGTGGGCTACCCGGCGAGGTGGTCACAATCAAGCCAGGGAGCAGACCGCCGCAGCCGATTACGCCGACCGCTATCGGCGCTGGTGCACTCCAAGCGGTGGACAAATTGTTCTCCATGCAGAATGACGTGCTTGGATTCTCCTCCTCGCGCCAGGGCGACCCCGGCGCCGGTAATGTTTCGACCGATTTGTTCGACTCGGCAGTTCTTCAGTCCTCCGGCCTGCTCCAGCTCGCCGGCCGATTCCTTTCTGAGACGGCGCAGTCGGTCGGTGAGTTCTTCTTCGACTCGATGTGCAAGTACCAGCAGAAGACCACCCTGCCTTATCGCGGACCCGAGGGGATCACCCTCGCGGCGTGGAATGGGCAGATTGATCCTTCGACTTACGACCTCGCGCTCGACGACGCTTCGGTTCGGCCGTTGTCTGAGGCGATAGTCCGGAAGATTACTCCAGACTTGATGAAGGCCGGCGTGGTCGGGCCGGAGCGGGGCCTGCGCACCCTCGGCTACCCAGATCCCGAGGGAATCGCCAAGGAACAAGAGACCTCGCAAGCGCTGGCTGCGCTGGCTAAAGTCCGAAGCGGCCGCAAATGAGAAAGAAGGATAAGCAGATGGCAACAACGGCTACGCTGGTAAAGTCCAATTCCGAGTCTGACCATGCTTCATCTGCCCGTTCTGTTCCCTCTTGCGCGTGGCGCGCACATTGGCTGACCGTCGAGGAATTCTCGCGCATGATGGGCCGCCGTCCGCAGACCGTTCATACGTGGATACGGAACGGAACCCTAGCTGAGTTTGGGATTCCGATGTGCCGATTCCGTCACGGAGGGCTACACTCAGGCCGGACTTTTATCCAGAACATATACTAATCGCCTCCCTTGCTTAGACTTGGTGTTATTACGCACCCCCCAATTCTCCTTCTCTCTGCGCTACCATTCTCCTAATCGCACCCACTTCGGTTCGTGCGGAAGGAGAAACACCATGGCTCATCGCAAGCGTCAAGAAACCAAGAAAGAGCGGCGCGCTGCCGCAAAGCGCAAGTAGTCAGCCTTAGAGGATTCGTCCTCTCCTGTTGGCTCTCGCGCCCCCACCTCTAGCCGCCGCATCAACTTCCGAAAGGAGCCTTAGTCCCCATGGCCGGAACCCCTGCAACTCATTCCCGCGTCGTCAAGGACTTTGAGCAACCCCGGAAGTTTCTGCGCGACATGCGTGCCAAGATCGGCAGCCGAGCGAGGAAATCTGGCTCGGCGCGCCGGCCCTGACTCATCCCGGAGACGGTGCTGCTGGCCTTCGCGCCCCGTCTTCTTAGCCGCCGGGCACTGACCGGATAGGGAACCAGGTTAACTACCTCATCCCTCTCCCTGTCAGCCTGACCTGGCACCCGGAGCGAAGGAGGTACGCAGATGGCTTCTCGTGGAGGAAGACGATCCACCCGGCGTCGGCGCACCGCCGCTCGCAAGTAAGGGACGAGGCTAACCTCTCGGCCCTGGTCGGCGGCGGGGTGGGAGTTGGTGGGGGACTAACCTCACCCTCTCCGCTGAAAGCGTTGGATGCGCAAGACAGGAAACGGCAGGCTGGGTAGCGGTAACCTCCCCTGCCTGCCAATTCCCAAGGAGATTGAGCCATGAAGCCAAACAGGATAGGAACAGCGCACAGTGTCGCCCGGATGACCAGGAGGGTTGAGCGGCGCGTTGGCAAGAGCAGGGTTGGCAGGAAGTAGTCCGCCGGTTCTGCCCGACAATTCAACCAAGTACGACGAATTCAGCACCAAGGAGAAGCAGCAATGGCTAAGATCAAGGACGCGATGGGTGACACGTTCAACTCAACCATCCTCAAATCCCCCCTGACCGTCGGACGCATCGGCAATGAGCCCGGTCCCGACGTGAACAACAATCCAGTCGCCATGCCCAAAGACCCCCTCGGCCTGATCCCTGAAGGTGGGCCGAAGCCGTTCTGGTCGGACAGGTAGTAAGTAACCACGGACGAGGACGCATACCACTCAGATGGCAACTTCCAATCCAGCCTTAGCGCAGATGATGGCCCGGCAACTGATCTCGAAGATCGCCGGCGCTGGCGGCGGTCCTGCCGCTGGTGGCCCTCCTGCTGGACCCGGCGGCCCAATGCCTCCCCCTCCGGGGATGATGGGTCAGGCTGGTCCGGGCGCTGGCGGCCCTGGTGGGCCTCCCCCTCCCGGTGGCCCCGGAGGCCCTGGTGCAGGTGGCCCTGGCGGTCCCGACGCTCATCCTACTATTCCTGCTGGGCTTCAGCTCTCTCAGCAACTCTCGGAACTCCAGGGAGCCGATCCCGACGCGATCATCAAAGGCCTGACCTCGATGAAGTCGATGGCGGTGCAGTTCTATACGCGCGCCGCCTTCACAATGCCTGGAGTCACGCGCAACCTCGCTCAGGTCGTCAAGTTCCTCGATAACTCAATTCAGGAAGCAGAGAAGGCCGCGGCGACGACCTCCGCTGCCGGTCCAATCGCCAATAACGCAGCCATTCCCAACCCGGCGGGCCAGCAAGCCAGCCAGGGCGGTGGATCAGGCGGCCAGTAACCCTAGAAGAAGGAGTCCTCCCCCATGGCCCTGAAAGACATTCTCTCGAACGCCAAGTACGCCGACGACATGGTGCTGAACCTGCCCGATGGTTCGACCGTCCAGGTTGGTGAGATCCGCGCTCTGCCCGTTGCCGAACGCCAAGCCCTGACTCGTCAGATTGAGGAACGGCAATCCACCCTCGGTCAAGCCGAACTCGCTTTTGCGAACAAGTTCCAGCAGGCGGTTCAGGCTGGCTGGATGCAGCAGGACGGCAAGATCGTCGCACCGGTGCAGACCCCAGTTGCTGCTCAACCGACTGTGGCCCAGGTCCGTGCGGCCGCTGCCTCCGAATTCGGTCTCGATGAAAATGACCCGCTGCTCGGGCCGGTTGTGAAGCTGGTCAAGCAGGAATTGGACAAGCGCGACAGCACCATTGCCGATCTGCGCACCAAGCTCGACGCTCTGCCCGGCCAGTTCGATTCGCTCAAGTCCACGTTGACCGATGGCCTTGGCCGCGTGACCGGCGTCGTCAACACTTCAGTTGGTCGCTATCTGAATGACACGTATCAGTCGGACTTTTCGACCGCCACGAAGGACTTGCCAAAAGGCGTCTCCGTTGACTACGAGACCGCCTACAAGTACGCCTCCGAGCACAAGCTCCAGGACAAGGACGGCTTCCTCAAAATCGCCGATGCTGTGGATCGCCTGACATGGGACCAGCGCAAGAAGGCCGAGCAGGAACAGTGGCGCGCGACGGAGAAGGACAAGCTGACCAAGGAAATCGACGAATCGCGCCGTGTTGCAACCCTGACCCCGCCTTCGCGCAACCCGCTGCAATCGAATGCGAAGGTTGCCGACGGCGAGTTCAACCCTTACAACGAGCGCACGGATGCCAAGGGCAACAAAACCCGCTCGGTCAAATCCTTCGAGGAAGCGATGTCGGCGGCCATGTCGGACGACGATGTGGTGAAGTCGGCGCTCTCGACGGCGAATTTTGGAATGGTGCAGTAAGCAAGTTTTGTTGAGAGTGGGTTAAACCCATTCTCTTGACCTCAACCTCTAACCCCGTCCGGCGATCCTCCCCCTTTCGCGTGGACCAGGAGATACCTCCAATGGCCAATAGTGTAGTAGGTCTCGGCCTGGCATCGCCGCCGGTACAGCTTTCCAACACAGTGAACGCGATCAGCCAGAAGTTCATCGTTCCGATCCTGGGCGACAACGTGTTCAAGCCCAGCCCAGTTTTCTGGGCTCTCACGCGCGAAGGCAAGCGCTTCGGAGCCGGCGAGTTGATCTTCCCTGAAATCTATCAGGAAGAACTCCCTGGCGGCGCATACTACGGCGACCAGTTGCTCGACACTTCCGTGGTCGATTCTGTGCAGCCGGCGAACCAGCAATGGAAGCCGTACCGCCAGCCCGTGGTCATTCCGATCACCGACATCATTCTCAATCGCGGCGGGTCGAACAACCTGGACATCATCCGCGCCAAGTTCCAGACGGCCTCGGGATCTTTCCTCGTGAAGCTCTCGCGCGCCCTCTGGCACACCTCCCCCCAGAACACATCCCTCGATGTGGACGATTTGAACTCGTGGGTGCTCTCCACCACCAACACCATCGCCGGGATCAACCGCGCTTCTTCGGCGAACGCCTGGTGGCTGCCCGCGACTGCCGTCCCCTGCGGTTCTGTGGCTCTGACCGGCACTCTCGCCGAGCCCGGATATCAGTCCGTCACCTGGGGCTACGACGAGCCTGATCTGTTTGTGATGAACCGGGCCAGCTACGCCGCGTTCAAGAGCAACTTCACCTCGCTGATCCGCTTCGGCCAGGGGATGCAGGATGACGAAACCTTGCAGGTCGGCTTCCGCAACCACTTCCTGTTCAACAACGCGGTCACGGTCGCCGATTACTTCGCGACGGCCAACCAGGCCATGCTGCTGAACTCGAAGTACATCTTCCCGGTGTTCCACGAGGCGGATTACTTCAACGTCGATCCGTTCCTCAAGCCGAGCAACCAGCGTGTTCTGGTTTCGTGTATGTACCTGACATGGAACCTGAGCTGTATATCACCCAGAATGAACGTTGCGTTCACGTCGATCACGTAGGACCGAGCCGGGAGGAGCGGGCAGACTAGGCATGGCCTAGAGTCAACCTTCTCCTCCCTCCCCCAAGGAGATTCCCATGGCGCTTCCTTTTGCAAATCCAGTTTCCCAGTGTATGCCGGGGTTCGGCTCGCCTTCGTTCTACGGGTCCGCCAGCTCTGGCACCAGCAACACGTCCGCAGTGACCATCATCATCGGCAACACCGCCACCACGCCCGTAACCGGCGGCACGGGATTCAATCTCTCGGGCGGCCCCACTCCGTCCTCGGGCAAGTGGCATCTGCGTTTGGTCGGTGCGACTTCGACCACTGCCTTGTCTCTTGCCGTACAGGTCACCGACGGCAATACCCTCTGGACTGTCGCGACCATTCCGGTTGCCGCGGCCGGCGGCAACCTCGACTACACAGGCGAGTTCAAGACCGATGTTGCGATCACACAGGTGTGGTTCAATGTGGGCCTGTCCACAGGAACTTCATCCTTGGTGCCGATCGACGCTGAAGTCAGCCTCGTCTAAGCCGGAGCATTCGACGACGACTTCGCTGTCGCAACCGCTGATTAACCGCTGCCCCGCATCGGCGGTCAACCCTTACTGACCGGGGGGTTGACCGCCGCTTTTTTGTAGGAGGGTATTTTGAGCCAATGGTCTTTGGTCGGGGATGCTCTGATGGCCCTGCGTGAGCAGGCGGCCGATCCCCCCAACTCTCTGCCCGCTCCCTCTAACGTCATTATCACCCCGGCCCCCACCGGCGCTCTCAACATCTGGTTCACCGTCACCCAGCTCACACCCTGGGGCGAGTCTGGGCCTTCGACCGAAGTCGCCCTGACCAATGGCGCCATCGGCTCGACTTTCACAGTTACAGGCAACTGCTCCTTCCTCGCAACCTCGATCCGCATATACTTCACCCTCGGTGGTGCAGGCAACGAGGATCGCTATCTCGAATACACGGTCCCCGCCGGCGGCATCGGCGCCTTCTCAATCCCCTTCGCTCTTTCCTCTGCCGGGATCACACCAGGGTTCGACCCGACGCGCTCCTCGGCCTGGTTGCCTGACACAGATGGAACGGCGTTGAGTGCGGCGGCTCTGTATAGGTGGATCTCGGAAGGTTTGGATGTGATTGCAGGCTTGACTGAAGGCATCCGTGACGTGACTGGAATTCCCTCGACCGCTGGTCAGGCCCAGTACCAACTGATCTCCAACTGGCGCAAGATCGACAACCAGTGGTACGACGGTTGGCCGATGACAGCCGGCAACAAGTCCGACATTTTTCGCCACAGCAATGTCAGAGGTATTTCAGGGACTGGGGTGGTAAATCAGGATTCGGTGATTCAGCAGGTTGAGTTCTATCCGCAGTCAAGCAGGACTTCCGGTACGGGCACTCTCTCCGCCCCCTTGTCCGCCACCGCGACATCGATTCCATATACCGTCGGGGCTACTGGATGGGTGCTTGGCTTTGGCCTTGCACTTCTCGGCCCCTACCCTGCCGATCCCTCTGCCTGTGAATTGGTGTACTACTCCAGTAACGTTTCCAATCAGCTTTCGCCTGTGACTCGGGGTATGGGTGGGACTTTTGCGACTGCGTGGCCGGCCGGTACGCCAGTTTTTGAATGCAACCTATACCTGACAGGTTTGCGTTACCCCACACACTATACGCGCGGCCAGGCGATGAACCAACTGGGTCTTCCACCAGCATGGATAGATGCTCTCAAGGATTATCTCGCGTCAAGGTTCTGCGGCACGGAACAAGACAGAGAAACCCAACAAGCCTTGCTCAAACAAATGGAGCAAAAGTGCCTTGCGATTAAAGGAAACCGGCAGGTCATGTCGAGGCGACGGGTTCAGGCTGGGGGTGCGTCTGGGGTTGAAACCGTGGAAGGACTTGGTGGCTACTTCGGGGGCGTGATTTTGCCATGAGCGCCAAGATAATTTCACAAAAGAAGTTCGCGAAATTGGTGGCGTCAACCGGCGCTCTCTCCCAGTCCCCCGGTGCGTTGACCCGCTTGTCCAATCTCCTCTTTACGCAGCGTGGTTCTCTCCAAATCGCCGATGGCACCTCCTATTTCAACATTTTCGCCTATCTAGTAAGCGCCACATACACGCTCCTTGAATGGATCGCCGCTTACTCCAACTATTCCTACTCACAATCCACCTACCTCAACGCGCTCGCTCAGTCCGCGGCTCCTACCATCCCTAACAACTGGGGCGCGGCGTTCTCCGCGGTAGCGAACGCGGGTGCGGCCACGAACCCCGCAGGTACATATTCGTTTGGCATTGTCGCCATCGGCTCGGCCAGCGGTAACGATCACACAGCGATGTCCCCTGGTCTGGGCACGGAATCCGTTATCAATCCTGCGTCGGCATTCCCTGGGATCAATTTCTCTTGGACTCCTACGGCCGGGGTTTACGGTTACCAAATCTACCTGCTCACGAATGGCGGAGGCTTTCGTCCTCCCTCTCCCTCCGCCGTCGCCCTGATTGCCACGGTGGCTGGCGCTGGTTCCAACTCATACACCTTCACCGGTGCTCTTCCGGCCTTCGCTGGTCCTTACTACAACACCAACACGACCCAGTATCATAGCCTCTTCGTGTGGCCGGGAGGCAGCATCTCTTGGTATCCGGTTACCGCCGGCTTGTTCCCTGGCGTCCCGAGGCAGCCAGCCGTTCTGAATGTCGCCGATCCCAACTGGGCGGCTTCGGTCGGCGCTATCCCAGGCTTCTCCCCTTACGGCGGAATCCTCGGCGCTGTTTGCCCAATCCCAACGATGGTTCAGTTCGCCGGGCAGGAAATCCTGATCCTCGGCAATGGATATCAGCCCCAGGCATATCTGCCATCGCAACTGGCCGCCGCCACTCCGACCGCCCTGGCCAACACCTTCCAAGCTGCTTATCCCGCTTGGCAGGCATCCGTCGATTGGCTCACCGGCGCGCAGGTTACCGACGGCGCAGGCAACTTCTACACGGCGACTCAGGGTGGTGTCTCGCAGACTCCAGGCCCGCCCACATGGAACACCACTAAGGGTACCGAGACCGCCGACGGTTCTGTGATCTGGACCTCGAACGGCCCGCTCATTGCCTCAGTCGCTCCCCGCGGCGCCGCGCACGCCGTGGCCTACGCAGGCTCCCTCTGGCTGGCCAATACTTCTCCCTCGACCACTTCCGACGGCATCGACGGGCCATCCTGTCTCAAGATGTCGGACTCGAACAA
>Ga0302278_10007130_pt1 | contig 10382 bp, 6 predicted proteins | sample III_Bog_N3_2_FD_194543 | JGI IMG/M metagenome (GOLD analysis project Ga0302278, IMG submission 194543) | Peat permafrost microbial communities from Stordalen Mire near Abisko, Sweden - III_Bog_N3_2 | ecosystem: Environmental > Terrestrial > Soil > Wetlands > Peat | place: Sweden: Abisko... | reverse complement strand
GAGGCAATCGATCTGGTGGCCAAAGGAAAGATTCGGGTAATGCCGCTGATTTCCGCCGTCGCTCCACTCGATGAAGGTCCGCAGTGGTTTCAGCGATTGCATGCGCGCGAGCCGAATTTGATGAAAGTTATTCTAACTCCGAGGGCGATATGAGCGACTCGCTTTTCGATCTTACCGGGCAGGTTGCAATTGTTACGGGTACCAGCCGAGGCCTTGGTCAGTACTTTGCGAGGGCGCTGGCGAAGGCCGGCGCGGACCTGGTGCTTACCAGCCGCGATCGCGCGTCGCTCGTCTCCTTTGAGGAAGAGATCAAGGCGCTGGGACGGCGAGCAATTTCACTTGAGCTCGATGTGCGGAACCAGGAAAGTATTGAGCGCATGGCCGGGGAGGCGGAGGCTGCCTTTGGACAGATACACATTTTGGTCAACAATGCCGGCTGCAACATAAGGAAGCCCGCGCTCGATGTAACATGGCAGGATTGGAACCAGATACTCGATACGAATCTTCGCGGCAGTTTCTTTGTGGCTCAGGCAATTGCCAGGCGCATGGTTGCAAGAGGCTATGGGCGCATCGTGAATATTGGTTCTGTAACCAGCGTGTTTGGCTTCGCAGGGCTGGCGCCTTATGGCGCAAGCCGAGGCGGCATACGGCAGATGACCATGAGTCTTGCGGACGATTGGGGCAAGCACGGCATAACTGTAAATTGCCTTGCGCCAGGATGGTTCCGCACAAATCAGAATAAGGTTCTATATGAAGATCCCGAGTGGGTCGAGTATCTTATTGACCGCATCCCGGTGAAGCGTCCCGGCGAGCCACGCGATCTGGACGGAGCAATTGTCTTTCTGGCGTCTGAAGCGAGCCGTTATGTAACCGGGCAGACGCTTCTTGTAGACGGTGGCATTTCGACTGGCGCCACGAGAGCGACGGTCAAGTCACCTAAAACACCAGAGCATCAGCCGGCTGTCAAAGAATGAGTATGCATTTCTAGCTTCGAACGAGTTCGGCCGCGCGCCGCCAATCGCGAAGTCCCAACACAGCAAGAGCTACCAGCCCTGCCGATAGCACCGCCGTGAGCATGAGGTTCTTGTACGCATACTCGCCAATGTATATCCCGTCAATTGCAATCCACAACCACCAATTCGCTATGTGCTTGCGCGCCTGCCACCAGCTTGCCACCAGGCTGTAACTCGTCAGCGCGGCATCCAGATGCGGCAAGGCCGCGCCAATCCGCACCATCAACCATCCAAGCGCGACCGCGCCAACGGCCCCGGCAGCGAGCCCCGTAATCCATCCCCGCAGGCTCAGCGCAACCACGCGCACTTCGCCGTCTTTGCGAATGCCTCGCCACCAGTGCCACCATCCGTACAGAGTGAATGCCACAAAAAACACCTGCAGCAGAGCATCGGAAAAGAGCCGCGTCTGATAAAAAACAACCAGGTAGAAGATATCCGCGGCCAGCACAACCGGCCAACAAATGAGAAGGCGCTTCGTTGTGAGCCAAATGCCCACCCACGTAGTGAGAAAGCCCGCCAACTCCACCCAATGCGCGACAATATATCTTGCAATCGTAATCCAGTTCATAGTCGCGCAACTCCCTCGAAGCGACCATTGCGCGTCTGTGCCCATCGCCGAATTGCATCCAGCAGGCGGATGCCGGCGCTGCTCGAGAACCAGCGCGCATGGCCTACCAGCCAGCCGTCGCAGGCCATGTGCATCTTCTCTTGCGAGTGCAGCACATTTAAGAAATAGTCGGTCTCACTCAAGGCAAACTCGGCGTGGCAAAGCGCCGTCATCGGCGCTAAGGCCGCGGCCTCCTCCGCGCTGAGCGGCCGCATGGACTCATAGCCATCAAGCATCGCGATCAAGTGATCCAGATGTACTGGCACATCCCGCATGTTGCTCATCGGTTCCCCCGATCCCTGATCCCTGATCCCCGATCCTTGTCCCAGCGCAAGCCACTCCACAATGTTGCGCTCGATCGCGTGCGCAACATCGTGCACAGCATTAGTACGGTCGGCCAGGCCAAAATCAATGATCGCTGTCGCGCGCGCATCGCCGCGACCATCGCTCCACAACAGATTCGAAGCGTGCAAATCGTTGTGCGTCCACATGGGATGCAGCGCGGGCAACAGCGGCCGCAACTCCGCATGATAAGGACCAAGCAGTTCCAGAGCCTCATCGCAGCAGTTGCGTACCAGAGAACTTCTGCTCAACTCCGGACGCGCGGCAAGATAATTGTCCATCTCAGCAACAGAGTTTTCCCCGGCAAAGATTGTGAAGCTTGCAACCAGTGGTCTGGCCTTTCGCTGCGCCGCGGAGAATCCTTCCGAAGCAAGATGCAAACGCGCCAATGCCTGCCCCGCCGACCGCGCGTGAGGTATGGTGCGGAAGGGCGTCCAGGAGAGAGCGTCGCCATAAAGATCCAGTCCGTCAGGCGCTTCGTGCACTTCGTACGTCCATTCGCCGGCAACAATTGAGGTATCGCCTGAAGATGCGGCATGCACGCGCGGCACGGGCGCTCCGCGCGCGATCAGATGCGCCATGAAGCGATGCTCCTCAACCAATCCTTCACTATCTCGCACCGCGTGATGATGGCGCTTTATGAACACCTTCCCGCCTGGCGTCCTTACAACACTTGCCGCGGAAAATGGCCGTGGGCTCACGGAGAGTATCTCGACTGGCTCGCTGAAACCGGAATATCGACTCAACAGGGCGCGCACCTCGGGCAGAGTCAGCGACGGCCAGTCGGGTTCCACCATCTTGCCGTCGAGGCCGTGCGCGATCCCTGTTGCGCTCATCGCGGAGTCTTCCCTTTGTCCAATCGCCGGGTTCAAAACGTATAGTGAGCCGACAGTCTCACAGTCGTTGGCGCGCCAAGCCAGATGAAAGTATCGCCGTAACTCGCGCCGGTATCGCTCCAATAGCGCTTGTCTGCGATGTTATTCGCATACACGCGAAAAGTAACGCGGCCCTGCTCGCCGCCAGGAGTATAGCGCGCTCCAAAGTTAAAGATGTTATAACTTGGCACGCTCACTAAGTCGTCCCGTGTGGCTTCCTTGCGACCCGTGTAACTCCATCCAGGCATCAGGTGCAGGTTGCGAATATGTGGCAGCGTCAGGTCCGCAAAAACTGTCGTGTGCAGGTGCGGCACGTTGATGACCTGCTTGTTGTCGAAGGCGGGCGTGCCCGTTTCGCCGGAGATCGCATGCATCGCTGCCGCCGAAGCGGTCAGGCGCAGCCAGTTGGCGGCCTTGCCCTCCGCATTTACCTCCACCCCATCGTGTGTCTCGCGGCCTTCTGATTCAAAGCACAAGTCGCCGGGACCATAAAACTCGCTGGCTGCGCAGACGCTATCCGGTGCCTGAATTACCTTGGGGTAAATGAAAGGCGCTTTCATGTGGTATAGCGCGGCTGTCAAGAGAATCCGGTGCCCCGGTTCATACTTTGCGCCCAGTTCAGTTTGGCGAGTGATGAACGGCGCAAGAAATTGATTCGCATTATCCACCCACCAAGGCGCTTGCGGACCCAGGGAGAGCAAGACGCCATAGTTGCCGTAAAACGTCAAGCTGTCGATCGGGTTATAAGTCGCTGCGTATTGCGGAAGCCACAGCAGTTTGTCCGTAATTGCCGGCGGCGTACTCGGGCTGGTTGCCGTCCGGGAGTAGTTATCGTCGCGCAGCGAATCGTATCGTCCGCCGGCGATTAGTTGAATGCGCCCCGGCAGATGAATCCGGTCCTGCACAATCCCGGAAGACTGGTGATTGTCTTCCCACAGAGCGCGAGGTCCGGCCGATTCGAGCGGGCTTTCAATGGGAACCGGCGCGAGCGGTTGATAGATGTTCTCCGATCCCACGTAGGAGTATACTGCGCCATCCAGCACTGTTGCGGGCGCAGTGGCCGGTGGCGCTCCGGGCTGCTGAACACTGCGCAAGAACAACGTGCCGCCGAACGTCAAATCCTGCGAGATGGCCCCGGTCTTGACGTGGCCGGTCAGCATTGCCTCGGCTTGTTCATCCTTGCGCAACTCGCCCGGGTCGCGATAGTCATAGATGCCGTAGGTCCCGTCCGGGCAGAAGAAGTACGCGGGCGCGTTGGGTGCGCCGGGGCAGTTGGGAATGTCGAATGCGCCGTCGCTGGGATCGAAGGCCAGGGCCGAGCCATACGCATAAATCACGTTATCTTGTATGAGCGAATGGCTGTAGCTGGCAGCGGCAAAGGCCGCCCAATTGTGCGGCAGCGTGTAGTCCAGCCGCGCGCCGGTATTGAATGTGTCGTAGGTGTCCGGTGGACCCCACGGCTGGTCACCCAGCATCGTCGATCGGTAAATACTGTTGATATCCGGTACCGTCGTGCCCCCCAGCAACTGATAGCCGCTCCCATCGCGCTGAGTCTTGTGCTGGTACTCGAAGTCGCCCTTCAAAATCGTGTTGGGACTCAGCCTCCAATCGGCCGCGCCCGCGCCAATCGCGCGCCAGCCGTTGGTATCGTTCATATAGCTCGCGATACGCTCGCCGCCAAGATTGAAGCGCGTCCCCAACTGCTTCCGGATGCCCAGCAGCCAGCCCAAATCCGCCGCGCCGTATGCGGATCCGCGATGATCGGTGGCCAGATCGAGCGCCTTGATCGCTGCCGGTCGCTTGGTCGCGTAGTCGATCAGGCCGCCCGCGTTGGCCACCCCGCTCTCCAGGCCCGCAATCCCCTTGAGAATCTCTACGCGCTCCTTGTTTTCGAGCGGCACATCCTGCTCGCCGGCGATGGTCATGCCGTTGACCTCTAAACCGGTCGCGAGGTCGATTGGGAAGCCGCGAATCTCGTAGACGCCGTAGTAGCCTACCGGCACGTAATCGTCGCCGACAGAGGCGTCGTTCTTCACCACGTCGGAGAGCAGCCGGGAAACCTGGTCGTTCAGCAAGTCGCGAGTAATCACGGTGGCCGAAAGCGGTGTATCCTTCAGCGCCGCGCCATCGAATGTGCCCACGGTGACGGTCTCGGGAAGATAATCGTCCTTCACGGTGCCATGCACCACCACCGTCGTGGTCACGCGCGGAACCTGGGGCTGGGTCGCTTCTGTTTTCTGCGCTTCGGCAGCCGGGGGGGGGCTCGCTGTTGCAGGCTGCTGGCTGGCGCCCGATTGAGCCGCGGACTGGCAGAACGCCAGGGGTGAGACAGCAAGACAACCAAGCGCTAAAAACCAGGCCACCACGGGCCCGCATCTCAATTGGAGAATAGATAAAGGGTCGTCCGTAAGGCTGCGGAACACTCGCCGGCAATCGAACAGAAACGAATGGATGAGAGTTTGGGCAATAAAAGCGACTGCGGCATCGAGCATAGGATCCCCTTGGTTTCAACCGATGAAACAAGGGAACTCACGCCACGATTCAAAAAAGGAAGGCCGCTTTGCTTCGGAAACTTCCCACGCCGGCATTATCCGGATCGGGTTCTAGGGTATTATCTCAGCCCCACTTCGTGGAGCACCCCTGTTTCAATATTCCGATTGAAACACTCCCGGCCTTGTTTTGCAAATGCGCCACCATTTTGATGCCGGCCTCTTCTAAGGGCAGTAGCGCGCTCCGCGCCGGACAAATCTTTCATGGCGATCAGCGTCCCTTCCGGCAGCCAATTCCAGGCTCGCCAATCCATCACGAAAAAATCCTGAAAAAGACGGTCGCGTGCCTTGCCACAGGGGCTACATTTGTAGAGAAAACAATTTATAGGCGAAGAAAAATCGTCACCACCGTAAATCCTTTTTGAAAGGGAACCGCATGCGTCCTTTCTTTTTCCCCGCCGGTGTTCGCCGTCTCGCCGCGCCGCGAACGCTCCTCGCCTGTTGTCTCATTCTGCCGGCTGCCTGTCCGCTGCCGGCGCAATCCACCTTCGGCTCAATTCTGGGTACCGTGCGAGACAGCAGCGGCGCCCTGGTTCCTGGCGCTCAGGTCGCGCTGGTCAATACCGGAACCAACGCAGCCCGCACACTGGTCACCGATGCGAACGGAGACTATGCATTCAAGAACATCGACGTGGGCCGATACGCCCTTACCTTTACCGCGGCGCAGTTTCAAAAGGAATCGCTGCCTGAAATCGTGCTTACCGCCCGTGAAACGCGCCGCATGGATGCAGTCCTCAAGCCCGGAGCGGAGGCGCAGACTGTAGTTGTTGTCGACGACCCAACGCCCGTCGTCACCACCGATGTCTCTAACCTTGCTGTCACCAAGACAGGCGACGAGTTGGTAGACCTGCCGGTGGCCATCTACTCACGCTCAACCGGTTCCACCAGCCCAATCTCCACGCTCACCACCGAGGCCGGCGTCCAGACCGACGACGGCGGCAATCTAGCTGTTATGGGCGCGACCGCGGCCCTGCTCAGCGTCACCGTTGACGGAATCTCATCGGTAGGCGTCGAGTACTCCGGCCCTGTCAACGAGATGTTTCCCTCCTTCAACTCCATTGAAGAGATTCGCGTCAGCGAGTCCAACAACAACGCCGAATTCAGCGGAGTGGCTGACATTACCACCGTCTCCAAAGCCGGAGGAAATCGCTTCCACGGCGGCCTGTTTGAGAACCACGAAAACACGATCTTCAACTCCAACAATCCGTTTGCGCTCTCCAAGCCGAAGATCATCATGAACGACTTCGGCGGCACGCTGGGCGGCCCGCTGAGGATTCCACATTTTTCTCAGAGCGATAGGAAGACTTATTTTTTCTCCAGCTTCGAGGGCCTGCGGCTCCCGCGCCAAACTCCAATCCTGGTAAGCGTCCCTTCCACCGACATGCGCAACGGGAACCTCACCAACTATCTTGCTGGGCAGGGAATTGCGGCCATCTATCAGCCCGATGGGGTAACTCCCATCGATCCATCCAACGTGCCCATCAGTCCCATCTCAGCCAATTTGCTCACCTATCTAATGCCCATGCCCAATTACGGCGCTCCCGGCTCCTACGCCAATAACTTCCAGACGAACTTCCCCTCGCCTATCTCGGCCAATCAGGGCGACGTGCGCCTTGACGATGTGCTCTCGGAGAAGCAGTCGATGTTTGCCCGCTTCTCCTACAAGAATCGCCAGGTCACCACGGCTCCCGCCTCTTACTGCACCTTCTCTTATTGCGGAACGGCGGGCAGCCCGCTGCAGGGTTCGTGGAATACGCCCGAAATCGATGAAGGCCTGACCTTCGCTCATAACTACGTCTTCACTCCCAACCTGCTCAACGAGTTTCGCGGAGGCTATAACGCTCAGCACACTTCAGAGGAGCAGAGTTACTCCACCACCGCCTTGCTTGCCCAGACAGGAATCACCGCCATCACCGAGCCCGATACCCAGTGGTCTGAGGCGCCGCAAGTACTCATCAACGGCTTTATGGCTACTGGCGCGGGGAACCCCGGGGTGCAGCGCGGACAGATTATTGAAGTCCTCGACAACGTCTCGTGGAGCAAAGGAAAGCACATCCTCAAATTCGGCGTGGACTTCAAGCGTCTCACCGATCACGACGACAATGTGTTCGGCAACTATCGCTCCGGCTGGTATGTCTTCGACGGTTCTTCAACCGCAGGCGCAAACATCGGCGACCCGTTCACATCGTTCCTGCTTGGCTATCCCGATTACACCGAGATTGGCACCGTGAACAACGACACCATGAATGGCATTGGTTATTCCTCGGGCTTCTTTGCCCAGGACGATTGGCACATCACGCCCAACCTGACGCTGAACCTCGGCCTGCGCTACGAACTGCACCCTCCGCTCAAGGAGACCCACTACAACACCGCATTCTTTTTGCCAGATTACAGTGCAAGCATAGGCGGCCAGCAGGTCTCGGGCGCTGTCGTGGTGCCCAATGCGCAGGCTGAATCGTTCGAGTCCACGCAGTTTGTCAACGCCATCGCACCCACACCGATCCTCACCGCGCAGCAGGCCGGCATTCCGCAGTCCCTGCGCTACACCGACGCCCACGACTGGGGCCCGCGCCTGGGCTTTGCATGGCGGCCTTATGGAAATGACAAGACCGTTCTTCGCGGCGGCTGGGGACGGTTCATCGAGGCTCCGCTCGGTTTTTCGCTTGTCTCCGGATGGGCGGTTCACGCGAGCTACATCGGTATCTACAATCAGGCGTATCAAGCTGACGGTGTAACTCCTGTACTCTCGTTCCCCGATCCATTTGACAGTGCGGCGGGCAGCTCTACCGGAACTGCAGGTTTCTACTACGCCTTTCCGATCCACTACAAAGACCCCTCTGTGCAGCAGTGGAACGTCACTGTCGAGCAGGATCTGGGCGCAGGCATCGGCATGAGGCTTTCCTATGCGGGAAGCCACGGCACGAACCTTGAAACCATGGAAGACCTGAACCAGGTGCCCGCCAATACCATCGGCTACAACAACACCGATCCCGGGCCGGCGGCAACCGGCGTCTGCATCTCCGACGGCGGCACGCAGGTCTCGGACCATCGCCCCTACCCCTGCTGGAGCGTCATCGATGGGGTAACCAACGCCGCATGGAGCAACTACAACTCCGGCACTGTGGAGGTATCTCGCCACAGCGGCAAGGCGCTAACCTTCGATGCCAGCTACACTTACACGCGCGACCTCTCGAACGCCGGGGGCGCCACGCCAAACGCCTTCGCCATTGCCGGCGGCAACTTCGCTACGGACCGCTTTCATCCCGGCCTGGACTACGGCAACGTCATCTACGATCGCCGCCACCGCTTCCTGGTGACATACCTTTACGATCTGCCCTTCGGCCATGGACAGCGCTGGCTCGCAAACGATCCCGTGGCAAACGGTTTTGTGGGCGGCTGGCAACTGGCCGGCGTGACTATTTTGGAGAGCGGCCCGTTTCTCACTCCATACGAACAGACCGTCGACCCGGCCAACACCAACATCCTCACCACGGTGGGCCAGGCCCGGCCCGACCAGTTGAATACCGTTTCGCCTTACGCGCCGCAGCGCACCACCTCTCAGTGGCTGAATCCGGCCGCATTCCCATACCTGAACCTGCAAACGCCCAGTGGCATTGGGGTTGGCAGGTTTGGCAACGCTCCCGTTGGTGGAGTTATGGGCCCCGGCACGGCCAATTACTCGATCTCACTTCTGAAGAACATCGCTCTCCGCGAGAAGTCGAAACTTGAATTCGGTCTTGAATCGGCCAACGTTTTCAACCACCGCAACTATGAGCCGCCCAACATGCAGGTCGATTCGTCCGGTTTCGGGGCCATCACCGCGCTGCAAACCGCGGAAGGCGCCGGTCCGCGCAGCCTGGAGTTGACTGGGCGGTTGAACTTCTAGGCGGAGCGAGGGTTGATATTGCCCGTTCCACAAGGCCCATATTTTGCCCAAAAGGGCGCGAAAAGTGCCGAATTCTATTCAAAAGCGCTGTTTTTCGGGGTGTTTGTTTACCAGTTGGACGACGGGTTTTTCTCGGAACTTAGGCTATAAGCTTATGATTCAAAACATCTTAGTCGGTATTACTCAGCGAAATGATAGAAGACAAAATAAGCACTTTAGAGGGAGATAAGGGGGGTATTGATACAAATCGGTAACTTTTTCTGACATTCCTGAGCCGCAGAAAGCACTGAATAGGGTGCAGAATGGGAGCGCACTTGCATGCATTGCATGCACTCCTGGAACGATGATGCGCCAACCAGAGCAGATAATCCGCAAGCGCGGGTGGGAGGCGGAGCCGGGTCAGGTCGGTCACGGTGGGTGTTGCGGAGGATGAGAATCTCGGCGACGATTGTGTGAACCTGAACATGCCCTTGCGAACGCTTTCCGTGGTGTGTCACTGACCGTAACTTTCCTGCCCGGGCGGGCATCTGATTGTGGGGAATGGAAGATGAGCAGAATTCCAACGAACGATCAACCAGCAGGCCGGTCTGAAGCCGGCCTGGTCAACCGCTACGGCAGGCGCGCCTTCATCGTCTCCGCCGCAACCGCTGTGAGCGCAGCCGCGTTCTGGGGATTGCGCCGCTCGACCATCGCCGCCGCTCGGCCATTGGAAGCCGGCGAAGGGCCAAAGACGGTTACCGTGGTCCAGTTTTCAGCGGACGGCAAACGTACGGGCACGGTGACTCTTCCGCGCGTCATGAAAAGCGACGACGAATGGCATCGTCAACTCTCGAAGACCTCCTATTGGGTGACGCGACACGCCGACACTGAGCGCGCCTTCACCGGCGACTCATGGGATTTGCACGACAATGGGCTGTTCCGCTGCATCTGCTGCGACCTGGGGCTGTTCAGCTCCGAAACCAAGTTCGATTCCGGTACAGGGTGGCCAAGCTTCTGGCAGCCTATTGCGCAGGAGAATGTGGTGGAAACGGTGGATGGAAGCCTGATGATGGTTCGCACCGCGGTTTCGTGCCGTTTGTGCGATGCGCATTTGGGGCATGTTTTCGATGA
>Ga0302278_10007127_pt1 | contig 10382 bp, 10 predicted proteins | sample III_Bog_N3_2_FD_194543 | JGI IMG/M metagenome (GOLD analysis project Ga0302278, IMG submission 194543) | Peat permafrost microbial communities from Stordalen Mire near Abisko, Sweden - III_Bog_N3_2 | ecosystem: Environmental > Terrestrial > Soil > Wetlands > Peat | place: Sweden: Abisko... | reverse complement strand
GCGTCACGTCGGGCGTCTCTTCCTCGAGGTAACCGTGATTGGTGAAGAAGGCCGGGTCCTGGAGATAGCACGCCTCGAGCGCACTCAATCCGACTTCATTCACCGCGTCGATGTGGACGCACCCGCGAAGTTCGCGCATCAGGATGCAGCCCAAATAGGCGGCGTGCACCGGATCCGTCGGCACGTCGTATTGCTTGTAGCCGTCGACGAGTTGGTGGTGCCCACTCTCGACTGACGCGGCGACCTTGTGGGCCGCCGCGGCGAAATCACGCAGCACCTTGAGGTCAACGGCGCCGAAGGTGCGATCGGCGAATTCGTAAGCGGCTTCTACGTAGTCGGCCGCGACCGCGATCGGGTCCGCCTTTTCTTTGGCCTGGGTCCACATTCGTTCCAAGGCGCGGGGGTGAAAGAAGGTGAAGGCGTCGACGACGACGTCTGTGTCGACGTTGCCCAGCGTGCCGCCTCGACCGAGCCCGTAGTACTCGAAGGAATTAAGGCCACTCTCTTTGCCCCGCGCTCGAGTGAGGGCGTCGAAATAGAACGACGCCCCCAGCACTTGGACCGGGTCGGCGGTGAGGTCAGCGAGTTCAACAGTGTTCATATCGCGCACTTTACGCCGAGCGCCGTCAACCCTCAGGACGACTTTCGCCGGTGCCGCCGGACACGCAGTTCGATCCTCGTTCCCACGTCGGTCGCGGCGAAGCGCGCCGAGCCGCCGTGACGCTCGACAATCTCGGCGACGATCGCGAGTCCCAAACCGGTACCACCGGAGTGACGGGCGCGCGCCGGGTCCGAACGAACGAAGCGCTCGAAGAATCGGTCACTCTGGCTGACGTCGATGCCCTCGCCGTCATCGGCCACGATGACCACCGCCTCATCACCGTCGTAGTGCGAATCGAATCGCAGCTCTTCGGTGGCGTAACGCGTCGCGTTGTCGACGACGTTTCGGATCATTCGTTTCAGCATCGCCGGGTCGCCCGTGACGCGCGTCGGACGCACCATCGTCGTGTCCACGCTCAATTCACTCAGCAGGCGCACGCGATGACCCTCCACGAGTAGCAAGTCGTCGAGGTCGACGTCGACACTATGGATTTCGGCACGGTGCTCGTCGTGTCGCGCGAGCCACGCGAGGTCGTCGATCAACGTTTCGAGTCGGCGGCCCTCGCGCATGACGACCTCACCCACTTCGTTCCAATCGGCGTGATCGGGATCCTTGGCGGCTCGTTCGGTCGTCGCGAGCAGCGTGGTGAGCGGACTTCGCAGTTCGTGACTCGCGTTGGAGACGAATTCCTGCTCGAACTGCGAGGACGCTTCGAGTCGGTCCAACATGGCATTGACCGTGCGGGCCATGCGCGCGATTTCGTCGTTCCCTCCCGACGGGGGCACTCGTTGCGAGAGGTCCGAGGCCGCGATGGCGTCGACGCGGCGGCGAATCGACTCGACCGGCGCGAGCGCCAGTCCCATCCCGATCCATATGAGGCCTCCGGTCATCAAGAGCAGCAACGGGAACGAGACCACCAGGCTGGCCATTAGAACGTCCACGCTGTGATCGATGTCTTTGCCGTAGATGAAGCCAAAGATCAGACCGGGCCCGCGCTTGGTCGCGATCGACCCAATCTGACCCGAGCTGATCTGGGACAACGTGGCTTCGTCGCGCGACGTTCTCACCATTTTGAGCGACAGTCGGGCGCTGGTGCGGCTGGCGGCGCCCGAGCGAGCGAGGACCGGCGCCTTGGCAATGGCCGAACTGGCCGCCCACACCTTCGTCCCGGCGAGATTCGTGACCTGGATCACGACGTCGCCGTGCATGGCGAGGACGACGCGATACGTGTCGGGCGACTTCGCGTTGGCGAAGATCTCCTGGGTGCGGATCATCTGGCTCTGGATCTCGTTGTCGGCGTCACCGGCCAGGGAGTGGCGTACGAGGTGAACGAGCGACACGCCGGTGACACTGAGGATCGCCGCGACGGCCAGGACGAAGATGAAGGTGAGGCGCGCTCGAATCGAGAACTTGTGAAGTCGCGGCATCAGTCCGAGCGCATGCTGTAACCGATGCCCCGCACGGTGCGGATCACCGACTCGAACGGAGCGAGGTCAATCTTGCGGCGAAGGTAGCCAATGTAGACCTCGACGATGTTGGGGTCGCCGTCGAAGCCGCTGCCCCACACGGCGTGGAGGATCTCACTCTTGGCCAGCGGCTCGTTCATCCTCTCCATCAGGAATTCGAGCAGAGCGAACTCTCGGGGGGTCAACGTGACGTCGCGGCCGTAGGCGACGACCGATCGGCGTAGCGGATCGAGCGAGATCGGACCGACGACCAATCGTTGGGGGCGACCACGGTCGTGTCGACGTAACAACGCGTGGAGGTGAGCAATCAGGATCGAGTTCTCGAAGGGCTTGTGCATGAAGTCGTCGGCGCCAACCTCGAGTCCCTCGACCTCATCCCACTCGCCGTCTTTGGCCGTCAGCATCAACAGCGGGGTGTCGACGCCGGCGGCGCGCAGGTCCTGACAGACGCTGAAGCCGTTGCGCTTGGGCAACATGAGGTCCAGCACGATGACGTCGTACTCGCCACCGAGACCCTCGGCGAAGCCCGATTCGCCGTCGTGGCGTTGCTCTACGGCAAAACCGGCGTCTTGGAGCAGGTTCGCCACGGCTTTGGCGAGGGCGTGATCGTCCTCAATGACCAGCACACGTCGGCGGTCCCCACTCATTGCAAGTAGAGGTTACCGTTCGACCCTTCAACGATCTTGAGCTTGGCGAGACCGTGCGGCGCCGGCCCGTTGATGACGTCGCCGGTCGTCACCGCGAACTCCGAACCGTGGCACGGACAAACGATGAGGTCGTTCGCGGCGTAGTAGCCGACGGTGCAACCGGCGTGCGGACAGACCGCGTCATAGGCGAAGAACGCGCCGTCGGCGTGAATCACGATGCCCGGATCGCCCGACGAGGGAATGGTAAACGCGGCGGCGTGTCCCTTCGGCACGTCGGCCGCGCTCCCGAGCAGCGTGCCCTGCGGAGTCGGTGTGGTCGGTCCCGTCGCGGGTCCGGTCGTCGTGGATGAACCATTCGTCGGAACCGTGAGATGCGTCGTGGCGTTCTTCACGGACTTCGCTCCCCCGATCATCCGGCCGGCCTCGGCCACGGCACCGCCGAAGATCAGCGCCGCCGCGCCCACGCCCGCCGCGACCGTGCCCCCGACGACGACTGCGCGCCGATCGACCGAATCGATCGAGACGCGCGACACCAGGGGCGCTCGCCCACCGAGCAGCACGGGGCAGACGGTTTTGTCACAAGCCAGTCCCTTACGTGCGGCGCACGCGCCCTCGCGGTAGTGGCCACAGATATTTTGCACGCTCGCGAAGGGGATCGCCACCAACTCGGGCGAGGCGAGGCCCTGATTCTTCGCGACGCGATTGGCGATCCACGCGTCGGCCGAAAGTTTCGTGCCGCCTCCCGTGATAATGAAGGGGAGCCACGCGAAGAAGAAGACGATGTCGGCGCCAGTGAAGTACGGCGAGGCGTGAAAGCTGATCGTCAAGAACAGACTGAAGGAAAGGATCGCGCCGCCGAGAGCGGCGATACGCGTCCACAGACCGACCAGCACGCCGATGCCGATGGCGACCTCGGAGAACGAAATGATGATGCCGATCGGCGTGGCCTGACTTATCAGGTGGATCAACAGGGCGTGGAGGGGACTCGTGTGCGAGGCGGCGATGAGCTGGGCCTGGATCGAAATCGGACTCTGCGCGCGAAAGAAGTTCGGGTTGGCCAGTTTTTGTAATCCGGCGTAGAGGAAGGTCGCACCGAGGAAAAGTCGAAGGGGCAACAACGCCCATTCGGCCATTGACCAGGCCCGGACCGGGGCACCGAGCGGAAGTCGACGCTCGACGCCACGGGCGCGGCGAGCGGCCGGGGTGGGCGTTCTCGACATGCATCCATCGTGGCACAGGGCGAATACGGGATTATCTTGGCGAACTGAGTCTTTAGCGAATTGTTATCTAGGAGAATGGTGAGGTGCTCGCCGCCTCCATCGTCTCGTATCTGCTGAGCGAGATACACCGACTCCCCGGCGGCCTCGTCTACGCACTCGTGACGCTGCTCGTCTTCGGCGAGGCGGCCCTCTTCATCGGATTCATTTTGCCCGGCGAGACCGCGGTCCTCGTGGCCGGCGTCGTCGCCTCCCAGGGTCGCGTCAACGTGGCTATCGTCTGCCTCTTGGTCGTCGTGGCCGCGATCACCGGTGACTCCGTGGGCTACGCGATTGGGAACCGCTACGGCGAATCGTTGATGAAGTTGCCGATACTCAAACGACGTCGCGGCGCGTTGGATCGCGCGCTCGAAGGGCTCCGGCGACGGGGTCCGATCTACGTCTTCATCGGACGATTCACGGCGTTCTTGCGCGCGGTGATGCCGGGGCTCGCCGGCATGAGTCGAATGAACTACCGGCGCTTCCTCATCGCCAACGCCCTCGGTGGCCTGATCTGGGGCGTCACCTTCACGCTCCTCGGATATTTCGCGGGCACGGCCCTCACCCGGATTGAGAATTACGCCAGTTGGATGGGACTGGGCGTCCTGATCGCGATGGCCCTCTTCTTCATTATCTTCCACTTCGTGAAGAAGAGTCGCGAGACCAACGAAGACGCCTCGTACCCAGAGGGCGACTCAGCGGAGAATGTCGAGTAATTCCTCGGACGACGACAACTCATAGTTGCCAGCTCTCTTGAACAGCAGTCCGGCACATTTGGTGGGGCCGTGTCCTCGCAAGAGCGAACGGAAATATAACTCGTCGCAGTCTCGCTGAAGCGCGGCCCTGACTTCCGACAGGTCCGAGCCCACGGAGACTTCGCTCGTCGAAGCAATGATCTTCGGTCCGACGAGATAATCATCTCGGAGCGTTGCAGTGATCGAATCAATCTGCTTGCGCGCAAAGTCAGCGTCCACTTGCGCACCGCGTCGCCATGGTGGTGCGGTTGAATGTATGTAGCCATCCACGAACAAATCTGGCTTCGCGAACACCACGACACCGTTCGCAGTTTCCATGGATTGGACAACGCGCCTCGCGTGTTCGACGACGAGTGGCGCGACCCACGGCAGTAGCCAAGCCTCAAGACCGAGCCACGCCGGCCAGGCCCTGTCGACCACCACCACTGTGACACCGAGTCCCCGAGACTGCGCGTGACGCGCGACCTCCGCGTAACGCTCGAGCGCCGCGTCGTCGACTTCGCCACGGTACGGCTCGACCCGGGCCCATTCGACACTGAGTCGAACGCCATCAAAACCCAGATCAGGTACGAGGTCCAATACGCGCTCGTAGTCAAGCCACAGTCCATCGGCGTCGCCCGGTCCGGCGTGGCGACCCAGCGCGACGGTGGGCCGAAAGCAGGTGGAGGGTTGGTACGGTCCGTCGAGACCGCCTTCGACGGCGTAGCCCTCGAGGGTGACGTAGCGCCGCGGTCGTCTCTCCATCGGATCAGTTTCGCACGCCCGATCCGATCGAACTCCGGTATCGTTCGACTCGATACCCCTCAGGGCCGATCAAAGGAGCACCATGGCTGACGAAGTACTACGCGAACGACGCGGACACGTTGAGATTCTCACCATCAACCGTCCCGAAGCGCGCAACGCCATCAACCGCGCGACCGCCATCGCCCTCGGCGACGCGCTCGACGCCTGCGAGAGCGACGACGACGTCTGGGTCGTGGTCTTGACCGGAGCCGGCGACAAGGCCTTCTCGGCGGGCATGGACTTGAAGGCCTTCGCCAAGGGCGAGTTCCCGAGCACCGACAAGGGCTTCGCGGGCATCACTCAGCGTGACTTTCCCAAACCCCTCATCGCCGCCGCGAACGGCGCGGCGCTCGCCGGTGGCTTCGAGATCCTGATCAGTTGCGACATGGTGGTCGCGGCCGACCACGCCAAGTTCGGCATCCCCGAAGCGTCGCGCGGTCTCGTCGCCGGTGGCGGCGGACTGATCCGCCTACCTAAGCTCGTGCCGCTCGCGGTCGCCTACGAGATGGCGCTCACCGCCGATCCGATCGACGCCACACGCGCCTACGAACTCGGGCTCGTCAACCGCGTGGTGCCCGGCGACCGCGTCCTCGACGAAGCGATCGCGCTCGCCGAACGCATCGCGAAGAACGCTCCTCTGGCGGTGCGCACGTCCAAGGACGTCATGAAGCGCTCACGCGAGCTCTCTGAGGAACAATGCTGGCAACTCAACACCGAAGCCTTCGGGCCGATCGCTCGCAGTGCCGACGCGATCGAAGGCGCGGTGGCCTTCGCCGAGAAGCGCGAGCCGAACTGGCAAGGCAAATAGTCAACCCGACATTCGTCGCTCAGTGCAGGTGATAGACGAGCGCTGAAGTGACGGCGGCGCCCACCACCACGACGGGGAACGGCGCCTTGGCGAAGAGTGCAGCGAGGGCGACGCCGAGACCGGCCAGTCGGTGGTCGATGACGACGTGGGTCTTCACGACAACGCCCTGGGCGACGACGAGGGCGCTCAATAAGGAGATTGGAATCAGCGCGTTGATCCGCTGGAGTCGAGCGTTCGCCAACCACGGTTCGGGGACCAGGTGACCGAGCAGCTTGATGGAGAAGCACAGCACGCCCGTGGACCCGAGCACGATCCACATCGCCAGCGAGCTCACCTGGCCCTCCATCCGAGCACGACGGCGACGACCGTCGTCGCGATGATCGGCAGTCCGGCCGCTAACCACGGCGTGACGAGCATCGCGAAGGCCATGGAGGTGACCGCGACGGCGCGCAGGAAATTCGTCTGCAAGCGCGGCCACAACAAACCCAGAAACGCCGCCGGGACCGCCGCGTCGAGTCCCCATGTCGCCGGATTGCCGAGCGCCTTGGCGCCGAGCGCACCGACCAACGTGAAGATGTTCCAGAAGAGGAAGACCCCGAGACCGGTGATCCAGAAGCCCTCGCGCATCGCCGCGACGCCCCGTGGGGCCTGGGAGAGCGCGACGCCCGTCGACTCATCGATCGTGACGTGGGCCGCGAGCACCCGGCGTGCGCCCTTCACGTTGAGTAGTGGCGCCATCTGGATGCCGTAGAGGGCGTTTCGGGTGCCGAGCATGGTGGCGGCCGCGATCGCGCTGGCGGCCGCTCCCCCGGAGGCGACGACCCCGACGGCGGCGAACTGGCTCGCGCCGGTGAAGGTGAGGAGTGAAAAGAGGCAACTCTGCAGCACCGTAAAGCCCGCCGCGACACTGGCCGCCCCGAAGGCCACGCCGTAGGTGCCGACCGTGATCGCGACGCTGAGCGAATCACGAACAGTGCTCCTGGTCAGGTTCGACATCCGCACAGTCTTGCCGAATCGGATCACTAATTGAAAGGGGCGCCTTCGCGAAGCCGCGCGGGGCGCACTACTCTGGAATCAAGCACGTCAAAGGAGAAGGCAGTGTTCTTAGGCGAAATTTTTGGGCCCGATCTCTTGATCGTTGTCATTGTTGTCGCGGTCCTCGTCTTCGGGGGCTCCGCCATTCCGAAGCTGGCCAAGAACCTCGGTTCGGCCAAGTCCGAGTTTGAGAAGGGGCTGAAGGAAGCCAAGAACAACGACGCCGCGGCCGACAAGCCTGAGACGACGGCCGAGACCAAGGCCCCCGATACCGACAAGTAGTCCTTCGTCGTTGCCGTACTCCTGGGAGCCCGCGACTCAGATATCCCGGGTACCTCATTTGAACCTGGTGAATCCTTTCTGCGAACGGACTTGCACCCGGTTGGCGACTCGTCGCGACGGATTTTTTGAGTAGTGTCGTGACGTGGAATCACCTACCCTGCCCCCACAGGGTGTAACAGACCGCACTCGACGGTGGCGTCGCGTGCGACGTTTCGTTGCACTCCCACTCGGGGCACTGGCCCTGTCCGGATGCACCGTGCCCGCTTTCGGCGCCCACAAGGGTGCGACGACGGAATCCAGTTCCGTGTTCCACCTCTGGCAGGGATTCTCAATCGGTGCGGTCATCATCGGCGGCTTCGTGACGGTCCTCTTCGTCTACGCGATCCTCCGCTTTCGGCGCAAGGGCGACAACATCCCGCGACAGGCTCAGTATCACCTGCCAGCCGAGGTGATCTACACCGTCGTGCCGATCCTGGTCGTCTTCGGTCTTTTCGCGGCCACGCTCGTCGTCGAGAACAAGGAAGTGGCCAATCCCAAGGCCAACGTCACGGTCGACGTGAACGCGTTCCAGTGGGGCTGGAAGTTCACCTATCCCCACACCGAGACGGTCGTCATCGGCCAGACGACCCAGGACCCGACGATGGTCATCCCGGTCAACACCAACGTTCACATCAACTTGACCTCCACGGACGTCATCCACGGCTTCTACGTGAGGGCCTTCAACTTCTCGCGCTACGCCCTGCCGGGCGTGCTCAACCAGTTCACGCTCGAAGCGGTCAAGACCGGAAACTTCTCCGGGCAGTGCACGCAGCTCTGCGGTCTCTACCATTCACTTATGTTCTTCAACGTGAAGGTCGTCTCGAAGTCGCAGTACACCGCGTGGCTGGCGAGCACGGCGAACCCCGTCGCCTTCGCCGCCGCTCAAAAGACGACGGGTCAACAGACGGCCACGCAGGTTCCGACCAAGCCGGCCTCGAGCCACGGGGATAACTAATGGTTGATCTCATTACGCCGCCACCGGCCATCATCGATGTGGACCACGACGGCGACGAGGGGCACGACGAGCACCACGGTGCGACCGGAATCCTGAAGTGGATGACCTCGACCGACCACAAGGTCATCGGACTCTCCTACACCGTCACCTCGGTCGTCATGCTCATCATCGGTGGCTTGTTCGCCGAGATCATTCGCGCCCAATTGGCTTCGCCCAACGGAACGCTCGTCTCGCTCGCCCAGTACAACGAACTGTTCACCATGCACGGCTCGGTGATGATCTACCTCTTCGCCGGACCCTTCGCCTTCGGAGGACTCGCCAACATCATCGTGCCGATACAGATCGGCGCGCCGGACATGGCCTTCCCGCGACTGAACGCCCTCTCCTACTGGCTGTACCTCATGGGTTCGATCACCATGCTGATGGGCTTCTTCACCGCCGGCGGCGCCGCCAACTTTGGCTGGGTCGCCTACGCACCGCTCTCGAACTCGATCAACACGCCGGGGGCCGGGGCCGACCTCTGGATCGGTGGACTGTTGCTCACGGGATTCTCGGCAATCTTCACCGGCGTCAATCTGACCGCGACGATCTTCTATTTACGCGCACCCGGCATGACGATGTTCCGCATGCCGATTTTCACCTGGAACATGTTGGTGACCGCGATTCTGATCCTGCTGGCCTTCCCGGTGTTGACCGCCGGGCTCATCATGCTCTACTGCGACCGACACTTCGGGACACATATCTTCTCAGTTGCCGGAGGAGGTGTTCCGGTGCTGTGGCAACACATCTTCTGGTTCTGGGGCCATCCGGAGGTCTATATTCTCGCCCTGCCGTTCTTCGGCATGGCGACCGAGATCATCGCGGTCTTCTCCAAGAAGCCCGTCTTCGGTTACAAGAGCATGGTCTTCGCCACGCTCTCCATCGGCGCCCTGTCGCTCGGTGTGTGGGCGCACCACATGTTCACGACGGGTGTCGTGCTGCTCCCCTTCTTCTCCTTCATGAGTCTCATGATCGCCGTGCCGACGGGCATAAAGATCTTCAACTGGATCGGCACGATGTGGAGAGGAGATCTATGGCTCTCCACGGCCATGTTGATGGCCCTCGGCTTCCTGTTTACGTTCCTCATCGGCGGCCTCACGGGCATCTACCTGGCCAGTCCCCCGTTGGACTTCTTCACCCACGACACGTACTTCGTCGTCGCGCACTTCCACTCGATCGTCATGGCGCTGGTCTTGGCCGGGATGGGTGGACTGTACTACTGGGGTCCGAAGTTCACCGGTTACCTACTGAATGAGAAGTTCGGCAAGGTCCAATTCTGGTTCCTGTTCATCGGCACCCAGGTCTTCACGTTCCCCCAGTACATCCTCGGACTCGACGGCATGCCGCGACGCATCGCGATCTACCCGCACAGTCCGCAGTGGAAGACGCTGAATGACTGGAGCACGTTCGGCGCCATCCTCGTCGGGATCTCGATGATCGTCTTCGTCGTCAACGTCGGCTACAGCTGGAAGAAGTATCCTGCCGGGGACAACCCATGGGACGCCCAGACGCTCGAGTGGTTCACGACCTCTCCCCCGCCGCACCACAACTTCTACCGACTACCCCAGATCAGGTCCGAACGACCGACGTGGGACTACAACCACCCCGAGCACCGTTCGCTGGCGCACGGAACCGGTGGAACGGGCTCGCATCACGAACCGCCGCTCGCCAACGCGGTCGTCGGGGTCCTCGAGCACGATCAAGATCACGACGCAT
>Ga0302278_10007118_pt1 | contig 10392 bp, 10 predicted proteins | sample III_Bog_N3_2_FD_194543 | JGI IMG/M metagenome (GOLD analysis project Ga0302278, IMG submission 194543) | Peat permafrost microbial communities from Stordalen Mire near Abisko, Sweden - III_Bog_N3_2 | ecosystem: Environmental > Terrestrial > Soil > Wetlands > Peat | place: Sweden: Abisko... | reverse complement strand
ACTCGGCATGACGCTCCTTGAGTCCCTTTTTGGTACCATCAGGCGTGATCGCACCTTCTGGGGTGCGGGGAGGCAGAGGCGTCGCTATTGGTGATGGGACCGGCGCGGACGGTTGTGCACCAAGACCTGAGTTGGGAGCGGGGGGAGTTTGCTGGGCCGTTAGGGGCATCACGGCAAATAAAGTCACCAGGAGGAAAACACTCTTCATTTTTGGGGGATTGCGATGATCTGGCGTCAGAATTGCTCAGGCCATTGGCAAGCCGGATTCATAGCGCGCCATCTCCTCGATGCGTTTGACATGGCGACCTCCTTCAAACGGGGTCGAGAGCCAGATGTCAACAAGGCGCTTGGCGGTCTCCAAGGAAACCATGCGCTCACCGATGGAAAGGACATTGGCATTATTGTGCTGGCTGGCGAGCTTGGCTGTGTCATCACTCCAGGCGATAGCACATCGGACCCCCTTCACTTTGTTAGAAGCCATGGCCTCACCGTTGCCAGAGCCGCCAAAGACAATGGCCTTGTCGCACTCACCACTGGCTGCTTTTTCTGCAGCGGGGATAACCCAAAGCGGATAATCGGTGGAGTCGGCCGTGTAGGTTCCGCAATCCACGATTTCATGGCCCTGCGAACGCAGCATCTCGGCGATGGCCTGCTTGTAATGGAATCCGGCGTGATCACTTCCTAGGGAGATTTTCATCCTTTTTTCGTAGCGTGTCTTGAGCAGTCAGGGAAGCGCTGAATAGCCAAAATTTTAAGGAGTTGATGATGAATCGTGACGGCATCGCACCCTCGCGACAAGAAGCACTCCTCCCAGAATGAGCAGGGCGAACGTTCCTGGCTCTGGAACTCCCGTGACACTCCAGGCAATGCCGTAAGGCTGCGAGTCGTAACTGCCGGAGAAGTCAAAAAGATTGGTGGAATAGCCGACCTGGATCTCATAAATCCCAGAGGCTGCGAGCTGAAAATAAAGCTCCTGAGTCGTACTGACAGGACTGATACTCTCGGCCACCAGCTGATCCCCTCCCCCGGGCACCACCTGATAGATCATGAGATCGAGTTCCGCTTGGGCGACATCGACATAATCACTGATCTCCGTATTCCAAAAGCTGCTGCGTAGCCAGTCGAGCGTCACGGCAATCTGCTGTCCGGCAAAGAGCTCGGAGGCCAGCGAGTAGCTGTTGACTCCGCCGAGCAGTGCCGTGCCGTATCCCCATCCCGTGCTGGCCACCGGAAGGTTGAACCCCGAATAGGAAAACCCTGGCGACGTGGTAACATAGGCACTCGACGTGTACTGAGTGGAGGCAGTGTTGAGATTCAGCCCACCGGCACCCATCGCCCAATCGAGTGCCTGAGTGGTGGTGATGACGTCGTTGAGAATTTGCTGCCCATTGTTCCAGCCGGGAAGCTTGTCCGCAGAATTCATCAGGACGGCCTTGATCACGACATTCTGGGTGGCGGCGTTGGTGATTCCGTTAAAGGAGGTTGATGATTTTGCCAGACTGTCCAGAAGGGCGGCCCCACCGGCCACAAGCGGCGTCGCGAAGCTCGTGCCTGCAAGGGAGTAATAGGAAAAGGAAATTGAATTGCTGCCGACAGTCATCGTTACAGGAAGAACAATCCCCACTCCCGGTGCCACCAGATCCACAGCAGGTCGTGTCGCCGCTCCGCTCTCGTAAGAGTACGTATTGGTGCCGTCGTACCATTCTGTCGGCTGAGGACCTCTCGAAGAAAAAGAGGCGACCACGCTGTAGTTGGTCGGACCATCCAGAGCCCCGACCGAGATCACATTATAACCCGAGGCGGGGCCGTTCACGGATCCATTGGCTGGACCAGTGTTTCCGGCAGCCGCCACCATGGTGGTGTTGGGATTGGCAACGGCCAGTGAATCCAGAAGCCCGCTCAATAGACCAACTCCCGCCGGATCGGAGGAGTCGCCAATACTCGTGGAGAGCACATCTCCGTTTGAGGCAGCGTAACTGTACGCCGAAATACTGTTCGTTGAGATGCTGAAGGATCCGTCGGCATTTGTTGACGTGGCAAGCGCGGCAGAATCGATTGTCGTGCCGGGGGCCATACCGGTGTTCAGGTAATAACCGGGTGCCGTGTAACCGCCCAACAATGCCGCCACCCACGTGGCATGATCGCCCGAATTCGTCAGGGCATCCGAAGAGGCATAGGTATCGGAAAGGTTTGAGAAATTCTCCGCAGGGAAAAGATTTGTCCCGACGAGCTGCGCATCGACCACCCAGCTGGTGGTATTCTGCCCGAAGACTCCCTGATTATAGAACGTTGTCGCACCAAGCGATTCATTGAGATTGACCAGTGCGTTATTGGTGGCGATGCCGTAAAATTCCGGATAGTAAGTGCCCGTAAGCGTGGTCTGCGCTTTCAGTAAACCCAAGGAAGCGACAACCAGCAAGACAGGGAAAACACTCCTTGCCACAGACATCAGACCCAATGCTGGTCGGGGGAACAGCATGGCATCTATCTGATGGAAGCGCTGATCTCAGCGATCAATCATCCCTCGATGGTGTTGATCTCCACCGGTTCAACCTTCACGCCGAGTTCTTCAAGCCAGCTGATGGAACGCAGGATTTCTCCCCGCTCGCCACTCAGTTCCAGGCAGACAAGCCCGATCTCGTCGGTGACACTCGCCTGACGGACATTTGTGGTGACGGCAAACTTATGACCAAGTTCATGGACGAGGGGGCGCGTGATCAGTTTCGCGGGGTACATCAGCCAAAGACGGGTCGTTTCCATAATAGGAAGTTTCCTGCCAACGGGGGTCAAAAGCAAGTCGTGAGAGAACACTTCCCTAACCGCCCGCAATCGCAGGAACAATCGAGATCTCATCACGATCGGTGACGGGAGTCTCTTTTTCCTGAAGAAAGCGCACATCCTCGTCATTGACGAAGATATTAACGAAACGGCGGATAGTCCCCTGCTCGTCGAGAATGCGTTCGCCAAGGCCTGGGTAGGCTTTGTTGAGTTCGTCAAGGACGGCACCGACGGTGACACCGGAAGTCGTGACAACCTCCTGATCACCCGTCAGTTTGCGCAGCGGGGTTGGTATACGGATTGTAGGCATAGGATTTAAGGATGAAACTTTAAAGCTGAAACCTGAAGAGCTCAGAAGCCAGCGATCAGAAGTAGTATAGGGTGTCTATTTTTATTGGGATGCCGTCGTCGATCGACTCTCGACCTTCGACTCGGTTCATTTTTTAGTCTTTGATGGCGATTTCGTCCGCGACGAGGGCTTCAAATTCCCTCAGGGAAGGCCCGATAACACGGGGCTCACCGCACTTTCCTTGGATGGCTTCCTGAGTTTTGAGGCCGTGGCCGGTGATACAGAGAACAGCCCCCTCGTTATGAGGGATCTTGCCGCTCTCAATGAGCTTCTTGGCGCAGGCCACAGTAACCCCGCCGGCCGTCTCGGCAAAGATACCGGCGTATTCGGCTAGAAGTTTAATGCCCTCGACGATCTCCTCGTCGGTACAATCCTCGGCACTGCCCCCGGTTTCCTTCATGCTACGAAGCGCGTAGAAACCGTCGGCGGGAGTGCCGATCGCCAGGGATTTGGCAATCGTTTCGGGATTCTGTACAGGCCGGACCATCTCGGTGCCTTTCTTGAAGGCAGCACTGATCGGTGAACACCCGGTGGCCTGTGCGCCATGAATGGAAAATTTGCTCTTCTCGACAAGGCCGAGATCGATGAACTCCTTGTAAGATTTATGAATTTTGGTCAGCAGCGATCCGGAGGCCATCGGCACTACCGTGTGCTGGGGCAGTTTCCAACCACTCTGCTCGATGATTTCAAAGCCCATCGACTTGGAGCCCTCGGCGTAGTAGGGGCGGAGATTCACGTTCACAAAACCCCATCCGTATTTGCCAGCGATCTCGGAACAAAGGCGGTTAACCTGATCGTAGGGACCATTGATGCCGATGACGTTGGTGCCATAGACCAGCGATCCAAGAATTTTCCCCTGCTCCAGGTTGGCGGGAATGAGCACATAGCTCTTGAGGCCCGCTGCCGCTGCGTTTGCAGCAACGGAATTGGCCAAATTGCCCGTTGAAGCGCAGGCCACGACCTTGAATCCCAGTTCGCGTGCACGACTCAACGCCACTGAAACCACGCGATCTTTGAAGGAAAGTGTCGGATAATTGACCGTGTCATTCTTGATCCAGAGTTCGCGAACCCCCAACTTCTTGGCAAGACGATCAGCCTTCACAAGAGGAGTGAAACCGACCTGTGCGCCGACCGTCGGCTCACCATCGATGGGCAGTAGCTCGCGATAACGCCACATCGACTTCGGTCGGGACTCGATGAGTTCGCGTGTCAGAACGCCACGGATTGCCTCGTAGTCGTAGTCAGCCTCGAGGGGGCCGAAATCAAACTCGCAGATGTGAATCGCCTCCTTGTCATAGAGACGACCGCATTCGCGGCACTTCAAATTACTGAACCAGGATTTTTTGGACATGGGATTATTGATTCCCACCAAGAGTGACAAGAAGACCTGGTGCCGCAGCGACGGCTTCACCCGGTATCTCATCTTTTCCCGATCTAGGATCGAGCTGGATTTGGCACCTGGGCCTACGGATTGCTCCGCAGCGGTTGCCGTGACATCATCGGGCCAGTCCCTCCGTCACTCTTGATAAGATTGAAGGGAGATCATTCCCGTGGAAAGGCGTGGGGTCAAGGGGAAGTTTTCGAGAAATGAGTTTGACCCTTGATACAGAATCCGCTTTATTGAACTGCTCTTCACGCAGCCGTAGCTCAATTGGATAGAGCATCTGACTACGGATCAGAAGGTTAGGGGTTCGACTCCCTTCGGCTGCACATTGAGGATCAAGGGGTTATGGAGATTGGATCGGATTTGTGCCAGATAAGTGCCACGAAAATTTCAAAAGCATCTCAGTCTTGATACTCCGCCTACCCCTGCGAATGAAATCCCTGAAGAAGATTTGAGGCGCTAAAATCTCCAATGGAATCAAATGGCTCCATGGCTACTTCGCAAACTTGTAGTGTCCTTTACCGATTTTCTTGATCGCTGGATTCTTCTTACCCGTTGTTGCAAACCAGACATGAAGATTAGTGCCATTAATTTTCAAGCTCTTGGCCAGATCAGCAACCTTGACTCCTGCTTCCCCAGCGGTGTCGAGAGCCTTCAGAATCTTTGCCCCGGAGGACGACAGGCTATCAAGGAACTGGCTTCCATCAAAACTCAGCTGCCGAATTTTATTTTTGTGAACAACCGACTGGAGGGCAATGCACTGGGGACGATTGCTGGCGTTCTGTGAAGTGCAGCAGTGACTAAGCTGAGCGACGACTTACTCCAATAATCACCAGCACACCTAATACAAAGAGGATATAGATGGACGGTTCAGGGACTGTTGAAGTGATGGTAAGAGTGCCGGTTGGTTGACTGAAATCATAAATGAGAACCCCACTAGTCGCATACCAATCCCCTGAACCATCATAGAGGAAGCTGGAGGATATATTACCGAGCAAAGAGACGTTACTGAAGACTCCGGTTTCAGTCAGAGAACTCACTCCAGGTCCAAAGAGGTTGAAGGTATCGCCAGCAGTTCCGAAGTAGGATCCACCTAAGTAGAGTTGAAGGTTCCCATTGTAAACGATGCTACTGCCACTAAAACTCAGAGAGGTGAAGGCGTTGGTACCTGCTATATTGAACACAGTTGTACTGCCGCTCTGGAGTGTGAGACCTCCTCCGATGCCAAGAATACCGGTTCCACTGACTCCGGCAGCTAGTGTGCCACCACTCCCAATCGTTACGGTATTGGCTGTTGACCCATCACCTCCGAGTGTACCTGTTCCACGGACAGTTATAGTGCCTGAGCCAGAATTGCTTTCATTGAGAAGCAGACTGCCAGCCGAGACGATGGTGGTACCACTATAGCTGTTACTGCTACCCAGAATCGTCGTTCCATTGCCTAACTGCTGGAGCGACCCAAAACCAGTTATAGAACTGGTTAGCAGAGTTGTGTCGCTCTGGTTGAAGTTGAGGGTTCCTCCGGGGCCAGCACCAAATGAAATGTACGGAGTGGAGAGGTAGCCTGCTGCGTCATTAGCACCAAAAGAGCCTATATTTAACGTACCGACGGAACCTCCCTGGTAAGAAATGATGATATTCTGAGAAACAACGCTGCCACCGTTTGCCACGGTGAGGGTACCATTGCCTCCATACCCGACATAGAGGCTGTGGTTGTTCATCCAACGGGAGTTTGTCCCGGAGACTATGGCCGAATTATTCGACGAGCTGGGGTCGTAACCCAAAAAACCGTAATCAGAGAACACCATTCCCCCATTGGTAATCGTAAGTGTATTGCCGCTTCCACTGTTGCCTACAATGAGACCACCAGAGTTCGTCCATGTGGATCCGTTGCCTGTAACGAGAACCGAATTGTTCGATGAGGAAGCATCATTACCAATGATGCCCATCCCCGCTACCGCCACAATGCCACCATTGGAAATCGTCAGCGAATTGCTGACTGAAGAATAATATCCAATGTAAAGGCTTCCGGAGTTCGTCCAAAGGGATCCCTGATCAGTCACCAACGTCGAGTTGCCGACAGCTGACTGAAAACCGATGTATCCGTCGCCAAATACAGAAACTGTACCTCCCTTGGAAATCACCAGTGAGTTGCCCGATGCGCTGGTGCCGGTGCCATTCTCGCCAATAATCAGTTGCATGTTCAGCCAGGTCGAATTGCTCCCGGTCACAACGACTGAATTATTCGAAGAGTCCCCGTTAAATCCAATCACCGTGCCAAAATTTTGGAGATAATAGGAACCAACGGTCGCCCCATTGGAAATGGTCAAATTGTTGCCGGATCCGTCGGAGCCGATAATCATATCGTGTGCATTGGTCAGCCCAGAGTTGCTTCCTGTTACCAAAATGGAATTGTTGGAGGAGTCGGCGTTCAAGCCGATCACCACGCCATAGTTGCCGTTCAAATCACTAATAGTGACCATGCCCCCATTGGAAATGGTCAAATTGTTGCCGGATCCATCGGAGCCAACAAAGAGATCCATTGTGGTTGTTAGGGTAGATGGGGAGCCGTTGGCGTTGGTTCCCGTGATAAGCGCCGAGTTGTTCAAGGAATCTGCATTCATGCCGATTACGATCCCATTGTTGCTGCCTGCAACAGAAGCCATACCCCCATTGGAAATTGTGAGAGTATTGCCGGATCCGTCATAGCCAATGTTCAGATCAGAGCTGTTAACCCAACTTGAGCCAGCATCAGTCACAATTACCGAGTTGTTCGATGAGGATGAGTTGCTGCCAAGAGTACCACAGCCATCATTGGATACCGTTCCCCCACTCAAAATCGTGAGGGTGTTGCTACTTCCGCTAATGCCGATATTTAGATCGGCGGCGATGGAGAGCAAGGTATTGGTATTGACGACGCTGACCGTGTTATTCGAGTCACCGGTGTTATAGCCAACGTAGGCATCGCTGTATTGATTTGTTCCCGAGGTGTAATTGGTGGTTTGGCTTGAAGAGTTACTACCAACAACGAGCACTTGTCCTATTGCAGTGGAAAGACTCAGAAATGAAGCAAGCAACAGCAGAGGAGCCGTGAATGATGACAAGCAAACTGTATTGATGGGATAGGTACGTTTCATCAGATCGTGTCGAGGGGACTCATGATTTGGAGGAAGTAGTGGATTGATCCCTAGCCTGGGTTGGTTTCGAGTTGGTTGTTGGAGTATTGTCCATCCTGAGCGTAGAGAGGAACAATCGAAACAAGGAGGATGCGTTTCATGCAGTCGCAACCGGTATCGGCAAATCCTAGGATGCCGTTGAGCGGGGTACGCAATTCATGGCTCTTGGTAGTGGGTGAGTATTAGTCCGATGATGGTCGTTGTATGTGAGTCTCTGATTACCTGAAAGATTTCTTTGATGAATCGGAAAATAATAATCGACGTTTCTCGCGCTATATCATAGGAGTCTAACCTTGGGTCGCATTCAGCCTTACTTCAAGTGACCTCCAGTAAGTGCGATGAATCCGACTCCACATTCCTTCTGCAAATGCCCATACCCAACGCCCTAACCCTCCGCAAAGCCACCAAAATCGCTGCCAAGATCGAGCGACTTACTGGCAAGCTACACGCCCTTGTTGGAGATACTCTGGAACTTCCAGTCGATACCTACGTCTCACCTGTCGAGATCGTGAAGGTACGACGCCCCCGTGGAAGGCCCCCTGGTTCAGTGAATAAAACCAGAGCCGGAGCTCCTTCCAAGATAGCGGGAATCCCCCGTCCTGCCTCCCCATCCGGTCCTCTGGCTCCCGCAGTTGTGAAGGTACTTCAGCGCTATGGTCGGGCACTCAAGGTGCAGGAGATCCTCATCGGCCTGGAACACGATGGCTACATCTGGACAGCAAAGAATCCCCGCCAAACCCTCTATGTTCGCATCGGCAAACTGGCAGGAGTCAAGAAGGTCGCTGAGGGCCTCTATATTGCTGAGTCGCTGGAAACTCCTCCTGTTGGAATCCTCCCTGAAATCGTTGCACCACCGGTGAGTGAAGGTCAGTGGTAGGGGTGGAAGCCAGAAACCAAATACCTGACAAGGGGGGCACATCCATGCCCCCTTGTTAAACCCGATAGAACCCCCACCTGCGCAGGAACGGGTCTTTCTGTTCCTCCTCTTCCAATAAGCCGTTGGATACCTAACCCTACTCTTTGTGCTGGATCAAGGAGCTGCGATAGACCCACCAAATAAAGACGAGCTGGAAAGGAAGTCTTAGCCACAGAATGAACGAGGGGAGATTCACGCCTGGCCAGCCGTGAAGAGCCACATTGAGATTCGCGGGAAAGACTGCAACCAAAAGTGCAATCAAACCCCATGCTGCCAAGACTCTTGATCGAGGATCAATGAGTCCGATCCCTCCCATAATCTCGGCGACTCCACTCAACCAAATCAGTTCAAGGGGCCAGGGCAGATAGGATGGCATCATCGAGAGATATGGTGCTGGATGTAGAAAATGGTTGGCACCTGCCAGGATGAAGAATGCTGACAGGACCCAGCATGACCATGATCGTGAAAAGTGTCTCATGTGAGATTAGAAAATCGTGGCTGCTCGTTCTCTCTTGTGGATAATCGATCAAACCGAAGGGTGCCCATGACGGTGTTCACTCTGGAGATTGGTTACGGTGCATCCGGTTCTTTCCGGATCGCCCACTCCGTCTCAATCCTTACGGTCTGGTTGGCGAGGCGAACCTCGTGGAGAAAGAACGCGAGACCAACCACCAAGGAGAGACTCGCCCCGGTGAAGATGAGCCCCTCAACCCACTTGAACGGCAGTTCCAGCAACGCCTCCAGAAACAACATGGCAATCACCGTGCAGACAAGCAGTGCTGCCAGAGTGCAGGCGGTGATCGCTGCGCTTGCGATCCGGCGGCGGCGTTCCAAACTGATGAGTTCGATCACGCGCTTGTCTGCCGAAATAGTAGTCGTAGCCAACGGCGATTCCACAAGGAATCGGCCCCGATCAACAATACGGGCGAGCCGACCAGCCATCACGTTCAGGAGGCCAGCAATAGCGGTCAACAGGAAGGCCGGGGCCAGTGCCAACTGAATCGCGTGGGCGACATCCAGTGAAATTCCGCTTGGGTTGTTCATGAGTTCGAGAGTTCAGTCAACGATGTCCGCAATAGGAGTCAACGGAACGATCTGAGGGACTTATACCATCTCTCAGAGATAGGTGAACTCTTAAGGCGCAGGGATTTTGGTGTGTGGCAAGGCGGAAGACCGATGGCTATCCGAAGATAACCAGAGGGATGACAACGCAGCCACACGCCAAAAGAACCAGTCAGAAAGTCCAGTTATCTCTGAGAGGTGGTATTATAGGATGAAACGCCGTAGATTCCCAGAAAAGGATCTTAAGGCTCCTTCACGCTACCGCCCATAGCAAGGGAACGAGAGCCTGAACCCAGAGCTACTTCAGCGGCACTATGAAAGGGGCTTAAAAGAATGCAAAGGCGAAAGTTAAGGACATCGTGGGACGAGGGGGAGTGAGGCACCGGCTATCCCCAGAGGCCGTTAAGCCCTGCGTCTGGCCACGATCACGAGCGTCAGTGCACCAAGTCCAAAGAGAACATACGTGGAGGGCTCAGGGACAGGGTCGATGATCACTATGCCATCCGCCAGGTCAAAGGTGACAATATTACTTCCGAAAAAATAACCGCCGGAGTTAATTCTAATCCCATTTGTATTACTTGTATCAACATCCACTTGCCCTCCCCATGCGGTGGTGTCATTTGAGATATTGTAGAGTGTTTGGTTATTGGAGGAGACGATCAGGTTCGTTGCGTGATCATAAAACGCCAAATTGGTGTCGGTGTCGTAGATGATCTGATTCACGCCT
>Ga0302278_10007115_pt1 | contig 10400 bp, 8 predicted proteins | sample III_Bog_N3_2_FD_194543 | JGI IMG/M metagenome (GOLD analysis project Ga0302278, IMG submission 194543) | Peat permafrost microbial communities from Stordalen Mire near Abisko, Sweden - III_Bog_N3_2 | ecosystem: Environmental > Terrestrial > Soil > Wetlands > Peat | place: Sweden: Abisko... | reverse complement strand
CGGCCAGATCCAGTGAACTGTCCGTCGTGCGGCGCGCCCATTACCCTTCGGCCCGACACCGAAGGCTACAGCTGCCCCTATTGTCACGCCGTCTTCTTCCCCGGTGAGGATGACGACGGGATCCAGGTTCTCGGCTCACCCTCCGATCCCAGCCCCGACCGCCGGAGTCTGACCTGCCCGCTGTGCCGCGTGCCGCTCGTGCAGGCCGCCTTCGCAAAAATTCCGCTGCTCTACTGCACGCAATGCCACGGACTGCTGCTGCCGATGAACGAGCTGATTCCGGTGCTCGACCAGATGCGCAGCGAAGACGCAAAGCCCGCCGTCCAGAACCCGCCTGATCGCGGAGACCTCAAGCGCGTCGTCCAGTGTCCCCAGTGCAATCGCCGCATGGATACCCATTTCTACGCTGGGCCGGGGAACGTCATAGTCGACACCTGCGATGACTGCTCGCTTCTCTGGCTCGATCGCGGCGAGCTCACGCGCATCGCCCACGCCCCGGACGAAACCGCAGTCGGCGATTCTGACTGGTAGGGAATCGCAACAAGCCTGCCGTACGCCGTCGTATTTCTTGAAAGCCCAACCCACCAAAGCACTGAGGCGCACCCCGGCAGTTTGTTATTTCGCCGTACTCTGGCCCACCAGCTCCCTGGCGGCGCGGAGCGCGGCCACTGGATCGCCTACGGGGCGGAATTCCATGGCTACGTTGTAACGGTAGTTGAGCTGGGCCAGCCTCTTATAAATGTTGCCGTAGTTGATTTCGCCTGTGCCGGGTTCGTGGCGGCCGGGAACGTCGGCGATGTGAACCAGGCCGATGACGTCGATGTGCTTGTCGAGCTTCTCGATCAGGTCTCCGAAGCCCATTTGTTCGTGGTAAATGTCATAGAGAAACTGCACCTGCGGGTGGTTGACGGCGCGGACGATTTCAATGCCTTCGGCGGCGGCGGTGAGAAAGCATTTGGGAGCCTCTCCGACGTGGTTGCACTCCAGGAGCAGACGCATGGGCTGGCCATCGATCTGCTTGCCGTCAATGAGTTCCGCGCCGCGCTTGAGGGTGTCGACACAGCTTTGATGCTGGGCCTCGCGCGAGAGTCCCGGCACCGTGTTGCCGGAGAGAACGATCATGCCCGGACAGGAAAGCCTTTCCATGGGAACCAGCGCCAGCTTCAGCTCCGCGAGGAACGGGTCGCGCTGGGCAGGATCTGCGAGGCCATCCACGTGGCCTGCATGTTCCATACCCGCAGTCGAGTCGAAGCGGATACCGAGGCGTTTGGCGGCGGCGATGGCGCGGGCAAAGTCGGCATCGGTCCAGTGGTTGGCGTTGTATTCACCCACCAGCTCGATGTTGCTGTAGCCGGCTTCGGCGACTTTGGCGAGTCGCTCCTCAAAGGGGAGATTGTTGAAGACCGTCCACAGCATGACGGAAAGCGGATACGGCGGCGCAGTGGACAGTTCAGATTGGTTTGAGGGTGCGCCGTGCACTGCAGGAGCGGCCGCGGCGAGGGCGGCGGTAGCGAGCGTTTGAGCGAACTTGCGGCGGTTCATGGAATTCTCCTTGGTGGTTGCCTGGGGCGGCCTGCACTTTGGAGTTTCTGAAAATCCACCCGCACCAAAGCACTGAGGGCGCCCCAATCTTGACGCGCTCTTGGCGAGAAGTGTGGGACCGACTCAGTCTATTCTTATTCCGTCGGGTGAAGTTCCCCAATTCATCGAAGTTGGAACGTGCACGAAAACCGCGCTCAGCCCTTGCCGCGCAGCGGCTTGTTCATCGGCACCACCTGAACGGTTACGTCGCGAACCTCCGACAGAAACCGGTTCAGCACCGAGCCTCGGAACAGAATGTCAAACCGCGAGCGCGCCGACTGGCCAAAGACCACGTGCGAGATGCTCTCCTGCTGCGCATACCGGATGAGCGCATCGGACACGTTGCGATCTGTGAGGTTCACAACCTTGGCTCCAAGATCGCGAGCCATGCGCTCGTATTCTTCTAGGCGATGAAAGGCCTCCGGGTCGCCGTGGCCCTTGTCGTCGTCTGGCTTGGTGACGTAGACCGCGTACCAGTTGCTTGCCAGCCGCCCCGCCACACGTGCGCCCACGCGCAGCAGACGCTCGGTGCCCGGCCGCGTGCTGAGGCAGACCATCACCTTTTCCGGAATCGGCGCCTGTTCAAGGCCCTGTGTGCGCCGGTACTCTGAGGCGCGATTGCTTACCTGCTCGGCCGTGGTGCGCAAAGCAAGCTCGCGCAGCATGTTCAGGTTGCCCTTGCGGAAGAAGTTGGCCAGCGACTGCTCCACCTTCTCTGCCGCGTAAATCTTTCCCTGGCGGAGCCGCGAACGCAGCTCGTCCACAGTCACGTCGATGTTCACAACCTCATCGGCGCGCTTGAAAAAGTTATCAGGGACGGTCTCGCGGATCACGGTGTTCGCCGAGCGGTTGACTGCGTCGTTCAGCGTCTCAAGGTGCTGGATGTTCACTGCCGTCATCACGTTGATGCCGGCTTCAAGCAACTCCAGCACGTCTTCGTAGCGCTTGCGGTTTTTGCTGCCGGGCACGTTGGTATGCGCCAGCTCGTCCACCACCACGGTATTGGGATGGCGCGCCAGGATGGCGTCCACGTCCATCTCTTTCAGGTTCACGCCGCGGTAGGGAATCACCTTCTGCGGCACAATCTCCAGGTCGCGGATGCGCGCTTCAGTTTCAGCGCGGCCATGCGTCTCCACCAGTCCGATGACCACATCCACGCCCAACTGGTGCTTCATGCGGTAGGCGTCGTTGACCATGTCGTAGGTCTTGCCCACGCCCGGCGCGGCGCCCAGGTAGATGCGAAGTTTGGCGGACTCCTGCTTTTGCTCCAAAACAATCTCAGCCATCGGTCAGCCCACCTCGACCGGATGCCGGACTGCATCCAGAGCCGCTACCGGAAGCGTGAATCGGAACGTGGTTCCGTGGCCCAGGCGGCTCTCCACCGCAATCTGTCCGCCCAGCGACTCAACCAGCCGCCGCACCAGCGCGAGTCCAAGCCCCGTGCCGCTCTCTGAGAATGCGCTGAACCTGTCAAAGATCGCGCTCAAGCGTTCCGCCTCAATGCCGCGCCCTGTGTCGCGCACGGTGAACTGTACATTCTGCTTGATCTCCTCGGCCGCCAGCAGAATCTCGCCGCCATCCGGCGTGTAGCGCAAGGCATTCGACAGCAGGTTGTCCAGGATGGATCGCAGCGCCCTCCTGTCAGCCTTGACCACCGAGAGGTCAGCGTACGCGCTGATCTCCACGCGAATGTGTTTCTGCGTGGCTTCGTCGCAGTAGCGGTCGCGTGCCTCGCCCAGTGCCTGCGCAGGCCGCAGCTTTTCAAACTTGAACTCGCGTTTCCCTGTGTCCAGCTCCGCCACCTCGATCAGGTCGCCCATCAGCTCGTCCAGCTTCTCGGCCTCGCTGCTTGCTTTGGCCGCAATCTCGGCTTGCAACGGCAGCAACTCGCCGCTGAATCCCTGGGTCAGCGCATAGAGTCCGCGCCGCAACTGCAGCAGAGGATTGCGCAGCTTGCGGCTGGCCACGGCAATGAACTTTGTCTTGAACCGGTCCGTGTCCTGGAGCGTGGTCACGTCCTCAAGGGTGGTCACTGTTCCCAGCAGGCGCCCTTCCGAGTCGCGCATCGGCGTGGTGCGCAAGCGATAGCTTCGCTCCTGCTGGCCGATCCGCATCGGCAGCATCGACGCTTCGTCCTCTGTGGCCACGGCCTTCTGCATCTGCACCGCGTCGCGGATCGCGCTCAGGATTTTGTCGCCGCCAGGCGTATTGGTCAGCGCCATGCGGTCCGTTGCCGCATCGCCGAGCAGTTCCGCGGCGGCCTGGTTCACTTTCAGCACGTGTCCCTTGCCGTCGGTCACAATGATCGGCTCAAAGATCGACTGCAGCACGGCGTCTGAAAGTTGAAACTCCATTTGCCGGCGGCCAGCTTCGGTATCGCGCAGCTCGCGCAGTCTGATGGCAATGCGGCCCAACTCTCCGGCAAGTACGCCGAAACTGTCGCGGCTGCTCCACTCCACGCGATGCTCCAGGTTCCCCTGCGCAATGCGGTGGGCATCCCGCGCCAGATTCTTAATGGGGCTCAGCACAAAGAAAATGGTCAACAACGCGGTAACGATTGCGGCAGCAACCAACGCATACGCAAGCGTGGCGAGCCCCGCGGCCGCCAGGGCGCGGTGTGTGGCGCCCACCAGGCCGGCCAGCAGGCAGGCGAGGACCAGGCAGCCGAGTATCAGTCGCTGTGAGAGATTGAGCATTGCCCGGACTCCATGCCGGAAGAGGTTGTCTCAACCATTCTCGCGGAAATGCCCTCATTCCGCAAAATCGGGCAGGGCACGTACCGCAAATCGGAGAATTGCGAACGGGAAACAGAGCAAAACAACTGTCCACTGTTCATTGACCACTGCTTTACGGTACAGCGCAAACGGCGAGCGTTCCATTGTGCCAGCGGCAATCGAGACCCGCAGGGGGTGGATCGGACACCAGGACCCAGTCCACGCCGAACTCCGCCTTCAATCGCTCAAAGTCGGCCAGCTGGAAGTTCTTCCAGCCAGACTGCGCGGCCAACTGACGATCCCAAACCGGCCCAAGTTCGGGAACCTGCATCACCACGGAGGTGTCCTTGATGGCATCGGCCAGCTGACTGCGCTCAGCCAGCGCGCGGAAGCCATGGTAGTCTTCGCCCTCGGCCGCCAGGTAGCGAGGATCCATCGCAAAATATGCATCCGTCGGCGTATTGCAGCGAATCCACGCAAACGCTTGCAGCCACGGATTCGCTGAGGCCTGTCCCGGCAGTTCCAGTTGGTCGCTTCCTCCAAATTGCGAGCGCTGCGCCGTCAGCATTCCGCCATTCACTGCCAGCAGGAACAGCGCCCATCGCCACACCTTGGTCCGCAGCAGGTATTTCCCCAGCAGACATCCGCCAATCAGCATCAGGAAGAAGTACACCAGGTGCAGGTAGCGCATGGGCTGCAGGGGCGTCAGGCGTTCCAGCGACGGAAAGCCGAGCATCACCATGGCCACCACTTGCTGGAAGACGCTATAGGCGAGCACCGCCAGGGCAAAGCGCGCCATCACATTTTCTCCACGCTTCCGGGCAATCCGCCACAACAGCCAGAACAGGAAGATCGGCGCCAGTGCTCCCAGCCATTCGTACCAGGTCCATTGGTACAGGTAGCAATAGCTCCGCGAGTGGACCGCCTTCAACCATTCCGGGGATGCTGGCTCAAAGATCCAGGCCAGCGGAACAGCACTGGCCAGCGCCGTGGAGGGACGCGGCTCCCACAACGACTCGAACCACACATGGACCGGCTCTGAAAGCGCCATCGTGAGGAAGAAGCAGAACGAAATCCCCATCGCCGCCATAATCGGGTGCATCAGGAATGACATAAGCATCAGCACTGCGGCCTGCCAGCGCTTCTGCGCCAGAATCCGCGACACCGCCAGCAGGATAAGCGCTGTGGCCACATTGCGTGGATGCAGGTGCGGATCGGCAAGGAACAGCGCCGTGCCCGCCACAGGCAGCGCAAACATGGCGGCCACCAGGGCCACGCCCGCCCATTGCGCCCGTTTCTCGGCGAAGAGTTTCTGGGCAATGCTGAGGCAGGCGAACAGGATGAGCGCCAGCGCGCCGAATTGCCACAGCAGCGCCGTTGTCGCCACGGATATGCCGGTCACGTGTGCCGACCATGCCACGACACGGTCAAAGTAAGTGGCCTGAAGCTGGATACGGAAAAACGCGGCGTCGTGCGGGTAAAGCGCGGGATTCAGGTCGCTCTTGATCGCCGAAAGGTAGAGAGCGTCGTCTTCAGTGCCGGGGTGGTAGCCCATCACAGCGAAGCCGAAGGCGGTAAACAAAAGGATCAACAAAAGGTTGACCGGGAGTTTTTCTCTCTGTACGCTCAATCCCGTATACTCAAGCAAAGCATGTCGTCACCAATAATGATAGACGGACAGGCACGCGAGCCAGACTACAAGCAGGCCACAATTTCCCTCTTGCCGCCAGCTCAGGGAGCGTCTACCCCGGAAAAGCTGGCCCTGATCATTCCCACGCTCCGCGAAGCTGAAAACCTGCGTGGCCTCCTCGGCCATATTCGCTCCGTCCTCGATCCAGTGGGATTTCCTTACGAAATTATCGTCGTCGACGACGACAGCCGCGACGGCACCGAGGATATCGTCAATTCCATCTCCCGCGAAGACCCGCGCGTACGCCTGCTCATCCGCAAGGGGCAGCGTGGACTGTCGGGAGCCGTGCTTTACGGCTGGCAGAATACCCATGCTTCCATTGTCGGCGTGATGGACGCCGACCTGCAGCATCCTCCTGAACTGCTGCCCAAGCTCATCGCCGCCATCCAGAAACCCCGCGATCTGGTCATCGGCAGCCGCTATACGCCGGGCGGCAGCCTGGCTGACTGGAACGTCGTGCGCAAGCTCATCTCCGCTGTCGCCGGATGGGTCACCTGGCCTGTTCAGCGGTCGGGCCTGCGCGCCAAGGACCCCATGTCCGGCTTCTTCCTGGTGCGCCGCGCGTGTCTTGAAAACATTCCCTTCCAGAGCGCCGGTTTCAAGCTTCTGCTTGAGGTTCTGGTCCGCGCCCGTCTGCGCTCAGTTGAGGAAGTGCCCTTCGTCTTCGGGCAACGCTCTCGCGGAGCCAGCAAGGCAAGCGTCAAGGTCGCAGTCGACTACGGGCGCCTGCTGGCAAGGCTCTACGCCATCCGCCTGGGCTTCAGGAAGAACTGATTCGGAACTCAGACCGCCGGCAGCAACACCCGCAGCAGCAGGAACGCCGCCACGCCGACAAAAAACACAAGCGCCATGCGGATTCCCGGCTCGCGATTCACTTCCGGTACTAGGTCACTGGCGCCCACATAGAGCGCCACGCCCGCTGAAATCGGCAGTCCGTACGGCAGCCAGCTCGGCACCACCTCAATCACCATCACGCCCACCAGGGTGGCCGTGGCCAGTCCCACTGCCGAGTAGAAAGCCATTTTCCGGCTTCGTCCGCTTGCCAGCATCACACTGGCCATGGTGAAGCCCTCCGGAGCCTTGTGAAGAAAAATCGCCAGAAAAATCAGCCAGCCCAGCCAGTTTGATACCACAAATCCTGATCCGATTGCCACTCCATCAAACAGCGCATGCACACTCAGGCCCACCAGCACAGCATTGCCGGTATGCCGCGACACAAACTCGCCGTGATGCGTCTCTTCGCCGTAATGAAAATGCGGGCTGAGAGTGTGTTCCAGCAGATGCACAATGCAATAGCCCGCCATCACCAGGATCGGACTCAGTTTGGGGCTGAGGCGAAAACTCTCCGGCGCCATCTCAATGAGCGCCACCGCCATCAGAAAGCCCGCTCCCAGCGCCACAAAGTAGCGCAGGTAGCGTTCCACGCCTCGCGCGCGCACCAGCACCAGCCCGCCGGCCACATCCGCCAGCGCCGCAACCGCGCCAAGTATGAGAGAAAGACCGTTCATGACTAGCCGCTGTGCCGGATGTGCATCACGTCGCCGTCCTGCACAATGTATTCCTTGCCTTCAAGGCGAAGGGTGCCCTTGGCGCGCGCCGCTGCCTCTGATCCTGCTTCAAGCAGAGTGTCCCAGCGGATGGTTTCGGCGCGGATGAAGTGGTGTTCGAGGTCGGAGTGAATGGCCCCGGCGCCTTGCGGGGCCTTGGAGCCGCGGGGGATCGTCCAGGCGCGGCATTCGTCTTCGCCCGCGGTAAAAAAGCTGATCAGGCCCAGGAGTTCATAGCTCTTGCGGATCAGCCGCACCAGGCCGCTCTCATTCAGACCATAGCTGCCGAGGAATTCGGCGGCTTCCTCGTCCTCCATTTCGGCCAGCTCGGCTTCCACCTTCCCGCAAATGGCGGTTGCCCCGGCGTTGGGCCGGTGGGCCACTTCGTCCAGCTTGAACCGGCTTACGGCTGCCTCCAGATCCGTGCCCAGCGTGGTGCTTTCCCCGATGTTAAGTGCGTAGAGAATGGGCTTTTGCGACAGGAACATGAAGCCCTTGATGAGCTTCTTCTCCTCGTTGGTCATCTCCAACTCGCGCAGCGGCTGCTCTTTTTCGAGGGCCGCCTTGGAGCGAATCAGGAGTGCCTGTTCGTGCTCCAGATCGTTGGTGCGCCCTTTCTTCAGATCCTTCTCCAGGCGCTCGAGCCGCTTTTCCACCTGCGTCAAATCGCTGATCATCAGATCGAATTCAACATTCTTGATGTCGCGCAGCGGATCGATCGGGCCCACGTGCGGAATCGACTCATCTTCAAATGCGCGCAGCACGTGGATCAGCGCGTCCACCTGGCGAAGGCTGGCCAGGAACGCGGTCTCTTTCAACGCCTCCTGCCCGATGGCCGCCACATCGACGAATTCAACCGACGCGAATGTCGTCTTCTTCGGCGAGTAGAGCTCCGACAGCTTGTCGAGGCGTTCGTCGGGCACACGGGCCACGCCGATGTGCTCCTGCCGGGAGTGGGCGCGCTCTTCGAGCTTTGCCTTGGTCAGAATCTTGAACAGCGATGTCTTGCCCACCTGAGGCAGGCCGATAATGCCGGTTTTCATAGTCGTCCTATTGAGGCCCTGTCAGGATGGAGTGCGCACACAAGGGCCTCTACGATGATATAAGAGCCGGGGTCAGGGAACAGGGATCTGCGATCGGAAAACACCGGAAAGACGCGTTCCGAGGTCATGAAAGAAGTTGCGCCCGGTAAATCGGAGCCGTAACCGCGGCGGATTTGATTGTCGGTCGGCGTTCGACTGTCAGGCGCGTGTGCTCTCCGCCCAGGCCACCATCACCACCGTGCCCAGCCCCATCAGCAGAATGGCTTCCTCAACAAATTCACTGCGGTTATGCAGCTTGTTGAAGTGCGCCGTGATGGCATTCGCGCCGTCCGTTGTGTCGATGGCTCCGCCCGCGGCGATGCGGTCCCGCTCCATCTGGGGGATGATGACGTACTGCGAGTAGACCGTGCACGCAATCATCAGCACCACAAGGGCCATGGGCGCCAGCACTGCGCGCGGCTTGTACATGCGCCACGCCGGAGCAAGCGCCAGCAGCGCAAGAGCGACCATGCCCGACACCAGGCCCATCCCGTGCAGGATGCGCAGCAACTGGCCTACGATCGTTCCAGCGGTATGCGTATCGGGCCTCAGGGTCATGAAAGTGATGGCGGCAACAACCGGGAAAAAGATCTCCGCTCCCAACCAGACGATGAGAGAGAGATAAAGAAGAGTGCGAAGGAAAGTTTTCATGCAGAAAGCATACTATCCGGGCAGCGCCCTATTCGTACATCACAAAAAACAGATCCCGCTCGACGAGCGGGATCTGGTCAGTTCGGTTGTTTGCTGCCAGCATCCGGAAGGCTGAGGCAGAAGGCCGCTGGCTGCCTTTTACGAGTTCCGCTTCAGCGCGCGTTTCAACACAATCTCCAGCGCGCCCTTCACCTGGTTGTATTCGTCTGTGGAAATGGTTCCGGAGATTCTCTCACTCTCAATCGCGAAGAGCTCTTCCTTGAGCGCATCCAGAAGCGACGCGTTCTTTGTAGCGGGCGCTTGCGCCCCATAGGACGGCGCACCCCCACGCGGATTTGCGGGGAGAGGCGCATTCGCGGCGGCAATCGCCGAGGGCGTTCCATCCGGCTTGCGCAGCAGGAAGGCCGCCGCGGCTGCCAGCAGCAGTGCAAGTCCACCAAGGATCCACCACTTGTACTTCGACAGTGGATCGGGGGTGTTGATCGGCGTGCCGATGCCGCCACCGGGCGTGTTAGGGGTCGCGCTTGCATCCGCTCCACCGCCGCTGTCAGCTTGGGTTCCGCCACCGCCGGTCTGCGCTTCGCGCGGCATCGATCCTGTGCCGGAGACGGTAAACTCCACCGCCTTTCCGGGCATTGCGTTCTTTAGCAGATAAGTCTGCACGCCCGGATCTTCCTGCACCGACTTGAAACTGGCGCCGCCGCCGGCCACAAAGCTCATGCTCTTGGGCATCAGCACGGCCAGGTTGTCGGCAGGCAAAGAGACCAGCGACTTGAAGTCATACTTGCCGCCGCTGTAGGGCAGGCCGTAGCTGATCTGGAACATCGTGTCTTTTTCGCCGTCGTCGGGTTGTATCGGGAAGTTGAAGGAGTAGTGTCCCTTCGGTCCATCCGGATCCATCTTGATAGAGGTCGGCAATCCGCCCGGACGCTGCGCCCCCGCATCGTTGATCACCGCATCGGCAGGCAGAACGATCTCAAACGACTTCTTGCTCCATTGCGTGGTGGGCGGAGTGCCGGTGTTGTGCACGTAGTAGCGCTCGTCCACTTTGAGCATCCCGTTGTCTGTCTCCACCTCGATCACGTTCGCTTCAATGTAAACGCCCTGCACCTTGGCCGCCACGTCGTACACCGGA
>Ga0302278_10007111_pt1 | contig 10401 bp, 9 predicted proteins | sample III_Bog_N3_2_FD_194543 | JGI IMG/M metagenome (GOLD analysis project Ga0302278, IMG submission 194543) | Peat permafrost microbial communities from Stordalen Mire near Abisko, Sweden - III_Bog_N3_2 | ecosystem: Environmental > Terrestrial > Soil > Wetlands > Peat | place: Sweden: Abisko... | reverse complement strand
CCGGCTGTCGAGGTTTTCGATGGAAAAGCTGATGCAGTTTCTGCTCTTGCTTGGGAAGGATGTCGCAATTACGATCAAACCTCGGCAGCGAGTTCGATCGATATCCCGCGCGCGAGGTCTGCGACGCAATCCTGGGGTCTCCAAGAGAGGAAGTCTGACTGTAGACGAAATCGTAGCGGTCAAAGCACTCAAGAGCCGCAAGGATCAATAAGGACAGCGAACTGTGCGGTAAGATATTCAATCAAAATCACTTATTTACACTCGATTTCAACAGACTACAATAAGCGGTGTGACCTGTTTTGGGAGCAGAGGGTCGTCCGTTCGAATCGGACCGCCCCGACCAACACACCTCATTAAGACCTCAATACGATGCGCTGCGTTTGGCTAGCGCATCTGTCTTTTACAGCTACATCGATGTAGATAAAAAGTAAGCGTGCGGGATTCCCCTCTTGATTGGATCGGGTGAGTCTTGTCTTGAAGTGTCCACTTATTTTTAGTGGACACCTGTCGAGTGTGGTTAAGCGGCCTGGGCAGAGTAGGTCTTAAGAGATGCAGCGAGGTTCCATGGCAGGAGCTGCTCGATGCGACTGACGGGATGGTCGGCGATCTGGGCCAGGACAGTGCGAAGGTAGAGCTCCGGGTCGAGGCCGTTCAGCTTCGCTGATCCGATGAGGCTGTAGATGGCAGCGGCACGCTCACCGCCGCAATCGGAGCCTACGAATAAATAGTTCTTCCGTCCCAGCGCGACGGCACGCAGCGCCCGTTCGGCAGCACTGTTGTCGATCTCCAGCCGTCCATCGCCTGTGTAACGCGTGAGGGCACGCCAGCGCGACAGCGCGTACCGGATCGCAGCTGCGGTTTCGCTCTTCCTGGACAGGGAGCGGAGGGACTTCTCCATCCACTCGCGCAAGTCGTCAAGCGAAGGCCTGGCCCGCGCCTGGCGGATGGTCAGTCTGAGATCGGCAGGCTTGCCGCGGATCTCATCTTCGATCCCGTAAAGAGCTCCGATCCTGGCCAGTGCCTCGGTGGTTGTGGGTGATGCGTGGATGGCATGGATCTCGTGGAACTTGCGCCGTGCGTGCGCCCAGCAGGCGACCTCATAGATGTCGCCATCGCCGTACAGATGGTGGAACCCGGCATAAGCGTCTGCCTGAAGGCCGCCCTTGAAGTCCTTCAGATGCTGCCGTGGATGCTCGCCCTTGCGATCCTCCGAGTACGCGAACCAGACGGCTGGAGCGGTATCTTCGCCCGCGGGTCTATCGTCCCGCACATAAGTCCAGAGCCTACCGGTCCTGGTCTTGCCACTGCCGGGCGCAAGCACCGCCCGGGATCGGGGTATCGTCGGCATGAAGCTTGTCGCCTGCGAGTACGTGCTTCTGTATCGCATCCACCAGCGGAGAGAGCAACTCGCTTGCTCCACCGACCCAGCCCGCCAGCGTGGAACGCTCGATCGCTACTCCCTGGCGGGCATAGATCTCCGACTGGCGATAGAGAGGAAGATGATCGGCATTATGTGGTGCACCACATAACGCTGATTATGTTGGCTTCGCGATTATGTTGTGATGCTGCGGTGTTGGGGCTTAGATGAGGTGTTTTGCGAATCTGAAGACAACATAACGAAATTGTTGTTGGATCTTTGACAGTCTTAGCCTGATCCGGGATGAAAAGGAGATCCCGGATTATGCTGAGAACTCTGTTACGGATGAAAGAGCCGTTTTACATCGCCCGTCAGGAGCAAGCGCCCCTACTTCGGGAGCGAGAAGCGTTTCTGGAACACTTGCTTCGGCAAGGCACGAGCCTTCCGGCTGCGCGCAGTGTGTCGTGGCAATTGCTGAATGTCATCAGGTCGCTGAGACTGACGGCGCTGCGTGATGTGTGGATCGATGAAATCGAAAAAGCAGCGAAATGTTGGACACGGAAACAGCGCGCGAATCCCCTCGCACATTCCTATAAAGCCTCGGCAAGCTACTTCATCTATGTAGCGAAGAAGTGGCTGCGCTTCGCGGGCGTGCTGAAACAGCCACCTATTCCGCGCATGCGATTCGCAAGTGAGATCGATGACTTTGCGAAATGGATGACGGAAGAAAAAGGGCTGTCGGCGCTGACAGTGCTGTCGCACCGGCGCAAGATATCCCTGTTTCTGAAATGGTTCTCCAAACGGCATCGCACGTTGACTGCTGTACGGCTCAGTGATGTGGACGATTTCCTAATTTTCAAGGGAGCGAACGGTTGGAGTCGCAAGTCAGCATGCGGTTACGCCAACTCGTTACGTTCCTTCTTCAGTTACGCCGAGCAGCACGGCTGGTGCAAGCCCGGCGTCGCGGCAGGCATCATTTCGCCCAGGTTATATGCGCATGAAGGGTTACCCGAGGGGCCGCGATGGAAGCAGGTACAGCAGCTACTCAAAGGTGTAAAGGGGAACAGTGCCGCTGCCCTGCGCGCCAGAGCCGTCTTGTTGCTCCTGACGGTTTACGGATTGCGCAGCGGGGAGATATCCCGCCTGCTCTTGACCGACTTCGACTGGCGGTTGGAGACGTTCACGGTGAACCACTCCAAGCGCGGGGGCGTACAGAAATATCCACTGCAACGTGAGGTGGGCGACGCCATCCTGGAATACATCCGAAAGGCGCGTCCACAGACTTCCTGCCGAAATCTGTTCCTCACGCTGAATCCTCCGTACCGCAGCATCGGACAAAGTAGCCTCTGGCGCATAACGAGTTTAAGAATCGACGCGGCTGGCATCCAATGCCGGCGGCGCGGGCCGCACTGTCTGCGACATGCGTGTGCCACTCATTTGTTGGAGCAAGGAGCATCCCTGAAGGAGATCGGGGATCTGTTGGGGCATCGTGACTCCAACTCCACCAGGATCTATGCCAAGGTTCACCTGCAACAGTTGCGCCGCGTGGCGGACTTCGATCTGGGAGGCCTGCTATGAAACTCGCGGCGGCAGTCGAAAAGTATGTACTACACCGGCGGACAACTGGCCAGAAGTTCGAGAGCCCAGCTGTTGCGCTTCGCGCGTTCTGCCGTCGATACGGCAAGATGTGGCTCCCGGCGATCACGTCGACGGAAGTGAAGCAGTTCCTGGATGTGCCGCAAACTGGACCGGCAGCGTGGCGACGAAAATACGGGGTATTGCGGGACTTTTTCGAGTACTGGCGGTGCCGTGGAAAGCTCAAAACTGTTCCGATGCCGCTGGCAACTCCCAAGTACACGCAGACCTTCGTTCCATATATCTACTCCCGTCGGGAGCTTCGGCTGATGTTGGATGCAGTGCCTCGTTGTCAGCGACGTTCGTCGTGCCGAACATCCGCAACTACGCTTCGCACCCTGCTGTTGTTCCTCTACGGAACGGGTATGCGGGTGGGTGAGGCGCTGCGGTTGCGCCTGGCTGACGTGGATCTCGACTACGGCGTGATCACCATCCGCGGGACAAAGTTCTACAAGTCTAGACTTGTTCCTCTGGGAAGCGATGTGGTCGGGGTCCTTCGGAGGTATCTGGCCACGCCGGAAAGATGGAACCAGCACTACCAGCCTTTTTTCCAGTCAAGGCAGCATAAGCGCCTCGGCCACTCTACGGTAGACGCCAACTTCCGCCGGCTGTGCATCCTTGCGGGAGTCGGCCGCAGCGACGCGGGTTCTCGTCAGCCGCGCCTTCATGACCTGCGGCACACGTTCGCCGTCCACAGGCTAACGGAATGGTATAGGACTGGTGCGAACGTGCAGGTCCTTCTGTCGGCTCTCTCCACCTATCTTGGCCATGTCGATCTGCACTCGACCCAGTGTTACCTGACCATGACACCGGAGTTGCTGGCCGAAGCCAACCGTCGTTTCCAGGACTACGTTTATGGAGGGCGCCATGAACAATAGAGAGGCCCTCGGGTCGTGGATCAGGCGTTTCCTGATGGAATACCTCGTCGGGGAGCGGAATCTGGCCCGTAATACTCAACAGAGCTATCGCGATGCGATCCGCCTACTGGTGGTGTTCACTGCCACTAAGGCACATAAGAAAGTAGATGAGCTGCTCATCCCCGACATCGATGCGGACCTGCTGCGCGCCTTCCTGCGGCACATCGAAGAGAAGCGAAAATGCAGCGTCTCCAGCCGCAACCAGCGCCTGGCCGCCATCCATGCACTAGCCGGCTTCATCGCAGAACGCTGCCCTGAGTATCTGGACTGGTGCGCTAAACTGCGCGCAGTCAGGTCCAAGCGTTCAGCCCCCAAACCAGTCTGTTATCTCGAGAAGCCGGAGATCGACGCTTTACTGGAGGCCCCCAGTGCGGTCACAAAACTCGGCTGCCGGGATCGAGCACTACTGCTTTTTCTGTACAACTCGGGAGCACGGGCAGAAGAAGCTTCAAAACTGTGCATCGAAGATCTCAGCCTGCACAGCGGCGCGGATGGTACGTTGTCTTCGGTGTGTCTTCACGGCAAAGGCGGAAAGGTTCGTACCTGTCCGCTCTGGGTATCCACAACCGTGACGCTCAAGAACCTCGTTGCCGGGCGGGATGGCAAGGAGCGCGTGTTCCTCAATCGTCGCTCGGAGCCGCTCACACGCTTCGGCATCCATGAGATCGTGACGCGATATGCGCAGGCCGCCATGAGCTGTGTGCCGGACATGCACAAGAAACGGATCGGCCCTCACACCATCCGCCATACGACCGCGACGCATCTTCTTCGTGCAGGTGTCGACATCAATACCATCCGCGCCTGGCTCGGCCACGTCTCTATCAACACCACCAACATCTACGCTGAAACTGATCTTGAGATGAAAGCGAAAGCTCTTGGCTTGTGCGCAGTGAAGAGCAAACGATCGCTAAAACGCTGGGGCGACGACCCCGATCTCATGTCCTTCCTTGCTCAAATCTAGCCCGCAGTTATGTGACGTTCGGCTCCGAAAGGCCCTCTGTTTACGCCCTTCCTAAGGCCGAGCGTCACATAATCACGAAGCCAACATAATCGCTGAACTTCGAAACCAGCACGTGGGCCAACAGCCCGGGTCCGGCAAGACCGCGTTCGATCGGGCGCGATGGTGCAGGCGCTTCCACCACGCGGTCACAACCGTTGCAGGCGAACTTGGGCCGCACGTGGCGGATGACCTTGAAGCTGTCGGGGATGTACTCCAGTTGCTCGGAGACATCCTCGCCGAACTGGCGCAACTGGCCGCCGCAGTCGGGACAGCAGTCGCCAGAAACGCCGTGCGTCACCACTTCGCGCGGCAGATGTTCAGGCAGCGGCTTGCGCCGGGATCTCGTCTTGGGTTCCCGAGCCGGGGCCACGCGATCGACAGCGGCTTCCATCTCGGCCTGCGTGGACTCCAGTTCTTCGAGATGGAGTTCGAGCTGTTCGAGCTGAAGGACCATCTTCTCGCTCTTGACGCCGAACATCCTGCGCTTCAGCTTCTCGATGACCAACTTCAGATGCTCAATCTGCTCGCCGTTGGAACGCAGTTGCTCCTCTTGCTGGGAGAGTGTCTGGCGATGGGACTCAAGCTCAGCCTGAAGCGATCGCAGCTCGTCTTCATGAGACCGAAGCTCCTCTTGATGCGCAACGATCAGCGCCAGCAATGCCTCTCGATCCAGCGAATCAAGGTTCGGCAAGGGAGCGCGATCCATGAACGCAGTATGCCATCGATGCGATCAGAATGCACTACAAAATGTGCATGAATACAGGGGAATCTCGCTGGTCAATCAGACCGCGATCTCCGGCGTCCAGGTCCTCTCCGGTCTGCGCCAATCAATGCCTTCGAGCAGCATCGAAAGCTGCGCACGAGTCAGGCAGACAGTTCCTTCCGTAGCCTGCGGCCAGATGAATCGGCCCCGCTCCAATCGCTTGGCAAACAGGCACAGGCCGTCGCCATCGAACCAGATCATCTTGATCAGATCACCTCTGCGTCCTCGGAAGATGAAGACGTGGCCGGAGAACGGCTGCTGCTCCAGCACCGTCTGCACCTGCGCACTCAGGCCGTTGAAACCACGCCGCAGATCGGTCACCCCGGCAGCGATCCATATCCTCGTTCCCGTGCGAAGTTCGATCACTTGCGCAGGCTCTCCAGAATCGAACGCAACAGGACCGCATCGGCACCGCACTCGACGCTGATCGTCGCCCGGCCTGGAAACTCAATGTGAATCGCGCCGCCTGCCGTCGGATCTTCCTTCGCACTGGCCTCCCGCGTCTCAACCGCCAAAGCCGACAACGTAACAGGCAGCAACGCCGTCGATGCCTCAACGGGATCGACCAGTTCGCCTCTCTCCAATGCGCGACGCCACTTGAACACCTGGTTGGCGTTCACCCCGTTGGCACGCGCCACCAACGCAACACTCGCCCCCGGCTCTTGCGTCAACTCAACTATCCGGCGCTTCTCAGCCACCGAACGCCACCGTCGAACCCGACGCTCCGAAACCACCCCCGCTGAATCGACCATGACCACATAGTCGCGCTCATACCGACGTCATGCCAGAGGGGAAGAATGGGACGCTTACGATAAAAATGTAGCGGTCACAACCTCACAGAGTTTTTCATAGCCGCACCTAGCTAGGCGAAACTCGCACGCTTTACTTTCTGGCGGAAATCGTCGCCATGCATCTCCACCACAACGCACATCTCCTGTAGCCGTGAGCGCATGCGCTCGCCGATGCGGTCGCCAAGCGTTTCCTCGCGCATCGAGGCTCGGATCTGTCCGTTCGATCCCGGGTCTACGCCCAGCGGAGTGGTATTCGTGTAGTTGGTGGTGATGATGGTCGTGAGCCTGTCGTTATACCGCGAATTCAATACTTGAGCCACGGTATCCCAGACCCACTCACTTGGCTTCGCCGCGCCGAGCTCGTCAAGCACGAGGACCTCCGCTTTGCAGATCGGGCGAAGTATCTCCATCTCGGTTGCCTGGACGTTCTGGTTGTAGCTGTTCTGGACTTCTTTCAGCAACTCACGATAATCCCAGAAGAGTCCAGAGGCCCCACGCTCCATGATCACGGCTTGCAGGATGCCAACAGCCAGGTGCGTCTTCCCGACGCCTATAGAGCCTGTGAGGAGTAATCCAGTGCCGCCGCTTTCAATCGGATACCCCTCGACGAACTTTCGCGCCCGCATGTGCGCAGCGGCCAACGTTTTATCCGCACCGCGGAACTTGCTCTCATAGCTGTCCAGTGAGCAATGCTCGTACCGCTTGGGGATCCGCGCTCGCTCCAGCATCCGTACCGCGCGTTGGGCGAGACGGCATTCGCATGGCCGCGCAACTTGGCGATCATTCTCTTGAACGATGCGCAGCCCCGAACCATCACAAACGCTACAGACTTCCGCCATATTCTCTCGCTCAGTTCTGGTCCGGCATTCTATGTCCCAGCCTGACGAATGACACTATAACTCAATAGCCTCCCCGTTCGACGTAAGTCTCTACATTTGAGGCAGATGAGTACCCCCAGCAATGTTGCCATCCTCGTCGATCACGATTCGCGGCACTGGTCTAAGGGGGAGATTGAGCGCGTAGCGAGTATGCTTCCGCTCCCCAACTCTGGCTAGGGCGCCCTTCTCAACGAGGTCGGTCAGATCTCGCGTGGTGGTCGCAGGAGATGAGTCAGCAATTTTGCTGTAGTTCCCCGCACTCAGTCCGCCCTTGAAGCCTTCCGGCCCTTCCGCAAACATTCGAAGGATCACCTTCTCTTGCCGACTGTTGAGCTTGCCTCTGAGTTGGTGCAAAAGCTTGGTTTTGTCGATTAGAAACTCAACCTGGGCCGTCGTCCGAAGCTGCCCTTCGATTGCAATTCCGGCGAACCAGGCAAGCCATTTCGTGACTTCGTTGCGCTTCTGGGCAGCCTCGAGCGCGTCGTAGTAGTCCCGGTGGTGGGCGAGGATGGTGGCCCCCAAGGCAATCAGAATCGTCTGGCCGAAGTTCTGAACGAGCGCCTTCTCTGCGATCGCTCGACCGATGCGCCCGTTTCCGTCCTCAAACGGATGGATTGACTCGAAGTGGAGGTGGGCAAGACCGGCGCGAGTGAGTGCCGGAAGGGCTTCCGGACCACCTGGCGCTGTGCGGTTGAACCACGCGATGAAACGCTCCATCTCGGCCGGAACCCGGTCGGACGGCGGCGCCTCGAAGTGGACTTTGGGCGCATACATCGCCCCCGAGACCACCTGCATCGGCTCGGAGCCGGTCCGGTAGCGCCCGGCGTCGCGCAGGTCTTTGCGGCCAGCCATCACCATGTCGTGCCATTCGTACAGCAATTTGGTGGTGAGAGGAGTCGGGATGCTTCGGTACAGGCCAACCATCAATTCGGCTATGCCCTGCTCTGCTGGCGCGACCCGTCGTCTATCCGTGGCCAATCCGAGCTGCCGCTGAATCGAGGATTGGACACTAGCCCGATTCAGAATCTCCCCCTCAATTTCCGAGGTAGTGAGCGCCTCGACGCTCATCTCATCGACCGTCAGCCGCTCCAATTCCGCGCTTCCGAGATGCTTTGCCGTACCGATTAGGACTCCGCCGCCGAGGATAAATTGCTCTTCTGCCTGCGCAAAACGAGCGGCATTCCAGGTGAAGTTCGGCCAGTCGGGCAGTTGCCAGTTCCAACGCATGATTGATACAGCATACGCCTATCGCTCATAATACCGGCACAATATGATTGATAACAGTCGTCGAATCGCTCGGCAGGCATCACCATGTCAGGAGGAAGAATTGGCCGATGAAAGTCAGATTCGGAGAAAGTTTATCGACTACGACGCGAGGCGCAAACCCCGCACAAATGCCAGAAAGACCTCGACACGAGCAAGCCGGTGCGGCGGGTTTATGTAACCGGCGATATGGAAGCTATCCACCCGGATGATTTTGGGCGCTACCTGCCCTCAGACGGCGATTTCAGGTGGCTGTTGATCGGCAACGACTGTGCTCGCATTCTCGGCATGGAATGGACCCTGCCAGAGAATGCTGCGTGACCGCAAATAGTGGTACTGGTATAGTTTTGAGATATGAAGCAGGATATTCCCCTCGCTCGGACTCAGATGACTATGCCCAGCGTGGGAGAATTCTTTTCACCGACCGGGGTACTCGCCCATGCGGGCGGGCTCCGCTTCGAGTATCGTCCCGGCCAGCTCCAGATGGCACTTCGTGTCGAGAAGGCGCTAATCGAGGGCACACACCTTGTAGTAGAGGCCGGGACCGGGATTGGCAAGACGCTCGCGTACATCTATCCAGCGTTGCGCTTCTCTATGATCACTGGCCGACGAATCATTCTGTCAACCGGGACCAAGAGCCTGCAGGAGCAGTTGTTCTACAAGGACGTTCCCTTTCTTGAGTCGATTCTCGGGCCTCTCAACATCTGCTACATGAAGGGGCGAGGCAACTACCTCTGCCGGCAGAAACTCCAAGACATGCACCCGGCATCGCTTTCAGGGACGGAAGCCCTTCACTTCAAGATCATCCAGGAGTGGGCCGAAACCACGGAGACCGGCGACCGCGCCGAGATTGGGTCGTTGCCTGAGAAAAGCACCCTCTGGGGCAGAATCGACGCTCGCACAGACGCTTGCGTAGGCAAAGAGTGCGCTCATTTTCTCGACTGCTGTGTGTCTGAGATGCGCCGGCGCGCGGCTGAAAGCAACCTCGTCATCATCAACCATCACCTCTTCTTTACAGACCTCGAAATCAAGATGAAGGCGCCGGACGCTGCGGTTCTGCCCTCCGCCACTGCCATTGTCTTCGACGAAGCCCACGAATTGGAGCAAATTGCTTCGGATTGTTTCGGCGTAGCTGTGAGTAACCGAAGAGTCGAGGATCTTGTTTGGGAGATTCGCAAGGGGACGAGTGACGCGGATCGCCGCGCGGAAGTCTCCAAAGTCGCCGGAACGGTTGTGGAGCGATTCGCATTATTGTGGGCTGCGATGCCAGGGAAGAAAGAGCCTGCGCGAATTGTGTTCGATGGTCGCCCAGAATTCCTCGTCGCGCGCAATGAGATTTATTCGGGGGTACTAACAGCCCTGCAGCTTCTTCATAGCGTTCTCAAGTCCGTTGCTCAGGATGATGAGTCGGTCGCCTCGCTTGTCCAAAGAACGGGCCAACTCTTCTCAGAGCTTCGCTTTCTTGTCGAATCAACGTCCGACTCGGCCGTCTTCTGGATAGAGCGTCGTCTGGCTGGCAACGGTAAAGCCCTGAACACGTTTATCCAGGCCACGCCCATCGACGTCTCCGAGATTCTCGAAGCCAGCGTGTTCGAGACATACGATACGGCGATTCTCACCTCAGCGACCTTGGCAGTTCAAAAGGGCTTTGTTCATATTCGGAAGGCGCTGGGAATAGCGCAGGCAGAAGAAATCATCGTCCCATCACTCTTTGACTATCCAAAGCAATCGATCCTATACGTGCCAAAAGACATCCCTGACCCCCGCGACGACGGTTTCTTCGAGTCCGCAAAAGGC
>Ga0302278_10007103_pt1 | contig 10407 bp, 10 predicted proteins | sample III_Bog_N3_2_FD_194543 | JGI IMG/M metagenome (GOLD analysis project Ga0302278, IMG submission 194543) | Peat permafrost microbial communities from Stordalen Mire near Abisko, Sweden - III_Bog_N3_2 | ecosystem: Environmental > Terrestrial > Soil > Wetlands > Peat | place: Sweden: Abisko... | reverse complement strand
CGCCGCCTGCTTTTGATCGTTTCCTCGCATGACTCGTTGATAAATCAATTCCCTGCAAAAAATCTGTGACCGCCATCAGACCACGGAGTTTTTCCGCAGCCTCTTAAGTCGTGCCGAAAGCGAATGAAAAGGATGGTGGGCTTTAGCCCCTGCGATGTCGAAACCTTCCCGGCCTTCGGACCCAAACAGCGCCACGGGATGCCAACGAACGTTTTTTGCTACCACGCGAACTGCGGGCGGGAAATCACTTTTCCAAACCGAGCGCATGGCGAATCTTTTCATCGACGTCCTACGGTCAACCATGCGAACCAAAAGAGTTGTGGTTCACGACTTTGTCGTGATGCCCAATCACGTTCACATTTTGATGACCGTTCCTGGAGAGATGAGCCTTGAGAAGGCGATGCAGTTGATCAATGGCGGATTTTCGTTTCGGGCCAACAAGGAATTGGGGTTTCGGGGAGAGATTTGGCAGCGGCGATATTCCGACGTGCGCGTTGTTGATGAGCAAAGCTTCCAGCAGCATCGAGAATATATCGAGAACAATCCCGTGAAAGCGGGTCTGGGGAACTCGGCTGACGAATATCCGTACGGGTCCGCGTGTTTGAAGAAGAGGAAACACGCAGGGGCTGAAGCCCACGAATTATGTGCGGCTGTGCGGCACGACTAAACAGGCTGCGGAAAAACTACGATTCTCAGGCGAGGTTAAAGGAAGACATCCCTCAGAGGCTAAAGCCCGCCGCTGTTTTGTTGCGTTTACGGCACGACTGAAGTCGTGCCCTGATACAAAGCGGCCCATTGAGACACGATCTACGAGTTTTTCCGCAGTCTGTAAAGTCGTGCCCTTTCAAAACCGCGACTTATTCAGAGGCCCCTGAAGATTGCAACTGATCCTCTCAGTTCCTACGCCGTTGGTCGCCACCGCAAAATAGGCTTCCTCGCCGCCTGCACTTCATCGAGCCGCGAAACGCGCGTCGAGTGCGGCGCTGTCTTCACCAACTCCGGCGTCTCATCAACTTCGCGCGCGATGGCCTGCATCGCATCGATGAACAGGTCCAGTTCTTCCAGCGATTCGCTCTCCGTTGGCTCAATCATCAGCGCGCCGTGCACAATCATCGGGAAGCTGACCGTGTAAGGATGGAAGCCGTAGTCGATCAACCGCTTGGCGATGTCGCCAGTTTTCACTCCCTTGGCCGCCTGGCGCTTGTCGCTGAAAACCACCTCGTGCATCGAAGGAGTCCTGTACGGCAGGTCGTAAAAGTCTTCGAGCTTGGCGCGAATGTAGTTGGCGTTGAGCACTGCATCTTCGGTCGTCTGTCGCAGACCGTCAGGACCGTTGGCAAGTATGTAGGCAAGTGCGCGAATGAACATTCCCACATTGCCGTAAAACGCGCGCACGCGGCCAACGGATTGCGGCCGGTCATAACTCCAGCTTTTCGCACCGTCTTTGTTTTGGACGAGAATCGGCGTGGGCAAGAACGGCTCAAGAAACGCCTTGCAGGCCACAGGACCAGAGCCGGGTCCGCCGCCGCCGTGAGGCGTCGAAAATGTCTTGTGCAGGTTCAGGTGCATCACGTCCACGCCGAAGTCGCCGGGCCGCGCCTTGCCCACCAGCGCGTTCATGTTGGCGCCATCCATATAAAGCAGCGCGCCTTTGGCATGAAGAATTTCAGCGATCTTCGCGATCTGGCTTTCGAAGACTCCAATGGTCGATGGGTTCGTCAGCATCAACGCCGCGGTCTCGTCATCTACCTGCCGAGTCAGCGCGTCCAGGTCAATGCCGCCCTCGGCGTTGGACTTGAGTGTTTCCACAGTGTAGCCGCAGATAGCGGCGGATGCTGGATTGGTGCCGTGCGCTGAGTCGGGGATAAGTATCTTTTTACGCGGGTTACCCTGCTTCTCGTGCCATGCGCGGACTAACAGGATTCCTGTAAACTCGCCGTGCGCGCCGGCCGCCGGCTGTAAGGTAATCGCGTCCATGCCGGTTATTTCGATCAGGCAACGCTGGAGCAAATCAATAACTTCAAGAATCCCCTGGGCCAGCGAGTCAGGGCGGTAAGGATGCGCCTCCGCCAAGCCTTCAATGCGCGCAACTAACTCGTTCACCCTTGGGTTGTACTTCATGGTGCAGGAGCCAAGCGGATACATTCCCAGGTCGATGGCGTAGTTCCACGTCGAGAGCCGCGTAAAGTGTCGGATGATCTCAATCTCGCTCAGCTCCGGCAGCTCGCCCGGCGTCTTGCGATGCGCCGCACCTAGCAGCGCCGCGGCATCCACGGCAGGCACATCGAGAGGGGGCAGCTTATAAGCGCGCTTGCCTGGCGACGACTTTTCGAAGAGCAGAGCTTCGTTCTGCGTTGGGTGCTGGCGAACTTTCTTAATGCTTGCTACTGAAACTTCAGGTGATGCCATTTTTGCCTCGCTGCGAACTCATGAGTCTATTCAGGCTAACTTTCCTTGATTGAATCTTGCCGCTTCTTTGCTCCGTAAAAGCGATCTTCGTGAAGACTCCACATACACCTTGCCCAAACGTATCCGGCAAGAGGGCAAGCTATCAGCAAACTAACCACATAATGCCAATTCAGTTCCTGGTGGCGGGCAAGGACGCCGATATTAGTCAGGACAAACATGGTGCCGCCCCACTTCAATATTCCGTGGTGAATCATGAAAGATTGCTTGCCAATCTTGCGCTTTTTCTCCCATTTCAGTCGCTGCTTTTCACGCATCTCGGCCCTGAATGTCTCGAACATTTGTGTGCCTCGATTCGCGAATCCAAATCCAATTCAAACCAAGCGAGATCTCCTCGCCTACGCCTTCACCGGTATTGCTGCCAGAGCTTTCGCTGCGGCGTCTATCTGCTCGCGGGTAATGATTTCAGTTGCGCACCAGAGCGTGCAGTTGCGCAATTCGGGATACCAGCGGCTCAGTTCAATGCCGCCGACAATCTCCGCGTCGAGTAGGCGCTGGCTCCATTGCGCCGGGGCTTCTTCGGTTTGTAAAACAAACTCATGGAAGCGCGGCGCGCCGGTGAACAACAGCTTCGCGCCGGGTTGAGCGCTGAGAGTTTTGGCCGCGTAATCCGCCTTGGCCAGGTTGTGTTCGGCCAACTCGCCGATTCCTTCTTTGCCGTAGACGCTGAGGAAGATAGTAGCCATCAGCGCGACTAATGCCTGATTGGTGCAGATATTCGAGGTAGCTTTCTCGCGGCGAATGTGCTGCTCGCGCGTGGAAAGCGTAAGTACGAATCCGCGGTAACCGGAACCATCGACCGTCTGGCCCACTAACCGCCCCGGCATCTGGCGAACAAACTGCTCTTTGGCCGCGAGTACGCCGCAGAACGGACCGCCATAACTCAGCGCGACGCCGAACGATTGCGCTTCCAGGCTGACGATGTCCGCCTCCACCGGCGGGCGAACCACGCCCAGCGAAACCGCTTCGGCGATGGAGGCAATCAGCAACGCGCCTTTTGCGTGGGCAATCGCGGCGATAGCTGGAATATCTTCAATGACTCCAAAGAAGTTAGGGCTTTGCACGAGAACGGCGGCGGTTTCACCCGTCACACTCGCTTCAAGCGCAGCCAGATCGACGCGCCCTGTCTTCGGGTCATAGCCGACCAAGCTCGCCGGCAGACCTTGATATTTTGCATAAGTGGTCAGTACTTCGCGGTATTCGGGATGAACGGTCGTGGCAACGACAGCTTTGTGCCGGCCTGTGACGCGCACGGCCATCATTACCGCCTCGGCCGCGCCGGTTGACCCGTCGTACATGCTGGCGTTTGCCACGTCCATGCCGGTTAGCTCGGCTATCATGGTCTGAAACTCGAAGATAGCTTGCAGGGTGCCTTGAGTTATCTCCGCCTGATAGGGCGTGTAACTGGTCAGAAACTCGCCGCGCTGAACCAATGAGTCGATGATGACCGGGCGATAGTGGCGATAAGCACCAGCGCCGAGAAAACTGGCGAAAGCGGTCGAGTTCTTCTTGCCCGCCGCGCGAAAGTAGTCGATGATCTCGCTCTCGGCGTGCTGGCGTGGCACGTCCAGGTCGCGCTTGAGGCGGTGCTCGGCGGGAATGACGGCGAACAAATCGTCGATCGTTGGCGCGCCGATTTCGGCCAGCATTTGTTTGCGTTCAGCAGGAGATTTGGGAAGATAACGCATTTTCAGCCTCTAGCTTCTAGCTTTCAGCTAAAAGCCCGTTAGGTAGGCTAAGTTGCTGCCTGCCGGGAGAATTCTGGGGAGTGCGTGCAGCTTGTTTCCAGAGCGTGTTACATAGACGGCTGTCTTGTGACGGTTGCATCCCTCAGGGGCTAAAGCCCGCCATTGTTTTGCTACATTTACGGCACGACTAAAGTCGTGCCCTTTCAAAACAGCGGGTTTTTCCGCAGCCTGTAAAGTCGTGCCCTGACACAAAGCGGACTTATGAAACGCGCTCTAGTCCCTAATCGCTATTCTGTTTCTTCTGCGATGAAAGCTTCATAAGCAGCCGCATCGAGGAGGGACTTGACCTGCGCGGGGTCGGCAATCTCGACCTTGATGATCCAGGTTTCGTGGGGCTTTTCGTTGATCTTGTCGGGCGTGGTCTTCAACTCGCCGTTGACGGCTGTGACCGTGCCGGTGACCGGCGAGTAGAGGTCGCTGACCGCCTTCACGCTCTCAACGGAGCCGAAGGTTGCGCCGGCGGTCACCGTGTCGCCCACCTTGGGCGAATCCACGTAAACAATGTCGCCGAGGGACTTCTGCGCGTAGTCTGTGATGCCGATGGCGCCAATGGAGCCGGTAAGCTCAACCCATTCATGTTCGCGGGCATAACGGTAGTTTGCAGGATAGGCCATGACGATTCTGCTCCTCCAAAAAGTGAAGACCCAGTTTACGACTTTTGGGGGCCTCAAGGAAAACCCCGTTTGCGCCGGGCTGATGCCGGACAGCCTCATAAATGTGACCCTATTGCGCCGGGATGAAGCCGCGGTAGGGTGCAAGCGGGACCAGGAACAAGATTTCCAGCATTCCGGCCCGATTGATGGGTAGGCTGCTGAGGGCTGCCCGGGCCTCGGCTTCATTAGCAGCCTCCCAGAGGATGGCTGCGCCGGGCAGGTCGCCGCGGGTCCAGATCTGACGAATGAGGCCGGCGGCGTAAAGCTCCTTCACGCGCTCGGACTCACGGGCGGCTAGTTCCGGGGTAAAGGCTTCGGGCGGAAAGGCATCGGTACGGCGACGAGAAAGCGAGAAGAATTGCATAGAACGATTCTAAAGGCAGAGATTGGGAAGCAGGGACCAGGGACTGAGGGACCAGGGACGTGGCGACCTAAGAAAAGAGAATGCTGGGCCTGAGTAGAAGGGCTGCGCTATGATGCCAGCTACCAGGCAAGCAGATAAGGAGGTCTTATCATGCCCAAGTTCGTCATTGAGAGAGCCATTCCCGAAGTCGGCAAGCTGTCTTCGGCACAATTGCAAGCAGCATCACAGACGTCGTGCGGCGTTCTGCGAGAGATGGGCCCACAGGTTCAGTGGGTTCAGAGCTACGTAACGGACGACAAGATTTATTGCATTTACATCGCCCCGGATGAAGATGCTATCCGCAAGCATGCCCAGCAGGCTGGTCTCCCCGCCAACCACATCTCCCGCATTCGAACGGTGATTGACCCCACCACTGCGGAGTAAGTGCGGAAATTGCTCCCGGCCATCTCAGGTTGCTACTTGTCGAAGAACCTCCCCCTTCCGCCATTTGCCCACGGGTCATAGTGTGCGGCGAAGTTGGCGCGGGTCTGGACGCTGGGGTGGTTGTACTCCCAGAACTCGATGAAGGGGCTGGGATTGGGATCTTCGAGCCAGGCTTCTCCTAAATGGTTGAAGGCGGAGACGGCGGTTTTCTGCGGGTCGGCGACAAGGCCGTGGATGGCCTCCTGGCCGTAGACGTCGGCCTCGTGCTCAAAGTGGCGGCTGAAGGTGTTGCCGGCAGGTTGCAGGATGAAACCGGCAATCGAGAGCGCGAAAAGCAGCACCACAAATCCCTGGCGGCTGGCCAGCGGGTGTGGATCGCCCAACTGCCAACGAACACCGAAGCGGCGCGCCAGCCATCCGGCTAAACCGGCGCAGGCCCAGAAGACAAAGAACAGCCCGGCAGCACTGCCGGAGAGCTCTTCGGGGATGTGGTTGAGGACGTAATGGCCGCTCTCGTGGCCGAAGATGAAGAGAACTTCGTCGTCGGGGAGACGGTCTGTGGCCGTATCCCACATCACGAAGCGCTTGGTGGCGCCGATGCCGGTTACATACGCATTGAGGCCGTTGCTTTTGGCGCTGGCCTTCATCAGAAACATGCGGTCGGGGGCGATGTGCGTTCCGGTGCGGGCGACGACGGTTTCCAATTTCGCAACCAGCGCGGAATGAGTCTTGGTGAGCGGTTCGAACTTGTTGAAGATGGGATCGAGCAGCGGCGACGCGAAGACGGAGAGCACGATCAGCGGCAGAGTGAACAGCCAGATACGCCCCCAGTAGCTTCGCGGGTAAGTGCGGACCAGCCAGTTGAAAAGCAGCAAAACAGGCGCGCCGAAGAGGACCGAGAGGCACAGGCCCTTGCCCAGATCTTCAAGCCAGCTTCCCCAGCCCTGCACGCTGATGCCGTAGTGGCGGCTGACCATGTGGCCGATTGCATCCAGCGGCAGGCCGGCCAGGGTGGTAATAACCAGAAAGACGGCGAAGAAGAGCAATCCCTGGAGCCAGCGCCGGCGCGAAACGCTCTCAGCCCATGCGGCCAAACCGGCAGCCCAGCGCGAGGAGAGCAGCAGCCAGAGGACGGCAATGCCCCAGAGCGATCCAATGATGCCGAGGGCGGTGCTGATGTGGCCGAGGGTGACGGCTTTGGCCAGTTTGTCGGGCGGCAGGGAGTAAGCCTGCGTGCTGGCGGGCTGCGATGGGGCTGGCGCTGGCTGAAGGGACGGCGCGGGCTGGGTCGGTGCAGTCTGCGCCGAGAGGCACGGAACCAGGCCGGCGAACAGCAAGGCAAGGCAGAGCATCAACAGATTTCGTCGCGTAAATAACATGGATAGTTTCCTTTGGAGTAGCTTACTCTGAGACAATTCCTTTTGAACGCGTTCTACCGGATTTTTCAGCCTATGACAGAGATTTCTTTTGCTTTGGTAAGGCGGCCGGCCACGAAGACCGCCATCCGCGTAGTTTTTGCCACTTTGGCGTTGCCCTTGGTCGCGGCCGCTGGTGCGCAGCAGCAGACCACACCAGTGCTTCACCCCGCGAACCAAGACCCGTCCCCTCACCCCAGCGAGCAAAAATCGCTCGCCGGGGACCCCAAGTCCGCGGGGACCCCGATACTCCTCAACGCGATGACGACGGAGCTGAATCGCGCCTTCACGTCGCTGGGCAAGCAGGAATCGGGCAAGCAATTGCCGCCTTATTTCCTGAGCTACTCGGTGAGCGACGCCGGCGCCGTGGTGATTCGCGCGCAAGCCGGTGCGCTGGTGGATAGCTCCACCAATCGCGTGCGCATTGCCGACGTGCAGTTGCGCATCGGCGATCCCAAGCTGGACAACACGCACGGCACTCATCGCGCCTCCGCGGTAACGAGCGCTGCGCTGCCGCTGAACGATGACCGGGAAGCGCTGGGGCGTTCGTTGTGGCTGGCGACCAACGCCGGCTACGGAAAAGCGCTGGACAGCTACATGCGCGTGAAAACGGAGGCTGAGGTCCACGCCAAGGAAGAGGACTCGTCGCCCGACTTCAGCCAGGAGGCGCCGCAGGTCTCGCTTGGGAAGCCCGCGCCGCCCGTGAAGGTGGACCGCGCGGCATGGGAGCAGCGGGTGCGCTCACTCTCGCTCGTCTTCCGCGAATTTCCCGATGTGAATTTGAACATGGTCATTTTCTCGGCCCAGAACGAGACCGATTACTACGCCTCATCAGAGGGTTCGCAGGTGGTCGCGCCGCACCAGCAAGCGCGGCTGGTGGCCATTGCCGTGACGCGCGCCGAGGATGGCATGGACCTGTTCCGCGACCAGACCTTTGAGGCCGAGACAGCGGACGGCCTGCCCTCGCAGGCGGAGATGGAAGCGGCGATTCGCGAGCTGGGCACGAGCCTGGAGGCGCTGCGCAAGGCGCCTGTGACCGAGCCCTTTGACGGGCCGGCGATTCTCTCAGGCCGGGCCGCCGCAGTCTTCTTCCACGAGGTGCTCGGCCACCGGCTCGAAGGCCAGCGCCAGCGCGGCACGGAGGAGGGCCAGACGTTTACCAAAGAAGTGGGCAAGGAAGTGCTGCCCACCTTTCTCTCTGTGGCTGACGATCCGACGCTGACTACTTATGGAAAAACGTGGCTCAGCGGAAACTACGAATACGACGATGAAGGCCAGAAGGCGCGTCGCGTCGAGCTGATCCAGGATGGCGTGCTGAAAACTTTCCTCATGTCGCGGCTGCCGATTGCGAGCTTCGGCGCTTCCAACGGCCACGGCCGCGCGCAGACAGGCAAGGTGCCGACGGGCCGCCAGGGCAACCTCATTGTCACCTCAACCAAAATGGAGCCGGAGAGCAAACTGCGCAAGCAGTTGATCGACGAAGCCAAGAAGCAGGGCAAGCCCTATGGCCTTTACTTTGAGGACATCTCTTCGGGATTCGCCGTCACCCAGCGCAGTTCGCCGCAGGCGTTCCAGGTGATTCCGCTGGTGGTTTGGCGCGTCTATGTGGATCACCGGCCGGATGAACTGGTTCGCGGCGTCAGCATTGTGGGCACGCCGCTGGCGGCCATGAAGAGCATTGTGGCGACCAGCGACAAGTATGAAGTTTTCAACGGCGAGTGTGGCGCGGAGTCGGGCACCATTCCGGTCAGCGCCGTAGCTCCTGCCATGCTGGTGAGCACGATGGAAACGCAGAAACAGGCGCAGGGAACGGCCAGGCCGCCGATATTGCCGATCCCGGGAGCGGAAAAATAGTGGACAGTGGTCAGGAACCGGCACAAGGCTGAGGATGTGAGGATGAAGAGATTATTCATAGTACTTTTTGCGGCACTCGTCTTTGTTGGGAGCAGCAACGCTGCACAGCCTCCCAAGAAGCATGCACCTGATTTCAAGTTGACGATCTCAGCAGAAGACGAGACCGTCAAAGCTCAAAAGGACATGGATATCTCAGTGAGCGTCGAGGAACGGAACATATCGCGCCATGCAGTTAATGCTGGTCGACCGGGCAATCCAGCGGTGTGGTACACGATGAGCGTCATGCTTGACGGCAATCCAGCTCCGATTACGGAACTATACCGGGAGATTCTCGCTCCGAAGAAATACGATCCAAATGTCATCCCGACAGCGGGCGGCTTTGCCTACACTATCAAGCCTGGAGAATCTCAGAAGTTTGAAGTCCCATTGACTGCATTTTTCGATCTCACCGCCCCGGGCAGATACGAAATCACTTTTTCAAGAGGGACCGATCCGGGGCAGCCCGACAATGTTGATGTCAACTCCAACCCCATCACCATTACAGTGCTTCCAGCAGAGGCGCAATGAACCCAATTCGATACATCGCGATGTTTGTCGCTATCCTGAGCAGTATTTGTCTGACCGCGTCCGCGCAGTCCGCGCCCCCGGCCACCCGCGCCGATGCCGAAAAAGACCCCGTCCTCAAAGCCATGCTCACGGAGCTGGACCGCAGCAAAACCCAGCTGCAGTTGAAGGACGTTGCCAAACCGTTCTTCATCCAGTACCGCATTGAAGAAATCGACCGATTCGAGACCAAGGCCCAGTTTGGAGCTACGACCGGTTCTCAGCACAATCACGGGCGCGTGGCGCGCGTGACGGTGCGGGTGGGCGACTACAAAACCGACAGCTCGGGAGACAAGAGCGACGGCGCAGTCCAGATGGAGGTTCTGGACGACGATGCGATTGCGCTGCGGACGGCGCTGTGGATGGCGACCGATCAGGCGTACAAGAACGCTCTCGCGATTTATGCGCAAAAACAGGCTGCCCTCAAGCAGGTTGAAACGCTGCCGCAGGCCGACGACTTCAGCCAGGAGAAGCCGATCATCCGCCTGGAAGAGCCGCTGCGCCTGAAGCTGGACGAGCGCGCGTGGGAGGCGAGGGTTGCGCGCGACACCGGCCTCTACCGTACCGATTCCACTGTCAAGAGCAGCCAGCGCGATGTGCAGTACTCTGCGGGGAGTTTTACCGCGATGACGAAAACCACCTGGCTTGTGACCAGCGAAGGCGCCATCGTGCGCAAGCCCGCGGCCGAATACCAGGAGAGTTTTGCGGTGGGCACGCAGGCGGCCGACGGCATGGGCCTGGAGCGTTCCTATTCGACAACCGGGAACGCGCTCAAGGATCTGGATTCGCCCGAGGCCTTTGCCCAACATGCGGTCTCACTGATTGCTTCGCTCACCGATCTGCGCAAGGCGCCGCTGGTCGAGGAAGAGTATCATGGACCC
>Ga0302278_10007101_pt1 | contig 10408 bp, 12 predicted proteins | sample III_Bog_N3_2_FD_194543 | JGI IMG/M metagenome (GOLD analysis project Ga0302278, IMG submission 194543) | Peat permafrost microbial communities from Stordalen Mire near Abisko, Sweden - III_Bog_N3_2 | ecosystem: Environmental > Terrestrial > Soil > Wetlands > Peat | place: Sweden: Abisko... | reverse complement strand
CCGCGTCCGGTGGCGCACCCGGCAGCGTATCTTCCACCACCATTCCGTCCCGCAAAACAATCTTGCGATCCGCCCGGCTGGCCACTTCCTGGTCGTGCGTCACCAGCACCAGAGTCGTGCCCGCTTTCTTGTTCCGATCCAGCAGCAAGTCAAGCACCAACTTTCCGTTGGTCGAGTCCAGGTTGCCTGTTGGCTCGTCCGCCATCACAATCGGCGGTTCAACCACAAAGGCCCGCGCCAACGCCACGCGCTGCTGTTCGCCACCTGAAAGCTGCACTGGGTAATGATCCACGCGCTCGCTCAGTCCAACCTCGTCCAGCAGACGCCGAGCCTGCTTCAGGCCGCTGCCCTCCACATTCAGCTCATAGGGCAGCAACACGTTTTCAAGAGCCGTCAGCGTTGAAATCAATTGATACGACTGAAAGACAAACCCGATTTTCCGTCCGCGCACTGCTGCCAGTTCCGCCTCAACCAGGTTGTGGATCGGAATTCCGTCCAGCCATATCTCGCCGGAGCTTGGCGTATCCAGGCCGGCCAGCAAGCCCAGCAGCGTGCTTTTTCCACTGCCGCTGGCCCCCACTATGGCGACAAACTGTCCCGCCGGAATCGTCAGCGAGATCCCCTTTAGAATCTCAACTCGCCGCGCGCCATTTTGAATCCACTTCTTTGCGTCCCGAACCTCGATCACCAAGCCTCCAATTCTTCCCTTGTCCCTCAATCTCTAGTCCCTCAGACCCTAAGTCCCTGCACTTCGTTACACTATCCATGTGTACGTATCCCGTAGGCTTGTTGTTTCAATCTGGCTGATGCTTCTGGGCGGCGCGCTGATCGTTCGATCATCGCTAGCCGGTCAAGCCGGATGCTACAGCCGACGGCAAAGACAGCCCCATTTTCCTCAAGGATTTCGCAGGATAAACTCGTCACGAATTTTGGCGGAGAGCCGGAAATTCGTCCTGTCCAATCGTTCCAGCCCAGCCCGGAATTCGATCAGCCCGCGTTGCGCCGCTATCTCCAGAACAGCAACGGTTCCCGTGACATACAGGTGGCGCCGCATCGCTTCCCGGCGTCCTTCGTTATGGTCCATCAGCAAGGTATCGACACCCATCTCCAGGGCAAGCTGAATGGCATCGCGCTCCCCGGCATCCAACTCGCGCAGAGAAGCATCGGGAACGGAGGTAAGCGCTTGAACGTGGCACCAGGATGGAAGGCTCGAAGCCCACGCACGGACCGCAGGCGGCGTATTCTGGTGCTGCAACTCCTGATGGACTTCCACTGGGATCAGGACACTGTCGTAGAGAGCAAAGAGCAGTTCGACTTCACCGATTAGAACGAGATAGTTCAAATGCGATGTATCCGCGACGACGATCATGCCTTCAGGCGACCTTCCGATTCGAGCCGTTCCAGTGTTTGACGGTCCTGAGTCAGATCTTCAAGAGTGTACGCATGCTCCCATACGTTGTGTTCCTTGAGAAAGCCGTCCAATTCGTAGCGGGTTTCAAAGCCAAGCAAACGGCGAGTCTGCTGCGCCGTCAGCGCGCCGGAGCGGTAACCTTCAATGGCCACAGCCTCAATGGTTGTCCGTGCGAGATCCTGCCCATGCGGCATCAATCTCCGGGCCATCTCTTCGGGGATTTCCACAGTCACCTGCATAATGGAAATGTAGCACGGAATAGGTTCGCCAGGCTTCGCCTGCTCCATGTTCCCAACTTTCGTTACACTATCCATGTGTACGTATCCCGTAGGCTTGTTGTTTCAATCTGGCTGATGCTTCTGGCCGGCGCGCTGATCGTTCGATCATCGCAAGCCGCCGAGCGCCCTGTCCTGGTCTGCTTCGGAGATAGCATCACTGCCGGCTACGGGCTTCAAACCGGGCAGGCCTATCCTGACTACCTTCAACAGAAGCTCGATTCGCTCGGCTTTCACTACAGAGTAATCAATCAGGGCACCAGCGGAGCCACCACCAAAGACGCATTGGCCGACGTCCGCTCTATTGTGCTAATGCGCCCCGAGATTGTTATTGTCGAATTCGGCGGCAACGACGGCCTTCGCGGCCTGCCCCCCGACCAGACCCGCCGCAACCTCAACCAGGTTCTGACGATGCTAGAAAACGCGCACATAAAGGTTCTCCTGGCCGGCATCACTCTCCCGCCCAACTACGGCAGCGACTATATCCACGCCTTCGATCAGGTCTTCCGCGACCTCGCGGCCCAGCACCACCCGGCGTTCGTTCCCATGATCTACAAAGACCTGGTGCATGTTCCCAATACGATCCAGGCAGACGGCATCCACCCTACAGCTTTGGGCTCGCAGATCATTGTCGAGACGCTGCTGCCGGCGCTGAAGCCGCTGCTGAATAGAAGCAGCCGTTAGCTTCTAGCCTTTAGCTCCTAGCCAGGTTCGCGCCGTATCTTGCCTATTTTGAACCGACCAGCCTTTGATTCGTCCCGTGTTGCGCGGACCGGATGCAGCCCATCCAGGGATCGGAAGCTAAGAGCTAGAAGCTAGAGGCTAGAAGCTCCATTCATCCAAGCACCACCACCGGCTGAAACAGCGTTCCCGCTATCCTCTTCGCAATCCCCACTAACTCCCGCTGATCTGCAAACACCTTTACCATTGGCGCGCTTGAAAACTCCGGCAAATTGGCCTGCGCGCCGTTGCGCATCCTTCCAAGAGCTATCAAATCGCCAGTAACAGAAGGCATTTCCTGCAACAAGCTCCGCGGATGCACGCATAACTCATCCAGTGCTTGCAGGTTACAAGTTAATAACTCAAGCTCTTCCAATTTATGAGTCTGACTTATGGTAAACGCGCCTGCCTGCGTCCGGCGCAGCCGGCTCAAATGCGCGCCGTAGCCCAGGTCCTGGCCCAGCTCATGCGCCACGGTCCGCACATATCCCCCCGCGCTGATGCTCATGGTGAAGCTGGCCTCCGCCCCATCCAGTCCCGTAATCTCAAAGCCGGCAATCGAGACCTTGGCGGTCTTCAACTCCACGGGCTTGCCCGCACGCGCCAGTTTGTATGCCGGCGTGCCTTCAATCTTTTTTGCGGAGTAGGGCGGCGGCATCTGGTCCATCTCGCCATGGAAGCGCGCGGCAACCTCGCGAACCCGTTCAAGCGTCAGCGCCGGCGCAAAATCCGACCAGAGATCCGGGCCGTCCGCCACTCCTTCGGCATCGTATGTGTCAGTAGAAAACCCGAAGCGGATCGCCCCGGTATAGCTCTTTTCCGCGGAGGAAAAGAACTGCGCCAGCCGCGTGAACTTTCCCAGCAGCAGCGGCAATACGCCGGTCGCCATCGGGTCAAGCGTACCCAGATGGCCGATTGATTTCTCGCCGGTAATCCTGCGCAGCCGGGACACCACATCGTGGCTGGTCATTCCGCCCGGCTTGTCAACCACCAAAAGCCCATTCACCTGTTTACTCTAGCCGACCCAGCCCATTTTCCGCTGTGCGCTAACCCGGATGCCGTACCAGCGACAGAAACTCCGCACGCGTCTCCTTCTGCCGGAAGCAACCCACCATGGCCGAAGTCACCGTGGACGAACTCTGCTTTTCAACTCCGCGCATCATCATGCACAGGTGCCGCGCCTCAATGACCACGCCTACTCCCTGCGGCTGAATCGCTTCCTGAATGGAGTCGGCAATCTGCCGCGTCAGCCGCTCCTGCACCTGCAAGCGCCGCGCAAACACATCCACCAAGCGCGGAATCTTGCTCAGCCCGATGACTTTTCCTTTGGGAATGTAGGCGACGTGCACCTTGCCGAAGAAGGGCAGCATGTGGTGTTCGCACAACGAGAACATCTCAATGTCCTTCACGATCACCATCTCGTCGTAGTCCACATCGAACATTGCCCCGTGCAGAATCTTCTTCGGGTCCTGGTCATAACCCCTGGTCAGGAAGGCCATGGACTTTTCAACCCGCCCGGGCGTGGCCGTCAATCCGTCGCGGTTGGGGTCTTCGCCAAGCCTGCTTAGGATCTCGCGATACATCTCCTCGGTGCTGAATCCGCTAAGCCCTTCATCGATCTCCAGCACCCCGCGAACGGGCTTGCTAACTGCAATCGGCTGCGCCATGCTTCCCATCCCTCTAGTTGATTGCCGTTCTTAGCGGAGTTTGGCAGATTCGCAAACTCATTCTCCAAAGTATTCGAAGAAATTATTCTCCGTCTCTTCCACCCGCACGCGCTCCAACTTCCCAGCCGGCAACGCGTCGTTCAGCAATTCAAATACCACCCTACAAAGATTCTCCGTGGTCGGCACCCGATTCACGAACTCTGGATCGAGATTCAAATTGGCGTGGTCAAATCGTTCCACCACTCTCTGTCGCACCACCAAATCCAGATCGGCCAGGTTCAAAACCATGCCCGTCTCAGGGTTCACAGGGCCGCCCACCAGCACCTCCACGACATAGTTGTGCCCGTGACCATGGGGATTGTTGCATTTGCCATACGCCGCCCGATTCTCCTCGGCAGTGAGCGCGTCGGAATGCAGCCGATGGCTGGCGCTCAGCATATAGCGGCGTCCAAAGTAAGCCTTCTCAGAGTCGGCGCTCACAGCCCACCCCGGTACTCGGCAAATATCTCCGGCGTCTCATATACGCGAACCCGGCTCAACCGCGCGCCTCCAGCCCCATTCACGGCAGGCTCCAGCCGTTTCCACGCCGCGATTGCGATGTTTTCCGTGGTTGGAATCAGTTCCCTGAATTCGGGAGTCTCCAGGTTCAGATGGCGATGATCGTAAGCCGCCAGCACCTCACGCTCCATTACATCTTTCAGCCACTTCAGGTCCACGACAAAGCCGGTTACCGGGTCGGGCTCACCGGCCACCGTTACCTCCAGCGTGTAATTGTGCCCGTGCCCGTTGCGGTTGGAGCAGCGCCCGAACACACGCTCGTTCTCCTCCGCCGTCCAAGCCTCGTTCCAGTAGTAGTGCGAAGCGGAAAATGTAGCCCGCCGCGTTAAGAAAACCATTCCGAACCCTCACTCAACGAGATGCGAGTGCCCCATGTCTCGACTCTGAGACATGGGAATCCAGCCAGCCACGAATCACGGCACGAACAGCTAAAAGCTAGAGGCTAGCAGCTAGAAGCTGATTTCCCGCCCCTTCCAGCTTACCCGTTTCAGAACCCGATGCTGAAACCAACTGCGATAAAGCAGCACCACAAACAGCGGCAGCCCCAGCGGCGCCAAGGCGCAATCCGCAAACGGAAAATTCGACTTGGCCACCCGCGCATAGAACCGCACCACCGTCCGCACCCACAGCAGGGCCATCACCCAACCCGCGCCCAGCCGTTCCAGCGAGTGCGCCGCGAACCGCGCATTCCAAAGCAACACCGTCAGCATCGGCAACCCCAGGAGAAGACCAAAATCCAAAGCCCTCCACACCGCCAGCGCCAGCGAGTTATCGAAAAGCAGCGCCAGGTTCTTCGTCCATCCCTCCACCATGGCCGTGGTCGACCGGTACATCCGCGTGGCAACGGCATCCTCGGCATAGCGAAAGCGCAACCCCACCTTGCGCCGTTTGGCGAGGAAAGCCAGCTCCACATCCTCCAGGACTTTATCGGCCACGCTGGCGTGCCCACCCAGCCTCCGATACGCCTCGCGCTCCACCAGCAGAAACTGCCCGTTGGCAGCGGCAATCCGCTGGTTTGGGTCGCTAACCTTGGCCGGAGGATAGGCCAGCGCGAGTTCGCAGAAGACCAGCGGCATCAGCGACCGCTGCGCGAGCCCGCTCACCAACTGCCGCGGCGAATAGCTCAGCATACCCACCTTGTGCCGTGAAGCCTCATGCATAGCCCGCCGCAGGTTTCCCGGCTCATGAACCGTGTCCGCATCCGTAAACAGAATCCAACGCCCGCGCGCCTTCCTGGCAGCCGTCCAAATGGCGTTCGTCTTTCCCGTCCAGCCCCGTTCCAGCGTGCCCGCTCCTATCACCCTAACCCCGGCAAATCTCCTTGCAATCTCTGCCGTTATGTCGGTCGAGCGGTCGTCCACCACCACCAGTTCCCAATCCTTGCCCAGCTTGAATATCTCCTCACTCTGGCTCACCAGCGACTCAAGGCACGCTCCCAGGCAATCCGCCTCATTCCGCGCCGGAACCACAACTGTGAGTTCCATAAGGTCTTCGGGTTCCGGCTGGTCGAACACAGTTCCCGCGCGTGCCAGCATAGGCGGGCGCTCGCCTGGCTCGTCGAAAAGTCCAAGCACCGGCGTGTATCCGACAGACCTCTCCGCTGCGCCGTTCTCTTTCATGCACCAGCCCTTTCGTTCCAGCCCCTTCGCTCCGTATTATAGGGTTGTGACGTCTCGCCGCACTCTCGCCCTGCTTCTCCTCCTGCCGCTGGCCCTGGTCCCCGCCTGCAATCGGGGCTCTCATCCAGCCCAGTTATCTATTCCGGCTCCCGATTTCACTGTCTCCGACGGCCTCACTTCCATTCACCTCGCCGGCTACCGCGGCCACGTCGTTCTGCTCAATTTCTGGTGGACAGAGTGTGCCCCCTGCATTGCCGAGATGCCGTCGCTGCTCGACCTGCACCACGACGAGCCCGACCTGGCCATCCTGGCCGTTTCCATCGACGACGATCCCGATTCGTACAGCCGCTTCCTCGTCCGGCACCACGTGGACCTGATCACTGTCCGCGACCCCGCCGAGTCCGCCGCAAAGCTTTACCACACCGAACAGTGGCCCGAAACCTACGTCATCGACCGCCAGGGAATCATCCGCCGCAAGTTCGTCGGCAGGCAGGACTGGTCAAGCCCCGAAATCCGATCGTTCCTCAAGACCCTGTAGAAGAATCTCTAGCGATAACTGGCGGTTTTGGCTTTCTTCTTGTCTGCACTCCAGGCCCAGCTTCCCTGTCCCCGTGTCCAGAATGGGATTCAAGACTGCTATCATCTATCTATGACCACGGTGGAGATTCTCCTGTCCTACACCAAGCCGCCTACGGAGCAGGTCACATTCGCGCTGGCCAGCACCAAGGACGTCTACGGCATACGCCGTCTAAGCTTCGATCGAGCCGCCCGCACACTGCGCGTCGAATACGACGCCACACGCCTGAACGCCGCCGCCGTCACCCAGCTTGTCCGCCAGGCGGGCCTGGAGATAGACGAGGAATTACCTCTGATTCTGCCCACCCCCGCACCGGAACCCGCACCCGCTGCCTGATTGCGGCTGCTAAGCCGGCCTTAATCCAATTGCAACCCCTGCGAATCCCTGATAATCTGTCTATGGTTTCGCTTGAAACCGCGCGTGTGCGCCCGTAGCTCAGCTGGATAGAGCGTCTGGCTACGAACCAGAAGGCCGGGAGTTCGAATCTCTCCGGGCGCACCATAAAATTCATTAAATACTTTTAACAATCTGAAAATTCAACGGAGAGGCGCCGATAGTAACTGCGATGCATGGAGCAGGTTGCCCGCGTTTCCGCGTGCCCGTAATGGGTCGTAACGAACAGGGTACTTAACCGGTAGTGGTCGATCCGTTTCATGCGCCGATGCCTGAAAGGTAGACACCGGAGAATGCCTGAATGATCTCCATCAAAAAGTACCTTGATTCCGATGGACCGGGTCCGGCTGCTGCTGAACCAGAACCCGATCAACTCCCATCCGCAACAATGGACTGCTATCGCGCCGCGCTTTTGGCCATTGGCAAAGTCGCGGTCCAAATTGGTCCCGACCTGGGTGCGGATCTGGAAACGAATTTGCGAGGTATCGAGCGCAGATTGTCTGTCGGCTTCTCTCCGGAATCGCTGAGGCGGACTGCAAACCAGGTTGAAGTCCAGCTGAATGAATGGGGAACGCGAGTCTCCGGACACTTCAAAGAGCAAGCGGACGAGGTGAAGGAACTTCTCATCGCGTTGGCGAAGACCGCCGAGTCTGTTGGCAGCCGGGATCAAGGCTATTCGAGCAAGTTCAGCGACCTCACCGGCCGTCTGGCAAGAATTGCGGATTTGAACGATCTGACACAGATCCGGTCGTCCATCGTGGAGCGGGTGACGGAGTTGAAGAGCAGCGTGGATCAAATGACCCTGGATAATCAGAGACTGGTCGCGCAGCTGAGGGCCGAGGTATCGACTTACGAGTCCAAGCTGAAGTCGGTAGAGACTCTGGCCTCGAAGGACCAGCTGACCAACGTGGCAAATCGTCGCAGCATCGAAGAGAGAATGCAATGGAATATCGATAAGTGCCAGGATTTCTCTGTTGTGATGGTCGATCTGAACCGCTTCAAGCAGGTCAATGACACTTACGGACACCTTGCGGGCGACGACCTGCTGAAGCAGTTCGCGGCGGAGATGCGGTTGATTACCCGATCAGGGGACCTTGTGGGCCGATGGGGCGGAGACGAGTTCCTCGTCATTCTCTCGGGCGATTTGAAAACCGCCAAGGCATACGCTGAGAGGGTGCGGCAAATGGTATTTGGCATGTACACTGTCCGCGGAACTGGCAACAGTTCCGTTGTAATCTTGGTAAATGCGTCGATTGGCAATGCCGAATGGCATTGCGGCGAAACCATGCTCCAGTTGATCGCCAAAGCAGACGCTGAAATGTACCTGGACAAGAAGATCTCACGCGAGAAAGCGTCGTAGCACCTTTATTCCTCCGCCGTGACGGTGATGGCGCGGGGCAACCACTCGAATTGTCCGTTTGCGAAGAGTTGTGCTGGGCGGCGAACCTGCACTATTAATTAACCGCCATCCTCTTTCACCCAATCTCCGTAAAACTTTCCCAATTCAGAAGTGAAAGACCAATCCGGAACTGAGCCGCAGATTGTTCTGGTGGTCGTTTACGCCGTTGTCGAAGGTGGTGACAAAGTAATCCGCCTCGGCGAGCCGGAGAGAGATGTGCCGGCTGGTGTGCAAGTCTACGCCGCCGCCGAGAATTGCTGAGAATCCCATATTGGAGTTCAGCGCGGCTGGGTTGGAACCCAGAACCAGGGTGCCGCTGGCGCGGGTGGCGCCGATCAGCACCTGCCCAAAGGGGCGAAAAGCAGACCGGCCGGTGCGCAGTTGATAGCGTGCTCCCACGTTGAAGGAGCCGAGCGTGAGATTGAGGATGGTGTTGTCAATCTTGCCTGCTCCGCCTATGGAGAGGTCGGCCACGAAGAAGAACTTTCCCGGCCTTACCGGCCAGGCGATGCTGGCGCTTCCGCCGTTCAGACTGAAGCAGCCGCAACCGCCCGGCGGTGCGTTGGTGCGCACGTAGGTGTAGTCCAGGGCCAGTTCGGTCCGGGGCGGTACGGGCGACGCGGAGTCAACCTGTGCAACAGCCTTTGCAGTGGAGACCGCGGCGATGGCCAACAACAGCGCGAATTTGCATTTGTTCCTGAATCGCATGGGGTCTCCCTTACTTCACCGTGAGCTGCACGGTGGTGGTTTGCACGTCGGCGCCACTGGTTCCTGTGACGGTGATTGTGTAGCTGGTGGAGGTATTTCCGGTCAGCGCGAAGCCGCCGCCGCATCCGGAGAGAGCGGCGAGTGCGCTGAGTGAAGCGATCATCAAAACTCCCAGCGTGATCCACCGGCGACGGCGTTTGCCGGGAACAAAGAACAATCCGACGAGGCCCAGAACCGGTGCAGCCAATGGCCAGGCGGAGCCGGTGATGGCCGAAGTTGTGACTGGCGCCGCGGTTTGGATGGTCATCAGCGTAGTGGCTCCCGTTGTGCCCGGAGTAACCGTGGGCGGGACGAATATGGCTGTGGCGCCCGGTGGAAGTCCGGTGGCCGTGAGGGTAACCACGCCCGTATAGTTTCCATTTATCGGATTCACGTTGATGGTGAAGGTTGCCGAGCCTCCGGGCAAAACCGTCTGCGGCAGCGTGGGCGAGACGACGGTGTAGTTGGGAACTGTCCCTGTGCCGGTGAGGGCGACAGTTTGCGGTGAGCCGGCGGCGTTGTCGGTCACCGAAAGAGTGGCCGTAAAGCTGGCTACCGAGGCCGGGGTAAAGTTGACCGAGATGGTGCAGGTTGCGCCGGCTTCGAGCGTTGTGCCGCAGGTGGTTGCGGTTTGGCTAAAGTCGCTGGCGTTGGTTCCCCCGATGCTGATGGCGATGCCGGTGAGGGTTGCGTTGCCGGTGTTGGAAAGCGTGGTTGTCAAAGCGGACGCCGTTGAACCGGCTGCGGTGTTGGGGAAGGCCAGCGTGGTGGGTGAGAGCGACGCGATAGGCAGCGCAGGATTGACAGTGGCGGTCTGCTGCACCTGGGGCGCAGCGGAGTAGTTTGCGTTTCCGGCCTGGTTTGCATCAATGACGAAGGTGCCTGCGGTGGTTACATTCAGTGTGCTTCCTGAGATGGTGCCGGTGCCGGTGCCGCCTGCGATGGTGAAGACTACCGGATTGCCGGATGCGCCGCCGGTTGCCGACAGTGCGATCGTCAGGCCGGGAGCGTAGGTGACCGTGGCCGGCTGCGTGAAGTTGAT
>Ga0302278_10007091_pt1 | contig 10418 bp, 10 predicted proteins | sample III_Bog_N3_2_FD_194543 | JGI IMG/M metagenome (GOLD analysis project Ga0302278, IMG submission 194543) | Peat permafrost microbial communities from Stordalen Mire near Abisko, Sweden - III_Bog_N3_2 | ecosystem: Environmental > Terrestrial > Soil > Wetlands > Peat | place: Sweden: Abisko... | reverse complement strand
CAAATCGGCGCGGTCACCCTGCTCGGCCACAACCCCTGCCAGCGCTGCGTCGTGCCCACGCGCGATCCGGACAGCGGGCAGGCCGTGCCGAATTTCCAAAAGAAATTCATGGAACAGCGCAAACTCGCCCTGCCCGCCTGGGCGAACGCGCAACGGTTCAATCATTTTTACCGGTTCGCGGTCAACACCTCCATCGCGCCCGGCGAGGCCGGCAAACGCTTGCGGGCTGGCGACGCCGTCACCTTTTAGCCGCGCGGTTTCCGGTTCCGAATTATTCGTTCTGCGCAATTCGCGACAGGCGATTCCCCTCGGTTTTTCCCGCCGTCTTTTCAACCGCGGCGGAACACCAATGATTCCAGCGATTTGTCCGGTCGCCGATGCGGCGCACGTCCATTGGCATTTTTGATGCTAAGCATGAGTTGTCTTTATGACAACAAAGTTGCCTGTAAGTCAAACGTCCGGCGGGGAGGATTCGCTTCAATCGCAGTTAAACGCCTTCGGTGCGCGTTTGCGCGAACTGCGGCTCAAACGCGGCTGGACCTTGGAGGAACTGGCGGGACGGAGCCGGCTGTCAAAGGCTTTTTTGTCGCGGCTGGAATCCGGCGGCCGGCAGGCTTCGATCGCCGCCGCCCTGACCTTGGCCAGAATTTTCAATGTGTCACTGGCGTCGCTGTTTGAACCGCAACTTGAGCCGTGCGTGATTGTGCGGGGCACGGACGCCGTGGAGAAAAGCATCAACGGATTAAAATACGTGCCGCTCTCGCGGGCGGGACGTTTCTTTGACCTGCAGCCGATCAAGGTCACCGTGCCGTTGTCGCGCCGGGGCAACGAACACTACCACCACGACGGTGAGGAATGGATTTATGTGTTGTCCGGCGGCCTGACCTTGTCGCTGGCAGGAAAAACCCATGAGCTGGCACCGGGCGATGCGGCGCACTTTGACTCGCGGCTGCCGCATCGGCTGATCGCCATCGGCAAAAAAGACGCGGAAGTGCTGCTGGTGGCCTCGCCAATGGCGGGCTCGGGCCAGCCGCTGCCGGCGTCGGCCGGCCAGCAGCGGGCGATTCCGGCCCTGCGCCTGTTAAATTTTCCGACGACTGAATCCACTGGCTTGGCCAAGCCGCGCCAAGCCAGCCTCAATTTCCGAAAGTAAACCTAAACCATCAAAGCCGAAAGGTAATGCCATGAACACCCTGAAACCAAACTGTCTGAACTTCATTGAACTGCTCGCGCAAAATATTGCGCTCATCTCGCCCACCATGACGGCGGCCTTGATCATCCCGCTCATGTTCGGCACGACCGGGAACATCAGTTGGCTGTCCTATGCCGTGGGCACGGTCATGCTGCTGTTTGTTGCCTTCAACCTGAACCAATTTGCCAAGCGCACGACAAACTCCGGCTCGATGTACACCTATGCCAGTTCCGGCTTGGGGTTCACCGGCGGCGCACTGTGCGGCTGGTGCCTGGTCTGGGCGTACCTGTTCATCGGACTGGCCGGCACGACGGGATTCACGATTTTCGCCGGAAAATTGTTGGAAATGATTCATATCACCGCGCCGCCGGTCCTGTTGTTTGCCGTGTGCTTGGCGGCCTGCTTTATTCTGGCTTATTTTGACATCAAGATCTCGACGCTGGTGATGCTGGGGGCGGAAGCCTTCTCCTGCTTTTTCATCATCGTATTGTGTATGATCGTGCTGGGCCATCACCACTTCGCGCCCGATGCTTCACAGTTCACGCTGAAAGGAGTTTCGCTTTCCACCCTGGGGATGGGCGTGGTCGTGGCCATCTTCAGTTTGGTTGGTTTTGAAAGTTCAACCGCCTTTGGTGAGGAAGCCGTCAATCCGCTGAAAACGATTCCCAAATCCATCATCTGGAGCCTGGTGTTCGCCGGGCTGTTCTTCATGTTTGTCTGCTACACCGAAGTGCTGGGCATCCAAGGCTACAAGGATACGCTCGACAAAGTGGACGCGCCGCTCAACGTGCTCTCTAGCATGTATGGCGTGCCATACCTCTCGCCCATCCTGTCGGCGGGCGCCATGTTCAGTTTCTTCGCGCTGGCACTGTCGTGCATGAACGCCGGGGCACGCGTGATGTTCGTGATGGGGCGGCATGACTTCTTCCCGAAATCCACCAGCACCGCGCACACCAAACACTCAACGCCGCATGTTGCGCTCGCGGTCATGGCCGTGGTCATGTTCGCCATCGTGACGATTTCCAAATTCGCGTTCGGCTGGGAGGTGCTCGACGAGTTCAACAACGCCGGCACCATGGGCGCGTTTGGCTTCCTCGGTGCTTACTTCCTGGTGTCGCTCGCCGCGCCCGCATTCCTGAAGAAACGCGGCGAACTGAAGGCCAAAGACATCGCGATGTGCGCGGCGGCGGTGCTCCTGATGATCATTCCGACGGTCGGCATGTTCGTGCCGCTGCCCGACCCTCCGGTGCGCTATTTCCCCTACGTTTTTGGCGCGTACCTGTTCTTCGGTTATGCCCGCGTGATGGCGATGCAACATCAGAAGCCGGAGCGCGTCGGAGAAATACATGATGAAGTCAAAAAACTTCACGCCGCCACCGCCTGAAGCTCATGGCCACGATTACCATTGGCACTGTAGCCGCACTGCATCGGTACCCGGTCAAATCCATGCTGGGCGAGGAGTTGAACGCGACGCGGGTCGGGGCAAAGGGATTTCAGGGCGACCGCGTCTTTGCGCTCGCCGACGTAGAAACGGGAAAAATTGCCAGCGCCAAAAACCCGTCCAAATGGCCGACGCTCTTCGGCTTTCGCGCCGCGTTCACCGGACCGTTCAACGGCTCTGACACCCTGCCACCGGTCTGGATCACCCTGCCGGACGGCAGCATGCTTTCCACCGAGGATAAAAACATCGCCACGCGTTTGTCCTCAAGCCTCGGCAAACCCGTCCGCTTGCTCAAAGGCGCGACGGCCACCGGCACGCTGGAGGAGTATTGGCCGGACATTGACGGACTGGCCCGTCGCGATGTCGTGACCGACGAGGCGATGCCGGCAGAAACCTTTTTCGATCTCGGCATGATTCACCTGCTCACGACGGCGACGCTGGACAGTTACCGCGCACTGTATCCCGAAGGCCGGTTTGAAACCCGTCGGTTTCGGCCGAACCTGGTCATCCAGACCCCGGCCGACTTCAAAGGCTTTCCCGAAAATGAGTGGGATGAAAAAACCCTCGCCATCGGTGACGAGGTGAAGATAAAAATCACCGGGCCGTGCGGGCGCTGCGTCATGACCACGCTGCCGCAGGGCGATCTGCCCAAGGACACCGGCATCCTGAAGACGGCCGCGCGCCACAATCAGGCACGGATCGGTGCCTACGCGGCCGTGCTGCAAGGCGGCATCATCCATGCGGGTGATGTGGTGCGGATCGAATCAAATTGACCGCCGCATTTTTCATGGAGAAAACGGAGGCGATCACAAGTTTCGCGCCACAACCTCAGGGCGTTCCGCCTTCCTGATTTTTTCGTAACCAAAAGTTTGCCAGCCCATTCTAATTCCTCCGATTGACGCGGTGCCACCGGCAGAAATTTATGCGTGGAAAACTGTTGCCGGAAACCGTCGGATGAATTCTCATGCCTCATGCGCGTTTTGTTTTTTGCCCAGCTCAAGGATGTGACCGGCTGTGATGCCATCGAACTGGAGCTGTCGTCGCCGCTCAACGGCGAGCAACTTTGGGCGCGGCTGGCCGAACAATTTCCTGGCCTGCTCGCACATCGCGGCAACGTGCGGCTCGCGCGCAATTGGGAATACGCCGACGCCCGGACCCAGTTTGCCCACCCGGATGAAGCGGCGTTGATTCCCCCGGTGTCCGGCGGCTAAAGTTTCTTGCATGGAAATTGAAATCGAACTGACGCATCTGCCCGTCGCGGAAAAGATTTTCCCGCCGCCGACAGCCGGCGCACACGGCGCGTGGTTGGAATTTCGCGGCGTGGTGCGCGGCGAGGAAGCCGGTCAGCCCATCGCCGCGCTGGAATACGAGGCCTACCCGGAAATGGCCGGCCGCGAAATCCGCCGGCTGCTCGAGACGCTGGCCATCGAACATCCGTGCCTCGCCGCGCGGGTCATTCATCGTATCGGCACAATTCCCGTGGGCGAAACGGCCATCTACGTCGGCGTGGCCGGCCAACATCGCGCCGAGGCGCTCGCGCTGCTCACGGAGTTTATGAACCGGCTCAAGCAGGATGTGCCGGTCTGGAAACGGCGCGCGGTGCCGGCCGCCGCACCGCGCCAGTCGGCCGGAGCGACGTCCCCCGAGGCGCTCCGATTCTTGGACGAAGCCATCACGGAAATACAGACGCGCTGCCAGCCATTGCCGCCCGTGCGCGTGCCATTGGAAGCCGCGCCCGGCCGCGTGCTCCGCGAAGCAGTTTGCGCCCCGGAAGATTTGCCCGCCCATGACCGTTCCACCCGCGACGGCTATGCCCTCCTGGCCGATGACCCGGCCAAAACATTTCAAGTCGTGGACACGCTCCACGCGGCGGATTGGAAGCCGCGTCCGTTGAAATCCGGCGAAGCCATGCGCGTGGCGACCGGCGCGGCGCTGCCCTGCGACGGCTTGCGCGTGGTCATGCAGGAAGACGTCGAACGCAACGGGGCCACAATCAAAATCATCCGGCGCGAGGCCGCCTTGAACCTACGTCGGCGCGGCGAGGATGTGCGGGCCGGCGAACTGCTCGTGCCCGCGGGCCGACGGCTGACGGCCGGCCAGCTCGCGCTGCTGGCAACCGCCGGTTGCACACGGCCGCTGGTCAATCCGCGCCTGCGAATCGGCCATTTCACCACCGGCGATGAAATCATTCCGCCGGACCAAGTGCCGCAACCCGGCCAGGTGCGCGACAGCAATTCCTGCTTGATCTGCGGCCTGCTCCAACCTTTCCCGTGCGATCTGGTGCAATCCCATCTTCCCGAAAATTTCGCGGCGGCCAAACAGCTGATCGCAACCCGAGAGCCTCAACCTGCCGCCTTTGATCTGCTGCTGGTTTCCGGCGGCGCGAGCGTTGGCGAAAAAGATTTCACCCGGCCGTTGCTAGAATGGCTCGGTTTTGAAACCATTTTCGCCCAAGTCGCAGTGCGGCCCGGCAAGCCGTTGATCTTCGGCGTAAATGGCCACCGCGTGGCGTTCGGCCTGCCGGGCAATCCCCTGTCCCATTTCGTCTGCTTTCATTTTGCCGTGGCCACGGCGCTGGCCCGGCTCGCCGGCGAAAGCGGGCCGCAATTTTTGCGTGGTCGCCTTGCCGCACCGCTGAATGAGGCGGCCAATCCCCGCGAAACCCTCTGGCCGGCGCAGCTGACCATGGCCGACGGCGAACTGCGCTTGCATCCCCTGCCGTGGGCGAGCGCGGGCAGTGTGACCTGTTTCGCCGAGGCGAACGCCCTGCTCCGCGTGCCGGCGGATTGCCCTGCGCTGGCCGCGGGTGCCGGGGTGGATTTTTTGCCGGCAGGCGGTATGCTGGGTGCGTGATCCGATGAAAAATTCCTTCTCCCATCTCAACGCCCAAGGCGCGGCACACATGGTGAACGTCGGGGCCAAGCCGGTTCAGCGCCGGCGGGCGGTGGCCGCCGGAAAACTGGTTTGCGCGCCGGCCACCATCCGGGCGCTCAAAAAAAACGCGTTGCCCAAGGGCGACGTTTTGACGGTCGCGCAAATCGCCGGCATCCAGGCGGCCAAACGGACGAGTGAATTAATCCCGCTGTGTCATCCGCTCGCGTTGAGCCAGGTCGAAGTCACTTTCAAGGTGCGACGCGACGCGATTGAAATCAGCTGCGCCGCCGAAACCAGCGCGCAGACCGGGGTGGAGATGGAGGCGTTGACCGGCGTGAGCGTGGCGGCGCTGACCCTGTATGACATGTGCAAGGCGGTGGATAAAACGATGCGCATCGAAGCGGTGCGCGTGACGGAGAAAAGCAAGACATGAAGATCGGCCGCCTGACCATCAGCGACCGGGCGAGCGCCGGCCTCTACGCGGACCGCAGCGGACCGGAGATCGAACTCGCGCTGGGGAACGTTTTTCCGGACGCGATTTTTGCATCCGCGATCGTGGCCGACGAAACCGGGTTGATCTCCACGGCGTTGAAAAAATTGGCCGACGAACTGGGTTGCGACCTGGTGGTGACAACCGGCGGCACCGGGATCTCCCCGCGCGACGTGACGCCGGAAGCCACGCGGGCGGTGCTCGAAAAGGAGCTGCCCGGTTTCGGCGAAGTCATGCGCGTTCAATCCTTCGCCAAGGTCCGGACCGCCATCTTGTCGCGCGCCGTGGCGGGCACGCGCGGCCGGACTTTGATTGTCAACCTGCCCGGCAAACCGTCGGCGGTGCGCGAGTGCCTGGAAATCCTGGCACCGGCCATCCGCGAAGGCTTGGCGCACCTGCGCGGAGATGACCCGCACGGAAAATAATTGATGGTTTATCAAATGAATATAAACCCGACAGACCCATTCGGTAGAAAAGTGGATTACCTGCGGATCTCGGTGACCGACCGGTGCAATGAACGCTGCCTCTATTGCATGCCGGAAGGCTACAAGGGCTGGGAGCGGCAGGCGGACCATTTGTCGGCGGAGGAAATCATCCGTGTGGTGCGCGTGGCGGCGCGCCTGGGTTTCCGCAAATTCCGGCTGACCGGCGGCGAACCGCTGGTGCGCGGCGACCTGGCGGAGATCGTGCGCGGGATGGCGGCGGTGCCCGGCGTGGAGGTTATCGGGCTTTCGACGAACGGCACCCGGCTCGCGGCGCAGGCGAAAACCCTGCGCGCGGCCGGGCTGTGCACGGCGAACGTGAGCCTCGACGCGCTGGACCCGGAACGCTACCGGAGCGTGACCGGCGGCAACGTGGCGGACGTATTGGCCGGCATCCGTGCGGCGGTCGCGGCGGGTTTCGACCGGGTGAAACTGAACTGCGTCCTGATGCGCGGCAAAAACGAGGCGGACATCTGGCCGCTGGTGTTGTTCGCGGCCGAACACGGCCTGCCGCTGCGGTTCATCGAGCTGATGCCGTTGAGCCGGACGGATGTTTTGACGGCGGCAAATTTTCTGCCGGTTGGCGAAGTGATGCAGCGGTTGCGCGAAAAGGACAAACTCATCCCGCAGCCCGACCCGCGCATCGGCCACGGGCCAGCCCGCTATTTTTTGCTGGAACAGACCGGCGCGCTGGTTGGTTTCATCGGCGCAATGACCAATCTGGATTTTTGCGAAAGCTGTAACAAGGTCCGGCTCACCGCCGACGGGAAAATCCGGCCCTGCCTCGGCAACCACGGCGAAGCTGACATCCGCACCCTGCTCCGCAACGGGGTGGATGATGCCGGATTGACCAAGCTGTTTTACGACGTCCTGGCCAACAAACCGCAGGCGCACAGTTTCCGCGAAAGCTATGTACCGGGCCGCCCCATGATCGCCATCGGCGGGTAAGGCTTTGAGACCGGACGCCGACACCGCGCTCGCCGCAGCTTGGAAGATGTTCGGAAACTGGTCAGAGGACTGATCGCTTGTTCCACGGCATTTTGGCAAGCAGTAAACCCATGCCGCAAAAGTCCGAGATGCCAGCGAAAACCAAACCCGCGCCGACGAAACCTGAAAGCCAGATGAAGTTGAAATTCACGAGACTCGCGAGCAAAACTCCGCTCAAGACAATTGCCCCGGCAACAATGCGCACCTGGCGTTCCAGGCTGATGACCTTCACCGCGCTGCGCGTCACCGGCAAATTTGCCTCGATCCACGCCAGCGTGCCGCCGGCGACGACGACCGGTTGCGTGAAACCTTCTTTCGCAAATTTTTCCGCCGCCTTGGTGGCACGCTGGCCGCTGCGGCAGAGCAGATAAACCGGCTGTTCCTTTGCCAGTTGGAGTGATCCGGGTTTCAGTTCATCCAGCGGGACACTGCGCGCCTGCGGCACGTGAACTTCCGCAAATTCCACCGGCGTGCGCACGTCAATGACCGGTGCCGACGGCTGCGACGCGAGAATTTTTTGCAGTTCAACTGGCGAGATTGTTTTCATGTCTCCGGCAGCATACCACCGATCAACTTCGCTTCAAGGAACGCAACGCCAGCACCAGCGCGTCCACTTCCTCGCGCGTGTTGTAAAATGCCAGCGACGGACGGACGCTGCTTTCCAAACCAAAATGCCGGATGGCCGGTTGGGCACAGTGATGGCCGGCGCGGACGGCGATGCCGTTTTTGTCGAGGTGTCGCGCGACGCTGTCGTTCGTCACACCGGGAATGACGAAGGACAAAACGCTCGCCTTGCTCAACGCGGTGCCGATGGGGCGCAGGCCGGGAATCGTGGCCAGCGCCTGCGTGGCGTATTCCAGCAGCGCGTGTTCGTAAGCGGCGATGCCGGGAATACCGACTTTGAATAAATAATCAATCGCCGCGCCCATCCCGACGACGCCGGCGATGTCCGGCGTGCCCGCCTCGAATTTTTCCGGCGCGTGCTGATAGACAGTTTTTTCAAAGCGCACGTCCTTGATCATGTGGCCGCCGCCTTGCCACGGCGGCATGGCTTCCAGCAACGGCGCTTTGCCGTAAAGTGCGCCGATGCCGGTCGGCGCAAAAATCTTATGGCCGGAGAAAACGTAAAAGTCTGCGTCCAGCGCCGTGACGTTCACCGGCAAATGCGGCGTGGACTGCGCGCCATCCACCAGCACCGGCACGCCGCGCGCATGAGCCAGCGCGATGATTTGCTCCACCGGATTGATGGTGCCGAGCGAATTGGAAACGTGCGCCACGGAAACAAACTTCGTCTTGTCGCCCAGCAGCTTGACGTATTCCTCAAGGATCAATTCGCCGCGATCATTGATCGGAATGACGCGCACCGTTGCGCCCACCTGCTGCGCGAGCAATTGCCACGGCACGATGTTGGCGTGATGTTCCAGTTCGCTGATGATGATCTCGTCGCCGGCACCGATGTTTTTGCGGCCGTAGCTTTGCGCGACCAGATTGATCGCTTCGGTCGTGCCCCGGACAAAAATAATTTCCTTCGCATCGGCCGCGCCGAGAAATTTGCAGACCTTTTCGCGACCGGCTTCAAACAGTTCCGTCGAGCGCGACGCGAGCGCGTGCGCGGCGCGATGGATGTTGGAGTTGTCGCGGCTGTAAAAGTGCGAGGTGGCGTCAATCACCGCCTGCGGCTTGTGCGTGGTGGCGGCGTTGTCGAGCCAGACGAGCGGCTTGCCGTTGACGAGTTGATGCAACGCGGGAAAATCGCGGCGCACACCTTCAACGTCAAACTTGGGAATCGGAGCGGCGTTCTTCGGATATGACTGACAGGCGAGCGGCGACTTGCCGGAAACATCGCCGCCGCGCAGGAAATAATACTCCGGCGTGGCGGCGGACTCGGCACCGGGCAAGCCGAGCAGGGAATTTCCGTTGGTCGTTTTGGCGTCGGACTTTTTGCCTTTCGGACGATAATCACCATTGCAGCGCGGTTCGCCGAAGGCGTAGCTGTCGCCGGAATCCGGCGCGTGCGCGCCCGTCGGCGTTTTGGCCGGTTCCGACAATTTCGGCGCGGCGGGCTGAGAACTGGGATGCACCGGTGGCACGCCGACCGGTGGCTGCGACGCCCCCGTCGCAAAGGGCGCCTTCACCAGATCAAAAGGCACTTTTTGTTTTTCGAGCGACGATGGCGTCGCGTCCACGCTTGGCGACGAGGCGTCGCCACCACGCAAACGGCTGATGCCCGAAAACGCCTCGCCAATCAAGCGCGCCACGAGATCGCTGTGCGCGGCCTCGCCCGCCGCCGGCGCGGCGACCGGCGACGCGGCGTCACTATTTGGAACCGTAGTCATAATAATTATTCACGACGACATTGTCCAAGCGGGCGATGGCATCGGTGGTCAGCACGCTGGCGGAGAAGTAACGGGTGACGAGATGCGACGCGATGGAATTTTCGTTCGTGCCCATGTAGCGGACGGACAGGCCGGGTTCCACTTCGCCGGTGACACCGGTTTTTTGCAGGCCGACGACGCCCTGTTCCGCTTCGCCGACGCGCAGAAGCAAAATGCTGGTGGAATGATTTTTCACATCGAGCTTGTTGCTGGGAATCAGCGGCACGCCGCGCCAGGTAATGAACGGGGTTCCGAAAAGGTGAACGGTCGGCGGGGGCACGCCGCGTCGCGTGGCTTCGCGGCCAAACGCGACGATGGCTTTTGGATGTGCGAGGAAAAACGCAGGCTTTTTCCAGACGAGGCCGAGCAGTTCATCGAGGTCGTCCGGCGTCGGCGCGCCTTTGCGCGTCTTGATGGTCTGCGACGCTTCCACTTCCTTGAGCAGGCCGAAATCGGGATTGTTGATGAGTTCCCATTCTTCTTTTTCCTTCACGGCTTCGACGGTCAAACGGATTTGTTCGCGGAGCTGGTCAATTTTGTTGCTGTAAAGATCCGTCACGCGCGTGTGCGTGCGGAG